>Ga0180008_1000818_pt1 | contig 22403 bp, 29 predicted proteins | sample MM_PW_MetaG_FD_121121 | JGI IMG/M metagenome (GOLD analysis project Ga0180008, IMG submission 121121) | Groundwater microbial communities from the Aspo Hard Rock Laboratory (HRL) deep subsurface site, Sweden - MM_PW_MetaG | ecosystem: Environmental > Aquatic > Deep subsurface > Groundwater...
CAGGGTGTTCGGTTGTCAGGTAAAGTGGATGAGATTCAGATTGCTCCGGACACCGTCTATGTGATTGATAACAAGCCGCGGTCAGGGGACGGGATACCCTATCATAGCCAGCAGCGCCAAGCTCTGGGGTATGCGGTTGCTTGGTCGCAGTCTTATCCTTACTATTACCACGCCGGGAAGATAGTGGCTGTTATCCGTGACAGGGACACTATGGAGTGGTTGTGGGAGAAGATATTAGACGATGATGCTATTCGGAAGATTGATGAGGAGCTAGACTGGATTCAACAGATATTACAGAACCCGGAGCTGGCTAGGGATACCGGGTACGAGAGCAAGTGTCGTAAGTGCCGGTATCACTCCAATCGTTTGTGTGATAGGGATAAGTGTGGAGGGTGATGTGGGGAGAGAGTTGGCAATAGGGTCGAAAGGAGTTTGATATATTGTCGTTAACGGATTGGGTGGAGAGATATGATAAGCATCTTGTCAATACTGTGATTGACATTACCTGGATTGATGAGCGGTTCCGGTCTGCGGTGATTGGTGCTGAGTGCCTCGAAGGGGAAATTAAGGCGGAGCCATTGACGAAGAATTATTCTACTATAGGGACGGCTTTCGATTATGCTCTGCGTCTTTGTTTGGTACGGCTGAATCACATGTCCTCTACAGAGTTCTGTCGCGAGGGAGAAATGACGGCTGAGTATGGTGTAAGGAAGAATAAGAGACGCAAGGTCTTTGTTGAGAGGTTCTGGGACAAGTGGTTAGCTGGTGCCACAGTAGAGGATGTCTTGCCCGACTGTATCACATTGGCTAAGTTGGAGTCTGTATACCGTAGTGGGCGTGATTCCAGTAACGATGACATATTCTATGTTGACAGCGACGATGTGGAGGATTTGAGGAACTTGGTTGGGCTGATTGATCCCGTGCAGTGGGAGGCGCATAGACAATGTGTTCTCAATCCTGTATTCGGTGACAGTAGTAAGTATATTGGTGGTGCTGATGCTGATGTTATAATAGACGGTCGATTAGTTGACGCCAAGGCAACGAAGCATCTCAAATTTACCAAGGAGTATCTTAGGCAACTGGTGGGTTATTACCTCCTGAACCTGCGGGAGGGAGATATGTATGGCATTAAGGAACTGGGGGTGTACTTTGCGCGACATGGAGTGTTATTCGTGTTTGATGCCCCATTGTGTGTGTATACGGACGCTGTGGGGAGAAAGTGTCCCTTTACATGGGAGGGTGCTGCGCTAGTTACATCGGATGGGGAGGAGCAAGAAATATGGGATGGTATTGAGAGTAGTCTACGGGAGTACCGTCGGGACTGCCTGGGGGAGTAGATTGCTATGGGTGCCGAGAAAGGTGTAATGCACACAGAATTAGGGAAGTTGCGGAGACAGCTGGAAGTCATGCGAGCGATGCACCTCAGGGATGTGTGGCAGGTTAGCAGTTTGACTGAGGGTATGAGGGTCCGGCAAGCCGATGAGCTGAGACATGCAGAGTTGGCGATAAGGCTAGGTGGTGACACCGAGTATCAGAAAGTGCTTGAGCATGTTGATGTCTTGCATAACACGTTGTGTCAGATGGAGGATGAGGGTGAATCAGGAGACGAGTTCCGTGCGAGGCGGGATATTGGGTTGCTCGCTTGGGAATACCTTAGCCGTTTGGCATCTGATTATAATATGGCATTAGAAGAAGAGTCCGAGACAGATGTAGGAGAGTCTGAAGCGGGTGGTGATGGCTAACATAGTCACTTACGAATCCTTCGGCACCACCCCGGTTGGTATCCGTGACAGCATGGGTCATGTCACCGTATCCTCCGACCCCGCCGTTCTGCTCCACTTCCTACTGTTCTCCTGCCACCCCCAAGTCCCCTTCTCAGCTCTCCGGGCAACATGGAAACTTGATGAGTTCATAGCTCCTATCCTCCGCACTCTCCCTGTTGATGTCTGTAAGTCCCTAACCTCTCCCTCCCATTCCGCTGAGTACCAGACCTATTCCCTCTACTACATCCCGAACAAGATATTCGTGGTCGGTCCCGTCCGGTTCTATTCCCTGTGGCAGTTCTGGACGGACGATGACCCCGACCCTACCACTCTTGAGGATACTCAGCGAATGGCTGATGAACTCTTATCCACCTTATCCGGTTGCGGTATACCATCCCCTACCAAGCTGACAAGCCCTGTAGCAGTGTTCGAGGCATCCGAGCAGGGACGGATGGTGTGTGGCGCTATCCCGAAGGACTATGACACGCCCCAGTCCTGTGTGGAAGCCCAAGACTATGCCTTGAAGTGTGACGGCCGTCAGTGGACTTCCAACTACCAGATTGGGTGTTGGGGTGTGGGAGAGTTATGGGACTACGACCTTGCCGGAGCCTATCCGAGTGTTGCTGTTAGACTACGTGATATTCGCCAGTTCTCTTACCGTAAGTCTCGGACTATGGATTACGGTGCATACTATGGCTTCCTGAAGGGTAGAATGTGGATATACCCCGAATCTCCATATGCCTTCATGTCCCCGGTGATAACCGAGGTAGGAGGGATGCAGAGGAGTCCCGTGGGTGATTTGGGCAAGAACTACTATTGCACACTAGATATGGTGAGGTTCGTGGAGTATTACGGCTTGGGGAAGTTCGAGCTACAGGACGGCTGGTTCCTGCGTCCGTATAGTGGCACCAGGCCTGATAATCCCTTTGCTACCTCTCTTCAGGAGTTCTACAACCAGCGTTCCCAGTCCTCTCTTGCCTCATCGGTAATGAAGAAGATGGCCAATGGTCTTATCGGTAAACTGAAGGAGAAGCGGGGGAGTAGCTATGGCCCGATGTATAATCCTATCTATCATTCTCTCATCCTTACCGGCACCGTTATCCGTGTGGCTGACTTCCTTATCCAGAACCAGGTCATTCCCGACGAGTTAGTCCACGTTGGCACCGATGGGTGTAAACTCACTCGGTATATCCCTCTCCCATCTAAGGCTTCCAGAATGGGGCAGTGGCGGTGCTGTGGTACGGAACCTACTCTGGTATTATCTCCTGGGGGGGTTTATGCTGGGGGTATGAAGCCGGGTAGTCTGACGTACGCTGACATTATAGGGATGATACGGGAGCATCCGATGTCCAGTCGTTATTCTAAGATGGTGGAGCATAGGACTACTCTTTCGCAGGCTGTCGCTGAGGGGGACATCTCCAAAGTTGGTAGTCTGTATAACCGTCCTGCCAGTGTGGACTTGAATGTGTTGCATTTGGAGCAGGATAGACACTTTGCTAAGTTGCCGAAGACCGGGAGGCAGGTGTTGGATGGTAAGTATCGGTCAGTGCCGATAGAGTTGCAATAGTGGCTACTATATCTTTATTTGTGGGCGCGTGTATATTACGGGAAAGTTTGCCTCTATTGCAATACGAGCCTTAATCCCCTTTTTTCTCAGTCTCTCTACATCTCTTTTGGCGAACATCCTGCCTACTGCTGTTGGGTTGTATGAGTTGGAGAAGTAGTATTGTTTGCCGTTGAATAGCTTGGTTATCCCTCTTATTGGCACACTTCGTGGCATTATCCAGTCCTCCTCGGTCTCGGTTTACTCTTCTGGGGTCTCACCGTCTGTCGATGGCAGGCCTGGCATTTATATTGCTGCTTCTCCGTCCCGTTCAGTTCTCTACGGATGCCAGCCTTCCACATAGGCTTCTCGCTATGGCAGAATCTACAGTATACTCTTTTTATGGTAGTCACGGCTATTTCTTGTTCCCCTTTTGTATTTTCACTATGTTTCTGCCATCGGCTAGCCCGGGTGTGCCATACTTCCCGCCCATGTTCAGTACCTAGCCACCGGCACTGGAACGCATTACAGCTCTTCCTGTGTGCAGTTTACCGAACCGGTCAACGATGGTTACCCTGTCTCCGGCCTTTATCATATCTACGATGTTAGGCATCTCTCTGTCTCCTCCTCTACATTGTTCTTCTCTTTATGGATTGACACTGCTCTCCCCTGTTTTTAGGATACAGGTCAAATGGCTCGGTAGTGTATATCGGGAGTAGCGAGACATCTATACGGTCAAGACTCACCAAGCACGTAGAACGAAAGGACTTCATAGGGGTTACCCATTTCCGCTTCCGAAAGACAGTATCTGATAAAGCACGACCTGCAGAGCGAAAGCTTTTGCTAGAATACAAGAAGCGACACGGCATACTCCCTCGCTTTAACAAGAACATACCCCCTGACAATGATTTATCACTCAGTAAATTCACACGGGGCTAAACAAGACTACCGAGAAATGTAGTAGCTTTCGTACTCTTTCCCCTTTGCGGAAGGCTTACGGCTGACCTGTAAAAGTCTGCTTTTGGGGTACAGGCGTTTCGCTATGGCTCCAGCCTCCCGTATATTCTTGGCGATCACAATTCTTGGTTTATGCCCACCATACTCTATTCTGTACTCGAATCCCTTTGCTCTTGCTTTTGTACCCATTTTCTATTCCCCCTTTTTATTACTGTCAATCACAACATTCCAGCCCTACTTGGTGTCAATCATAATTTGGAAGAAAGCTCTACATATTCTGCTTGATATACTTGTTTATCTTCACTACAGCCTCAGTCGCAGTCTTCACTCTGGACTTCCTCATCTTGGATATCTGGTACGATTTGGCGAACTGCTCAAGAACTCCATCCCTCCCCAGATGGAACATAGCATATCTGGAGTTCTGCAAAATGCCGTTGTGCCAGCTCTTTTTGCTGTCCAGAGAGATTTTGATGATGACTGAGGCACGGGATGCTCCACCGAGGGTAGAGACTTCGACGTGTACCCAGGGGGCTTTTATCTTGGTGCTGAAGTACTTGGTTATCATGCTTCGGTCATTGGCGGTGTCGGTATTGAATATCATGCTTGTTTGTTTTCCTTCTACATATTCTGCTTGTGTTCTCATGCTTCTTGTCTCCTATTCGGTTTGTGAATCCATTACTACGTAGTATACCACACATCACACATCTTGTCAAGTCCCATTCTATGGCATCGTAGTCTGCCGTAATCTGCCGTAATCTGCCACAATCTGTTGTGTCCTCTGAGGCTTTGTCTATCTGGCAACCACTTGACATCTTACTCTACTATGTGGTATAGTATTACCTGATGGCTATGCTAACTAAAAGATTAAGATGCCCCAAATGCGGTGACGTGGTCTGGAAAGTCGGTCTGCGAACTCAGAACCGCCGTGGCGATGTCAAGCAACAATACCGCTGTAGGGCTTGTCGCTTCACTACTGTTAATCCTGTGAGGGAGAAATAGTCTTGTGACAAAGGGAGTATCTCTTACCCCCACATCATTCTCCAACGACTCCGGTCTCCTCGATCTGTCTATGGAAGAGGTAGTAGCCTTATTCTTGGACAAGGAGAAGCGCCGCCACAGGGATGCCAAGGACGATGAGAACCAGCAGGAGGCGATTGTCGGCTCTAAGATAGCCCCTATGGGACTGGTGATGTCCTTGGACACTGCCTGCCACAGGTGCAGCGGTATCAGTCGTGCCGTGCTTACACGATGTCTGAGCCACCAGGTCATAGCATGGTTTGAGAGCAACACCCGCCTCAAGGAATTATCTGAGCTATTCTATCTAGCTTGTGAAGCTGCCGACGACTTAGGGTATCCTGACCTGTATGACGGAATGCAAGATGCTGGGTACTTGTTTGAACACGCGTCCCCTAAACCAGTATCGTTCAGGACAATTAACTGGGTCAAGAGTAGCTTACACAAGATGGCGCAGCCTCTCGGATTGGCTGTGGGGATGCTGTTTATTATTGGGCTGTGTCAGTCAGTGGTGACAACCAAGAGTGGTCGCTCACAGGGGACGATAGAGAAGTATCTATCCGAAGAGGTAGACAAGTTTCACACCCATGTCGAAGAAAGATTTATAAGGGTGTTTGCTTTCCACGAAACAGTACGTCGGAGGGCTAAAAAAGCGTCCGATAACCCGATAACCCGATAACCCGATAACCCGATAACCTGATAACCCGATAACGAAAATCGACCCGATAACCCGATATAGGCACGATAACCCGATAACTAGGTTATCTCTTATAAAGAAAGGGGGGTGTGGGGGGATTGATGAGCATCAAACAGGGTGGTTATATAAAAGTGCATCGCCAAGTGTTAGTTGCTGCGTTGGGGGGTAGATGTTCCTGCCAAGGTATTGACTGCTGGCATGATGACGAATGCTTGATAAGTGACCCTAGGTGTTTGCAGCTAGATCACGTAAATGGTGACGGTGCATCTGATCGTAGGAGGATTGGCAGTATCGGGATGGTTAATTACTACTTTGCTCGTTTATCTGAAGCTAGAGAGAGATTGCAGTTGCTTTGTGCTAACTGCAATTGGGTGAAACGTGTTCGCAACGGGGAAGGACGTAACGGTGCTTGCTCTACGGATACTCGTGTCTTGCCTAGTATGGGTGGTCCAGACATGCGGAGAGTCTTGGTAGAGAACAAGCTAACGGGCATTCCCGGCTATCTTGAGTTGCTGGATGCGTTCCGTGGTCTTCGTGGCTGTATTGTCAGCGCCGCCGAGCCTGATTTGCTTGATATATTGTATCGTGACGGTATCTCGGATAGCACACGCAGTCCGTTGTCGTCCCATTTGGTACGATGTTGGGAGAAGCAGCGTTTTTATAGTGACAGCGAACAGGACTTGGCCAGATTCGTTGGTGAGATGAGGTTCAAGTTAGGGTATGTGGCCGATATACTACAAAAACGTACACAAGGATCGGGGTAGTTCAAAATAGGAGCAGAATAATGTCTGGAGCCAGAATAAAAACTAGGGCAAGGGCATCCGACCAGTGGCATAGGTTTTTTACTGTTGGTGATGAGAAGCGGGAGTTTATGTACTTGGACACAGCACGGACGAAAGCTGAGCTGGGACCAGTTATATGGTTTGTTAAGAGTCAAGGGGACTTGTATCGTGTCACCCGGCTCAAAGATGGGCGGTATGAGATATGGGATGCTCGTCGATAGATGTCCAGACAGGTCTATACAGCCAAGAAAAAGAGGTGGCACCAGAGAAGGTACCGCCCGTTTTTTTTTATTTTTTCTTACGGAGGTGGGCTTGACAAACAGTCAAAGATATGTTATGCTGTAATGGTTGACGTATAAGACGTATGAGAAAGCTAAGTCCGCTTATCTATCTGTTGCATCCTCTAACCAGCAGTAGTCCGGGTAACATCGGAGGCAGGTAATGCTAATTGCGCAAGTATTGTTATTCTTCTTGGTGACACTACCCCCTGGGTTAGTGGCAGTGAGGATGTTGCGGAGTAGGGACATGCATCCCCTCAATGTCCTGCTTTATGCTATGGGTCTGGGACTACTGTTCAACCTGCTTGTGGGTTTCATCGCCAACTTCACCACAGGAGTTGGTCTGTTGCCCATAGTCGCTGTCTACGTGTGCCTGTTTGCCATTTTGGGGGTTATCAGCCGCAGGTTCGGGACAAAACTACCTATTGACTGGAAATCGGGATGGAAGTCCACATGGAAGTCCACATGGAAGTCCGCTGCGATCCTTGTGCCTATTGGGATGTACCTGTTGGCATGTGCTCTGCAGTTGCAGACCTCACTGGTGTCCCCTAACTTGGTGGGGAGCGATATCCATCTCGAATACCGCTGTGCTACTATGACGTTAGAGCAGGGATACTGGGACCCGGCGTTCCTCGGATCTACCATCAATGCCTGCCTCGGTATCACGTTGCTCATACCAGTATACTCCCTGTTAACGGGTATGGAGACGGTATGGGTATTCAAATTACTTTGTCCCCTGATATTTGCCTTCCTGCCATTGGCTCTTTACCAAATATTTAGAATACAATTCGGCACTGTAGTAGCAGTGCTGTCGGTAGTGTTTTTTGTTACCACACCCATGTTCACAATGGATATGGTGCAGCTGATAAGGCAACAGCAATCCGAGTTGTTTTTCATATTGGTCGTCCTGCTCTTGTTGGATGACAGCTTGACTGCTTCTCGGAAGATAGCACTTGGCACCATATTTGGTGCAGGGGCAGTGGTATTCCATTACGGTTTGTCTGTAGGGTTCGTAGGGTACCTGCTCGGAGGGTCGGTTGTAGTGGTTGTGCTGGCGAAGATATGGAGGCACAGACACGAAATCGAGGATGTTGCGAAACCAATGTTGCCGAGGCTGGTATTGGCGGTGCTGGCAGTAGTGTCGCTGTGTATGTATGTGGGGTATTACAGCTGGGTGATTGAGGGTCGGGGAATAGGTGCTGCTAAGGTGCCGGTGCAGGTGGTACAAGATACGGTGAGTCAAGTGTCATCCACTATAGCAGTTGCGGTATCCGACGTCCGTGACGGTTCCGAGGAGGGGGTCAAACCACCGGACTCGGCTGATACTGTTGTGCCTAAGCCCAAGTTTGAGCATGGCGCTAAACCACAACCTGATACTAGACCTACTCCTGAACCCAGACCCGAACCTAGTAATCCTCCTCCACGTGTGTACAGTGGGTCCTCTACTGGCTTCTTTGCTAAGTATCCGATACTGAATGTCTACATAAGAGAGCCACTACTGCAGACCGCTATAGGCTTGGACTTCGGAAAAGTGTCAGTATTGGGTAAAATCTGGCGGGTGTTGCAATACCTTGTGCAGTTGTGTTTGGTGATAGGGTTATTCAGCCTGTTGCATAAACCTGGTAGTAAAATCAAACTAGAGTATGTAGCTTTCGTCATTGGTAGCTTTTTTGTGCTGGTGGGGCTGTTCACTCTGTGGACTTACAGTTATGGTATGGGTGCCGTGAGAATTTGGCATATCACATTACTTTTTATGTCGCCACTGTTCGTGTTTGGCGCTACTACGATTGGTGGATGGGCAGCAAGATTGTTAAGGATCGGGGTAACCAGCAGGGGGAAATTGGTTGCGGCCAGCACTCTCCTGCTACTCGTGCCATACTGCATATTCAATCTGGGTATCGTTTTCGAGGCAGCTAAATGCCAGCCAGTAGGATATATCGATATACCCTATTCAGTTGCATTGAGCGGGCATAGGGTTGATATTGCAACGGTATTCGAGCAGGAGGACGTGGATGCTGTGGATTGGCTCAAGGAGCAGCTGGTTAAGGATGCATATCAATCGATAGTGTTCAGTGACTCACATGGGGCACGGTTGTTGCTCCAGAGATTTGATGTCACCGGCAGGGAAGGCTATATAAGCATGGGGTATAATGCAGAACGGTATGGGGTATTGGGGGACATGAAAAGTGGGGACACGGGGTATATCTTTCTACGTAAATGGAATGTGGATAATAACAGTGTTACATCCCAAGGCGAGTATGCCACCAGACTAGTTCAAGGTATTGGTGAGCTAGAGATGGTTGAGGAGATAATAGAGAGCGGTATAGTTGTTTTTGATAACGGGGCCAGAGTGATATTGGTAGAGGAGTAGCGAATATTTTTTTGCTCACCTCCTTGACAAGTAGTTAAAAAGGATAATCGTTGACAGAGTCGTGGCTAATGTAACTAACAGAGTGTAATTAACAGGTGGAGATAGCCATTGTTCATGCTCAGTAAACCAAGTCCAAGACACCTGGCACTAAAGCTACTCACTTGTCTACTACGCCCTCTAATCGGCAGTGGGCTAGGCAATATACGGTTGCTGGACTCCTTGTTCCGGCATCTCACTTCTCTGTTGATATCCAAACGGTTCGTGGTAACAGATGTCAATGGCTACAAGCTGGGGATGGACATAGGTGGTAGTAGCGGACTGGATACCTTGGCGAGAGGGGTACTATCGGGTGGCGGTTATGAGCCACAGACTACTGAGCTATTCAGGGAGGTAGTCAAACTAGGCATGACTGTGGTAGACGTTGGGGCACATATCGGCTATTACACGATATTGGCATCTAAGCTGGTAGGGCCAGGGGGAAAAGTGTTTGCCTTTGAACCCGAACCGAACAATTATGCTGACCTGAAAAGAAATATCGAGCTGAATCGGAGTGCCAATGTGGTGGCTTTGTGCAAGGCAGTCAGCAATAAGGACGGCAGGGCGAGGCTGTTCACGACACCTGGCTCGTCTGGGGAATGCAGTCTGGTGGAAGTTGAGGGGAGACCCAAGATGTCTATTGGCGTTGAGATCGTGACGCTAGATGACGTTCTCGGTGGCATGGTGGTAGATGCAATGAAGATCGACGTCGATGGTGGCGAGATGGTTGCGTTATCGGGTGCTGAGAGATTGCTGGAGAGAAGCCGTGGGATTAAGCTGTTCACCGAGTTCTGGGAGCCGGGGTTGAAAAGTGCGGGGTATTCTTGCATGGAGTACTGGGACAGGTTGGTGGGGTATGGATTTGAGCATGTGTATTTGATAGACGAGAAGAAGCGGAGAGTGTGGCAGACGGACTTGGACGGGGTGTTGGGGTACCTGAAGAAGGCGAATGGAGTTAATTTGTTGTGTTCTAGGGAGGCAGTGGTGGTATGTTGACAGGATTGAAGACCTTTTTTGGAACTGGTTTACTCGCTGTGGGACTGGTAGCAGTATATGACTACCAGCACTGGGCTAATGTCTGGCAACTGACCAACAAGAACTCGAATGGGAAGGACAGATAGTGACACTTGCAAGACTGATACCAGCCGAACTAACTGACAGTCTGCCCGGCCGTGTCCGTAAACGACTATCCATCCTGTGTGGTATTCTAAAAGAAGGGGATAGAGTACTGGACATCGGTTGCGGAGTCGGCTCCTACATCAGCAACGCCTTGGGATATCTCCCAGTCTACGTCATAGCAATAGACAGTGACCCCCGGAGTATAGAATATGCCGGAAACAGGAATCAGCATAGTAACGTGGAGTATGTTGTGGCAGATGGCGAAACCTTCAGGTCGAGGTGCATGTTCGATGTAGTTATCTGCAACCACGTCTTGGAACATGTCATACATCCGGTACCGCTGTTATTGAACATAGAGAGGCTCCTGAAGCCCAATGGCATGTTCTACTTAGGGATACCGAATGGCTTCGGATGTTTCGAGATAGAGAACTTTGTGCCGAGGATGCTGTATAGGACGAGGTGGGGCAAGAGAGTGATTGACAGAATGCGGGCGGGAAGTGTCAAGGATAGCCTGAACACCGGCAACCAGCATGTGCAGTTCTTTACTGCTGGTCGGATCAGACGGCTATTGGAACAGACCGGGTGGCAGGTTGTCGGACGGATTAACGAGGAGGTTCTGGGGGGAGTGGTGACTGACAGGACAGTGCTGAAGGTGCTAGTGCTGGAGAGATGGAATATGGATATTGCTGGCACCTTACCTGCGATGATGGCTAATGGGTGGATTTTCTTGTGTCGAAGGAGGAACTAAATGACAGAGGCAGTGAAAAAGAAGACGGGCAGACGATTCCCTGATGCGACTACTTCAAGCAGGAAGAAAAACCAGTCACTCAGGAGAACCAGGCACAAGAATGCAAATAGGAAAGGAGTAAAACAAATATGACTGTCAAAACAATCAGGGATGGCGACAGGGGCAAGCAGGGTGATGCTACTTGTCCCCAGTGTGGAAAAAAGGTTCTAATTGAGAAACACTGGGGAGATCCGCCCACGTGTGGTGACTGTGGAATACCCTACAGACCTGTGCAACAAGTAACCAAGTATCACTAAACAGGAAGAGGGATTAATGACTAAAGCCAAACAGAGAATAGCTCTGATAAACCCTCCACAATACACCAAGTATCCACAGCCACCTATGGGACTGGCTGTACTGGGTGCTGTGCTTGAGCGGGAGGGCTATCCGGTGAGTATAATAGATGCCAACGCCCTGTGGCTACAGCCGAATGATGTACCCCGACTGGATGTACCCCGACTGCTGGATAGAACTGACGTAGTTGGTATCACTGCTATGACACCCACTATAAGCAGTGCTCTAGCAATTGCTCGTTGTGTGAAACAGTCCAATCCTGAAACAACCGTGATTCTGGGTGGCGTCCATCCTACGCTACTTGCTGAGAAGATATTGGCTGATACCCCCGAAGTGGACATAGTGGTCAGGGGTGAGGGTGAGACGGCAGTTGTAGAGGTATTACAGGCGTTATCTCACAAGCGATCGCCAAGTAGCGTTCTTGGTATCAGTTACAGGTCAAGGAGGAGAATAACCAGCACTCCCGACAGGTCTGACACTACAGAACTGGACTTGTTGCCTTACCCCGCTTATCATCTACTCCCGTGGCGAAAGTATAGACCACATCCCCCCCACGGGAGGACATCGCCATTCCTCCCCATGATGACCAGCCGCGGTTGTCCATGTCACTGCTCGTTCTGCTCCAAGGCGGTGTTCGGCAGTAAGTATAGAACACAAAGCTCTATCCGAGTAGTTGACGAAATAGAATACTTCCACCACAGGCTTGGAATAAAAGAGATTGCATTCTACGACGATGTCTTCACCCTGGACAAGAGACGGACATATGCTATTGCTGACGGGATACTGAGAAGGGGACTAAAGATTTGCTGGACTTGTGAGTCCAGAGTCAATTTGGTAGACAAAGACTTGCTAAGACATATTAAGCAAGCCGGATGCTACTCTATTGCCTATGGTATCGAATCTGGTTCACAGAAGATGCTGGATGTGCTGGACAAGGATGCTACCTTGGAACAGGCAGAAGAAGCAGTCAGGATAAGTAACGAGGTCGGGTTACAGACTGTCGGATACTTTATGATAGGGTCGCCGGGGGAGACGCCTGGGACTATTAAGGAGACTATAGAGTTTGCCAAGAAGCTGATACTGGATTATGCCCAGTTTGCCATAACTACGCCGTTCCCAGGGACCAAGCTGTATGAGATATACGAGTCTGGCTGGAGCAAAGGCGACCCTATCCCTTGGCATGGCTTTGTGTACTCCGGCACCAGAGATGCGGCAAGCCCCATGTTTCATAGTAATGCACTAAGCCCAAGTGATATCAGGTACTGGGTAGGGAGAGCTTACAAGGAGTTTTATTTGAGGGCAACGTATGTTTGGCAGAGACTGAGTAAGGTGAGGTCTGCTGGGGATATAAAGGTGCTGGTGAAGGGGATACTGATGCTGGCTGGGAATCTGAAGAGGTAGAAGCACAAGGGGGGACAACAATGAGGTGTGCAATTTGTGGCAAGCCATTATCTGTAGGAGAAGAAAGAGAACATGCTCGGATATGCCGAGAATGGTACGCAAAACAGAAAACTAGTGAAGACGCACTTATAGAGTCATTGAGAAAGCTGGAGCAGACACACAAGACATGAACATTCTCTTCGTCCATGAAATAGATTGGCAGAAAAAAGTAGTACTGGATATCCACACACTTGCAGAGTCCTTATCCCTGCTGGGGCACCGTGTCTATGCCATTGACTATGAAAGTATGTGGGAGCAGGACGGCTCCGTCATCTCACGAACCAAAGAAATAGACGGGGTATCACGAGCCTTGCTCGGTTCATCCGTATGCTTGATACGTCCCGGATTCGTAAAACTTCCCGTCCTAAGCCGTATATCTGCTGCTGTTTCCCACTGTTGGGGGATACGGAGGGTCATTGAGGAGAAGAGCATCGATGCCGTGGTGTTATACTCAGTTCCTACTAATGGACTACAGACACTGTACTGGACAAGGAAGCTCGGTGTCCCCGTGGTATTCAGGTCTATTGATATACTGAACCAGCTCGTGGCAAACCCAGTGTTGAGTTCTGTGACTAAGTTCTTGGAGAGACAGGTGTATTCCAGAGTAGACAGGATGTTGACACTCACTCCCAAGTTGTCCGAGTATGTTATAGATTTGGGGGCTGACCCCGACAAAGTAGAACTGTTACCAATGCCAGTAGACACGGGTGTGTTCTTCCCTTCGGATAACCGTAAACCGTATGGCAACGAGCAGATAGTGCTGTTTATGGGTACCTTGTTTGACTTCAGCGGACTAGATAAGTTTATTCCGCAATTCCCCCGCATCTTGGAAGAGATACCATCTGCCAGACTGCAAATAGTAGGTGATGGTCCTCAGCGACCCAAACTGGAAAAGATTGTTGCTGAACTGGGACTACAGAACGAAGTCCTCATAACCGGGTTCAAACCATACCAGATGATGCCCCAATACATAAACTCTGCCGATGTCTGTATAAACACCTTTATCACCACCGGTGCTACACGAGATATATTCCCTGGCAAGACCGTTCAGTTTCTGGCTTGCGGGAAGCCGCTGGTGGCAACGGCTCTGCCGGGAATGAAGGCTATGATTGCTGGTGAGGAGCAAGGTGTTGTTTATGTTGACGACGCTGCTGAGATGGCCGACGAAGTTGTCTCATTGCTCAGATCCCCCGAACGCAGACAGGGGATAGGACAGAATGGTTTGGGGTATGTGAGACAGATACATGATTATAGAGAGATAGCGCGAAGGCTGGAGAGCATACTGGAGGGATTGGCGGAACGAAAGCATAAGGAGATACGGTATTTTACCGAATGATGCGGTAGAGAAGACTTGACAAACAGTCAAAGATATGTTAGTATAAAGAAGTAACAAGATGAGCATATGAGCATAATAACACACATCTTCAAACAGAAGAGTATTGGTAAACAGTGGGGCGTCTTTTCCCAAGTTGCGGGGCAGGTCAGTATAGCCGTCGGGATGATCAACATGTTCCTGCTGGCAGCAACAGCATACAATACCACATTGTCGACTTGGCTCTTGGCTATCGGCATCCGCATAAACTTCTGGACATTTCTCGGTGTGATACTGTTGCCGATATTAGTTGGCTGTGTCCTGGTTTGGAAGTTCGCCTTACCCAGCTTCTATAGCTCCTTCAACGAGCAGTTTTACAGACATGATAATCTGCTGAGGAAAGATATAGAAGTACTCAAGAAGGACAATGAGAAGATGTTGATGATACTGGCCAGATTAGAGGAGAACGGTAGCAAAGGAGAATAAACCGATGTCATTACCGAACATGTTGCCTGCTGTAGTGTGTGCCATCCACCCGTATATTGACATGGGAACCGGCAGCTTGGTCATCCAGGTCTTGATTGCCAGCTTTGTTGGCGGTCTCTTCATGCTGAAGATGTACTGGAGGAAAGTTAAGGTATTTTTCAAATCTATTCGGTCAAGAGGGAACAAGGATTAATGTCCATTTCAGTTGAATCTAGTTCGTTCCGTGACCCAAGTGGATTCATATTCCGCCGAGATGGTGTATTGTATCGTCAAGTGAACAATGTGTACAAAGAGGATTACGACTATCTAATCAGTTCCGGATTGTATGACACTCTCACACGTTTCGGGATGATGGTGTCCCACAATGAGGTTGATGTCGGGTACGCCGACTCTGACAATGTCTATAGGGTGCTCTGTCCAGAGCGGGTAGAGACTATATCCTATCCCTACGAGTGGTGCTTCAGCCAGTTGAAGGATGCTGCTTTACTGATGCTCAGAATTCAGAGAATAGCACTCGCACATGGTATGACCTTGAAGGATTGCAGTGCCTATAATATACAGTTCGTGAAAGGTAGCCCCATGCTCATTGACACTCTGTCATTCGAGAAATACCAAGAGGGGACACCTTGGGGCGCTTACAAACAGTTCTGCCAGCACTTTCTTGCACCACTGGCGCTGATGGCTTACAAGGATGTTCGTCTCAGCCAGTTATTACGGATACACATGGATGGCATTCCTCTGGACTTGGCAAATACTCTTCTACCTCTCCGTACTTGGTTCAGTCTACCATTGTTGCTCCATATCCATCTGCACTCCCGGAGCCAGAAGTATTATGCAGGCAGAGGTATGAGTGGGAAGATACTCAGGAAGGGTATTGGGATGACATCTCTGCTTGGTCTTATTGATAGCCTTAAGTCGTGTGTTGGTGAGCTGAAATGGCATCCCAAGAGCACCGAATGGGAGAGCTACTATGAGGATGACAGCTATTCTCCAGAGGCTATCACCCACAAGGTGCAGATGGTTAGCGACTTTCTACGTAGAGTCCGCCCCACAGTAGTTTGGGACTTGGGTGCCAATACAGGTCTGTTCAGTCGCTCTGCTAGTGGTAAGAGAATACATACGGTATCCTTTGATGTAGACCCAGTTTGTGTTGAGATAAACTATCTGGCTGTTAGGGGGAGAGGGGAGACCAATATATTACCTCTTCTGCTCGACCTGACCAATCCGAGCCCGGGTATTGGATGGGAGAACAAGGAGAGGACGCCCATCTGGGAACGCAGCCGTGCCGATACTATAATGGTGCTCGCCTTGGTCCACCATCTGGCAATAGCAAACAATATCCCGCTCGATAGGGTAGCACGTTTTCTCAGTGGGATATGTGATACACTCATCATTGAGTTTGTCCCTAAAAGCGACCCGAAAGTACAGAAACTATTATCGACGAGGAAGGACGTATTCCCAAACTACACACAGGAGGCGTTCGAGGAAGAGTTCAGCAAACTATTTCGGATACGGGAACAGGTAGGCATAAAGGATTCACAGAGAACATTGTATCTTATGGGAAGCTGGAGGGACGTGGCTTGAGACGGTTCTTATCTTTCCACCCGTTCCTGTTTGCCATATTCCCAATCCTGTTCCTTGCCGCTTATAATATGGACGAGGTCTCGGCTACTGATGTCATACTCCCTATTCTCATCGTGGTAGCCACTACGGCAATCCTGATGGCAGTACTGAGACTGTTTACCAATAACCGGAATAAAACAGGGATTGTGGTCTTCCTGTTCTGGGGACTGTTTTATACTTATGGATATGTTGGGCCATTACTGCTTCCAGTAGGAGCATGGCTGGGAGTACTCGTATGGGGACACCCTGTCCTATTTGCTTTGATCTCATGGGCATGTGTTGGTATTGCCTGTGCCGTGCTGGTACTGAAATCCAGTAAGAGCTTTCACATGCCTGCAAAGTTCCTTAAGATTGTGGCTGTCACCTTGGTCGCAATACCACTGGTTGTCATTGGTGTCAGAGGAATCCAATCAGTACACTGGGGGACAAGCAGTGAACCAGCAACAATCACCAATCCGCAGACCCAGGATACGCTACCCGACATATACTACATCATACTTGATGCCTATGCACGAGGAGATATCATTGAGAGGTTCTTTGATTATGATAATGCCCCTTTCCTCGCATCACTGACCGACAGGGGTTTCTACGTAGCTCACAAGAGCCTCAGCAACTATAGTTGTACCATTACATCACTGCCATCCTCTCTGAATATGAGAACTATAACAGATGAGGAGCGTCTGGGCATTTCATCCAACGTAGATTTACTCTGCAACAACGAGGTCTGGCGTTTCCTTGAGTCCAAAGGGTACCAGTATATCTTCGTATCTAGTGGACAGTTTGGGAAAGGGTTCCCCAAGTATGCGGACACTTATACCCCATCCCGCACCATGTTCGGTGGTACAGCATTTACGACTACCGACCTCATGCTGAGCCTGATTGGGATGACACCGATGGAAACGGTAGTGCTACAGTATTTTACACATAGCCACCACAGGAGTGGGGTGTTGTACGCCTTCGAGACACTGGGGAACATGCCTGATATGCCCGACATTGATGGGCGACCTAAGTTTGTCTTTGCCCATATACTGTCCCCCCACGTCCCATACGTTTTTAACCGGGATGGCAGCCCCCCGGAAGGGAAAGGGAACTATCTTGACCAGTTGATATTCGTCAATGGGAAGACTATGACATTGGTAGATGAGTTACTGACAAAGTCGGGCACACCACCTATCATAATCCTGCAGGGGGATCACGGGTATACTCTCTATCCATATCAAGGCGGTCTTGAGATACTGAATGCATACTATCTGCCTGGTAGTGGGAACAATATGCTATATGATACCATCAGCCCGATAAACTCATTCAGGGTGATTTTTAACCTGTACTTCAATGCAGACTATGAGCTACTTGACGATAAATCAGGAGAACCGAAATAATGTATATGTCAACTAAAAGATATGATGAAGATATTACCGCGGAGGGTACTCTGATACGGTCGGGCACTATCGTTTATCCAAGGGTCAGTAGTGGCAATAACTTCCAGACCGGGCATAATGTTCTCATTAGAGAGGATACCACAATCGGTGATAATGTCAAGATAGGGACGAACACGGTTATCGAAGGCAGTGTCGTCATTGGGAGCAACGTGAACATCCAAAGCAATGTTTATCTTCCTAGGCACACCGTCATAGAGGATTTTGTTTTTATTGGTCCCGGAGCAGTCTTGGCCAACGACAAGTATCCGGTGCGTATGGCAGATGTTGAACTGAAAGGGGCTACCTTGAGAAGGGGGGTTTCCGTTGGCGCTAATGCTACGATATTGCCCGGTATTGAGATTGGCGAGGGTGCTATGGTGGCTGCTGGCGCTGTGGTCACCAAGGATGTACCTGCTTGGACACTCGCTATTGGCTCCCCGGCTGAGATACGGGAGTTGCCTGAAGGGATGAAGGTACTGAATAAGATTTGAGGGCAAGGAGTAGACTGTAGATGAGAGTAGGTATCATAGGCGTAGGCGAGATGGGCAAAAACCATGTGCGTGTTTACCACGAGCTGGGTGCTAAGATAGTGGGTGTAGCCGACGTGGACAGGGAGAGAGCTACGGAGATTGCCAGCCAGTATGGGACAAAGGCATTCACGGGTTACACAGACCTGCTGAGCCAGAAGCTGGACGCAGTGAGTATAGCTGTTCCTACCCATCTTCATAGAGAAGTAGCACTGGCAACCATAGCACAAAGAGTAAATCTACTGGTGGAGAAGCCACTAGCTGACACAGTGGCACATGGTAGAGAGATTGTTGCAACAGCCGAGAAAGCCGGGCTGAGATTGATGGTAGGGCATATCGAGAGATTTAATCCAGCAATACAGAAGCTGAAACAGATATTGGACGACGGCGTTCTGGGGGGACTGGTTCTCTTGTCTACTCGTCGGGTTGGCCCCTTCGTACCAAGGATGCCAGATGGTATAATCATCGATGTAGCAACCCATGATATAGACATTGTTCAATACCTCATTGGGAGTGAATGCACATCGGTGTACGCCCGGTCAACCAGACACAGGAATGCGAAAGGAGATGCTGCCCTGATAGTATTGGGATTTGGGGATGTGTCGGCTTCCGTTGAGGTGAACTGGTATACTCCACACAAAGTAAGGAGCCTGACTGTGACTGGTACTAAGGGGATAGCTTGCCTGGACTATATTAAACAGGAAGTGAGAATATATACCCCGACGTGGAAGGTAGCGCCTAAAATAGTAGGTATGAGGGAACCGTTGAAGTTGGAATTGAAGCATTTTCTGGACTGTGTTAAGAATAACAGACAACCGATGGTGACGGGGTATGATGGTCTGAAGGTGCTGGAGATTGCTATTCGGGCTGAGCAAAGTACAGTAACAGGAGCAACTGAGAGATGATGAAAATCCCGCTGGCCAAACCATACATTAGCGAAGAAGAAGTAGAAGCGGTTGCCAAAGTGCTCAGGTCAGGGTGGCTGGTGCAGGGGACACGGGTAGCCGAGTTTGAGAAGATGGTCGCAGAAAGGGTCAGCACTGAGTACGCCTGTGCCACCAGCTCATGTACTACCGCGCTTCACTTGGCATTGCTGGTTGTCGGTATTGGACCGGGAGACAAAGTTATAGTCCCGGCATTCTCGTTCGTCGCTACTGCCAATGCTGTCGAATATACTGGGGCGGCTCCTATATTCGTTGATATTGACCCGCTTACGTTCAATATAGACTGGAGGCAAATAGAGCGGTGCTTGAAACAGTATCCTCTCATCAAAGCTGTTATGCCTGTCCATCTGTTTGGGCTGGCGGCTGATATGGATCACATCACGAAGATAGCTTGGGATTGGGGGCTGTATATCATCGAGGATGCTGCTTGTAGCCTTGGCGCTATTTATAAGGGCAAACCAGTAGGAGTATACGGAGAAATAGGCTGCTTCAGTTTCCACCCTCGTAAGAGCATAACTACGGGGGAAGGCGGTATGGCCGTTACCAATGACCCCAGGATTGCCAGCACCATCAATAGCCTCAAAGACCACGGTTCGGCTGCCACCAGTCTGGATAGACATGAGAGACAGGACACACTGATGCCGGGATATGACGTTCTGGGATATAACTACAGAATGACTGACATTTCGGGAGCTATCGGTGTAGAGCAGATGAAGAAGCTGGATTACGTTATCGAGCAGAGAACCATGAGAGCGAAGATATACGATAGGCAACTGGGGGGGACGGAGTGTCTACTAACTCCTACCGTTCCTGAAGGCTGTAAGCACGCATACCAAGCCTATGTCATCCAGGTCCGTAGCCCGTTATCAAATCAGGCAAGGAATAGGATTATGGGACAACTTGGCGAGAGGGGAATAGCGACACGGCAGGGGACGCAGGCTATCCACTTACTGGGATATTATCAGAAGAAGTATGGTCTGAAGCCGGAGGATTACCCGTGTGCGCTGGTAGCAGATAAGCTGAGTATTGCTTTGCCGCTGTATGTTCAGATGACGGATCTGGAGCAGGAATATGTGGTTGATAATCTGCTGGAGATAACCAAGAAGGAGGCAAGTTGAATGTTTGAGAGGATCAAAGAGACCTCCCGTAAACACTATGAGGAGGCACTAGCCCGGCATGGAGACAGCCCACAGGGAGTAGATTGGTCTGGGAAGGCATCTCAGGAGCTACGCTTCCAGATATTGTCGGAGATTGCTGACCTGAATGGGCGGTCAGTCCACGAAGTCGGTTGTGGACTGGGACACTTTGTCGATTTCCTAGATGCTAACGCTATATGGTGTGCTTATGTGGGTTCGGATATTTCTGCCAAGATGATAGAAAGGGCAAGACAACGGCTCCCTCAAATACAGTTATATGTTGCCGACATACTGGATGATGACGCCAACACCCCTCCCGATTGGCTGAGAGCTGACTATGTGATGGCCTCCGGGATATTCAATGTCATGCTGGACAACGACCGGGGAGTATGGCACGACTTCGTCGAGGCTATGGTCACACGGATGCTTGACTTAGCGGATAAGGGGATTGCGTTCAATCTACTTACCTCCTATGTGGACTGCGAGAACCCCGACCTGTTCTATCTACCTCCTGGCGACATGTTAGACTTCTGTATACATGACATGGGACACCATGTGGTAATACGACACGATTATCCTTTGTGGGAGTATACTGTTTATGTCTACAAGTAGTGAGAAGATAGCAGCGGATAAAGAACCAGATGTAGAACAGAGACTGAAAAAGGTGCTGGCTAACATACTCGAAATGCGTGAGGATGAGATTACGGATGAGACGGCAATGGGGAATACCAGGAAATGGGATTCGCTGGGTCATATAGAGATTATGTTCGGGATTGAGGACGAGTTCGAGATACCCCCGCTGAGTACGGATGAGATTGTTGAGATGACGAGCTTTACCAAGATAAAGCAGGTGTTGAGGGAGAAGGGGATTAAGTGCTGAAAATTATTTTTTGAAAATTCTTGTTTACCCCCTTGACAAGGTGTGGAAAGTGTGGTACAATGTGGAAAATAGGGGTAAAGGAGAACAGAGAAAATGGGAGTAAGTCTTAGACCTTCGGACATGGTGGACGATGCAGATGATGCGGGCGGCGTAGAGGATGTGGTGGGACTTTCAAGGGGCAGAACACAACCAGTAGTGGACACCGACGTGTTATGGAGCAACATACTGACATACCTCCTGGACAAGCAGTCGGGATTTGGGAATGGGAGGGGGAACTCGATGTCGAACTCGGCACTATTTGCGGAGCTGACCCAAGTCTGCGGACAAGACCCTACCTACGTGTTTGCGGGTCTTACTTGGGAAGTGCTGGATTGGCTCAGAACTCTTAGTAAGTATGCTCATGCCAGCATACTACAGAGGGTAGCAGATGTGTTACAGGGAGATGTAGCAGAAGAAGTAGCTGGGAGACGTGGTGGCACGAGAGCCACGGACTTGTTGAGTAATATTGCTGGAGCATATTAATCAGAGGGTAATGAATAATGAGAAAAGATTTATCCAAAAGGACGAATTGGCAGAAGTATGCAAGTGTAGGTGGCTCAGGCAGAGAAGATATTGTTAATGTAATATTACATCAACATTTAATGGATGACTCTGATTACAAAGTAATTCCAAAGCCAAGGGACTTAGCCCATATTTATGGCAAATGGGGTATCATCCCAGAATTAGGGATTAGGTACATGCCCACAAACAAGACTGCCTATATTGAATGTAAACGACAAGGGGATAACGGTAATGCTCACGAAAGAATGTGTAGAAATTTAGTGCCTGGAATACTACCTTTAGTATCCAAGATAGCAGGATTTTATAGTCCTATCTTTACAGTCTGCATGGATGGTCTAGCACATAACCCTAAAAAACGTGCTGAAATTATTGCATGGTTTGATGCAGACGGTTTTAGAGATAGGCTACTACTTTGGGAGGATAGGAAAAACTACA
>Ga0180008_1000819_pt1 | contig 22401 bp, 27 predicted proteins | sample MM_PW_MetaG_FD_121121 | JGI IMG/M metagenome (GOLD analysis project Ga0180008, IMG submission 121121) | Groundwater microbial communities from the Aspo Hard Rock Laboratory (HRL) deep subsurface site, Sweden - MM_PW_MetaG | ecosystem: Environmental > Aquatic > Deep subsurface > Groundwater...
CTATTCCATATGGAGTCTTATCGTAATTTGTCAGCTTCTCAGCTAAAGCTCTATTCATAGTTACCCAAATTCTAGGTCTTTGCTGTATTGGATTAAGATCAATTATTCCGAGATTAGAATGGACTTTTCTCAAGACATCAGGTTGCTTAAATACTTCAAACTCCTTTTTATCATAGCAAAATGCAGCTGCCTCAAAGGGTCCATTATCTACTACACATATAATAGCTGGATCCTCAAAATAATTCTCTGGTGCCTTTGCAAGAATCTCTGCCCCATAGAGATCCATTAACTGCTCCGCCTTGTTCTTATTTTTTGGTACTTCTATGTAATATCCCATTGCTCTCTCCTTAAAATACTCTATTATCTATTTCAAAAAATTCAGTATATGGCCTCCAATAGATATCTGCACCCCACTAAATAATTGTAGTAAAGATAAAATGGCACAGGCGACTAGTACGCCAATCCCAATTCCTACAATAGCCCATCCAAAAATTTCAAACATTTTATCAAGCATCCCAGGAGCCTGATAATCTCCCATTATGTCCATTTTTTCTCCTTTTACTGCCTATAAGAGGCCCATTGGTCTCCTTCATCGATCTTTGATTTTTTTGGAAATAATTTGCTATCCGCTATTTCTAATTCTTTATTTACTTTAAAAATCTCACCTTTCAAATGTTCATTTTCTTCGCGAAGTCTCATTACCTCCTCAACAAGCCTGTGTATATATTCATTATTATACTTATCCAATTCTGGCATAAATCCCTCCAAACAATTTAAAACCTATCTCTGAAACAACCATATGGTTCAGGTATTATTGGAAAATCATCAGAATCTCCATCATCAAAGCCATCATCTTCCTCAAAATTCCTTTCTAAGAATTCCTCATGCCGTATCAAATCCGCTATCCTACCTTGTGTTTGCTCACTAGCACCTATAAAATAAGCTCCTTCTAGAGAAGAAATTATGTAATTGACAGTAGTAATATCTAGACAATATACTTTTGATAATTCCTCTCTCCTAGTCTCTAAATATTTTTTAAATTCCAGGCTTCTTGTTTCCATACCTATGCCCTCCCTAAAAACTCTCTTTTTAATTATATCCATTCTTCTTATATCTTTCTCAAAGGCATAACTTCTAAGCCCAAGCTTGAGAGGAATGGATAGAAATAATATCATTCTAAAATGCTTAATCTTCGCTCTCAGAAAATAGTACCACAAAGTAAATAACCCAGGTATGTCATCTTCACCATCAATATGGAGGGAATTCACCTCTTTCAAATACTTTTTAAATGCCGTTCGCATGAATACCAAAGGATGTACTATCATAATGCTTATCTCACTCTCTCTTGAGCCACTATCTAAAGCGTGGCAGTATCTACCTTCTGTTCTAAAGTTACCTCATAGAAATCGCCATAAGGGTCATAAAAACCACCCAAGCATTTGTTAGGACAAACAAAGGCAGGGCGAACCGGATAATTCTCCATATTTGGATCCATCACGTGCTCTACTAAAGTCTCATATCTAGAGCCTTTGCCATGAACTAATTCCGCTTTGCATTTAGGGCATCTCATTATTTATCTCTCTTTCTAAAATATTTCACCAATATTCTTCCTATTATTACTCCAAAATTTCAGGCTATTGATAGTAACTCTATATCCGTCATCTCCATAGCCCATCTTTTGCCTCTCCTCCCCGTAACAGAATAGCCTGCCCCATGTCTTCTTGTACTAACTAAAAGGCATAATAGTGAGAATTTACCTGCTTCCTGTATTCTTTTTAATCTAATATTAACTACTTCAGTTCTCATCGCTCTTCTTTCCCATCTGAATAATTTTCACATTGACTCCATCTACAAGTATTGGCTTATTCCGTAAACGGTAATGCTCTGTTGGTGTAGCATCTGCCTCAACTCCAAAACTATATTCATTATTATAGATTGGAGTTGAAGAAAATTGGCAGTTCCATAACTGTTCAAGACGCTCATTAAATAATTCTCTCGGCAAACCAACATACCTCATAACTTTATGAATAGAGACCCACAAAACCTGCTTCTCATCTCGGACTCTTTTGTAAGATTCCCACAGAGCATTCTCAAACATTTGAAGTTTTATTTTAAGTTCAATCTCCATTTCTCAATCTCTGCTCAAAGCTCTCTTTCTCATTAATCTACCTAATTCTGGATTAGCATAATATTGTCGTCAAAGTAAAATTTCCATGGCTTAGGAACATCAATTAAATCTCCACCTAGTACCATTTTATTCTCCTAATTGTCCTCGATATTTCTTTATCAATCGTCTACCTAGTATTGCTTGTTTTGCTGTCAATGTGTTCTGCCCAGCTAATGATTTGCCTATCGGAGAATCAAACTTGTTAAAGCCCATTCCATCTATCTGTATTGCCCCATCACATCTGGCAGATAAGAATCTCAATTTATTATGTATCTCTGTGATCTCCTCTGCAATTATCTCTTCGGCTTCTTTTACCACTTTCTCTCTAGTCAGGTCCGAAGTAGCAATTGGTATTACTGTAGGAAGAATGTTTTTTACTTCTCTGTCGAGAGCCGCATCTATGACATTCTGCTTCTCTATCACCCTCTGAGCCATCACAGAATCGAGCGATCCTTCGAGGACCAGGTGTTGGACTAACACTGAATTTACTTGCCCTATTCTATGTGTTCGATCTTCTGCTTGAGTAATATTCGCCGGCACCCAATCAATTTCTGCAAATACTACATTATTCGCCGCTGTTAGAGTGATTCCTAATCCAGCTGCCGTTATTGACCCTACAAATAACTTGCAATCTGGGTCGGTCTGGAATTTATGCACCAAGTCTTGTCTATCATTAACCTTAGTATTACCAGTAAGCTCAACTGCGATGTCTTTAAATTCATTCATTATAGCATCTATCACATCATGATGATGTGCAAATACTACCAACTTATCTTCTTGATCTAAAATATTTTTGATGTGGTCTATCACATATGGCAGTTTGGCCACTGCCGTCTGGTGTCGTACTTTCGCCATTTCCGTGAAGGCTACCATCTGCCCTTTTCTCAGTTGCTTTATTGCTTCTTCATATTCTTCTTGATTATCAGAGGCTTTTGCAAGTTCTACCACTATCTGGAGTTTCTGTAGTCTGGCTTGCTGGTCATTCCACACCCTATTTTCCTCGTCGATTGCCTCCTTACAGCCATTAATAGGAAGTTCTATAACCTGTCTTCTCTTCGGGGGAAGCTCAGTAAGAACCTCTCTCTTAAGTCTCCTGACCATTATCTTAGACCTAAGAATATTCTGGAGTTCTTCTAAATTAGAAGCTCCTGATATATCCCAACCATATCTTCCAATATAACCTTTGCAATATCTGATCACATATTGCCTCCAATTCCTAAACACTCCAGAATACTTCATTAGAGGCCATAATTCTATCGGTCTGTTTAGTATTGGAGTCCCTGTTAGAAATACACTCTTTTTAGCCACGATTGGGTGTATCTCTGTGTGAGTTTTAAAGTTCCTATGCCCGAATACCTCTTGAGTTCTTTGTGCTTGTGAATTTTTGAGATAGTGTGACTCATCAACTATTAGTAAATCCCATTCGGTGTTCTTAATATCTGTACTATACTTCCTTAATATATCATAATTCACTATTACGACATCCGCTTTTGGGAATTCCTGCCCATTAGCAATCTTGACATTCCTATCAACAACAGACCACTTTAATATCTCATTTTTCCAATTAATTTTTAGAGTAGCCGGGCAAATTATTAGAATTTTCTTAGCATCATCATCAGCATTCATTATCCCAATAGCTTGAATGGTCTTCCCTAATCCCATTTCATCTGCAATTAGAACAATATTCTTATTTTTAGCAAATTCAATTCCGGCTTTTTGAAAAGGAAAATACGTTAAACCACTAGGAGAAGGTATATCAGCCGAGGAAGTAATTGCTTTACTTCTCTCTATCGCTTCTATTCGACTCTCGGCCCACTTTTCTAAGATTACTGCTGTATCATGTTCAGCATATTTTAGAAGTCTATAAGCTTTCTCCTCATCATCTGTCCACCACACCTTGGCGTTAGGGTCCCATCTAAAACCTGCTGATTTTGGGATGTCTTTCTCTTCGTAAGAACTTTCTGTCTGATAGCCTTTCCCATTATATAAGAGTCTCACTTAACTCTCCTTTACTTTCTGTATTTCAAGTCTAGTAAAGCTATCGAGAATCCGTGTCTCACCGCAAAAATCACAATGCTCCGTAGTAGAAAACAAGGCCTGTTTAACTGTTTTCCACAAATGATATCTTCTATATGGTATAAGATGGAGATTGCCTTCGCAATATACTGGGGAAGTTTTTACTTCTGTAGTCATTCTAATCCCCTCTCTCCTTATTTAATTATATTATAATATAGGAAGGAGTAAAAAGTAAAAAATATTATTTAAAAAGTAGAGATTTTCAAGGTATTGGCATTAACCACATAATTCATCTTCTCTTTATTGAGAAAGAAAGCCAGCAATGCCTCCGAAGTTACAACAACAGTTAATTCAATTAATGTCCTAGATAGTGGGTAATTACATGGATCCGCCAATTCTACCTTAGAAGGTACAGTATAATTTTCTGCCCAAGACACTTGTCCAGTATTCTCTGAGCTCATACCTGCATGTAATACATCATATTTTAATTCTATAAAGACACTCTGGGCTATATCACGAGACTCAGAATTATCAAAACAATCGACGATTACTTCTGGATAGACATTGATTCTACCAAACCAATTAAACAAATCTGTGCTAGCCACAATTCTTTTAGTCAAGGAATAAGGTCTGTTTGAATGAGATATCTCGGCTATTTTAGAAGCCAATATCTGCGCCTTTCCACTATTCAAATCAATTTCATTCCATGGCTGGGTAGAGATATTATACTCTTCTATCCTATCATCATCTACCAGCATAAACTTCCCAAAGCCTCTTCTCGCCATACTTATAGCTAAATTAGCCCCTATAGCACCACAGCCAAGAATACATATTGGTTTCCCCAAATGCTTTGTTAGATCATGTTCTAAATACTCATGTAAGAATTTCCTATCCATTCAATATCATTCCTCTCCCCTCATTGAGACCAAAGCAACACGACAAAATTGCCTTGGATACCATTGGGGAATCTCTCCTTCTCTAACAAGAAGAAATTTAAGGCCATCAATACCGACTACTTGCCAAACTTTATTCTTCACAATCTCCCATACATCACTACAATCATACTGATTTAACCTAAGAAATTCAAAAAGTTGCGTATTATATTCTTTACCCACTGCTCCTGTCATATTTATTGGAAGAATAACAGGCTCTACAGGCTCAATCTCAAATGGTACTAGTTGATTCATGCCTTACCTCCTTTTCTATCCATTCAATATTACTCCTCTTCCTTTACAATATGGACACTCAACAAGAGGCTCATTAATCTTATCCATCAAATCAGCCAGGTAATTATCTATTTGCTCCTTTAGCATTGCTTCATTATCTGCTTCAAAGCCTTGTATCGGAGTATACCCCTTGTAATTACTTTCAGCATGTGTCATTTCGAATATTTTAGCTTCACGCACAGAAACTAACCTATTTTTTAGAGAAGGATCACTACCATATCCTCCTCCACCCAATGAGTTTATAAAATACCCTGTCTCTGTTTTTATTGCTATTATTTTTATCATTCTACTCCTTTACCTAGTTTTTTCTCCTACAAAATTTTTCTAGCCATTTCTTACCATCCCAAACCTTATTAAACTTCTCCTCCATTACAAAGGCCAACCAGAGTTGCTCCATTGAGAGAAACTGCCCTGCATATTCTATAAAATTATTTTTAATCCATAGATAAAAACTTACGATGGTACTATAGAGTGTCTCTTGACCAACCCCAGTCACATTATCTCTTCGAATATCTCTATATATCTCCTGTAACTGATCTTGCCTCAGCAACCAAATAAAAAGAGATTTATCAAAAGAAACTAAGATGGAGTCGTTGCAGAAGTGTAAAACAATTGGTTGTCTTAATTCAACAGGGAATTGTTCATAATCTTTCTGGATTATATAACACCCGTTAAAAGGCTTCCATAGTTTTTGGATCTCCTCCGCCTTCTCACACATCTTAATATAGATAGGATCTTCATACCATCTTAATGAATCCATTTTCCCTCTTTCTCACCACACAAAAGGCTCATCTATTACATCCGATTCATGTAATATCGCACCGAAAAGTCTATGTGAATAAGAATCTTGGCTCTATAGTACTGAAACCTGCGCTCCAGGTTTACTAGCAAAATAGTATCTCAATGCCCTAACATAATCAACAGGAAGCACTATATTAAGTGACCTAGCATACTTCTCAGGCTTTGTATATTTGTATCTCTTTTTATCTGCCTCTGTCATTAATTTAAGGCACTTATCTAGTAATTCCTCGCAATTAATTTCTTTCATCTCTCTCCTTACCTACTACAATAAATCTGTTATCCAAGTATCTCTCAAACAAAGGTTTTACTTCCGTCTCCCAATCAAGTCTACCATTCCCACAACCAAGACGAGGAAGACAAATTGGAATGGGATAATCTGTTATTACCTCATCAAAGAAACGTCTTAACTCCTGACAACTTTTCTCTATAAGATCTAAGCTAGAGGCTTCCCACCAGTTATTTTTAGTAGGGAGAAAGAGAAGACCTTCCTTTCCCCAATGATGAAGGACGTTGCCTATTTTTAAGATTTCTTGCCCCAACTCATAAGGCAATCTTGGAAACCTCTGTTTTGCCTCTAAAGCAATACCTCTGCCCATAACTGCTTTGCCGTTGGATTTCACATTACCATTTATAGGAATGCAAATCCAGTATCCTTTGTCATGGTAATCCCAAATATTGCCCTTTACCTCAATCATCTATTTCTACTCCTGTTTGACTTTTAATTTCTCCATCAATCAGCTTTTCAACAGCCAGACAAAAGGCGAGATTTGGAGTAGCTGCCTCTGCTCTGCCAAATTTAGCATCTACCCATACTTCAGCCACATGCTTTGTCCCCTGTTTCCACAAGCTATAATGTTCTAACTTAGGTTCTAGCCATTCGAAACAAAGTTTAATAGAACTAGTAAATATACAGGAAGAGCAAGTAGCAGCACGTTGCACTCCTGCAGGAAATTTATATAAATCATCAAATGGAGGAGAACATTGTCTAAATCCCACCCATGTTGCTAATCTATGATTCAACTTTTTTATATCAATCGTATTCATTATTATGGTCACCTTCTTCATAAAAATATTGTCTTTGTCTGCTTCCTCTCATCACTGCCACTGTTGAAGTAAGAGTTTGTTCATACTCTCTTCCATTAAGACATACTCCTGCTGACTGTAGTCTAAAATTGACTCCAACTCTTGACTTATATATATTATTACCATCTCTCCATTCAACAATATAGCCTTGACCAGACTCAGAATAGCCTATCAGCTCTGCTCCCAAATACTCCACGGAATCACGTATTCTACCTTCTATAGTTCTAAGACGCTCCTGCTTTATCTCATTAGATACTATATCATACACCATACCGAACTCTGGATTTAATCCTGGTACTTTAGAGGGCTGTTCTAAACGCTTTATTAAAGAATCTTTATACTCTTGTTGAGGAGCAGTAATACCACTAGCATCAAACAATAAGGAAGAACTCCACAATCTTGCTCTAAGTACCATGAATGGCTCTAAATTTCTATCTACCAAATAACACTCCTGTGGCTCAGGCAGAAATCCTCTGCTCTTAGCATCAGATAGATTAAATGGAAATACTAGCCAACTAGTTGAAGTAAGCCTTCTAACAGATATGGTTCTCAGAGACCTTACCTTATTAAGGCACTCTCGTATCTCAAACTGCTCGGCTATTCTAACAACCTCTGCTGATGTGGAAGACACTGGCTGAAATATATACCATCCAGGGACAACCACCTCTACTAAGAATGAATAAGGGTGACCGTTTATAGCCACCCTTACTCGTGTTTTTCTTTTTAGTACAGGCGCTATCACTTCTGGTAGGCCTTGCGATTCTTTTCTTAACTTTTCTATTAGGTCTAAGGACATTAAATTGCCTTTATTTTTTAATTTCTCTTAGGGAGGTCTAACGTCATTATTTCCTCTACAAGTTGCAGATATCCGCCTTTTGTAAGAAGTGGAACGAAATTATCTATCACTGCATACCATCCCTGAGATTTCACTGAGGTAGTAATGTCAAATTCAGCCACCTCCGCTCCAGCAGACTCCAAGCTTCTTACAAGTTCGTGGATTCCCCCAATGTTAATGAATACAAACCTAGTATCTGGAGTTTCCCTCTTAAATACGTCTAATAGTTTAGGAGGATGATTCTCACCCTGGTCAGTAATAAATAGTACTTGCTCAGGAATAAAACCAGATTTAACTGCTAAATGTAAAGCAGAGCCTAAGCTAGTAGAGCCATTTGCTCTTATCATCTTAAAGGCCTCAGTAAAATCTTTGAGAGAGGTCCCATCATATTTCAACTTCCAAGCAGTATCATTGAAACAATACACATCAAAAATACCATCACATAGAGCTGCAATTTGCGGACATATAGCTTTTGCAACTTCTATCGCCTCATGCATACTTCCAGATACATCTACTGCCACAATGGTATCTAAGCTAATTCTTGCACCAGAATCTATCTTAGTCTGAGCAGTAGTAGAAATAATTTCATCTAGGCGAGTATCCTTACCCTTAGCACTCTTTCTCTCAGTCAAGGTGCTAGTAGCAACTCTCTTGTCTGTTGAAGCCTTCTTTAATTTATCCTCATATAGCTTTCTGATATCTTTATCTTCAAGTATTCCAGAACGTTCAATAGAAGCTCTTGAGTTCACCGCTTCCGCAGGGCTCATCACTTCAATCAAAGCTACCCATACTGCTGGAGTTACTGCCTTCAATACAGAGGTAGCTTGACGGTATGGAATTCGATATTTTATGATTATCTCAGCTTGATCCTCAGGAGTTGATGCTTCCATAAGCAGCTTAATGACATTCTCTTCTCCCTCAGGCACCTTATTTTCGAAGAGAATAGTCTGTGCTCTTGAGGAAGGAGATATATGATACAATTCATATAATCTATGCAAACCTTTACCCGCCACTTTGGCCGCCCCATCAAATCTAGCTTTATTCTTTTCCAAGTATCTTAGGTAGTCCTCTACCGCACCTTTGACTTGTCGATTAGCTTTGAGATTTTCTCTAATGAATTTACCTACACGAGCAACTCTATATGGCTCAAGAGACTGCAAGCAAATTCTTCCAGCCTCTCTATGCTCAGCAAATTCAGAAGCTAATAAGAAAGAAATCCCGGCCTCACCAAGGTCACGAATTTTATTGTATCTGTCTAGGGTCAAAGCGTATGAAACTTTACCAGCAAAAAATGGATCTGCTTGAAATGCAGATGAAAATGTTGGTTTAGTCTCCTCTAGCTTTCTGTGGGGGCAATTCATTAAAGTTCTGAGCAAGGTTTTCTTCGCACTGACTTCCTGTGTAATCATATCCCATCTCCTCCATTCAATACAAAAGGAAATAGCGTCTAAGCATACTGATCTTTTTTCAGAACCAATTTATTTAACTCACTGATTCGATGTGAGCTTAATAGCTTTTAAACTATCTACCTCCAAAGAATACACTTTGTAGGCCAGAGTGTTGCCACACTTAGAACAATGTTCTTAGACATTGCAGTTTGTTAGACCAATATTGGAGACGCTATTTCCTTTCTTTCTATTTTATAGACTGCGTACAAGCGAATTGAGCTGTAAAGAAACCACAATAGGATTTGAACCTACAACCGCCAGATTAATTTTCTGATGCTCTTCCAATGAGCTACATAGTTTTGTGACTACTCCCCACGACTAAAGTCGGGGGCTTCTAGGGATTGAACCCACGCCTTGTAGCCCCAAGGCGAGAATATTATATGCTGAATTATTGCGGGGCTTTCTGAGCCGATGCTGTAAGCCCTACTTCTAGGTACGCAATCTATATTCATTTTTTAAAGGTGTACGAGCGACATGAACTTGTTAAAAACCTAAAAGATGTTTGTATGTCCATATCTAGGTACACACTATGGTGAAGGGATGTATAAGCAAGCGAGCTTTAATAAACGTTTCCGTCTGATCCCAAATCAGATGCTCTACCAATTGAACTACAAAGCCAGTTTGACAGCTTAGAAGGGAATTGAACCCTTAATAATGTTTTGTACGCCCTACTTTTGATACATCTCCTTCATGGTGATAAGCTGTACAAGCAACGAGAACTGTTTTTTATAAACTTCTCTCCCTTAATGTGGGAGAGGCTGGATTCGAACCAGCAATCACAGAGTTTCAGGCTGTTGTTTTGCCATTTTGTAAGTCCTAATTTAGGTACAGCTTACCAATTTTACTCCGTATATGTGAAAGAATTAAATTCCAAGAAGAACCGCACTAACATTAGGTGCTTCCACCCTTTGCCGAGCCTTCTCTTCTAAGTACTTGTCCCTCCGCAGTAGTGAACGATATAGTCAATTCGTATATATGGGACTACAACATTACTGTTTTCCTCAGACATTTGCCCATTGGAATTAGGCTCATCACCTAACCAGTAACTGCATTAACCCTGCGTAGCAGTTTATTCAGCCACAGAACCTAATTCTCTCGCATATACGGAGCATGTTAAAGTGCAATTAATCTTATTTTATACTAAGTGTAAGAAAAAGGTAAAACCACTACTATCCCCAAACTGGGGTGGGACTAACTAAAATATTACCTTCCGACTTGGTTACAGTATAATTGTTCAAAGTCTGATCCATGTATTTATTTGCTGCCTCAAGTATGTCAGAAGCGCTAGAATCTATAGTAACTCCAAGATCTTCAAGAGTCAATTCTACTTCATTTTCTTTGGTCACTATTCTTACCATTTTTCCTCCTCCCACTAAGACTATCTACAGCTACCACCATAAATAAACATCCCAATTAATTGATGTAGTTTTATTATATAATAACCTTACTAAAAAAGTAAAACGTTAAATAGACTTTATTTTCCCACATTTAGGACATTTAAAAGAATTACCTCCAACTCTTGACCAAGTGCTGATGTGAGCCCTATACCCACAATTACAAATTAAATACATTTAACCTCTCCTTGGATAGAACATACAATTCTTGAAATCTAAATCAACACAATATTTCTTTACCCATTCAGTATCTACAAAAGGAATTCCACCTAGTATCCCTTTAGAACAGCACATTACATGCTAATGACTCTCGTCGTCACCACAAGGAATAATGCAAATCTCCGAACAACATACACTAATCTTTACATCAGCATCAACTTCATGGTTCATCATTTTTAATATTCTCGGCTTTCTTTAATGTTACTATCTGATACAAGGGTAGAAGGCCTTTACCGTGTTTCTTCATACGCATTCTCTTGGCGATCTGTTTCTTCTCTCTCCTCTGGAATCTCCATATCGGCATTGTCTGAAGCCTCCGTATCAATAGACTTTTTTACTTTATCAAATCTATCTTTTACCCATGAATGCGCCTCTCTCTCCTTATTTACAATTCCCACTCTCTTGCCATTCTCTATAATAGCCCATCCCATACCTGTGTCCATAACATTAATTTTCAGTCCCTTACCAGAATAAGTTATCTTATCGTCCGTGTCTTCCCTCTTTATTCCTTCTTTTTCATACCAAGGAATTTCAGTCGGGCCATATTCTCCTCTGGTGCCAGTGCCCACCTCTTCTTGTCTCTCTTGACGGGCCTCTGATTCAATTCCTCGCTGAGCCTCTCTAACAGACCTCTCCTCGTTACTAGTCTTAGCTCTAAGAACTCTATGTCCAGTCTGAGGATCTACCCACCTTGTTTGAAAAAAGATTTTCCCCTTCCTACTAGTCACTTTCACCTTCCGAGGCACTAGACCCGAATGAGAGGCTTTTAATAGAAATTCATTATATTGTTCTGCAGCTTCTATTACTTGATTGAATGTAAAAGGCTCCTCCAGGTCTTTTCTGATACTCACTATCTGTGGTTCAACCAGAGCTACATCATTATTGCTCATCTGAACCTCCTTTACCTGAATTTCTATTATATCATTAACCTCTGCTTTTTGTAAAATATTTTCTACTTTACCTAAAATAATATATCTATCCTTAGACTTAATATGTATCTCTCCTACTCTATTCGTATTTCTAATATTAATAAATGACTTCTCCATCCTCACTTCTTCAGAGCCAATAATCTTATCTATCTGTTCAAGAATATCATCTAGTGACTCCTGCCGCTTTTCTATAATCTTCTCCTTTTTATTCTCAATAACACTCATTATAGGAGAGGAGACATCTCCAGTGCTCATATATGAATGAGCTAAATCTTGGTCTTTGTCAGTTAAAATTATTACATTATTTACTTTTTTCATCCTAAATATCCCCTTCGTCTCATTCCTGGAGTATATCCAGAATGGCTACTCATCTCTATTCTAAACTCATCAAATAAAGACTTACCATCTTTAATACCTATTAAAGTATATTCTTTTTTTCCTCTAAGATCTTTCTCTGCCGCCCAGCTATTTTTTTGAGATCTAAATGACATCAATACTCTATCTATTGGCACAGTTACTTTCATCACAGTACCTTCATTATAAGTAAAATCTTTGGCAGTAGATTCATTAATAGTCCAACTCTCTAATGGAGAATTTATTGCAATACCATCTCTAATACCTCGGTATAATGTTATTTCTGTTATTTTCTTCTTTTTAAAATAGTTTTGAGTCTCAGCATATAAATTTTTTACTAGTTCTAAATATTCATTATCTGGATTCTGAATTATTCTCTTTCCAGGTACATTTGGATTCCAATAATGTTGAACTGAGTTCTTATTATTAAATATTTTATATGAAGTACCCATCAGCCATGTAGCCTCATCTGCTCCTTCTTGATTCAGCCAACCATCAATCAATCTATCTTTAGCTTTCTCAATATTATCAGAAGGCAATATATAAGACCTTCGTGGAGTCAATGACACAGTAGTCTTACCATATTCTTTATCTAACTTAGTGGCCAACTTAAACGCTCCTCTTCTTATTTCTGGTGTAGGCCCAAACTCTATTATCTCCTTAACAAACGGATTTACTGGATATTCAATTCTTTGTTGTCTCTTTCTTTTATAGTGCTCATGTGACCACTTAATAAAATCCATTGCATTATCAAAATCTAATAACCCAGCCATAGATTTAAAATAAAGCTCTCCATGTTCAAACTTATATTCATCTATCCCTTTGTAAGTTTCCTCTTTAATTATTTTATTAGCCCTATCAACTTGATACTTCATGAATCTATTTAATTCACCTTTTGGCAAACTCTTAATTTTATTATAGTATTTTTCATTTAATTCAGTAAGCTTTGTTAAATCTCGTTTATTTGCTCTAATATTCATTAAAGCATGTTTCTCTTCCATTATCACTTTATCATGGGCTAACAATATATTAAAATCTTTTACCTCAGTTGGAGTATATTTTTCCTCTTTTTTAGGATCATAATTCTTTGTTTCTAATATATCTCTATGTCTTTGAATATATCTATCAGCATTCTCTATTTCATAACGACCTTTTAAATAAGCATCTAATTCATCTTCATCTTTATAAGTAAATTCCTTCTTAGACTTTGTTTCTCTTATTATTCTTGTAAATGGGTCAACAATTATAGTATCTCCAGAATCAAATCCTGCCTCTGCATTAATTAAATCAAGATATAGCTCACTTGGAAATACTACTCCTCCTCCAAAACCCATCCTATAAGCTTCCGAGAACCACTCCTTCTCATAACTCTCTTTTCGCCATTCTTTTTTTCTTCCATGACCGACTTGGTGTCCTGGCTTCATATATTCATGATTAGCTGATGGATGCTTTTCAATATTATACTTATCTCTACTATCTTGAAAGACTTTATTTTTTCTTTCATTCTCCTTCTCTGAAACTATCTCTCTAGCCTCCACTGCAGTTTTCCCCTGAGACATGAGATCTTTAACCTCTTTTTCATACTCCGACTCAGGTTCCTTATACTCATATTTATAAAAATCAGATTGTTTCAATCCTGAATCTTTATCCCAGTATTCAGAAGAGATTTCTTTCTCTTCTCCAAGCTCCTCAGGTCTAACCATTTGTGTACGTTCAAAGGGCTTTCCCTCTTTGGGATGCACCGTTATCTTTTTAGGGACAAGAGCTCGCTTCTCCTGTTTTTCCAAATAGACTTTTAATCTAAATAATTTATTTCCAGACTCAGAATCTTTTAACAGCTCTAAAAATGTAGGCATCAGGCTAGTACCCCACAGGTATATATTGTCTTTCCATCCTCTTCACTTTTATCCAACACAATCGCATTGAATCTCAGAGAATTATTTACCAAATAGGTAGAATCAGAATCACCATACAAACTATCCATACTTTTAATTATGGCACCTTCTGAGTCTGGAAGCTTTACCATCTTTTCTATAGCCACTGGAAGATTCTCCTCGCTTAGAACTACTTCGCTGTCTCGTACACTAAAATACTTGCTCTTCGAAAGATATTTGTTAAAAAATGATTTTAACTTTTTCTTCCTATCTCCATATTGAGCCTTCTCCAGTTTATCTGTGAAAATATCATTTAGACATACAGAGGATACTGTATCGTCTACAGGGGACACTATAATTGTACAACCAAACTTAAAGTCAAATGGAATTGATTCTAATACATTAATGATATTTTCTGCACTATCAGATTTTTCTATTTGGACTTCATTTAGAAATATTGAAATGTCTTTATCGCTCTTTGTTATCGTGGCATTAAAACCTGGCAGACTTTTCTCTACAGACACCTTGAAGCTCTTTCCAACCTTTCCAGAGTCGATAATAGTGTCTATCTCCTTCAAGATATCATCCAGAGACCTTTCCTGTTTTTCTATCCTTTCATCTGGATATTCTGTCTTGAGCCATTGACTATTTTCTTCGTCTTGATCTATATTAGGCAACTTAACTATCATCCTACTTCCTCCACTTCATCTTTAGTAAAAGACATTTTCTTATCAGGATTGCCTATTAAAAATTCCTGTTCAGCAGTCCCCCCAAAAGGAACTGTTTCCTCAGGAGCCAGATCTGCAGAAGTTAAATGCGAAAATAATATATCCTTAATTTTAAATTTTTTATTTAAGACCACCCCCTTACCCCCACGTCGACCATAAACAGATCCGATAGCAAAGCTAGAAGCAATATCTTTACTTGCAGACCAGCTATTTACTTCATTTACTTCAGCTTCTACTTTGTCTTCCTTACCTGTTGCTTTTTTAATTGAAAAGGCATACTTTCCTCGAATGCCTCTATGCAACAACACTTCCTCAGATGAATACACTTTCTTAAGCGCCTCCTGAGTAGCTTTCACTTCAGAATAAAATTGGTCTACTGCCTCTTGAATAACTTTCTCTCCTTCATAATTATTATCATTCATGGAATATAACATGTCATTATACATTCTCTCATCGGTAAGCCAACCCTTAGCGGCCTGATCGGGATGGTCCTTTCTATCTTCTTCATACCTCTTAATTATATCTCTACCATGATAATCATCCAGCTTACCATTAGAATAATACGCTTTCGCCATCGCAATAAGGTATTTAGGTTCTGAACCCAAAACATTTTTGTATCTATATATCATATTAGCCACAATTCTTCGATTATCAGTCCTTTTTGCCTTGCTAAAATCACCACCAGTGAAATGTAAAGTGTCTCTATATTGCTTAATTACTTCATCTTTAACTTCGGATATATCATAAAATCTTTTACCAGCCCATTTCTTTGGACCAGCTAATATCGTCATATTCTGATCTATATCGGGTCCCCTATCATCCAATTTATCCCAGGAAATTCCATGCCCAATATAAATATCTTCTCCAGATATATTGAAATGTTCTGTATCGTCAATAATACTATCATATCTAGCATTAATTTTATCAAGAAGAGTTACTTGCTTCACTTCTTTTGGAACAAAGGCTTTATCTATGATATAGTACCACCCAACATCTCGTGCATATTTCCTTTCGGCAATACCTTCATTAATCAATCCTTCGTATAAACCACTTGTAAAATCATATCCTGATTTTGCTATTAATTGGTAGTCATTAGGGACCCTCTTAACTATATCTTTAATTACTTCTAGAGCATTTTTCCTTCTCTCGTCATATGAGAGATTTTTTCTGAATCCACCCATTAAATTTTCTATGTTTGCTGTTTTATCTTCCGGAGCAAATTCCACTCTGGCAGTAATATCTAACTTATCATTTTCCATATAAAGCATATTTTCATACTTTCCAACTAAATAATTGCCTTCCTCCCTCTCCTCAAATACCTTACGATATCTGCCAAAAAAGGTATTATCTTTCTTCTCATCTTCTTTATCTGGTTGTACCCATCTATGCTTGCGTTCATCAAATACACCGCCTGGAAAAGGTGGATTAGCCTGATGAGCTTTTTCTATACTCTCCTCAAAAGGCTCCCATTCATCTGACAATGACAGTAGCGACACAATATATTTCTCAGGAGATTTTAGGCCTGTATCGGTATTAACGCAATAGCCTTTATTATCTTCTGTCTCATAGAGAATTAACTTATCTGCCTTGGCTATAGCTTTCATTTATACACTCCAAATTTAATTCCAGCTTTTACAAGCTTACCTTTTGTAATATTATCCGGCTCATCTTTAAAATAAATTGTATCAATATCATCTAAAGTAACTTTATTGTGAATATGTACTTCATTATAATACATACTTGTGGCATCCTCTATTGACTTATACTTCTTACCAATTGTAATGCTATTACCTAACTCTACCTCAGCATGAATATTATTTAATGGGCTTGGAATTATTCTAGCTCCATCATAAGCAATTCTACCGCCAGAATTAACATCTAAAGTATCTCCCATTGTAAATGTGGATCTATCTCTGATAGTATTCTTCATTTTTATTCTGCAATCTCCATAATCCGATAACCAATCGTGCTTACTCTTGCCTTCATCATATGAACGAAGCCACCCATTTTTATTAGAGGTAAGATATCCATAAATAGGTCTATCAGCATTATCTACATTAGGTAATAATCCAAAAAGTTCATTTTCTGCTACACTCCTATCTTTTTGATATTCCTTAAGAGAAATATCAGGGTTCTTTCCGGGACTTTTTATTTTCTGCTCTGAAATATTTTTAAATCTACCTGCTGACAAGAGACTGTTTAGCCTAGAACTAGGCATTCTAATCCAGATATCTGCCTTTGCCACTAGTGGCTTAATAATATCAACCACCTTTTTCTTAAGCTCGTCAGAAGTAATTCCCAACCCTTCGGCATAGTCTTTCCATCTACGTACAGCTTCTGGATTCATATATTCAAGCAGTCTCTTTCTATTGGCTTCGGTTCTTTCAACCACAGAAGGAGTTTTACCTTCAAATTGCTTGTACATTGTTTCAACCGTATGTCTTCCTACCTCACTCTTCGAATAATATGGACCTTTCTCATCCTCACGCAATCTCACTCTATATGGAGATCTTTGAGATAAATGGCCTCCATATCTAGAAAGATAATATCTATCGCTAATCGAAGTATCATCCACAATAGCACTTCTTCTAATAGGATATTCATTTTTATAAGCAAATTTGCCTTTACTAACCTCTCTGATATAATTAGTCTCCACATGAGATAAATCTATCTTCAAGGAATCTTTACTTGTAGGCTTTTCCGATAATACCACATATCTGTATTTATACTCTTGATCTCCTTCATCAACAAATTTGTCTTTTATTTCCTCTGCCACTTTTTTATACCATTCACCTGGAACAGAGCCCTCATAATCAAATCTTTTAGGATCAACATTTACATATACAAATCTTGGAATCTCAATTCTCTTACTCATCCTATCTTTATCAGAGGGTATAGTTACAATATCAGTAGTGCCTTCTTTCTCGTAATATCTTCTATCTTTCCAAGTAGTATTGTCTTCAATAATTTTCACACCTTTTGGAGAAGTTTCTCCTGGCCGAATAAATACCTTTATCTTTCTCTTCTCTATTTCTACTTCCTCAGGTCTAACCATCTGAGTCCTCTCAAATGGCTGGCCTTCTTTGGGGTGCACAAGCACTTTCTTAGGCACCAGCCCAGCTCTGCGTTGCTTCTCAATATATTCTGTAAGCTCTAATAATTTACTTGTCATCTTGATGTTAATTCCTCTAAGAAAGCTTTGGCAGCCGCAGTAGCGACTACATTATTCTCGCCTGCCTTGAGATGCTTTCTGAATTCACCCCACCATTGTGCTCTATATGTATGTGTAGTACTCTTAATTCTTCTAGCTAAGAAACGAGCAATCCCATAAATGTCATCCGGATTTGCTTGAGGGTCTGCCATCATATCTACAATCTTTTTTGAAGTTGCCGCAAAGCCAAGTTTTCCCAACTCTCTCATATGCTCAGGATCTACTTTCATCCTTCTCTGGAATGGTTGTCTCCCTCCTCCTGGATGTACCCATACTACTTTTTCAATAAGTTCTTTCTCTAGGAGGTCTGCATCGTTGTCTAAAGATGCTTCAAATGCCTTGGAAATGTTGTTAAATGCCTCTAAACTTAACGAATCGATTGATTCTGAGACCTTTTCTGCGGACCTATAGGTTTCTATACTCTTTTCAAGTTTTAGTGCAGATCTATAAATGGCAGTCTTTAATCCTTTAAATGCCAAAGTAACCTCTACTTCAATATTTCTATTGGTTGCTTCTTGTTTCAGCCTTCTATTATCTTCGCGATAGTCATCAGTTGCGAAGACAACAATACAATTCTTGATATTTTTTAGTTTTGACAACAGCTCAATAGCAGGAGATTCCTCTTGCTTAACAATTTCTGTATCTCTATCTCTTAACCAAAAAGGCTCCTCTAAATCTAAATTAACCAAGTTCCACCTCTTGATTCTCTTTATAAAATACTATCTCATCTTCACTTCTAAGGCCAGAACCACTACTAGAATTCACCCTATCAGAATATAATACAGAGCTGGTAGGAATATCTTGAACTAGAACAATTCCTCCATTTATATGAGCCCTCCCATTTGCCACAGTATCCTTCAACGTCCATGAAGATAAAATACCATTATCTACTCTATACTTCTTCCCCTTTTCCAATTTTCCAAATTTATCTTCCAATCTTCTTGCCATATTAGCAGTGGTCCCTCTATATACTCGGATAGTATCTCCAAATTGTTTCCTCAGCACTTGTTGAGTCATCTCTGAAGATACTCTCAGGGCCTCATCAAAATGTCTACCATATTCTTCTCTGTCTGCATTATATCTTCGTTTAAGTAATTCAACATACTCTTTCTGCATCTTAGTATCACTGGGATGGGCCTCCTTAGCATCATGCTCTACCACATTATTTATCTCTATTTCAGACTTCTTTTCTTTGCCAACCATTTTGCCTACTATCTGTCTAAAAAGGCAAGCTCCTCCACTTGAAGACCATTGCTTCCATTCACCAAACACATTGTGGGCAGCATCTAATTTATCTTTATAATCTTTACCAAATACTTTTTTAAATACCTGCGAATTAACATCTTCAATAAATTGATGATATTCGAGACTAGGATCAGAATCGAACTCCTTCTTATGATCTTTGATATATTTATTAACAATATCATCCAAAGTATTAGACACAATCGATTTTACTTTTGAGACTTTCTGCGATTCCAACTCCTCTGGTCTAACCCATTGCTGCCTAGTAAACTCTTTACCACCTCTCTTCACTCTAACAGGGCGTTTGACCAATCCAGTTTTCTGCTTCTTAATAAAGGTAGCTAATTCAAGTACTTTTGTCATCTCACAATATTACCGTATCCACATTATCCATTGTATCATAATGCTCCACTGCGCCTAAGGCATACACCAAAGCATCAGCTACTCTCAATCCAATGGTAGATGTCTCCTCTATTTTAAATGGAATAATAGAGAGACCAAATACCTTAAATTCCTTATCAAGCTCAAACGTGCTTATTTCGACAAATGGATTCTTAATCTTGCCACTAATATCTATTTCTGCCCATACTGCGATTGACTCCTGTTTGTCTTTTGCCCAATCACTTAATTCAGACAATCCACTTATAGTACCATCATCACTTTTAGTAAGAATTACAACATCAATACTTGCCACTCCAGTATTGGCTATTTGATCCTTAAAGAATTTATTGCAGTCAACAATAATATTATATCCTACATGTTGAAGAAGCAATGTAGAATTAGTAGGATCTTCACCTAGAAACGTAATATGTAGGTCTTTATCTATAGCAGAAGTAGCTTGCTGCTTTTCTACTTTCTCCTCAAGTTCGGCAAGTGAATCTGCTCTAATCTTTCCCATCCAATCAGGATTCTCTAAGTCTATGTTGATTGCCACTCTATCACATCCTTTTTATTTAATTTAAAACTCCCTGTCCTTGAAGTAACTACCACTTCCCGTTGCTCCGGCATATTATCGAGAAATGATGGGTTGGCGTACCAGCTGAAGCATATTTCACCGGCAGACACAGCTCTTCTAATTAAGATGGAGTCTCCTTTGTCTCTAGCAAATGCCCATGCCGCAATATAGTCCTGTGAATAAGAGGAGAGAGGAAATTCGTCCATAGCTATTTCCTCTGCTGTTTTAAATGCTTCTTTAATCTTTGTGGCAGTAGGGCCATATATTTTTCGATATACTTCTATTTTATCTCCAAATAACTCTCGTGTTCTATCTTGTGTATATTTCATCTCTGCCTGCAGCACTTTTATAGAGGGCTCCAGTGATGGTTTATTGTCCTTGATACTGGTATAAGAAAGTTCCCCTATATGCATTAGAAAATCCACTGTCTTATCCTCAGGCGATTTATTCTCTGGATCTACTGCTGATAATAAGGACTTTACTTGGTCTCTAGATAACTCTTTCCCATTCATTTTAGCAAATATTATTCGTATTCCCACTATATCCAAAAGAGTTCCTCTAGCCCAACTATCAATCATAGAAAGTCCTCTCATATTAGATATTTTATCTAAATTTTTCTCCCTGTCTTTAAGCAAAGAATCTGTGGCATTCTTAAGAATTTCTTTAACTTTCTTAGACTTGCCACTAAGAAGCTCATTATAGTCAAGTTCAAGCAAGTCTTTAAAATTTCTATCCTTTACAGAAGCTATTTCTACAGGTCTAACCCATCTTGTGGCTTGGTAGGTTTTCCTTTTTCCCTTCACAGTAACTTTCTTGGGGACTAAACCTTCTCTATCGGCTTTCTCCAACTCAAGAGACAATTCGAGTGACTTTGTAACAGGATTTCTGAAGATTCTCACTCTAAGAAGAGTTTTACCTTCTTTCTTGAAGTCTATCTTGTCATTATCTGCAAGTTCTACACCATAACTTTCGGCCAAATTCGTATAGGCCTTTTGCCCCATATCAAAGAAATCTGCCATCTGACTATCAAATGGATCTTCCTTTATATCTACCTCAAGACCTTCTTCTCTGCTAAAATCAAAGCCTTGAATTTTACCAATAAGCATCGGTATAATAAATTTAGGGGTGAACTTAGACACCTCTACAACGGCCCTCTTTAACCAGGACTTGGTAAACTCAGGAAGTTTGGTATCCTCTACTTTTTTCTCAAGGCCATTCTTAGCCTCATCAAAGGCTTTATCATCATTGTCTCTAAGTGCTTTCTGCATAGCAAATAGTGAATCAATACTTCCATCAACATATTTAAATAGCGAGGGTAATTTCTCCTCATGGAATATTGACAAATTATCAGACACACAAATAGCAGAAAGTAGAGGGCGATTCCCCCAATCTATCTCTCTCTGGCCATGGTTTACAATAAAATTTGACATTTCATCGAGTTCTTCATTAGAGAAATACTTTTTAAATATGACACGTTCATTATCAAACCATTCCTGGCTAAACTTTGGATGCCGCTTTGTTCCAGGAACGGTTTTTGCTGCTGAACCTACTGTATATCCAAGATCGTGATTAACCATTACTACATCGCAAAGGAATCTGTCTTTGGCACTAATTTTTATTCCAGCTTCTCCCATAGCGTTCATTATTCTATTAGACATGTCAATATTCCCATAAATGTGCCTGATGCCATGGTCACTAAGCTGTCTTTCCCAGGCTCTAGCTTCCTGGTATAATAATTTGTTAATAGAACTATGAACTAATTCCTGCAAGTCAGATGGAGAAAATTTTCCCTTTACCTTAGCACCATTATTTATTAGCCTATAGGCAATGCTCCGTGTTTTATTAAATGTAGAAGCGTCAAAAAATCTCTCATACTGCTCCAAGTGTTTATCGGCATTATCTTTTAATACAGAAGTCGC
>Ga0180008_1000820_pt1 | contig 22374 bp, 23 predicted proteins | sample MM_PW_MetaG_FD_121121 | JGI IMG/M metagenome (GOLD analysis project Ga0180008, IMG submission 121121) | Groundwater microbial communities from the Aspo Hard Rock Laboratory (HRL) deep subsurface site, Sweden - MM_PW_MetaG | ecosystem: Environmental > Aquatic > Deep subsurface > Groundwater...
AAAGGATTGAAATGCCGCAGGGTTTCACCGCGAAACTCGAAATTCGCCGACCAGTCCAGTGAGTGACTCTGGCCATTGTCCGCAAAAGCCAGTGGCGGCCGGTTCAGCGTGGCCTGATCGACCAGGCTGACCTCAACAAGGCTGACATCATCCTGTTGCTCACCACTGAAATGCGTCAGCGCCTGTTGGATTTCAGCAAACAGCTGCGCCTGCTGCCGGTTGGCACGAAACACCTCAAGCAAACGTTCCTCACCAAACAGCTCACCCTGCTTATTGCACGCTTCCAGCACACCATCGGAGAGCAGGAAAACCCGATCACCCAGCGCCAGCGGGTAGACCTCGTACTTGTCATTGAACGCGCCAGGCTCAAGCACGCCCAGCGGCAAGTGCCGCGACACCAACGGTATCCGCTCGCCATTGCCGCGCAGCAGATAACCATCCGGCAAGCCACCACCCCACACCTCGACCACCTGGCGCTGGAAGCTGATGTTCAGAATGCTCGCACAGCAAAACACGCCCACGGGCAGGATGTGTTTGAGCTTGGCGTTGATTTCACGCAGCACTTCGGCCAGGGAGTAGCCCTTGGCTGTCATGCCATAAAACACCTCGGCCAAGGGCATCGCGCCAATCGCCGCCGGCAAGCCATGCCCGGTGAAATCACCGAGCAGCACATGCATGCCACCGGAGGGTTTGAACGCAGCGAGCAGTAGATCGCCGTTAAACACCGCATAGGGCGATTGCAGGTAGCGGATATTCGGCGCATCCAGGCAACCGGAATGGGTCACCTTGTCGAATACCGCCTTGGCCACCCGTTGCTCGTTGAGCAGATGCTCGTTGTGCATGGCAATCAGATCGCGCTGCTGCAAGACTGTGTCCTGCAAGCGCCGCAGGCGGTCCATCGCGTTGATCTTGGCCTCAAGAATGACCCGATTGTAGGGCTTGGCCAGAAAGTCATCACCGCCGGCCTCCAGGCAACGCACTAAGGCTTCGCCTTCGGTCAGGGAGGTCAGAAAAATGATCGGCACCAGTTCTTCACCAGCAGCCTGCTTGATTCGACGTGCGGCGTCGAAGCCATCCATCACCGGCATCAGGGCATCCATCAGCACCAGCTGTGGACGCTCCTGCTCGAACAATGCCACCGCCTCAAGGCCATTGCTGGCCGTCAGCACCCGGTGTCCCTGGCGGCTGACAATGGTCGACAGCAGCATGCGGTCGGCAGCATTGTCCTCGGCGATCAGAATGGACAGGCGCTCTGGCATGGCATGCGCCCCGATCAGGTGATTTTGAACAGCTGCTCGAAGTTCGAGATCGCGAGGATTTTGCGCACATCCGGGTTGCAGTTGCGCAAGCTGATCTGCGCACTGTCGCCGCCGGCGTGATCACGCAGCAACAGCAACATACCCAGCGCTGAGCTGTCCAGGTAAGTGGTGCCCTTAAGATCGACAACATAGCGCTGCGGCGTAGTGCTGACGCGCTCATAGGCATTGCGAAATTCCTGATGCGCAGCGAAATCGAAGCGGCCCTGAATCACAATGGTCAGCTCTTGCCCATCGGATGAGGGCTGCGAGGTGATTGCCATGAATTACTCCTTTAACAAATAGACTCGGGCGCATGTTCGAGTATGCCAAGCGGCACGTTATGCACAGTCAAGATGTAGCATCGCAAAGCCTGTGCGGCAACTGTTTAGGCGGTATTGAGTGGTGATTCAAGCCGTTATATCGACGCCTAATACTGGGAATCACGGGCCACTAAGCGCTGCGAGAGTTCATCAAGCAACTTCTGTTCGCGCTTGTCTTCGGCCAGTCGCGCTTCGTCCTGATAACGCTTGACCAGTTTGCGCAGCCCTTCCATGCGGGCGTAGCGCTGTTGCCAGATATCACGCACCTTGTCCATATTGGCGCGGTGCCAATCGACACTGTTGCGCTGCTGGCCGATAGCACCTTCCAACTGGGTGAGAAAGCGCTGGTAGTTCATCAGCCACTGCCCAGAAACACCGCGCTGGCCTTCACTGATCCATTGCTGCTGATAATCACCGCGGTAGCGCTCCAAGTCCCCCAGCTGCACTTCAGCCTGACGCAATAAGCCCTGACAATGGCCCAGCTGCAACGCGGCCTCGCGCTCGGCACGCTCGGCCATGACTACCACGGGAGCCAACCGCGCCGCGCGGCTTTGCGCCATGGCTTAGTTGCCCGCCGCGCCAGGGTTGAAGGTGGCAGCGAGCATCGCACTGCTGTTTTCCAGGCTTTCATTGTCGTGCAGGCCCTGCCGCAAGTATCTGACCATGGCCGGCTGACGGGCGATGGCCAGGTCGGTATCCGCGTCGCCCCCCGACACATAAGCACCCACGCTGATCAGGTCGCGGCTCTGCTGATAACGCGACCACAACTGCTTAAAGCGCTGCGACAGGCGCAGATGTTCGGCACTGACCACCTGCGGCATCACCCGGCTGATCGAGGCTTCAATATCAATGGCGGGGTAGTGCCCCTCCTCGGCCAAGCGTCGCGACAACACGATATGCCCATCGAGCACCCCACGGGCGGCATCGGCAATCGGGTCTTGCTGATCGTCCCCCTCACTGAGCACGGTGTAGAAGGCGGTAATCGAGCCGCCGCCCTCCTCGGCATTACCGGCACGTTCCACCAGTTTGGGCAGGCGAGCAAATACCGACGGCGGATAGCCCTTGGTCGCTGGCGGCTCGCCAATGGCCAGGGCGATTTCGCGCTGCGCTTGAGCAAAACGGGTCAGCGAATCCATCAGCAGCAGTACGTTCTTGCCTTTGTCGCGGAAGTATTCGGCTATTCGCGTGCAATACATGGCGGCACGCAGACGCATCAGCGGCGCGTCATCGGCTGGCGAAGCCACCACCACGGAGCGTTTAAGGCCCTCGTGACCGAGAATCTCATCGATAAATTCTTTTACTTCACGACCCCGCTCACCGATCAGCCCGACCACGATAATGTCGGCCTCGGTAAAGCGCGTCATCATGCCCAGCAGCACCGACTTACCCACACCGGTACCGGCAAACAGGCCAAGACGCTGACCGCGGCCGACGGTCAGCAAGCCATTGATCGAGCGGATACCAACATCCAGCGGTTCACTGATGGGATTACGCTTGAGCGGATTGATCGTCGGGCCATCCATCGGCACCCAGTCTTCGGCCTTCATCCCGCCTTTGCCGTCGAGCGCGCGGCCGGTGCCATCGAGAACCCGACCGAGCATCGACATGCCCATGGGCAGTCGGCCGGTATCCGGCAGCGGCACCACACGCGCACCGGGGGCGATACCGGCCAGACTGCCGACCGGCATCAAGAAGATTTTGCCATTGGAAAAACCCATCACCTCGGCTTCGACCTGCACCGGGTGATAGCTGTCATCGTTGATCACCAGACAACGGCTGCCGAGTGCAGCACGCAGGCCTTCGGCTTCCAGGGTCAGACCGACCATGCGCAGCAAGCGGCCTTCAACCTGCGGCTGAGTCGGCAGCGCTACGACATTGCTGTAACCGGCCAGGCGCTTGGCAAAGCTGATCCGTTCAAGGCGCATCCGCAATCATCTCGGGGGCATCCAGGTCAGTTTGCAGGTCGGCTTCCAGCGGGTGCATGGCCTGCTCGCGCTGCTGTTCAAACAACTGCTTAATGGCCTGATTCAGTCGGGTTTCCACCGTGGCATCAATGCGGCTGAGTTCGCTTTCCACCCGACAACCGCCGGGCAGCAAAGCGGCATCTTCGAGAATTCGCCAACTCTCTTCATGGCGCTCGCGCAGGGCTTTAACCATCTCGAAATCTTGCGGATTAAGGTGAATGCGGATATTGCCCGCGCCCATCGGCAGCAGCTTCAACGCCTCGCTGAGCACCTGACGAATCTGGCTGGAATCACTGACCAACTCACGCTGAATCACCTGGCGCACGATCTGCTCAAGCAGCTTGATCAGCCCTTCTTCGAGCTGCTGATCCTGCCCGGCGATCGGCTCGAACAGGTGAGTCATAAGCTGCTCCAGCCCAGCTATTTTTGCCGCCAAGGCCACATCGGCGTCCTGTTTGGCTTTTAGCTGGCCTGCATGGAAGCCGTCTTTTTCGCCGGTGGCAAACCCCTCGTTGTAGGCGTCCTGACGGATTGCCTCCAACTCATCCAACGTCAAAGGCTTGACGTCTTCTAGAGCCACCTCTTCGCTGTCGGCCTGCGCGGGTTCGCTCGTTTCAGCGGTCGGTTCAACAGCCTGTTCTTCTGCGCTGGGTTCAGGCGTTGGCGCATGCGGGTCAAAGCTGGGCAACGCCCAGACGTTAACGCCTCTTAGATCCTTGGCGCGAATCAGCTCACTCGCCGGTTCTTTACTGGACATTGCTTAGACCATTTCCTCGCCGCCTTTGCCGCCCAAGACAATTTCCCCGGCTTCGGCCATACGTCTGGCGATGGTAAGGATTTCCTTCTGCGCCGTTTCCACATCGCTGACGCGTACCGGGCCTTTGGCTTCCAGATCGTCGCGCAGCAGTTCGGCAGCACGTTTGGACATGTTCTTGAACACCTTTTCCTTGATGGCCTCATCGGCGCCCTTGAGCGCCAACACCAGCACATCGGAGGAAACTTCGCGCATCAACGCCTGGATGCCACGGTCATCGACATCGGCCAGGTTGTCGAAGACGAACATCAGGTCTTCGATCTGGCTGGACAGGTCCTCGTCAACTTCACGGATCGAATCCATCAGCTGACCTTCAACCGAGCTGTCGAGGAAGTTCATGATGTCGGCGGCACGCTTGACCCCGCCCAATGCAGCGCGAGTGCTATTAGAGCTGCCGGAAAACTGTTTCTCAAGGATCAGATTGAGCTCTTTCAGCGCGGCTGGCTGCACGGTGTTCAGTGAAGACACCCGCAGCACGATGTCCAGGCGCACCTTGTGGTCGAAATGGCCAAGCACTTCACCGGCCTGGTCGGGGTCGAGGTAGGCCACAACAATGGCCTGAATCTGCGGGTGCTCGTAGCGGATCACATCCGCCACGGCACGCGGCTCCATCCATTTAAGGCTGTCCAAGCCGCTGGTGCTGCCGCCGAGGAGGATGCGGTCAATCAGATTGCCGGCTTTGTCTTCGCCCAGGGCCTGCGTGAGCATCTTACGGATGTAGCCGTCGGCACCAACGCCCAGGCTGGTCTGATCGCCGACGATGTCAACGAACTCGCCCATCACCTGCTCGACCTGCTCACGCTGAATATTGCGCATACCGGCCATGGCCACGCCTACGCGCTGCACTTCCTTCGGCCCCAGATGCCGCAGCACTTGGGCGGCATCCGTTTCACCGAGCGACAGCAGCAGGATCGCGGCCTTATCGACCTTGTTCAACTTGGCGACGGTTCGATTATCACTCATCGGCGTTAATCCACTCTTTCACAACCTGGGCGACGCGGCCCGGATCTTCTGCGACCAGGCTCTTTATGGCGTTTAGCTGTGCATCATACCCCTCACTCGGGCTCGGCAGGAGGATGCTTTGCGGCCCGCCGAGGCTGACCCGGTCTTCGGCCAAGTCACCGCCCAACCCGCCCATTTCACCGAGTTCAACGTCGCCACCACGGCCATCGCCCTGGCTGCGGCCAGCACCGGTGATGTTGTTCAGCACTGGGCGCAACACACCAAATACCAACACCAGGATAAACAGGACGCCAAGTACCTGTTTGACCACATCCCAGAACCACGGCTGGGTATAAAACGGAATTTCGATCAGCTCTTCACCCAGTTCAGCGGAGAACGGCGTATTGATCACGCTGACGCTGTCGCCACGGCTGGCATCGAAACCGACGGAGTCCTGCACCAGACGGGTAAAGCGCGCCAGGTCGTCACTGCTCCACGGCACGCGAGTGACCTCACCCGTGGCGGCATCCGGCTTGGCTTGATCATCGACCACCACCGCCACCGACAAGCGGCGCAGACGCCCCTGCTGTTGTTTGGTGTAGCTGATTGAACGGTCCAGCTCGAAGTTGCGTGTCGATTGCTCACGTTTGTCCGCCGGATAAGGCGCGAGCATGGCCAGGCCGGTGGCCGGGTCGATGATTTGCGCGCCATTGGCGTCCAGCAAAGGCTGCCCGGGCGCAATCGCCCCAGCCACAGCTGCGGCACCCGCACCGGCTTGCTGAGGTGCTGCGGCGGGACCTGGCGGCTGATTACTCAGGGCACCGGGCACGCCTTGTGGTGGCAGGCTGCTGGTGCGTTGCTCATTGACCTGCTGCTCACTGCGCAGCGCCGGCTGGTCGGGGTTGAACATTTCCGAGGTGGACTCCACCGCGCTGAAGTCCACATCCGCCGACACTTCGGCCTTGTAACGACCAGAGCCCAGTACCGGCTGCAAAATATTGTGCACGCGCTGGGTGAACAGGCTTTCCATGCGGCGGCTGTAATCGAACTGTTTGCCGGCCATGGTCAGCTCGGACATTTCCTGAATATCCGAGAGCAGGTTGCCCTTCTGATCGACCACGGTGACCTGGGCCTTATTCATTTCCGGCACGCTGCTGGCAACCAGGTTGACGATGGCCATCACCTGGCTCGGCTCCAGGCCGCGCCCCGAATACAACTCAACCAGTACCGAGGCGCTGGGCTTACGTTCGTCGCGTACGAACACCGAGCTTTTCGGGATAGCCAAATGCACGCGGGCGGCTTTGATGTTGTTCAGGCTGGCGACCGTTCGGGCCAGCTCACCTTCAAGGCCACGGCGGTAGCGGGTGGCTTCCATAAACTGGCTGGTGCCCAGGCCTTGCTCCTGGTCGAGAATCTCAAAGCCGACGCTGTTGTCTTTCGGCGCAACGCCAGCGGCCGCCAGACGCATACGCGCACGGGCCAGGTCATCGGCCTGAACCAATAACGCGCCGGAGTTGGGCTCCACGGTGTATTTGATATCGGCAGCGGACAGTGTCTCCATCACCTGCGAAGCATCCATGCCATCAAGGCTGCCATACAGCGGGCGGTAATCCGGTTGCTGCGACCACAGCACCACGGCAAAGCCGATGGCCACACTGGCGGCAAGACCGACCAACAAACCGATCTGCCGCAACATCGACATATCGGAAAGGTTTTCCAGGAAGGTCAGGCCGAACAATGGTTTTTTCGGCTCGCCACCAGTGGTGGCAGGTACGTTTGCAGCGACAGCTTCCGCCATGATTCAGCCCTACCCTTAAACCGGCATCTGCATAATGTCTTGATACGCCTGAACCAGCTTGTTGCGCACTTGGGTCATGGCTTGCATGGAGACGCTGGATTTCTGCGAGGCAATCATCACATCCGTCAAATCCACACCACTGGTGCCCATTTCAAAGGCGGTTGCCAACTTACTGGCTGCCTGCTGGGTTTCGCTAACCTTGCCCACCGCCTGGCCGAGCATATCGGAAAAGCTCGGGGCCCCTGGTTCAGGCGTGCTGGCGACAGGTTTCTGACGCACCATGGCGTCGGCCTGCATAGAACGCATTTCCAGCATCAAACGATTGAACTCAACACCCTGACTCATCACTTCCTCCACTGGCCGCAGTTTTTTGACGCTTTGCGGCGTTTGCAGAGGTATTGCAACAAGGGTGCCAGGTTACCGACCTAGCGCTCAGCGCCTAGCGACGCGCCTGCGAGCGGATATACAGCGCTTCAACCTTCTCTCGTGCCCAAGGCGTCTTGCGCAAAAAAGTCAGGCTGGACTTGATGCTCGGATCGCTCTTGAAACAGCGAATGTCGATGCGTTGCGCCAAGCCATCCCAACCATACTGGGCAACCAGAGCGGTGAGGATGGCTTCAAGTGTCACGCCATGCAGCGGATTGTTCGGTGATTGAGTCATGCAGAACCTGTACGGACAGCCTGATTGAAAATATGCGCCACCTTAGCCAAGCCCACGCCTGACCGAAAGTGCGAAAACTGATGCCGGGGCTTTTATCTCGTCATAAAACGGCTCTGGCCGTTTTTGACGTCGCCAAGCAACGGCGTAAGGACGATAGCGAAATATGACGACCAAAAAAAACCGGCCCTACAACGTGTGGGCCGGCAAAAAAACGCTTAAGTCACATGCACATCAGCGCAAAACACGCTGACTGGGCAACTGCGCGATCGGTCAGTTGCCCACTACAGGGGATTATCAGGCCGACTGGTATTCTTTCTCGGCTTCGTCGAAGCGCTTGATCATGCCAGCCGATGGGCCGTTGCCGATTTTGCTGAACACGACGATGGCCAGGGTGGCGAAAATAAAGCCAGGGATGATTTCGTACAGACCCAGGTGACCGAGAAGGTTCTTCCACAGGATCACGGTCAGGGCACCCACCAGCATGCCGGCCAACGCGCCGTTGCGAGTCATTTGCTTCCATACCAGCGACAGGATCACCACCGGACCGAAGGCTGCACCGAAGCCTGCCCAGGCATAGGACACCAGGCCCAATACACGGTTTTCCGGATTAGCCGCCAACATGATGGCGACGATAGCGATCAGCAGCACCATGCCGCGACCCACCCATACCAGCTCGACCTGCGACGCATCTTTACGCAGGAAAGCTTTGTAGAAGTCTTCCGTAAGGGCACTGGAGCACACCAGCAACTGGCAGCTCAGGGTGCTCATCACCGCGGCGAGAATGGCAGACAACAGAATGCCGGCAATCCATGGGTTGAACAGCAACTTGGCCAGTTCAATAAAGACGCGCTCTGGGTTATCGGTTACCGGACCAGCAAGGTCCGGGTTAGCGGAGAAATACGCAATACCAAAGAAGCCCACTGCCACGGCACCCGCGAGGGTCAGGATCATCCAGGTCATGGAAATGCGACGGGCAGCGGGGATCGACTTAACCGAATCAGCAGCCATGAAGCGCGCCAGGATGTGCGGCTGACCGAAGTAACCCAAGCCCCAGGCCAGCAACGAAATCACGCCAACAAAGGTCGCGCCCTTAAGCATGTCGAAGTTAGTGGCGTCCTGCAGTTCGATGGCGGCGAAGGTGGTATCTGCGCCACCGGTGGCAATCATCACCACGACCGGAGTGAGGATCAGCGCGAAGATCATCAGCGTGGCCTGCACGGTGTCAGTCCAGCTCACCGCCAGGAAACCACCGATAAAGGTGTACGCAATGGTCGCCGCCGCGCCAGCCCACAAGGCTGTCTCGTAGGACATACCGAAGGTGCTTTCAAACAGGCGGGCACCAGCCACCACGCCCGAGGCGCAATAGATGGTGAAGAACACCAGAATGATCAGCGCCGAGAAAATACGCAGCACACGACTGCCATCCTCAAAGCGGTGGGTAAAGTAATCGGGCAGGGTCAGCGCGTTGCCATTGTGCTCGGTCTGCACCCGCAGACGGCCAGCCACGAACAACCAATTCAAGTAGGCACCGGCGATTAGGCCGATGGCGATCCAGCCTTCAGACAGGCCCGAGAGGTATACCGCGCCCGGCAAGCCCATTAGCAGCCAGCCGCTCATATCCGATGCCCCCGCCGACAAGGCGGTAACAAAACTGCCCAGGCTACGGCCGCCCAGAATGTAATCGGAAAGGTTCTTGGTGCGCATATAGGCGACCAGGTCAATCAGCACCATGAGCGCGATGTACACCACAAAGGTGACGAGCATCGGAGTACTTGCAGTCATTAGGGAATCCCCTCTTGATTGTTGTTATTGGGCAATAGGGAGTAGCCCCATTACCAACGTGGCATTTCATACCCGCGATGCAGGTGAAGCCGGTTCACGCAGTCGGAGTTCTAGACCCCATTACAAAAAGGGCGCATGTCGCAAAACAGTCGCCCGTAAAACGCCTTTAACGGCTTGCCAAGGCCTCGCACGCAAAGCAACGGCACGTACTCAAACTACGAATTAATACTGCGCACGGCTGACAACTTAACACCCAAAGAATGCGGAGTTTGCGCACGATCAGCCGCAGAAGCGACTCAACAAATTATACCGCCACGCCCTGCCTTTTATTGGCCGCTACCTGTATTAGGTCTAGCCCAATTGCGGCGGCTTGCAGGAACGTCCTGTGGCGCAAACCTAGGCACGGCGTAAGCCGGGAACGGAATTTAGTGGCAGAGGCATGAACGCTTCTTACAAAATGCTCTGGAGTTTTTACAAAATGCTCCATGCCGGGAACTTCCGGCAAACACCTGTTTCAAGCACCGAGCAGCAATGGCGGCGCCATTTACCGCACGACCTACCCGCATAGTACCGATCTAGACAGCCTGAACAAATATTGAGGTGTGTATTGCAGAGCGAAACATCCGACTACTCCGTCTACCGGCGCTTGGTCTCGCAACTGCTGCAGGGTGAGGAGCAATTACCCAGCCTGCCGACCCTCACGATGGATATTCGCCGCGCCTTGGGCGATCCCAATATTTCGCTCAACGCCTTAACCCGCTTAATCAGTCGCGACCCTGCCCTTAGCGCCTTGCTGATAAAGCATGCGTCTAGCGCTTTGCACCGTACCACCACGGCACCGAAAACCCTGCTTGAAGTCATCAGCCGGCTCGGCATGGCCGAAGTCGACCGAATCACCATGGCGCATAGCATCAAAAGCCTGTTTACCCTGCACAGTCCCAAGCATAAACAGCTGTTTATCGAGGCGTGGGAGCGCGTGGTGATCAAGGCCAGCACCTGCACCCTGCTTGCTCGCCAGCTTGGCCATGTGACGGCGGAACACGCCCTGTTGGCCAGCCTACTCAGTGAAGTCGGCACCCTCGTCGTGCTTTCGGCGTTCCGCAGCGACAGCGTGCCCCTCTCCAGCGCGCTGTATTACAAGCTGTGCCGCGAATACAGCAAATCGCTGGGGATTATCGTGTTGAAGAAATGGTCGGTGGATAACGACTATATCGAGATCATTCGCAACACCGGCAATTGGCAGCACAGCCCGGCAGGTAAGCTGCAATTGCTGGATATGGTCAACCTGGCGCTCTACCACTCGCTCAAGGAGCACGAGCCAACTGCAGATTTGCCGCCGCTGCAAGAGCTGGCGGCCTATAAGAAGCTGACGCCGCCGCAGAACTCCATCGATGAAAACGGTGAACTCAGCCTGCTGAGCAGTCACCGCGCCGAGATCCTGGCAATCGCCCAGACCTTACGCTGAGCCTCTTTACTGCTTCACACGCTCGAGCCAAGCAACGCACTGCGCGGGCAACAGCGTCAGGCTGGGTTTGATGCCGTAGGCCTATGCGCAACAGACCAGAACTAAACGTTAGCGATCGATTACTTGCGCCCGCATGGGCGCCAGCCGCGCCAGCAGGCGATTCTGCGCGGGCATGGGGACGCCCTGGGCACTCATGGCCTCTTGCAGGTTTTCCACCAGGGCATTGAAGTCACTCGGCGTGAGGTGCTGGCCCTTGTGGCTTTCTTCCATGCTGTCACCACTGTAAGTACAAGGGCCGCCGGCCTCGACGCAAATCTGCTCCACCAACTTGTCGCGCAGACGCACGATGTCGATATTTTCAAAGTGCCTAACGATGCGCGGGTCGCCGGCAATATTCAGCAGCATGCCCTCGACGATGCGGGTAATCCCGGCCTGTCCCCCCAGGTCGCGGTACAGGCTGTCGTCTTTGGCCGGCTGCTGAGCACAGGCCGTCAGGGTCAACACAATGGCCAGCAGCAGGCTGCGCATGCTTAGAAGCTCCCTTGCACGGACAGGTAAACGCCGTCCTGGTTATCCAGCGTGGCGATTTCCCCCAGGCGCGCATAGGCCAGTACCACGGAGAGATGCTTGTTGGGGAAGTAACCGAGAAACAGGTCGGCCCAGTCACTCTCCCCGGCAAAGCTGAGGTTGTCCGGCTTCTCGCGGTACTCGACGCCCAGCGCCCAGCGCGGGTTGAACAGCACGGCAACCGAGCCTTCCTTGAGCACCGAGTGGCGATCACGCCGATCACCGCCAAAGCCCAGCAGGCCCAGCTCATTGGCCCGGCTGTAACGAACACCGCCATTGAGCAGCAGGTTGTAGCCCAAGGCACCGCCAAGGATCAGCCGGCTCGCGGTGATATAGCCCTCGGTGTCTTCGCTGCGCTGCGCGCCAATCAGCCGGGGAATCAGAAAATCCTTCTGGCGCTTGTGCTGAATACCCAGCGACACCTGCGGCAGCTTGTCGTAAATCAGGTCGCCAAACAGGCGCACCTTGAGGCCGAACACATCCTGGCTCAGGCTGTTTTCCGGCAGGTTGAGGTTGCGCGCCAGGGTGCCCAAATCAAAACGCTGGCGGGCGAAGGACAACTCGATTCGGTTATCGAATGCGACACCAATACCGGCCACATCCAGGCGGTAGTCGCCGGTTTCCACCCGCGTGGCGAATACATCGGCGCCCCACTCGCCGCGCTCGCCATACCCGGACAACACCGCCCAGGGCGTGATGCCACCGCCGGCCGCGCCCTCCAGGCTGCTGGCGCCACCGGTGGCCAGCAGGCGGCCATCGGCCCAGCTCAGGTTAGCCAACAGGCCCAGCAACAGAAGCACACCGTGAAACGGCTTTAGCATGGTCAATGCACCACGTCCGAGGCGGCTGGCGCGTGTTGCGCCAGCCAGGTTTCAAAGGCTGACGCCGCCAGCGGCCGGCTGATCAGGTAGCCCTGGGCGGTGTCACACTTCCAGCGCGCCAGGAGTTGCAGGCTGCGCTCAAACTCAACGCCTTCAGCCACCACCTTGAGGCCCAGGCTGTGGCTCATTTCGATGGTTGAACGCACGATCACCGAATCTTCACTGTCATCATCCAGATCGCGGATAAACGATTGATCGATCTTCAGCTCCTGCACCGGCATACGCTTGAGCTGAGCGAGGGACGAGTAACCCGTACCAAAGTCATCCACCGACAAGCTGATACCGCACTCGCGCAAGCCATGCAGCACCTGCAGAGCGACCTCCGGATTGAGCATCACCCCGCTTTCGGTAATCTCAAAAATCAGCTGTGCGGCCGGCACTTGGTATTCAGACAACAATTGGCTGACCCGCGCCGGTAACTGCGGGTCGATCAGGTCCTCGGTGGAGATATTCAATGACACCTGCACGTAAAGGCCGCGCCCGCCCCACTCACGCAACTGGCGCATAACGTCTTCTAGCACCCAGGAGGTCAACAGCTGAATGCTGCCGGTGCGCTCGGCCAGCGGAATAAACTCCCCAGGCGAAACCATGCCCAGCTCGGGGTGTTGCCAACGCAGCAAGGCCTCTGCCTGCCGCACCCGCCCGCTGGCAATATCCAACTTCGGTTGATAGTGCAGCAGCAGCTCGGCCTTGCTCGGCGCGTGGCGTAAATCGCGAATCAGGCGAATCTGCCGCTGCTGGGCATCATCGCGCCCCCGCTGGTAGACCTGTAGATGGCTGGCCATACCGGCCGCATCCTGCATCGCGATGGCCGCCCGGCGCAGCAGTTCTTCCGGGGCGTTGCCATCCACCGGGTAACTGGCAATGCCAATGCGGCAATCCAGTGCTACATCATGGCTGGCCACGCGCAAAGGTTTGAGCAGCAATTGCTGCAGCGTGTCGGCAATGCCCACGGCGCTGTCGCTGTCGGCGTTTTCCAGCAGCAGGAGAAACTCGTCACCGATGATCCGCGCCACGCTATCGCCGGGGCGCAAAATTCCCTGCAGTTGCCGGCTAAGCTGCTGCAGCGCCAAGTCGCCGCCCTCCGGCCCGAGGCTTTCATTGACCGCGCGAAAGTTCGCCACCCCTAAATACAGCAACGCCATCGGCCGCCCCGCCGTAATGGCACTGCCCAGGCGCTCCAGCGCCAGCGTGCGGTTGGGCAAGCCGGTGAGCGCATCATGCAAGGCATTGTGCGCCAACTGCCGTTCACGCTCGGCAATGCCTTGCTGCATGGCCTTGAAGGCCATGGCCAAACGCCCTAATTCGTCAGCGCGGTGCAGGTCCAGATCGGCCTGATAATCCCCCTGACGCACTCGTTCGGCGACGGCAGCCAGTTGCTGCACGGGTTGCGACACCGAGCGCGCTAACAACAGGGCGCCGCTTAGTGACGCGGTCAGTGCCACCAGGGCGATCAGCAGAATATTTTGATCAAGCGACGCGAACGCCTGCTGCGCCTGACTCAGGGATTTGTGCAGCAGCGCACGCACCTCAAACCCGTCGCCACTGGCCAGTACCAGTGCTTGGTTAAGGTAGCGTTCGCTGCCGATCAAGCTCACTGCATCATTCGTCAGGTGAGTCATCCCCTCCTGTACCTGCTCGCGCTGCGCCGCTGGCAAGGTACTGATCCAGATATCAGCCCCCCCCTTCTGGGTCGCCAACAGGGTTAAGTCCAGGTGGGTCAGTTCGCGCAGCTCGGCAGCAAAGGCATCATCCACCTGAAAGCCCATCATCACTCGGGCAATCGGCAACGGTGCGCTAACGGTGGCCTGCACCAGCAGGTAAATTTTCTCGGCAATCGGCATCAGGAAAATCTGCACGCCTTCGCGCTGGCGCTGCATCACCTGGGCACTCAAGCGCTGGGCTGTGGCACCGCTAATCTGCCGGTCGCTGCTGACTTCCAGGTTGCCGTCTAGGGACAGCATCATCACCACACTGGCATTGATCCGCGCACCGTGATTGGCCAACGCCGAACGAATGGTCTCGGTGTCACCGCTGGCCACGGCGTCCTTAAAACCGAAGTCGGCGGCCAACACCTGAACGGCATCGTGCAACTGCCGGCCACGCACTTCGAGCAACTGCTGAAACACCAGGCTGCCGACATCCAGCTGCTCGCGTGCCTGGCTGCGCACCGCTGCATTAGTGGCGGTTTGTACGGCTACATAGAGCGCGCCGACCACAATGAGCAGCAGCAGAACCAATACACCGGCAATTCGCGCCTGGAAGCTATTGCGCAGCATCGCGGGCCTTCTTAAATGCATCGCCAAAGGCGCTGGCCGGCGCACGCGGGGCAACCTGGGCAGCCGGGGCTTGTATGGCCAAGGTGAAGCGCTGCTGGTTACCGCCCTCGCTCAACTGCACCTCACCGGCCGCCTGCGGCAACATCTCTGGGGCTTGTGGGTGCCACAGGCTGGCCGAGTAAGTACCCGCCGGCAGTTGGTCAATACGCAAGCGCCCCTGGGCATCGCTCACAGCAAACCAAGGATCGTCGGTGACATAGACATAGCCCAACATCCAGTCGTGGATATTGCAGCCAAGCACGACCACACCGGGCTTATCGAAGATCACCGGTTCACTTGGCGTGCCCTGATACAAGCGCAATTCAAAGCGCTTGGCTGGTGAGAAGGAATAGACGTGGTGGCGAATATTGTCGCTATTGGGAAACTTCACCGACGTGCCGCTGCGCACCGCCAGCACATTCGGTACGAACTGCTGCGAGCGTTGATCCATAATCGCAGCCGCCGATGCAGTCGGGGCATCGGCGAAGCTGCGCAAACTAAGTACGGCATTCGCAAGCGGCTGGCCTTGGCTGTCCAGCAGTTCAGCCTGCAAGCTGGCGGCATGCAGCGGCGCGCTCAGCAGCAAGAAAATCAGCAGCGAGCGCGCAAACGATAAATACAGGTATTGGCTCATCAAGACGACTCGTACGCGAGGGGCACACTTTATTAGGAACAGCATCCATGCCTGACACATTGAGTGCCGCAGTGAGCCACAGCTTAGCCGCCTGCCTGCAGAAGTTCACCTTATGTCGGCCGCCATCCCCCGTTGTATCGCGGCGAGCCAGATGCAGCGCAGGCTAGAAGGGCCGGTTACTCGGCGCTGCGCAGGCGCTTGGGCGTCAGGCCGAGGTAGCGACGCATCGCCGTGGTGAGCGCGCTCTGGCTGGAGAAACCGCACTCCTCGGCGATGCGGATAAGCGGCAACCCACTCTCGCGCAACAAGCGCACTGCGCGATCAAGGCGGGTTTTCAGCAGGTACTGGTGCGGCGTAAGGCCGACACTGTCCTTGAACTGCGCGTGAAAATGACTAGGGCTCAAGCAAGCCACCTGGGCCAGCTCAGCCACGCTGATGCGCCGAGCCAGGTGCTCGACGATATAAGTATCGAGTCGTTCTAAATTAAGCGGGCCAATGGCGCGCGCCTGCTGCTCACCAAACAGTCGCAGGTGCAAAGCCCTCAGCAAAACGCCACCGAGCGCCCGCGCCAACAGCGGATCAGAGCCGTAACGCTCCAGCTCGGCGCCGGCATAGCTCAGCAGGTTCTGGAAATCGGCATCCAGCTGCGGGTAGCGCGGTGTTTCAAACAACCCCGTCAGCAGCTGCAGGTCCTCACTGGATACACCCTGCTCATCCAGGTCGATGATCAACATGCGGTTATCGCCCATACCGGCGAACTGATGATCGGCATCCCCGGGCACCAGGCAGGCACGCATGCGGCACACCTCGCCGCCACGACCATTGACCTCAAACTCCGCGCGCCCAGCCAGCGACAACACCAGCTGGTGATGGTCGTGGGTGTGTTCATGGGCTTGGTCATCAAGACGTATCAAGCGCGCGTTGAGCATTAAAAGTGCAACCCCGGATAAAAGAGGTGCAACTTTAACCGTTTGCCCGGTGAAACTGCAGCCAGCACGACAAATGGGCAGCGCCCGCCGCGCCCCTTACAGCTAATTAAAAGCACCTGAATACGCTGCCTGTAGTCAGCCCCTAGTGGGTCAATCACCTTTCATTTGCACGACCTGGCAAGCGATTTGCTGAACAATCCTGTCCCTTGCGCATCGCTCGGGTTTTAGGACACCCGCTATGATTTTCAGCATTGCCCTCGCTCTCGCATCAGCGCTGTTACTCGCCGGCCACTACCTCAGCCAGCTTGCGGCTAAACGCCATGAGCAGCACCTAAATCAACTGCAATCAGGCCGCCCCCTGGCACTGCAGGTGACGCGCCAACCCTAGTGCAGATTTCCGCAGGCGAGCCGTTGCAGTTATGCTGGCAACCTCGACTTTCGCCAGGAGTTCACCATGCTCGCTCCCCGCCTAACGCTGATGTTTGGCCTTGTGCTGCTCAGTGCCTGCGCACAAAAACCCAACAGCGTCAGCCTGGAGCAGAACCAGCAGAGCAAATGCCCGCTATCACTGCACATTGGCCAGCAATTTATCCTGCGCTTGCCGAGCAACCCGACTACTGGCTTTCGCTGGTTGATGCGCGACTCGGCAACACAGGTTCTGCAAAGCCTCGGCCCGGAGGTCTACAGCAACCCTGAAGATGCCGGCCTGGTCGGCAGCGCCGGGGTTTCTACCTGGCGCTTTCAGGTGGTTAAGGCCGGCGAAGGCCAACTGGCCCTCACCTATGAACGCCCCTGGGAAGTCGGCGTAGTGCCTGCCCAGCGCTTCGACTGCACACTCAAGGCGCAGTGACCTGTCGCCATAGGCTGCGCTAACTGGTTGGGCCAATGGGCAATCACCGCATCAGCCTTTAAACCGGCTAACGAGACCGAGAACTAGCGCCGCATACGTGACGGCCACATGGATTTGCGACCAATAGCTGCAATCAACGTTTGGCTATGGACGTTACTTGGCTAAAATGCCCGGCTTTATCGATCAGTGCGCAGCCAACGTGAGCAAACAACCCGACCGTCTTTTCGCCCAACCCCTGGCCCAGGTGCCGGACTTCGTGTTCAACGAAGATGTGGTGCGGGTCTTCCCCGACATGATCAAACGCTCGGTACCGGGTTACCCGACCATTGTCGAAAACATCGGCGTACTCGCCGGCCAGTTTGCCCAGCCGCACAGCGTGCTGTATGACCTCGGCAGCTCATTGGGCGCAGTTACCCAAGCGTTGCGCCGGCATGTACAGATCGCCGACTGCCGAGTCATCGCCGTGGACAACTCCAGCGCCATGGTCGAGCGCTGCCGCGAGTATCTGTTCGCCCAGGACTCGATGTTTCAGGAACTGCTGCCGGTTGAGGTGCTCGAAGCCGATATTCTCAGCCTCGACTTTCAGCCAACCTCGTTGGTGGCGCTGAACTTCACCCTGCAATTTATTCAGCCCGAACAGCGCCTCGAATTGCTCACCCGCATTCGCCAAGCACTGCTGCCCGGCGGCGCACTGATTCTCTCGGAAAAACTGCACTTCGAGGACGCCGAACAACACCGCCTGCTCGGCGACCTGCACATCGCCTTCAAGCGCGCCAACGGCTACAGCGAACTGGAGATTGCCCAGAAGCGCAGCGCCATTGAAAAAGTCATGCTGCCCGACAGCCTGGAGCAACACCGCGAGCGCCTCCTCGCCGCGGGTTTCAGCCAAGTAGTGCAGTGGTTTCAGTGCCTCAACTTTGCCTCGATGATTGCCCTGCCATGATTAATCGCCTCGACCTCGACGCCCTGCAAGCAGCGCTTGCCGGTACCCCGCTGCAGGATTGGTCCGCCGACTTGCCTGGCCAGATCGATGCAAAACTGGCCATCGGTCACGGTGACCTGCCGCGCTGGTACGGCGCCGTCCAAGCACTGCCTGAACTGCAGGTTGAGCAACTGGAGTTGCTGCACGATTTCAGCCTCAACGGCCGCTGCGATGAGCCGACGCGCGGCGCGCTAAAAACTGCTTTGCAAGGGCTGATCCCCTGGCGCAAAGGGCCGTTCCATCTGTTTGACGTACACGTCGACACCGAATGGCGCTCGGACTGGAAATGGCAGCGGGTGGCCCCCTACCTCGATCTCAAGGGCAAGCGCGTGCTGGATGTCGGCTGCGGCAACGGCTACTACATGTGGCGCATGCTCGGCGCAGGTGCGGACAGCGTGGTGGGCATCGACCCGAACTGGTTGTTCCTCTGCCAGTTTCTGGCGATGAAAAATTACCTGCCCGACCTGCCCGCCTGGCACCTGCCGTTGGCCTTCGAAGAACTGCCCGGCAAGTTGCAGGGCTTCGATACGGTATTTTCCATGGGCGTGCTGTATCACCGCCGCTCGCCCATCGATCACTTGATCGACCTCAAGGACTGTTTGGTCAAAGATGGCGAGCTGGTGCTGGAAACCCTGGTGGTGGAAGGCGATGCCCAGCAAGTGCTGGTACCTGAAGATCGCTACGCGCAGATGCGTAACGTCTGGTTCCTACCGTCGGTGCCGGCCCTAGAGCTGTGGCTGCGCCGCGCCGGCTTTGTTGATGTGCGCTGCGTGGATGTCAGCACCACCAGCGTCGACGAACAGCGCTCAACCGAGTGGATGCGCTTTCAGTCGCTGCCTGAGTTCCTTGATCCGGCCGACCATAGCCGCACGGTCGAAGGACTGCCGGCGCCAAGCCGCGCGGTATTGATCGCACGTAAACCGTAAGATGAGTTAGACGCGCAGCGGCGTAACCCATGAGTCCGAGAGATGGGTATCGCTGCGCTCAACCCATCCTACAACTCGCCTCTCGATCAACCGCGATTGGCCGCTGCGGTGATCAGCTGCTTCATTTCCACCACTGCCTGCTTAAAACCGACAAACAGGGCGTGTGCCACCAGTGCATGACCAATATTCAGCTCGTTGATCCCGGCAATCGCGGCCACCGGCTCAACGTTGTGGTAATGCAGACCATGGCCGGCATTGACGATCAGCCCGTGTTGCAGGCCGCAAGCCACGCCGTCGCGAATCCGCGCCAGCTCGCGTGCCGCCTCTTGCGGCGTATGGGCATCGGCATAACGACCGGTGTGCAGCTCGATAGCCGGGGCACCTACGCGCTTGGAGGCTTCAATCTGCTGCGGCTCAGGGTCGATAAACAGCGACACTTCACAGCCAATTTTGCTCAGACGCTGAACCGCCGCACGAATGCGTTCTTCTTGTCCTGCCACGTCCAGGCCGCCTTCGGTGGTCAGTTCCTGACGCGTCTCTGGCACCAGGCAGACGTGCTCGGGACGAATGCTTTCGGCAAACGCGAGCATCTCCTCGGTCACGCCCATCTCGAAGTTCATCCGCGTCTGCATGACTTCCTTGAGCAGGCGCACATCACGCTCTTGAATATGCCGGCGATCTTCACGCAGGTGCACGGTAATCCCATCGGCCCCGGCCTCTTCAGCGTCCAGCGCCGCCTTGACCGGGTCTGGGTAGCGGGTACCACGGGCCTGGCGCAAGGTGGCCACATGGTCGATGTTCACACCCAGCAGAATACGATTGGCATCAGTCACGGCTTGGCTCCTTGAGCGTCATAAAAAGTTCGCGGCTGACCAGCGGTCGTCCGCCTAAATGGGGGGCCAGGGCTTGGCGCATCAGGCGCTTGGCAGCCGCCAGGGCGCCGGGCGTGGTCCAGTCGGCCTCGGCCATGGCCAGCAATTCAATCCCGTGGAAAACCCCAGGCTGAAAATGCCCGATGGGCACCAGCCCGGTTTCGGTCTGCAGCCGATACAGGCCAGCTTCGGCGATGGGCTGGCCTTCGCTGTCCAGATTCAGGGCAAAACCATAGCCCAGCTCATCCAGCAAACGCCACTCAAAAGAACGCAGCAACGGCTCCAGCGCGCGGCCCTCGGCAAGGGCCAGCACTGTCATCGCGTAATGTTCGAAGACGGCAGGATGGGGCGCTTCAGCGGGGAGCAAGCGGATCAGTAGCTCGTTGAGATAGATACCACTAAAAAGGGCCTCACCGACTAACAGATTAGGAATGCCTGCGGGATCGAGGCGGCCAACGTTTTTCAGCTCGCCGCGCCCGCGAAACTCGGCCTCAAGCGGAATAAACGGCCGCGCCAAGCTGCCCGCCTTCCCCCGCGCACTGCGCAATACCGCCCGCAGGCGGCCTTGCGGCGTAAGGAAATCCACCAGCGCACTGCTCTCGCGGTAAGCACGGCTGTGCAGCACATAAGCGGGCTGGCTAGGCGCAAGCATCAAGGCTTACTCGAAATAGCGGGCACACAGGCGGGCCCGCGGCGCATCAAATATTGTCGTAGCCCAAAGAACGCATGGCGCGCTCATCGTCAGACCAGCCACTTTTGACCTTGACCCACAGATTAAGCATGACCTTGGAGTCGAACATCACCTCCATGTCCTTGCGGGCTTCCTGGCCAATACGTTTGATCCGCTCACCCTTGTCGCCAATGATGATTTTCTTCTGCCCGTCGCGCTCAACCAGAATCAACGCATGGATGTGCAGAATGCGCCCATCGCGCTTGAACTCTTCGATTTCCACGGTGATTTGATACGGCAGCTCGGCGCCAAGTTGGCGCATGATTTTCTCGCGCACCAGCTCGGCAGCGAAGAAACGGCTGGAGCGGTCGGTGACCTGATCTTCCGGGAAGAAGTGCACACCTTCCGGCAAACGCTCACCTACCAGCTTTTCCAGAGTATCGAGGTTATGCCCGTGCTGCGCCGATACCGGAACGATTTCAGCATTCGGCAACTGGGTGGCCAGCCACTCCAGATGCGGCATCAGCTCGGCTTTATCTTCCAGACGGTCAGTCTTGTTGATCGCCAGAATCACCGGGCCTTCGACGTACTGAATGCGCTCCAGGACCATCTGGTCTTCGTCAGTCCAGCGGGTACGGTCGACCACAAAGATCACCACGTCGACATCTTTCAGCGCCGACGAGGCGTTCCTGTTCATGTAGCGGTTGAGCGCTTTCTCGTTGTTTTTGTGCAGGCCAGGGGTATCGACATAGATAGCCTGCACCTCACCCTCGGTCTTAATCCCGAGCATGTTGTGCCGCGTGGTCTGCGGCTTGCGCGAGGTGATCGCCAGCTTTTGCCCGAGAATATGGTTGAGCAAGGTCGACTTACCCACGTTGGGCCGGCCGACGATGGCGACATAGCCACAGCGTGTAACAGGTAAATCAGTCATTGCCATTCTCCACACCCAGGGCGATCAGCGCGGCAGCGGCGGCCACCTGCTCGGCAATACGCCGGCTAGCACCCTGCCCCAGGGTTTTATCATTCAGTAAGGTAATCTGACATTCGACCACGAACGAGCGGCAGTGCGGCTCGCCCTGGATGTCCACCACTTCGTAACGTGGCAGCTCACAACCGCGCGACTGCAAAAACTCCTGCAGGCGGGTTTTCGGGTCTTTGTTGGTGTCGACCAGCGTCAGGCTCTCCAGCTCCGTGGTCAGCCAGGCCAACACCCGCTCACGGGCGGCCTCCATACCGGTATCCAGGTAAATGGCGCCAATCAACGCCTCCAGGGCATCGGCCAGGATCGACTCACGACGGAAGCCGCCACTTTTTAGCTCACCGGAACCCAGGCGCAGGTACTCGCCGAGGTCAAAGCCGCGCGCCAATATCGCCAGCGTTTCGCCCTTGACCAAGCGCGCACGCAAGCGTGACAACTGGCCCTCACGGGCCAACGGAAAGCGCTGAAACAACGCTTCACCGGCGACAAAGTTGAGGATCGCATCACCGAGAAACTCCAGGCGCTCGTTATTACGCCCGGCGAAGCTGCGGTGGGTGAGCGCCAGGATCATCAGTTCCTGATCTTTGAAGGTATACCCGAGTTGCCGCTCGAGGCGGGCTAATGACGCGCTCACGGCATACGCACGCGGAATTCTTTATCGAAACGCACCACCAGATCGATATTCTCGATCAACGGCTCGCGCTTTTCGTATTTCACGTGTA
>Ga0180008_1000821_pt1 | contig 22294 bp, 19 predicted proteins | sample MM_PW_MetaG_FD_121121 | JGI IMG/M metagenome (GOLD analysis project Ga0180008, IMG submission 121121) | Groundwater microbial communities from the Aspo Hard Rock Laboratory (HRL) deep subsurface site, Sweden - MM_PW_MetaG | ecosystem: Environmental > Aquatic > Deep subsurface > Groundwater...
AGCCGGCCCTCCTTGTCGGCTAAGTTCCACAGTCCAGCATATAGAAGCCTAATCCAGTAGGGGTGTTCGGTCAGGTCTTCGTCTTTAAAGAAGTCGGGTTTAAGATAACGGATTCTAGGAATGGCATACCTCCTTTATTTCGAATGGATCAAGTAATTCTTTGTAGTCTTTTAATTTATTACAAAGCCAGTAAATCATTTCTGTTTGAGTTTTAGTGTTAATAGTTGAACCATAAGGGGAAACACAACCATCAAGATTATCTACCCATTCGCCGTAAATCTTTTTACTACTATCAGTAAAAAGAACCAACACCTCAATGCCACTTTCTTTTTGGTGTTTTAGGAGGTTATTATATCTCCATAATTCCATACCTGTATCAGGATAGAATTTTCGAGGTTCTTTGTATTTAGCTTGAATCCAAAATGTTTTTCCAAACCCAAAAGGCTCCAAGTCAACGGAATAAAAACGCTCTCCTGTAAGATGATGTAGTTGACAACCACCCACATATAAAACCTTATATCCTAACTCGGATATTCTCGAAGCTATATACTTCTCTCCTTCACGACCTTTATCAAACTTCGTCTCCATAAGCATCAAATCCTTTATGCTGTTGCCGGGCAAAATAATCTAATTTTTCTCCAATACATAGTTTTTCAACCAATTTATAAAAACATTCTGGTTTCTTACTATGTTTTGTTCGTTTTTCTCTAATAATAGTAGTTTGATTAGTTAGATCCATAACCGGATGTCCCTTAGTGGCCATTAAACAATGTTCTGTTTGGTTTCTTAACCAAGCACCTATTCCCATTATTTCTTTATCCCAAGTAAGAATATTCCTGTAAGTAAACCCAAAAGCCTCTAATACCTCAAAACCCTCTTTAATCATATTGTTTGTTACCCAAAGCCAAAGAACACAATCTTTTTTAGCAGGCAGTTTGATCTTCTTGATCTTATCTAAACTCATTGTAGGATAATCACCAGTTCCTCTTGCAAAATTAGGATCATATTCTTGCCTAAATTCCCAAGGCGGATCAAGAACTATTACATCATATAAACCAGTGGGGTTTTTTAGTTGTTTTATTATTTCTTTTTGTTTTTCAATCTTGATTTTACGCAATATCTGTTTTCCTTTTAACTTTGCTAATTCAGGTTTTTCTTCTACAGCCTTAGCTATCTGAATAGCTTGGGAAACAGAACCCGCCGAAATATTAAAATCTTTAGCAATATCTTGAACAGTATAAGTTTCAAGTTCACTCTTTGAACTTGATTTTCTATCACCCCCATAAGAAGGCTCTCCTTTATTTTTCATTATTTGATAGTCCCTTAAGGCACTTGCAACTTCTAAGTCGGTGAGTGGCTTACGCTTAAGGTTTTCTTCTATTGCTACCTTAAAATCAAACAAATCACCAGATGACTTAAGCACATTAAATTCTGCTTCTTTCCACCCAAGTTCTTTTATGGCTTGAAACCTACGCCGGCCCGCCATAAGTTTCCTGTTTTGGTTAATTGTAATAGGACAGATAAGACCTACTTCTTGGATGCTTTGCTTTAGTTCCTTGATGCTTCCGTGTTCTCGCTGAGATTTAGTGTGGGTAATTTCAGAAAGTTTTATTTTCATATTACTCCTTTAAATAAAAACGCCCCGGCCTGTTATGCGAATAACACTAACCCACCCAAAGGCAGGAAGCCGGAGCATTTGTTTTTGTTTTTTGATTAGCAGGTGAGTTAGTTCCTTTTCGCATAACATTATAACTATACGCCTATAAACTTCACTTGTCAAGTTTTTCTCATTAAAACAGCCGGGCCTGATTGCCTTCCTTGGTGTAGACATATTTATACCAACTGTGTCTGTTACCATTTACTATTTCTATCTTATTGATGATTTCCATCCCCTCAGATTTAAGGTCAAATATCCTTGCGTTGTATTGAGCAATGCCAAGTTTGAGGATGTCGGGTAAAGGAACCCAATTATCCCTGTGAAACATAAAAAACTGCCTAAGTTTATCTCGCTGTTTTTGCCTCACCTACTCCTGCTTGCTATTCTCTTTTCATACCTAATCTTAATCCCCGGGATAGGCATTTTACCCTTCTGGGCCTGCAAAGTCTTATTAACAATAGACATATCCACAACCTTATAAGCCTCTGGAACGGCCGCCTTATCTATTACTTCCCCTATCCAGTATTCCGTGAAGTGCATACCGGCGGGAGTTTCAGTCTTGGAAGCTATTACCGGGGCCTCAACCACTATGCTTTCCTTCTTCTCTTCTAGCTCAATGGCTTTTTCCTCGTTACCTTTTGCTATGGCGTCTGCGATCTTCTTTTCCATAGCCTTCTTCTTACGCTCTTCTTCTGCCTTGGCCTGCCGATCAAGCTTCCCCTGTTGCTTCCGGCGGATCTCTTCCTGCTTATCGGTGTAAGTCAATAGGTGCTTTTTAACTATATCCTCGGCCTGTTTGAGTATTCCTGCGGGCTTGCGGAATAACTCCTGCACGGCCCGTTTTGCGTTGTCAAGAGGGATAGTAATTTTTTTTCTTTCTGCTTCAAGATCCTTGCCCTTGCCTTTAATCTTCTTTAAGATGTCTGCGCCATACTCATACTGGTCTTGGCTCTCAATCACAAGCTCTTTGGAAAGAGTAAGGAGCTCAACAGCTTTTACTTCTTCCTTTTGTATGCCTTCTAAATTTAAGGGCTGAACGGTTAATGTTTTACTTACTTCTTCCATAATTATCTCCTTCGTTTAAAATTGAATATTGAGAGAGCCGCCAAGAAAATACTCCGGTCTGTAGGCCCAAAAAGGTCATTTGGCCCATAGGCCCAAGTTCCGTCGTCTTTTAATTGAACGGCCTCTCTTCTTCTAATTTTCTCTCTAAAAGTCTTATCCTCATTGTAGGCTAACTCATAGGCAGAAAGCTGAATAGCAACCCCGGGCAAGATAGGCCCAGACTTAACATCTATCAGAGTATTCTTGCTTTCCAATGTTCCTAACTTGTCAAGCCTTCCGGCAAAGTAGAATATCTTTGATCCTACAATTAGCTCTGAGTGCTTAACCATAAAGCCTGTGTCGTGCTTAAATTTGATCCAAGCGTCAAGGTAAGGTTCTATCCTCTTGTCCATAGATAAAGTGTCTAAATCGCCAATATCGTGAAGGTGGCAGGCCTTGTGGATTGCCTTGCCTCTCTTCTGGGCGAAATCTAGCACTTTCTTGTGGACTTTGCTAAAGTCTGTAATACCGCAGTCCTGTAGGATATCCGATACACAAGGCACCGGCTTTCCGTCAAGCTGATACTTATGCTCTTGTTCTGAAAAGGTAATCATTTTTTAATGTTCTTGGCTACTTTTTCCATTCGTTCAAGGATAATGTTACCGTTAGAGATAGTCTTAATCTGGTTAGCCTTCTCAAAGCCAAAATCTTTAAGCAGGTTATAATAAGTTTCTTCACCTATAATCTTCTTATACTCGGCAAACTTCTTAAGCATTTCTCCATAGCCATTAGTCTTGGGCTTTTCTTCTTGAGGCTCTTCTTGGCCTTGGTCTGAAATAGCCTTGGGCTCTTCTATGGCTTCTGCGGCAACTTGCCCTTCAATTATCCGCTCTCCTTCATCTTGGTCATAGATACCTCCGAACCCAAAGGCCTCTCTGGCTCCTTGGATCTTGGCTTTGTGCCGGAGCATACGCTTGGTGTGAGTCTGCCAAGGGCTAACATATTGGCTATCCCTAAAGCACTCGTCAAGATACTCTCTTACTGTTACAGAGCTACCGTCTTTTTGCTCTATGATAATCTCTATCCACTCCGGGCAGGGCTTGGCGCCTTTTAGAGTTACTATATCCTCGGAATATCTATAATTGTGAGTCTTATAGTTAGGGTGCGTAGTCATAAGCTTATTCCAACCGTCTGTAGATACGATAGGGATTACCGCTCCCTTGTCGGGATAGGCGTAAATCTCTTTGGTGATAGGGTTAAGCTTGTAGGTATTGGCTACTGCGATAAAAGAGATAAACTCGGCGTCTGTGATAGGGCGCAGGCCTATTGAACCGTCCCGGTTTTTTACCTTGGCCGGTTTGCATACCGTAGCTTTAAGAGTAGCCTTAAGTTCTTCCGGGTTTACATTTAGCCTTTCGCCTAGTAAGGTTAATGCTCCTTTAGTTGTTGTTAGTTTCTTCATCTTTGTTCTCCTTCCAGTTTTTTAATATCCATAATAGCTTTAACTTTCCCATAAAGTTAAGCTCTCCAACCCGTCTATATCCAAGATAACCGATTGCCCCGGCATAAATATACGCCGCTTTGTCCTTCCCTTTCTTTTTGAGCAAAAGGATTTTAGCATTGTATATCCTTTGTGTTAAGGAGAACGGCGAGAACCTTAGAATCGCCTGTTCTGCACAAAGAACACACCGGGGCTCTCGGCTATCCTCCGTGGCTTTGACTTCTTGTGGTAATAACTCACTTGAGCATATTCCACAATGGATCCCTAATTCGTCAGTTTCTTTGTTTCTATTCATCAGCAACTACAATCCCTTCTTAAGCTTCTACAAATCCCACAACTTGCCATAGCAAATCCGTTATAGAGTCCGCACTTCGGATTATCGCAGGAAAGATAGAAGTTTCCGCCGTATTCTCCTTCGTGGCACTCCGGGCAGGTTATATAAGCCATACCGCTCTTCTTATAAAGATCAGCCGCCGCATACCTTTTTTTCTTTTCTATTGCGTGGTTCATTTTATCACCTCTGTAAAACTTGCAAGCCGGTAATAATCTGCGACAGCAACTATCAGAAGCACGAACATAATAATACCTACTACTTTGATAAAGGTTCTAAACACCGGCTCTGCGAAGGGATTGCTGTCAGCCTCATCACGGTAGTAAATGATATGGGGATTTTCTTTAAAATACTTACTCATACGCCGACCTCCTTTGTGGCAGGGCAGAGCAGGAGAGATCGGCAGATCTTGATACCTGCTACCGCCACCACCTTTGTTTTTATATTTTTATGTTTTAACTTTTGCATTAGCCGATCTCTTTTGTAATTTACCATTGAGGATTCTTTTCAAGACTTTTCGTTCTGTAAAGGAAGCAGAAGATGCTCCCTTACTCCAGCGATAAATAGTGATAGAAGATACTCCAAGTTTGTCAGCAAGTAGTTCCTTAGAAATGTTTAGTTTGAGAAGTTTTTGAAGAAGTGTTTTAGTTTCTTTTTTCATCAATTAGAATATACCATATTGAAAACATAATGCAAGAAGTATTTTTCATATATCCAGAAGTGCTTGATTTCATTACACTTTTTGAGGTATTATTTTTTAGCAGTAAAGTTTAAGAAATTTCAAGAGGTTATTCTTCTAACAATTCAAGATACAAGTCTATCATTTCCGGAGTTCTTTTTCTTGCTCGTTTATATTTTCCAATTAGAAGATTTCTTGTTTGCTCTTTCTCTTCTTTACTTGCGATAGAATAAACATTTAAAGCTTCCTCAAGGGGCAGTCTTTGGAAGGAAGCGGCGAACGGAGGCAACTCCATTTCTCTTAATAATTTTCTCCAAGACTCTTTTCCTAAATACTCTATAGCCTCTCTTGCGTCTATCTCTTCACCTTTTCTTTTCCTGTTGATCAGACTCTTTCTGTATTCTGATTTCTCCCTATCCTCTTTAGTCCTTACTTTAGGCGGGATCCTTTCTATTATATACCTATACATCAACTTCTGGGCCGGGCTCCTTACCACATAGGAAGGTGCGGAAGTAATACCGGTTATAGAAACAAACATACTTCTAAATGGGGAAGCCTCTGCCTTCTGCATTTTCTCGTAGTTCTTAAAGGAGAAAGGCCTTGCGTATTTTGCTATATGCTCTGCCCGGCTTACTATCCGGTCATACCAATAATCATTTGGATCGGCAATAAGAGTGTTCAAGAAGTCTTTATTCCTTATCTCCTCATTAAGTAAACCTATCAACGGGTGAGCTTTTGCTCGGACTGTTTCCAATGGCCTTTGAGAATAGGCATATATATCTTTAGCATAAGTAGGTAGAGATAGCCTCTCATCTGATCCGTCCGGGTTCTTTGCCCCTGTCCTTGGGAAAAAGTAGTCTTTTAGCTCTCTTGGTCTTTCCCCTGTTAATAGATAGGTAATGATAGCCCCTAATATGGCATAGACAATTGCGGCCCCCATAACATAAGCCATTTTTTGACTGATAACCTGATCCCCACGCCTTAGACGGGCCTTAACTGTAAGAAGGTCAACCCCGGCGCCGGCATACTCACGCCAAGAGCCTAGATTCCAACCTACAGAGCGGATTGCCAACATAAGGCTATCCTTCATAGCTTTATTCCAGAACAGATTGTCATAGATTAACTGGCCCATACGATTATCTACGCTATCCCAGACTTGCACCAATCTTTCAATTAACTGTTCATCTGTGATCTGGCCCATTTCAGCCCTTTTCATTTCAAATTGAGCGAGCTTTGAGAATAGCCCAAGCTTACCAGTAGGCACATACCACTCCATAATAGGCTTGGCTAACACCTCTACGGTAGCCCCGAACATCTGGAAAGGAAGCTTGGCTACATTTATCAGTTGCGCTATATCCCTTTCCTTTATAATATCGGTGAAGGTTTTCTGTAGGGCTTTAATCTGTTGATTGTAATAGAAGATATCCATACGATCCCGGCCGCCGCCAATTACTATAGCCTCTACCATAACCTTCAATCTAGGATCCTTTATCTGGCTCATTTGAGTCCGGTAAGCCTTCTTGAGCCTTGTGCCTTCCCATATACCTATAATTGGAGATATAGGAGCTACCGCTATATCCTTGAGGCCTCTTGCAAACTGTCCCTTTGTAATCATCTTCTTAATCCCTAATCCTACAGTAGAGGCCGCCATATCAGTAGATACATTTATAGCGTGGAATAAACTTAAAGAAAGATTGACTTGATTTAAGACATTACCTACTCCTCTTAATATATTATAGGCGCCGGATACAAGCTTATTCTGGTGATTTCGCAGGCCCGGGGATAGGTGATTGTTTATCAGTCTGGATACATCTTCGGGGGCGTAGAAATGCCCCAAGGTAGTAAAGCCCGGAATTTTAATCTTTGCCTCGGATTCTCCTAATACCAAGGAAGGCCTTACATCTAGTAAGGGCCTTAATTCGCTACGGGAGTTAAGGAATTTAGTAAAGTATTTATATAGTTCCGGGGCTACACTCCTAAACTCGTCGGGAGCGTGGATTAGAGCTTCAATTAAAACAGCCTCTTTTTCCCTTGATTTTCTTACATAGCTTTGATACCCCGGGGAAACCTTCAATCCCTTAAATCTTGCGTCTGCCAGAGCCCGCCACTCGGCGTCTATATCCCTGCGGTATTCTACAGCCTCCTTGGAAGGTTTGAAGTATTCCTGCCCGGCCTTCTTTCCTTTTTCGTGTGTCTTATATTCGCCTTCTTTTCTCCTGCCTATAAGATTATATACATCATAGTTCTTTCCTATAATATGCCCTATTTCGTGAGCTAATACGCTCTCGGGCCCGGCATACTTTGTTCTAACTACGCCTGTTTCCAGTTGAGCATAACCCCACCGTTTGCCGCCTATACTTACAAACCTCTTGGAATCTATGCCTAAAGACTCGGCTATGTTTGATAACTGATCTACCAGTATGCTATCGTAGGCTTCCTTCTTGGTAAGTTCCGGAGGCATATATACAGTAAAGGCGCTATCATTTATCCTTGCGTATCCGTCTGGCGCTTTGCTTCTGGAATAGACAAACTTTACCAAGTTCTTTGCCTTTAACTCCCTGATAATGTGTTGGGCCATTATGTATCTATCTATTTCGTGGAGTTTTAATAAGACTAAATCAACCGGGTTATCGCTTACCAGTTCAAGCCCTCTGTCAAGGCCGTCCTTCACGCTTACAATAACTCTCTTCTTTAAAAAAGACTTGGAGCCTTCCAGTTTCCTTATGCCAAGAATCTTTGAGATAATATCTTGGGCTTGTTTTGGATCCTTCCAGATATGGGGAAAGTAGTTCTCATAGAAAGCCTCAAGTTGGCCCTTGCCTAGATTCTGGACACCCATTCTTCTCTGGTCTAAAAGGGTTCTCATCAGATCAGCGAAAGGCTGTAGATTGGCTTTAGGCTGTGGCCTGCCTTCTTCCACATCATCAATAAACTTGTGGGAATCTTCCTTGTTCATCCAAGTAAAAGCGGCGTGGGCTTTCTTTAAAGCCTCAATGGCTATTACATCTTTACGGGCTAACTCGGCGAGGTTCTTACGGACTATATGCCCTGCCTCTCGGGTAACTTCTGTAACCGTAGCAGGAGATACTATCTTTAAAGCCTCTTTGATTATATTGGTTCCTTCCCGGGAAGGGATAGATTCGCCTATCTTAGCATAATCACTTTTAGCCTGTGGCTCTGGGGCGGACTTCTCGGAAGGCTCTATGATACCATATCCTTTAGGCCTTTCTGCTACGGCAGGAGCGGCGGCAACAGAAGCTCCGGCGGCCCCTCCGCCTTTGGGCTTGGTAATACTTATCTTGACGCCAGTTATATCTTCCGTAGCATATTCAGCCGCCCGTGTCCATTGTCTTTGCCACGCCTCATTAGACGGCGACCAATGGAAGCCTTTACTCTTTAACTTTGCTATAATCTCGTCTGAAGGTTTACTATCATAAAATATTTGTATTCTATCAATATTACTATTTTTATATATTGTGCCGCCTTCGAATTTTATCTCATCTGAAGTTCGAACATCTCTGCTTTCAAGAGTAGATATTCTTTCTTTAAGCCTTTTAATATCAGCTAAATTTGATTGTAGTTGATATGTGGCGAATCCCTTACGATTAGTGAAATCGGGTTTTAGCAATCCTATCGCATTTTTTTCGCCACCCACAATTGGAGTAAGTTCTTTTATTTTTTCTTCGTCAGATATGTTTTTCCTGATAATAGCATTTGCCTGTTTCATTACTTCTTGCAGTTTTTCTTTATTTGCTATCTTCTTTTTAATTACTTCTATTTCGCCACCCTGTTGTTGAACATATATCGCATTTAGTTTTTTAGCGATCGCATTTTTCGCCCTTTTTATAAATTCGTAGTATTCGTTTTCGGTGGCCTGATAAGCATTGTTTTTCCTTCTCATTTGTTCTACTGGAAAGTTTGAGGGGCCGGCTATCATTGAAGAATACAATCCGCTATGTCTGCGAAGTAAATCATTTTTCTTTAAGGAAAGAGTTTTTTCCAATAACCTCATTTCATCAACAAGGATCTTTTGTGCTTCTGGCGACTTCGCCAATGGTTTTAATGCGTCATAAATAGATTTTAACTCTTCTCCGAATCCAACAATTTCCTGTTCGCCTCGCTTTTCAGGTGAAAAGGAAGTTCCCTGATATGCAAAATAAGCCATTTTTTTATCAATTAGCCCTGTGTTTGGGGTATAATCTAATGGCTTTTTTTCTATTTCCCCTACCACCTTCTCTACTTCAGGCTTAGTTTCTACCCCACCCTCTTTAGGGGCATTAGCCTTATTCCAGATGTCGGTGAGTTGGGATTTGGTTGGATTAAAAATCAATTCTTTTGTTCCAGAAACGTTCCTTAACGATGACTTTGGGACACTTAGTTCTAAAACAATATCACCAAATTCGTTAGCATATCCCTTGTCTAATGAAACAAAATCTCCAGGGACTATATTTTTATCTATGCCTGTTCTTGTTGTTTTACTATCTATTCCTCTATAAACTGTAATGGTATCTTCAGATTGTTCTAATACTGACAAATCTTTTGAGTATTCAATTTGAGCCTCTCTCATCCCTCCAACAATTTTCCGTTTCATCGCATCTATATCATAAGGTTGTCTATAAGAACCATACTCTTTCTCAAATGTTTCAAGAACCTTATTAGACCTTTGTGCCAAAATAATAGCATCTTTCATTATACTTTCTGCTTTAATCTTATCTCCACTTTTTTCGGCATTTACATTATCAATTAGTTTTTGCTGAACAATCTTTCTATTTTTTTCAATAGCTTTCAATCCTATATCTTCTCTACCAGCAGTTGTTTCTTTAAACTTGTTGGGTTTACCAGTAATATCACTTTTAAAATTAACTGCTTCTTTCTCCACAAACTCCTCAGCACTCTTATACTTCTTGGCTTCTTCAATAAGGGGTTCTGGGGTAGGCTCCTCCCCTTCTATCTCCTTATCAGTAAGCGGTGAGCCTATGCTCTTGCGTAATAATCCTTGCTCTATCTTCTTGGCTAACTTTTCTTTTGCACCGGGCTTACCTGTGGGGATCTTTTCTTTTGGGGCGGGCTTGGCAGGAATATATTGATACATAGTTTTATTCTCAAGAGGAGTCAAGAAGTCAAATTTATCATAAAACTTTTCCGAGCCGGCGGTATCAGTTATAAGAAGTTTTTTTCCAGTTTTATCGGCTTGGGTTTTTAGCTGATTCATTATATATGTTCCAAACCCTGTGCCTTTCTTATCTACTTCTATTCTTTTTATTCCAATGGTTTCTTTATCTCCAAAGGATTGTATGGCTACCTTTCCTTTAGGCGTGTGGTATTCTACTACTGTTCCAATGGGAATCAGTTCTTTTAGCCAATCTGGTTGATAATAATTCTCTTTTGGGCCAAGGGAAAAGTTACCTTCATTATCATAATATCCTATATAATTAAATTCTGTCGCTCCTATAGCGTCTGAAATATCGGAAGTATCTCCTTGGTTTATTTTGGGTGGTAATTCAGAAATATCTTTAGGAGTTACCTGCACTTCCCAAATATCTGCGTCCTTATACTTCTCAATCTTTTTTATCTGGAAACCTTTTATTTCTTCTTTAGGTTCAGCTTTCGCCGGTAGGCTATACTTAACTAACTGTCCTTCTTCTGTTGTTTCGTCAAGATAAGCTATTCCACCTTTGGCTTTGATATCATCTATGAAAGCGTGGGGATCCTCCCCGGTAGGGAATACTTTTTCCCTTACTACAACTTCTGTAATATCCCCAATATTCTCTGTGCCTTCACTCTCTTTCTTATAAGCGTCTGTAGCTCTGGCGATATCTTCTTCGCTGTGCCCTTGTTCTTTTCCAATTCTTTCAATTTCTCTGCCATAATATTCCTCCGATTCTGTTATTGCTTTTACTATTCCGTTCTGTAAGTCATCAAATATTCTCTGTTGTTTAGGTGTAAGCTCTTCGCCTTTGTTTACTTTATCAATAATTTTTAGGGTTTCCTTTTGGGTGTATCCCTTATTCTGGAAGTAGTCGGGGAAGGAAGAGCCTAGTCCGATCCATTTGTCGCCTTCGTCTGCCGTGCCTTCAATCTTTAGACGCTTACCGGCCTCGCCTTCAGATATCTCTTCTTTTAGAAGGCCTGTAAGTATCTTGGTTTTCGGGGAAACTTTGGGGGCTTCTTCTTTAAGTTCCTCAACTTCTCTTTCCTCTACTTTAGGTTGCCAAGGATAAATCTTATTGAAGCCCTCTCTACCTGCCTCTGCCGGGTGTAAAGGTATCTCTTCTTTAGCCTGCATTTGTCTTTGAAGCTGTTGACCAAAGTCGGTTTCAGCTTTTCTGATAGTATTATCTATTTTCTTTATTTCTTTTGCTAAAGGATCAACAGTCTTTTTTACTTGCTCGTAGTAGGCACTTTTATTTTTAGGGCCTAGCCTCCAATCCCACCGGACAAGTTTTACTATCTCTTCAGCTTCTTGGCGAGTCTTTCCGTTAGCCATAACCCTTGCAACGTCTTTATTAAATTCAAGGTCGGTCAAATCTTTAGTCTGCCATTGTCTTGATATTTGTTCAGCATTATATCCTTGTAGGATAGCGGCTACTGTAGCGTTGACTCCGGCTGAAACAAGATCCTCTTGGGTTATCCTGCCTCTTCTAACCATATCTACAGCCAGACTACCACCGCCTACTAACCCTGCGGCCGCTCCGGCTCTCTTGATAGTTCCTATAAGTCCACCTTGAAGCCCTATCTTTGTTCCCGGCACTATTCCCCAAGGAGCAAATTGTAACCCGCTCCAACCGCCTTCTTTGAATATGCTATACCAGTTTATCTGGTCTATGGTTTCAGCACTTTGGAATTGTCTGATAGCTTCTTTCGTTCCTCCTACTCCCACGCCTACTAATCCGGTGTGAGCCATACCTCCTAATATCCTTGCTGTGGAGGGAAACATTTCTTGTAAGGTAGGAATAGCTTTTGCTACATTGGGAGCAACTTTCATACTGCTTATAACCGGGCTGAAGAATTTTACCAAAGTGAGGGTAGAGATAATATCTCCGCCTGTTTTTGCGATTTTAAATTCTAAAGGATAGTCCTTCTTGAGTGTTTCCTCTAATTCTCCACCTTTAAACATACCGGCTGTGGCCCCGGTGGTAAGCCCTAAAAAGGCGGCGGCTTCGTTCCGGATTCCTCTTTGAGCCTCTTCTACATACTGGCTTTCTGTTTTGTCCGGGAATTGTTCCTTTCTTGAGCGATAGACTTCTCGGAGATAATCCTCAAATTGCCCTGCTATCTTTTGGCCTAAATCCAGAGTTCCTAATGCCTTTGTAGCACCTTCTAAGGCCAGTAAGGGAGAAGTGCCTCTCATTAAGGATAATCCTTTGGTTTTTAAGAAATTAAGACTGTTTCCTACGAAATCCTTCATTTTAGCCATAGGAGACGTTTCTGTAGGCTTTTCGGGGTCAGGTGTAGCTTTTGGTTCCTCAATGCCTTTCAGCCTGTTGAGGCTAAACTGTGGCTTGTCTGTGGCAGGTTTAAGAGCCTTGAGCCTGTCCATATTGAAGGTAGGAGGCTCTGCGGCTTCTGCGGAGGGCATACTGAAAGGATTAAGACGGTTTAAATCAAAGGATTCTTTAGGATCTTCTTCTTTTATGCTATTTCCGTATTCTTCCAATACCTTTGCATTTCTATCTATTCTTTTATATACTCCCGTAAAAGGATCATCAGTTCCTTCGCTTGCTTTTGATCTTCTATAATCACCTCTGTTTTTGTATTCTTTAGAAACTTTATCCCATTTGCCGGCGTTAATATGTTTTACTGTGTCGTGGGTAGATACAAAATCTCCTCTAAATGTCCCGTCAGTCAATACTTTTTTTACCTGTAATGGATAGGTGTCGTAATCAGTAAAAAGGGTTTTTGCTTTCTCTATATGTTTATCTACATCTTCTCTAAATTTCCTTTCAATCGCTTCATCACTATAACTATCAGTAGTTAGAGTTTCTTCTTCCTCTACTGTATGCCCTCTTCCAAAAGTCCATTTTTTCTCTGTAGGTTGAGGTTTATATAGTTCGTGTTTTAATCCCTCGGTAGGCCTAATAAAGTCAGCGATAAGACCAGATTCTATCTGAGCTTCTTGAGCAAGGCTACGGATTCTCTCTAAACTAAATACAGCCACTAAAAAATACCTTTCTCTTGGGCTATCTTGCGGAGTATTTGATCGGCTTCGTCTTGTGTCTTTCCTTGGCTTATCAATTCATTGAACATAGACTCAAGAGCCTCTTCGCTTGACTGTCCTTCATCAATTAGGCTATCATACGACAGACCTTCATCACTTCCTGCTGATCCTCTTGTGGTAGCCTTATTCAGAAAATCCCTTGCCGCCGGCATAGCGTCAAGAACCTCTTGATTCGTAGGCTCTGTCCTTGTCATATAGGGATCCTTACCCATTTTAGCTTTTGCTATCCTCTTGGCTTCAGACCTTACCTGCGTATCAGTATATTTAGCTTTGCCGAAGGGAAACTCTGAAGAACCAACAATATTCCTTATTGTATCTCCAACAGTCTGGATATTCTTTAGATCGTCTTTTCCTTTTTTTAAAGCTTCCTCAAGCATTTTATTGGCCATATCATACTTACTTTGTTTAAACTTGTTCTCTGCCGCAAGAGCGTCATTTGCGCTTTTAATCTTGTCCGGATCAAGGTCATCCTCCAATTTCTGCAATTGAAGTTTTTTAACTTGGAAGTCAATGCCGTCTTGCTTTTGTTGACGCTCCAACTCCTTTCTCTTAACCATAATATTCATAAGGTTGCCGGTGGCCTTCTCCAAGCCTTGAGCTATTCCTGCTCCAATTTCTAATCCATATCCCATAATAGCCTCCTTGATTTATTAACTATAATCTCCTCCTGCGAAATCGTCCATAGATCCAATATCTCCGAAGTCATCATAACTACTACCACTCCAATCTCCGGTATCAGCAGAGCCTAAATCTCCTCCGCCTAAAACATCACCTAACATCTTCATACCAAAGGCATTTCCTAATGCTCCGATACCAGAAGAGAAAATGCTAGACCACATATCACCTTTTCTATTTTTTGCCTCTTCTTCCATAGCCAATATCTTTAAGGCAATATCAGCTTTAGAAAGATTAAACTTATTCCTTAAGCCAGACTCTTCTAATCCTCTACCTGCTACGCCTTCGGTCATACCCCGGCCTTCTCCTAATATCCATTTCCTACCTTCAAGGGCTCTTTCCATATCAGCCCAACGGAGCTTTGCGGATAAATCACCAGTAGTCTTTGCATAGGCTCTAGCCCCTACTCCTCCTCGGATATTCCTCCGGGCCATATCTTCGTTTACGCCTCTGCCTACATCACCTTTGACTAGATTAAGAAGATTCTCAAAGGTCTGGCCGCCTATTTCTCCGATAGGAGAAAAGTAACTTCCCGGCTGTCCGGCCATAAAGTTCTGGCCTGTTTGGTATAAAGACTCTTGGCCCTTGTTATAATAATCAGAAAGGTAATAGTCGGGATTAAGGGTAGAAGTTCCTCCGGCAGAGCCTAGCTGTTGTTCGCCTCCGCCTTTACCGGCTTGTGTCGCACCATAGACAGAAGCGGCAGTCGTTCCTACTTTAGCCGCACCCGCCCAAAAAGCAGGATTAGCAAGGAAAGCCAAAGCTGGCCAAATGGCAGGTTTAAGCCAGTTTTTTGTAATTGCCCGTCTTGTTCTTATCCACATATTATTCCTCCTTTATTTTTTACTTCCGTCCGTTTTCCAGTGTTTAAAGCTTTTGCCTTCTTTGACTAATTCATCAATCGCTAAAGCTCTGGCTTTTTGATATATCATATCTTCCTCTTCTTTTGCTTCTTCGGCCACAAGTTTTAGCTGATACTCTGCGTCTAATTTATCATTGTTGGTTATGAATTTCTTATCAATGTATTTGTAGTAAACAGGGTGGCGGGCTAAAACTATATCGCTGAAATCTTCATCTAATATAATCTTTTCCCAACCTGCTTGAAGCTGTGCGTCATCTTCATTGGAGAGACTTATCACCTCTTTAGTTTCACTATTGATTATTAACCATGATTCAGCATTAGTTTGCTGAACTAACATAAAAGAAAATAGAATCAAAAACAAAATACGCATATTAGTCCTCCTTTTTACTTGACAATATAAACGGAAACATTTTGGACAACCATCCAGAAAATCTTAAACTGTTTGATAGTAATTCTAAACATCTTCAATACCATAAACTCACTCGCTCGGAATCCAATACATAGAAGTAGCCCCTGCCATTTTATAATAATCGCCTTTTTTAACAACGCACCCTGCTCCGGCGGCCTGCCAGTTTCCGGTAACATTTTTAGATCTAACAGTCGTAGGAGGATTGCTTGAATCTGTATATACATAAACCACCGTATTACTGTCAGAAATATATCCGGTTACGAACCCGTCAGTAGAAGCCTGATAAGAAGTCCCTACAGTCTTGGAAACCCAATCCCCTAACATTAAGAGGAAAGGCTCATTATCATTTGTAATTCTATTATCATTAGTTATATTTGAGCTTGCGTCGTTATAGAAAGAGCCAAGCCTTTTATAATAAGTCTTACCTGTCGGAGCGGAGCTTGAAGTAGAAATACATACATCAAAATCGGTGTCAGTAACAGTTTCTTGGAAAGCATAAAGATAGTAAGTCGTAGAGGCGGCCTCTGCCCCGGTGTCTATATCAGTCCACGCAACTGTCGTAGCAGAAGTATTCTCTTGGAAAAGCTTTATTGTTCCTGCTACATTTTCAAGGACAATCTCCCCGGCTCCTACTGTTATGGTAGCCGCAGAAGCATAGGCTACTCGGCAACCTTCCCTATAATCATCAAGAAGCCTGTCCAGAGGATCAACAACATTTTCAAAAGAAGCAGTATCAATATCTGAAGCGTCCTCTGCTCCTTTGAGAGAATCTTCCCCTGTTCCCTCTTGCCATTGTGAACATAGTAGGAAAGGGTTGACAGAAAGAAGAAAAACCAGTATAATTATAATATGCGAGATAAGCTTGGGAGATTTAAAAAAGGCTGTAAGACTTGGAATAAGGGAAGTAAAGGTCTTATGAAACCCAATAAAACCTCTTTTAAGAAAGGAAGAAAACACCCTTTCTTTAAAGGAAAATTTACTCATAAGGGATATGTTCTTCTCTATAAACCCAATCACCCTTTTTGTGATAAAGGGGGATATATGAAGCGTTCTCGTCTTGTTATGGAAAAGAAGCTTGGACGGTATCTTGTAAAAGGAGAAGTAGTTCATCATCTTAATCATATAAGAAACAACGATAGACCTAAAAATCTTCGCTTGTTTTCTACTGAATCCAAGCACGCAAGAAACCATAAACACTCTGAAGCCACTAAAAAGAAAATTAGCCTTGCCAATAAAGGCAGAGTCCCTTGGAATAAAGGTAAAAAGTTTTCTTCCCCATAATCTTTTCATAATACCCTCCTTTTAACTTGCTATTCCTGTCGTATAATATAAATACACTCCAACCCCAGCACCACTTGTTTTTATTCCTATTGAAGCATCATAAACAGTCCCAGGTGTTAATCCAGACACATCTACAGCACCGCCACTTGACCACACAAGAGCAGTTCCAGCAACAGTAGCGGTAGCAGTTTGTCCACCAATAGTAAACTGAATAGTCATAGTAGTCCCTGCTGTTCCACACGCCCCCATACCATAACCAGTTACAGTTGAAACATCTCCACTATGCTTATATTTAAAGTTAATTAAGTCTTGGTTTGAAGTTCCATCAGCTGCCCAAGCCATATATGTAATGGTAGCCCCAATCGCATTAGGCTGTAAAGCAGTTCCTTGATACATACCATAGTTATTAGCTGAATAATAACCACACCCCCCAAAAGTCCAGATTACATTACTTAAGTTAGTATCTGAAGTCCCGTCAAAGTCTATAGTTAAAGTTTCATCACCTCCGTCGCTTCCTTCTGTAAAGCTGATATCTGTTCCTGCTACCAATTTTCCGTTAAGATATCCTGCGGTAGTGTCATTAGCAGAAACAGAAGCTAATTCATCTGTGTCTGTGTCTATACCTCGTTTCCTTAACCGCCTCAATTCTTCATTAAGAACAGGGATAGTCTTTTCCATATATTGATCTATTGTTTCCGTTTCTTCTTGAAAATCCTCAAGAACATTATCGGCCAAACAAAACATAACCGGTAAAAAGAATAGTAATATAATAAGTCTTTTAATCATTTCTTTCATCCAACCAATATACTATTTCCAATTTGTCCACAGTCCAATCCGTGTCCAGACTTGTCGTTGTCTTTGCGTCGTCTATTAAGAATCTCCATAATTGTCCTATTGCCGAAGGCTGATCGTCTGCATTACCCGGAGGGTAATGTATAAAGACTTTCCTATTTTCTACTCCCATATAGTCAAGAGTGTCGTCGCCGTCCACATCTTGAGGAGGCTCTATAGATAAGTCTATATCAAAAGTATTCTCCACATCCCCTTCCTCATTCTTATAAGTAAAAGTTAGAGTTCCTTCTGTTCCTTGATAGAATACCTTTATTCTCTGAATATGGGCTTTCTGGCCTTGCGTGCCGAAATCCTTCCAACCGCTATCCCAAGAGCTTAACATATCTGTTTCGTAAGTAGAGCTTGTTGCAAAATAAGTAGTCTTAATCACAAAGCCGTCTGCATATATCAAAGTAGGAGTATAGTCAATATCAGTCGTGGAAAGGTTAGCTCTCAATTGAATATAACTGTTAGCAGTTTCGCCGGATATATCATCACCGTTAGGATTCGTAAAGGCGGCAGACCAAGCAATACCTGTCATAGTAGGAGTAGAGTTAGTTCTGATCTGGAAGGTTACATCCCCATAAGAGCCTAATTCCTCGTTCCAGTAAAGCTTGTCTAAAGCCCCGGCATTTACCGCATAAGAAGGGCTTGTCCAAGTTCCGTCGGTATCCGGCCTATCTATGATCCCCGGCATATCATCTATAGTAGTTCCTAACCCTTTGGAAGTAAGTTCAGCGCTCCACCCGTCTATTGTGCAATCCCAAGCTAACTCTACAATAGGCCTTTCTTCAGTATTATAAACTCTGGCGTCATCAAAAGTTCCTGCTGAAAAATGGCTTTTGTATCGCTGTATAAGAGTAGAAGGAGAGCTTTCGTGAGCCCAGACTTTGCCGTCATCAAGAGAAGAACCGGAATATAAAACTCCGAAGTCAGTCCCGGAGCTTAAGGCTGTAAAGCAATTAACATTTTGGGTATCTAAAGTGTATGCGTCCCTAATAAGGTCATAAACCAATACTCTATCATTATCAGACGATCCGGTTTCCGAAGAAGTATAGGCTAAATGGTATTGGTTCTTGAAGAAAAACCCAAAACAATTTTCTATATTAGTCTGTGAAATATCGTCTATGTTAGGAGTTACTGCGTCAGAAACAAATTGAGAGCCCTGCCCGGTGTATCTATATAGACCTTTTCTGCCAAGATAGAAAACTCCTAAAGGCGTATCAGCTACGGTATAGGGAGCCGGACAACCTATAAAAGAAAACGGATTACTTGGATACCAAACCGACTCTGAATCAAGATCTGTAAAGTAATTCTGGATAGTATTAGTTTTCCCAACAACAAGAATACCACCCTGCTCTGCAAGGAAGGTTATCTCATCACCGTCATCTGGCCTTATCTGCTCATAATCAAGGATATCAAACCAGTCGGGGTTATACTCATCAGACCAGTATATATCTGATTTGTCGGTAGTGTTGCCAGAGATAAAAAGACGCTGTTTATGAATCCTGCAAAAACTCCCTGTAGGTGGTGTTGAATCCGATCCTCCGGCAACTGTAGCCCAAGTAGGTGCGGCGTCGTCGTCTGCGGTATCATCAGTCATAGCGTCATTAACAGTTCTTGTGGAATTGTCAGCTATTGTGGCTATTTTATAGAAGGTAGTATCTGCTTCAACTGCCGCCTTGGAAGCATTACCTAGTGTTCTATAGACATACCTAGCAGTAGTTCCGCTCGGGCCGATAGGAATATCTGTTAAGGTTATATCTTGAACGGCGGCTCCTGTCAGAATAGCATTAGACCGGGAAGTATTGTAAGTATAAGCAGAGCCGTCATAAAAGGCTACTTTGTATTGATACCAAGAAGAGGCGTCAAGATTAGCCCCGGTATTTAACTCTGCGAAAGGCGCCCCAAGATCAGCACAAAGGTTTTCTGCTGTTCTATGGCCGTCTGTATTGTCGGTAACTGATACAGCCCCGTCATATTTTATGGCATTATCGTAGCCGTTCATACCTATCGCTACATCTTTATAGGTAACAAATTGCCACTTTTTGCCGTCGGTTAGACTTCCCTTGAGAGTGATAGAAGCTCCGGAGTTATCGGCTTTTAGATATGTTCCTGTGGCTACTATAAGCCTTTGAGTAGCGTCAGACTTATAATACCTATGTATGCCGTTAATAGTTTCGTCGCCAAAATCTAAGAATAGAAGCAAAACATCACGCTTGGAAAGATTCCCATATTCTTGGTTGAATCTAGTATTTTGTGTTGAAGCACACATATCATCTGGAACTCGGTATTCGGAAACGTGTGAGTTCATTCCGCCTGAAAAATTATCAATTTTGAAAAATCTATCTCGTTCATCTGCAGAAGTATTTGACAAACCAAATATAAATGCTATAATAAATATGCTTGCGAGGAGTGGTTTTTTTATTGCTATAGTAGGGCTTTGAGTAGGCGTCAAAGAGTTTAACCACTTTTTGCAAGCAACGCTGAAAGAAGCCCTTTTTATTTGGAGGTAGGTATGTTTAAAAAAGGTCATATTCCAAAATGTGCAAGATGGAACAAGGGAAAACATCTTTCTGAAAAACATAAAAGAAGAATTGGAGAAGCCAATAGAGGAGAATGGATTTTTAAACAATGTCTTTTCTGCAAGAATATTTTTCATATTCCTATCCATAGAGAAACCGAAGCTAAATACTGTTCGCCAAATTGTTACCACAAAGGTATAATAGGAAAATATAAAGGCTCTAACAGCTCTTCTTGGAAGGGCAAGGCCATTTTTGAAGGATATATATATATTAAAAAACCTGCTCACCCATTCTCTAACAAACAAGGATATATTCCTCGTAGTCATCTTGTTATGGAAAAAAAGATAGGTAGATTTCTTAAACCCGAAGAGCGAGTTCATCACATCAATGGCATTAAAGATGATGATAGACCAGAGAATCTTAGACTTTTTACGAATGAAAGTGAACATCAAAAATTTCATCATCCTAAAGGAATTAAATGTTCTCTCTAGTAACTTTTTAATAGCCACTTGGAACCCCCCTTGGCTTCATTTTGTTCTTTCTGCTTGCTGATATATCCGGACGCTCTGCTAATAGGTTCTCCTGTATCATTATCTCCTCGTAGAAGTCTTTCTTGGCGATCATAATTTCATTATCCTTTGCCTTGGCTACTATTCTTAAAGCCTTCCACCTCCAGTATAAAAGGATAGCCTCTGATAATCCGGAAAGCCTTGATATTTCGGAAGTATATCCAAAGGGATAGTGAGCGTTAGCGCCCATAGGTTGAGGTTTCTGGAAAAAGTAGAGCTTGAAGTAATCCGTTCCGTCAGTATCCGGAGGAGGCTCAAGACCTAAAGTATCCCCCTTTATATAATACTCATGAGGATCATCACTTGAAGAATCCCTCCAATTAGGCTTACTAACATTAAGACCTTTTTCAGTAGTAGGGTTCATCTGCACCCATTGTCCCCCGTCATACCACCAAAGGCCGGGCTTATCCGGTAAAAGGTATCTTGTAACAACTAAAGAAAGGTCATACTTCCTTTGGTCGGCCACTACATTAAAGGTTTCATCTACAGGAAGGCATTTAGTAAGGCGGGCCACTTCCCGGGCCCCTTCGTTGAGAAGGATATCTCGCACCTTATTAGACACTACATTAACTTTAGCCTGTGGACAGTAGCCTCGGGACAGGGTTTTTAAATCACCAAAATTCATAATTTATCTCCTTTTTAGAATATGGCCCTAACAGCCGGATACATAATAAGGCACTCCGTTAATAATAGACATACAAAAAACTCCTCCGGGGCCGCCTGCAAAGGGTTCTTAACACCAAGCCAAATTGAGCCTCCGGCTATAAGTAACTGCAAAGGTAAAATAACCCAAGCATTACCGCCTAAAATAAGACACATCAATAAACCAGTAGAAGAAACAGCTAAAACTATATTCAGCCTCTTTATTACTTTAGTCAAAGGGATCTCCGCTCCATAGCCCATACAGAATCCCCATATAAGTAAAGGATAGGCCAATAAGCTTAAAGGATTAAATAAGCCCATTAACAATAGGCCAACCCAAAGGGCAGTAGCACAAATGAAAGAGCCAATAAACCTTCTCTTCCACTTACCGGATCTACCGCCACTCATATAGAACCAACAGCCTATTATAAGAATAATAGCCTGTATCGCCGGTATAGTTCCTAACCAAGTTTCACTCATTATCTCATCAAAAACCAATGTAATGATAGTCCTCCGGATAATAGAATCCACGATCCTACGATAGCCCAAAAAATCTTAGGAGGTGTCTTGGCGATATCTTGTGAGATAGTTCTGTTGCGAAACTTCTTAGATAGCATTTCGCAAATACCAAAGAAGATATAAAAGGCTACCCACACAAGAAGATAGAACCAACCATATCCATTTAACCCCATAAAGACAGCCGGGATTAAAGGTAACAACAAAGCCGGTATCAATAATAAATCTCCGAACGCCATAGCTTTTTTCATATTTGCACCTTTGTTTGAGTATCTATGTTTACAAGTTTTTTTCTACGGGCTACTATCCAAAGTATGCTCGCCAGACCTCCTATAGCTGAACCTAATATTTTCATCATATCACCCTTCTTCTTGTTAGCCCGGGCTGTCTTTAGTATCTGATTATTCAGCTTTTCCTCTTGTCTTACAAGCACGCTTTCATAAACTAGCTTCATTGGATTAGGAAAGGTCATTTCCATAGGCTTTCCGTCAAGCTCAACATTTATAACCTGCCCTGCCGGGACTGTAAATATCCGCTCTTCCGGAAGAAGCACA
>Ga0180008_1000822_pt1 | contig 22283 bp, 41 predicted proteins | sample MM_PW_MetaG_FD_121121 | JGI IMG/M metagenome (GOLD analysis project Ga0180008, IMG submission 121121) | Groundwater microbial communities from the Aspo Hard Rock Laboratory (HRL) deep subsurface site, Sweden - MM_PW_MetaG | ecosystem: Environmental > Aquatic > Deep subsurface > Groundwater...
ACAACAGCATCAGAATGTACAGCTACGATTGCATAAGCACAGTATAGACCAATTCTAATTTGATCTTGTGATTGGTATTCAAACACTTCAATAGAAGGTGATTGACCCCAAACAAGTGCCATACACTTCTTCATCTTAGCTAGTATACATCTAGTCGTCGCCACAGCAGCAGTTGTATTATCTGGTGCTGTTCCAGCAGCAGCAGTCTGTTCGACATTACTTGTTACAACAATTCTAACTCCCAAATACATTCCAATTTCACCATTTTGAACAACAGTGTCTGAACCATATTCAGCAGCGTTTACGAATTGACTGTCCTTTCTAAGAGCTTCCTCTTGAGCAGGGCCAATGAACAATACGTATGGATCATCTGGTGTATTTTGCCAACAATTCTTCTCTATAGTTGAATCGTAAGTAAATGTACCATTTGCTCCAGAACCATCTGCTCTGTACCAATTCTGTTTAGATTTCAAGTATCTTGCAGCAGTAGCAACTAAATCTGTAGTTAAAGTATCTCCAGCAGCCAATGTATCTCCACCGTCTGCGTCTCCACCATATAGTCCAATCTTTCCGATTACTCCAGATTGCGCCAATGTAAGTTTATCGTCACTTCCAAATCCTTTAGCTAATTCAATATCAATTGCATCTCCAATAGCATAAGACAATTCGTCTTTAGCCCATTGTGTTAAGTTCAAAGCGTTTGACCTAATGTCATAACGTCTTAAAGCATAACCAGCCAATTTTGGAATTGGTGTTGCAATCGAGTTAGCCATATTATTCATGGTTGTCCATGTAATATCAGCAATAGTATTAGCGTAAGGACCTACTCCAGCACCTGAACCTCCAGTATCACTACCAGATGTGTTCCAATATGTTGTAGTTGTAGCGCCATCTCCGTAACCCTTGTATGTAGTTCTTCGAGGGATCTCCAATGACCTTGTTCCAGGTTCTAAGTTGTATGTACTTACAAAATTTGCAAAGAAAAATTGCTTCTTTGCAGCATCCATAACTTCTTGAAGAAACTTAACAGGTTGATTACCGTAGATTGTGCCTAAACTAGAACCTCTAACGTCATTTGTTTCAGTTGCAGCTAATTCTTGTATAGATTGTTTCATCTTAACTAAAATTTTCCTTGAGCATTTCTGCCATCTCTCTTACTCCATCAGAATACTGTGGTGCAACAAGTTGTGCAGCGATTGGTCCTCTAGATTTCTGTGTCTTTGGAGCAGGCTTATTCAGTTTTGCATTTAGTTCTTGTACTTGCTTTCGCATTTGTGCAAGTTCTTCTTTCAAAGCTGGATCGCTTGACATCTCCTTAACAGCAGGTTTCTTACTAGCGATTACTTTCTGCACTTTATCGAGAATAGCATTTAGTTCCTCAACAGAAAGATTATCGAAACTTAATTCTTCCTCTTTCTTTTCAGGTTCTGCCTCAGGTTGAGCTGGTGAATCTTCTGACTTAGTTTCTGTAGTTTCTGTTTCCTTAGTTTCTACTTCTGTTTCTTGATTCGTTTCACTCATTTTTTTACCTCCTTTTAATTTTTGATTCTCTTTCGAGCTTGATTTCATTTTCTTTTTCATGTATTTATATTCCTCATCTGTTAATTCTTCTTCCTTTTGTATCTTTTCAGAGACTCTATTAAATTCTTTAACTTCTTCACTTAATTCTGTTTCTTTGTATAATACTTTAGATTTTAATGGTGTTTTACTTAGATTAATAAATGCAGGAGCAATTGCTTGTTTTGAAACAATTGAAAAATTATCAAATACAAAATTACTAAATCTGTTTCCTTCTTCTTCACCAATTACTCTTGGAGAAACACCAAATGGTGCCTTAGCAAGTTCTGTTTTAATAATTGTACTCTCATCCCAAAGTTGTAAATCACCAATTATCTGACCATCTGAATATCTTTGATTAATTATTCTACCAGCCCAAAGTCCAGCGGCGTTATTTGGATATTCTGGATGGTCTAAAAATAAATTACTTGCTTGTTTCCAATCGGTTAATTCAAATGCTCGTTTAATCTCCTCAGCAGAATATTCAAAACCATTCCAAGTACCGGGACTCATTAAAACTATGTCTTTTCTGATAGTAGGTAATTCAATATTTATGTTAGAACGATTGTCACTCATACAAGTTCGTATAACCTTTTGCTTATAAACGTTTCTACTAATTTATAACTTGTGTAAGATATTCGGCTGAGCAAAAGAAAGGTTCGCTTCTGTCTTTTCAGTAACTTCTTCAGCATTTTTATCTAAATTCTGAATACACATTTGATATTCTAAGTTTGAAATATGAATAGAGTCTAATGAATTAATTGGTTCAAAGTGAATTAAATTTCTTTTTTCAAACTCTTTAATTATTTTGTAATGAAGTAATATTAATTCGGTTAAACGATAATTTATTTCTGCTCCTTTTAAAATTCTATTCCAATAAATATGAGTTAAGTCGTGGTATTTTTCAATTAATTCGTTATCCATATTTCCAACTTCTGCATTAATATCAAAATCCTTTGGATAAATCCAATCTGGTTCAGTTGGAAATTTATTAGTTGGCATTTCTTCTGTTTCTTCTCTTGGCACATAATCTTCTGACTCTTGTAATTCAGATTTTTCTTCTGACATTGTTAATCACCTTCTTTTCAATTTCTTTAGGAATATCAACTTCTTTTTCCTCTTTCTGCTCAGATTTAGTGTCTTCCATTGGTTTCAATTCTATTCCTTCTTGTTTTGCTATTAGTTCTCTGACCTCACTTGATTGAATAGTTCCAGCGTTTACCCACTTTAGTAACCTCTCGGATTTTTCATCCCAGTCTTCTACACCAACTTTATTCCATATTATTTTTGGTGGTCTCTTATAGTTTCTAAACTTCGCAAGAGGAGTAAAGATTTGTTTATGAATATTCGCAACAACTTTGATAACTAAATCGTTTAATGTGTATTCTACCATTTTTTGTAAATTATTTAACGTAGAACGATTAGTGGCCTCTCCCGCACCAGTTAAAAATGCCAAAGCCATTCCGAAGGAAGCAGATTGATTTTCTCTTAAATGCTTTAATGTATTGTCTACCATATCAGATTCTTTTGCTTCAATAGGTTTAATGTTATGCCAATACGGAACAGCAAAGTATCTATCGTGTTTCATTTTTTTCATAATTTCTAATGCACTTTCTAATCTTTGATTAGTTGGTGGAGTTTTTTCGTTTCCTATGTAATCAACTAGTGGATACGTTCCTCTTGCGTAAATAGAATTAGTTCTTGCTTCTTCGATATTTAATTTTCTTAAAATAGATTTATAAGCAGGTTCAATTAATCCATACGCATCAAAACCGTTTGAACTTGTGTATAATTTAAACAATGCAATTCTTTCTGGTAACACAAATATTTGATTATCTGATTTATCTATTGTTCCTTTAAATTCCTCAGGAACTTCATCACCAAGACCATTTGTACTTGTTCCAATAGCTAATGTTCCTAGTGTTTGTAAATAACCAATTGGTTTTTGATTCAAGTCAAATAAAATATTTCCTTCTGCGTCTCTAGCATAATCCATTTGTTTTGGGTCTAATCTAGTTATGTCTAAAATATCTGTCATTTCTTCATTCATAACTTTTTCTGTCCACGAATAACCAAATAATACTTCATTTCTAAAAAATGATTCAAGTAATTCATCAAATGTATAATCATCTCCGACTTGTCCTAGATTATCAATAAAACTCATAAAGTCATCTTTATCTCCTTCATCTACATCAAATCTATAACCAGCAGCCATTATCATTTGACTTGATTTATTTACAGCATTAAAAGTAATAGGATCTGCGTGATAAGTGTTTTCTAATTCTTGGAAGAGAACTCGATTCAAAGCATTTTTTGATATTTTGCTTGTTTTACCAGAAATAGAAGTCTTTCTCCTACCTTCACTTACTCCAGATACTAATTCTTTATATGTTCCAAATCCAAATCCTTCTGCTAATGTTTTGATTGCCATTATTCACTCCTAAACCAAATATCTTTCCATATTTGTATAAACTCTGATTTAATTAAGTATAAAAAGATTCCGTAAGCAGGAAAACCGTACCAAAGAAATGGAATATGAAAAATTATCCAAAGAACATAATTCAAAATAGCACCGTAAATAATTCCATGAAAGATTAATAACTTTATAATATCTTTAGTGAAAAATGCAAAGAACTTTCTTAATTGATTTCTAACAGAATTATCAAAATTAATAAATGGTCTTTTAAAATTTTTCCATTTTTCTTTAAAACTCTTTTTAAGAGCACCTTTCTGCACTTTTTGTTCAGCTAATGGTTGTTTAACTTCTTCCTTCATTGATTAATTAGAATAGGTAAATATATAAAGGTTTGGTTTTTTATTAAATAATGAATGTTGATATAACAGATTGGGAAAAAGAAAACATCGGATTAGTAGTAGAAAACAAATTAATTAAAACTAAATGGGTATTAGAAAATCGTGAAGTAAAACCAGAAGTCAAACCAAAACTAGAAGAAAATGTTAAAAATTATGAATTGTTTTTAAGTAAGATAGGATACGAGAAAAAGAATAAAACATACTTCAGAAAAGGTAAAAGTTAAGCACTTAATAAAATTTCTCCTCCAGATATATCTTGTTCATTTGCCCCCTTAACTGCTAACGCTAAACTTATCGCCAAATCATCGTGCATTGCTCGACTTACTATTGTAGTAATTCTTGTCTTTTCTGTTTTATCTTCCTTAAATCCAATCATTTGGTCAAATAGTTCGTTAATTAACCATTGTTCTTCGTTTTCTTCTTTTGAGTAAGGAATGACTAACAACTTGTTTTCGACCACACTTTTTAATGTTCCGAGTATTAATCCCCTACTTGCAGGTCCAAATGAAACAGGATCTGCTGAATATCCTGCACTAATCAACCTAAGAGCTATATCGTTTCCTACATTTGATTTATCTATTATAAACTGATAAGGACTATAGATTTTTCCTAATTCTTTAAGTCTTATTATTTTGTCTTCCATGTTTATTCCTTTCCACTTTTCCATGTGGAGTAAAACAATCTTACCGTTTGGACATTTTTCTACAACTGAATAAGCATCAAAGTCTGCGTGTGGTCCATCAGACATTGCAAAATCACATCCTATCATTACAATAGAATTCTCATCAACTAGTTCACTTGTAAATGTTCTGTTATTGTCTAATAATTCAAATAAATTTTTAGTCTTAAAAATAGAACCTTCTACATCTGCTTCGTGGTTTACCATATAGTTCCTTTCAAAAATTCCTGGATTAGTGGACCTTTCTTTCATTAACATCTCAATAGAAAATCTTTCTGGCCAGATTGATTCACCTGTGTTATAATCATTATTTTTAAAGTTGATAATTGCAGGATATTTTTTTGCGACATATTTTGGATTATTAAATAACATAACTCCTAAGTCTCCTGGTTCAATTGGTGTAGTAACTGCTGCTATTTTTCCATGTTTAGCATCTGCTACTCTTGACTCAACGTCTCTGAACCAGATTTGATAATGGTCTGTCTTGTCCATGTAACTACTTACTTCATCACCAAATATATAATCTGGATGCTTTCCTCGGATACTCATAGAATATGGTGCATTTTCCATTTTAGAATTATTGGAACAAATCATTTTGTCTTTAGTCCACATTTTTCTGTCGTTTCCTACTGGTTTTAAATGTTCAGCTAAAAATTCATTATCTTCTATTCTAAATTTAATTTCTTCAATTATTGTACTAGACTGTCCCTTGACTACTTTTGAAATAATAACGCTCCAAGAACCAGGCTTAAAAATACTTAACCAAATTGGATAAGCAATTCCAAAATACCATGTTTTTCCGTAACCAGTCGGAGCCAAAATTAGTATTCTACTATGCTTTCTTAGTAACTCGCACCATTCTTTATGAAATGGTTTAACAATATATCCTAAAACTCTCTCGCAAAAAAAAGAGAAGTCAAAAATACATTTATTAGTAAAGACTTGTTCATCTTCCCATTGCAAAATTTCTTCTTTAGTCCTCATGTAATTAAATAGAATGTCTTATTTATATAAGTTTCTCATAACTCTTCTTTCAAATATTTCTATTTCCCTCTCACCTACTTCTTTGTCTGGATGGCTCAACATCATTTCCATTCTTCCAATCTTTACAATAGCTTCACTATCTCCAAGATAATGTAAATCTGGTCTCATCGTTTCTATTACTTTTCCTATATTTCCACCGTCTTGTTTTAGATACCAAAGATTATGGTTTCCTAAAATGAAAAAAGTAGGTTTGCCAATGTCTGGAAAATCATCTACGAAGTCCTGACATTGAGCATCTAAACCATGAGCATATTGTTCTAACACATTATTGTGCCTATTAAAAGGACCATCTGTTAAATCTCCAGTGTGATAAACTGCTTCAACTCCTCTTTCTTTAAATCTTTTCATAACATCTCTAAGAAACGATTTATCTGTCCATTTATTACCAAAATGAGTATCTCCTAAAACTCCAATTTTAATATGCTGTCCTGAAAAATCGTGAGAATGAGTAGAATATTGTCTGGAAGTTTGATTCCTGATAGACTTTAACATCTCTTTTGCTTGATTTACATCGAGATGATTCTTCTTTAGCCATTCAAGTAATTCATCTTTTGGCATATTATAACTAACAACTCAAAGTTAATAAATTTATCTATCTTTTATTCTGTTTAATTTGTCTGTATGGATCCTTGTTAATTCGTCTAGTTCTTTCTTAAATTTCCAAAATAATTTATCACTTGATTTTTTGTACTCTTCTTTTAAATTTTTTAAATTGTTCATTTTACCTCCTTGTAAGTTTTTAATTCAAGTTGTTTATCTAATCCAAAAATATAAGGACAATTCAAACAGTGATACGTTTCATCAAAGTGTTTCTTTATTTTACTGCTTCCACAAGAGGGGCAATGTTTAATTTTTATTTTCATAGTTTGGTTTGTTGTAAATATGGTTTAATTCTTTCTTCTGCTATTTTTATATATTCTTTGTTTAATTCTATTCCAATAAACTGTCTTCCTAACTTCAAAGCAACTATTCCAGTAGTTCCAGAACCAATAAAAGGATCTAAAACAATTCCTCCTGAAAATCCAGCGTTACAATTACAAGATATTATTTCTGTTCCTAAAACTTCTCTTGGTTTCCAATCATTAGGTATTCTTTCAAGATTATCTGGTCTTACCTTTGCATCAATTCTATTATTTATTCTATTATGCACTACTTCTTTTACTTCTTTTACTTCTTTTACTTCTCCGCAGTTATTACAAACAAATTCAGGACATCCTGATTTAATCGGAACTTCACAAAGCGATTCTGGATAAACAGCAAAATGAGCAAAAGGGTGACCTTTTGTTGTTATATCCCAAAAATCTCCAGGATTGCCCCCCTTTGGATTACAATTTGCTAAATCATATGGAACGCCAGAATCCCTCAATTCTTTTTTGTTCGCCAATTGTTGATTTGGATATTTAGAGTTATAATCTAAAAAATTTCTATTTTTTAAATCACTATTATTTGATTTTCTGCCTTTACGATATTCTCTATCTCTAGGACTACCGTATTTTTCAATCTCTTTTGGATTTGCTTTATACATTTCTCCAAATTTCGCTTGTAAAGGTACTTTACAAGCCTCTCGGACTCGGTAATTAAAACTTACTTTATCAGAGAATCCAGCGTTAATCCGATTAACGCTACTTATTTTATGAGGTTTCCTAACAGAATCTAAATCAAAGTAATATTTTTTATTCTTAACAAAGAAAAATACATACTCCCATTTATTAGCAAATCTGTCTTTTACTGAACTTGGCATACTATTTCTTTTGTACCAAACAATTCTATTTCTTAAAATCCAACCACGATTAATCATTTCAATTACGAATCTTTCTGGAATCAAACAAAGAGATTTGGTTGGATATGATTTATCCCATTTTACTTGAACTTGTCCTCTAGCACCACGATTGCTAAGTTGTTTTTCTGATAGATTTTCTTCTGTACTTCCTCTGTTGTTTCCACCACCATAGTAAGTATCACCAAGATTAACCCAACAAGTTCCAGACTTTTTTAACACTCTAAATACTTCATCATAAATATCACAAAGTTTTTTAATATACTCATTGAAATCTGGTTCAAGACCTAACTGCCCTTCAACATCATAATTTCTAAGAGACCAATAAGGAGGAGAACTAATACAACAATCTATTGACTCGTCTGGAATTGTTTTTAATACTTCCAAACTATCTCCGTTGATTATTTTATTAATTGGTAATTCCATTTAACCTCTTTGATATTTCTCTTATAACATTTACAGTAACAGCATTGCCACACATTTTATAGCGTTGTGTGTCACTAATTTTTACAATTTCACCTTTTTCGTTTATTCCTTCAGAGGTCCATCCATCTGGAAAGCCTTGTAGTCTTTCGCATTCAGTTGGAGTAAGTCTTCTAATGTTTCTACTTGATTGTGGATTATTTGTTCCAAAACTTGAACCATGTCGTAACATTCCATCAGATTGTAATGCTTGTGCAATCTTTGGTTCTTGCCATCCTCCTGTTTTAAGGTGTAGTGTTGATGCTATTCCTTCTGGGTTATAGATTCTGGCAATTTCTCTGTCAGACTTTTGTATCATTTTAATTTGTGTCTCCCCGTTACTTTCAACAATATAGTCTCCGTCTGACTTCGCTGTTCCTCTCCTTGCTGTAATTGAACCTGTTTCCTGTCCTTGTAGTTCATTAACCTTTTCACAACCTGTTCCGAAAGGTAATATTTCTGGTCTGGGTTTTCCTCTAAAATAGAGCTTAATGTTGGATTGCATTGTTCCACTTCCTTGATATATATTTTTTCCCAATCTCTACCATTTCCGATTGAGTAAAAAAGTCTCCCTTGATATGATTGCACCGCAAACAACAGAGAACTAAATTCCCCTCTTCGTAATCCTTCTTTGAGTCTATTCTGTCCACACTCAAACGAAAAGTCTTGTTGTTGTAAGCATCTGAAACTGATTGAAGATTCACCTCCTTGAGACCACAATAGAAGCACACCTTTGGTTGGGATTTGCACCACTCCATAAACTTCTCTTGACTTATCTTGATTAGATGCCCACGAGTTGAGTTCTTCAATGACTTGTATATTCCTTTTGGACTCTTGCTCCACTTTCTCTGGGTAATCCTGAACTTCTCTGCATTCTTCTTTCTGTATTCCCTGTTTAAGAACATTGAACATTTCTTGCACTTGCTGTTTAGATAACTCTTTCCCCTTTTCTTGTGGTATGTTTGAAAGAAAAACTCCAATGTTCTTGGAAACTTCTTGTGACATTTCATACACTCTTTCTGTTCTTTGTTTATTATCATTATTATTCCAAGATATTAACCTATTTAAATGTTTAGTATCTTTCCTATGTCCGATAATGAACACCCTTTCTCTGTTCTGGGGGACTCCGAAAAATTTGCTGTTAAGTACCATCCATTGAGTTTCATACCCCAATTCATCCAACGTTTCCAAGATGACAGAGAAAGTTTTGCCTTTTTCGTGACTGAGTAAGCCCTTGACGTTTTCAAGCAATACAATTTTAGGTCTTTTAACTTTAAGAATTCTTGCAACTTCAAAAAACATCGTGCCTCTGGTATCATTAAAACCTTTCCTTTTTCCAGCGATTGAGAATGATTGGCAAGGAAATCCTCCACAGAGCATATCAAAGTCTGGAAGTTTATCTGCTTCAATTTTTGTGCAGTCTCCGAAGTTAGGGATGTTTGGAAATCTTTTGGCGAGGAGTTGGTTTGCGTATTTGTCAATCTCGGAGAATCCAACACATTCGTATGTAATACTTGAGGTCTTGTTTCTTTCATTATAATGTCTTTTTGTATTATCTTTGTTACTTTCCCGTGCATTTCCCTTACAGTTGGAGCTATCCCCTTTGGATTGTATACATTGTGGGCTTCGTGTTTTCCCTTTATTGCTACTTGAATTTTCGATTCCGAGTTCAAATCCTCCGACTCCTGTGAACATTGAGAAGTATTTGATTTCTTTTTCATTCATAGATTATAACAAGTGCTTTCTTTCCATTTAATTTTTTATTAAAATACATGTATCCAGTAATTTTACTAGCTTTAATTGTTTTAGTAATAACTTCTACATTATTTTTTTTCAAGTAATTAATCAAATCAATCAAACTAATTTCCTTTTCATTTAAAATCTCTTCAGCAATTTCACTTATTGACATTCTTCCTCCAATCGCAGATGCCTGATTCGAACAGGACTACCAGAGCATGAGTCTGGTGTGCTAACCATTACACTACACTGCGTTTTAATCTCCATGTGTTTTACCTTTATACCAATCAAACATATCCCTTCTTAACTTTGCCATTCTACCATCAGGGTGCGTGAATACTACACCTTCAACAAATCCTTCTCTGTTTCCCTGCATTGATGAATAAAGGGGAATTAAATCCTTTTCAAACCATTCACTAATTGTCTTAAAATCTTTAGGATACTTTCCCCAAGATTTATATTTTAAATGTTTTTGACAGAATATTTCAAACGGGATCCATAGATGTTCATTTAATTTATAAGGATTTCCATTTACTTTGGGGCCAATCAATTCTCCAAAATGTTGTCCATCGCCTAAAAATTCCAAGTATCCTCTCTCTTTTGAGTTAAGTAGTCCTTCAATAATCCATTTTTTTCCTTTGTTAATAAACTGTATTCTCTCTGTTCTGTTGTAAACTTGTGTTACTGTACCTTCAGAGATTACTATGCTAACATTTGTACCGTGTAATTTTTCAATAGCCATTACAGACCCATCTTCAAACACCCATTCATATCCTTCTTTAATCTTATCAGTAACAATATAATTACCATCAATCAATTCTCTTTCAAAAGGACATTCTATTTTTGGCATATCATTCATATCTAATCTATACATAATAACTATATAAACATTACTATTCAAAATCTCATATTTTAGTTCGTATAATTTTCAATTTCACATTAACAAAATCAAAACAAAACGTGAATAAAAGAATAAATGCTTAACATAAACATTAATCCTAACTAACAATGATTAAACATGACTAACAACTTACTATATGAAAAATAAAGCGAACTTTTAAAATTTCAATGTTCTAAAAAGTGAAAACCACTATGCACCAAAAAAAATAATTCATTCGTGAAACAGGACTACGTTAATATAGTAAGAACTAATATAACAGTTATAAACATATATAATCATTTATAAGTATATTTATAAACTCTTATTTTCTCATTCTATCGTTATGTAATAACTACATAACTCCAAGAAGAGATCAGACAATAAACAAAACTGATCCTTATAATCACATGAAAAACAATAACGCAACACAAGACGCACTAAGAGAAGTTAATAAAAAGCTAATGAATATTATAATAAGTAATCAAATCAACCAGCAGAACGAGCTTAATAAGGTCAATGAGCTACTTAAAACGCTTGTCTCATGCCGAAACAATGGCCTTATAGTCCACGAGTCTACGGAAAAATACATGTCAGCCCAAGAGGTAATAAACACTTGTGAGGTATTACAATGTTAAACAAAATAAATAAGTTAAAAGAAAAAGGAAAGAGTTTAAGAGAAATAGCAGAGATCTTAAACATAACAAAAAGTAAAGTGGAGTGGACATTGAGAACAGGACAGGGCACACAAGACAACAAGACACAAGACACTAAAACCGATACAGACACCGATACAGTAAACAGAACACAAGACACAAGACAACCAGAAGCATTAAAAAACTTCACGTTTAAACAAATAACCGAGTTTAACTTAAAAAACAACTCAAAAGAGCACAATATCGGATTAGATATATTAAATAAATGTAATTGTTTTTACTGCGAGGCGTTAAATGAGCATTAAACATAAAATACATCAAATAAAGCATTTAAAAGGTTATTGGAGGTTATACTCCTCTTGGGGTTATTCTTTCTTTTCCTTTAGAAAGAATATAATAAGGAGGTTCCTTTTATGAAAAACCTTAATATTTCTTTAATTGATCCAACTAAGCTTTTATTTTTAATTAATGGTTCTATTCTTGATTTTAAAAAGAATATTATTATAAATGATTATATAGTTTTTATAAATAAATTAGAAAGAGAAGTTTTAATTAATGAGTTTAATTTAAATGACATATTATTAAATGATTTAATGAGGTTAAAATGATTAGTTTTTATATACAAAAAGGGATTACAAATAAAGTTTTATTTGTCTCTGAAAATAAAGATAAAAATGGATTGTTAGTCCGAGTCACAAATAAAGACTTTTTAAATAAATATTACTTTATAGAGTCTGAAAGTCTTTATGTTAATGTATTATTTAATAAAAATAAACCAAAAGTAATTTTAAAGAGTCTTTTGGAGAATTTAGGATTAAAAGTTATTCCAGATAGCTCCAAAAATAACGGCTTTCCTTTAAGTGATGAGTTTATTAACCTTAATTTAAATAAATGGGATGATTACCAGGGGTTGTTTTAATGATAACAGAATTAACCAAATACGAAATAGAATTAACCAAATTAAGAGTTAATACCTTTATTTTGATAATGTTTTTTAGTATTTTTGAATTACTATTTAAATATTTGAAAGGGGGTTTTAAGTAAATGATAACAAAACAAAGAGCAAAAGAGATTTTAAAGGCGTATAACGATCCAAATCCTGAACATGACGTTAAAAAAGGATACAATTTATTTAACTGGTGCGAAGAATACAAAGATTTTATAGGTAACTGCGTTCATGGTTGTGTTTCTTATGAAGTTGAATATATTTTAAAGAAGTCATGGGAAGATAACGAAGCACCGTTTAGTTATGAGGATATAGATTTATTTGATTTAGATAAAGCAAAAGAACATATACTTTATAATTTCGATGATGACGAAGAGAAATTTAAAGAGTATTCAAACAATCCAGACACTTTTAATAGAAAAGTTAAAAATAAAGGAGATTTTGAAGTATTTTTAAATTCTCTTGATAAAGAAGAACTAAAAGAGTTATTTAATGAGTTTAATTTAGATACTTCAGAAGCAGACGCCGAAGTTTACGAATGGTGGGTTATTTCAGATCCTTTAAAATATAGACTAGAACAACAAAACGAGGTATTTTTAGAAGGTGGATGTTGTAGTTTTTGGGGTCGTTGTACTTCTGGGCAGGCAATAAGTTTAGATTCTTGTTGTATTAACGCCTTTATTAACTTACTTAAAGATGTACAATGAAGAACTTTAAATATACCCTTTCTTATGACGAATGTGACATAACCGAAGAAGAGGTTAAATATAGGTTAGAAGAAAACGAAGATAACTTAACCGAAGAAGAGATAAGAGAAAGGGTTTATAACGGAGATACTTTAACTTATGCCTGGGATGGCTTTAAAGAATGTTTAACAGAAGAATTGAACAAGATAAATAAAAACAATATCTTTAAAGTTAAAGGTGTTGATCTAGGTTGGAGGAATTTAGAAGGATCTAAAGTTTTGAAAGCAGAAAATGCAGAAGAACTTTTAAACGGAATTTTACCAAAAACTAACGAATTCAGTTTATATGTCAATACCTTTAAATCTCAAATGGTTATTAAGTGTAGTCACCACGACAGCCCAACAGGAGAGTTTTATTATATAAAACCGTTAAATAAACAAGAGTTTAAACAATACGAAAAAGATTTAATTTAATTTTACTTCTCAATATTGGAGAAGGCGAGCTTAAAGAGAAGGTAAGACGAGAAGTTTTATCTATATTAAATCATACTCTTTAAGCAGAGAGGGCGGGGGCTGTCGGGCGCTGCTGCGCTGTGGTCCTCGTCTTTTTTTTCTTAAAGTTAATCAAAATGAAACTAAAATATAAAAAACACAAAAAACGAGAACCTGAACAATACGAAACAGGATATTACTTTAAAGACGAGTTTGTCCACCGACTTTTAAGCAAATCTTTAGATATTTTAAGAGATAGAGTTAAGAATCTAACTTTAGAAGAGAGACACAAAACAGACGAATGGAAGGTTTTAAGGTATTATTATGACAGACAGACAGAAATAACTAAACGAATTAATGAAAAAAAACAAGATTATTATAAAACTTTAGGAGAAAAAGCCAGATTAACTAAAATATTTAATTTAAATTTAAGGATCAGAAGTTTAGAAAATAGAAAATTAAAACAAATTGACTTTTTTAACGAAAAAATTGAAGAAATTAAAAAAGAGATTAAAAAATTAAAATGAATAAATTAAAAAAAATCAGCAAAATAGTAAGTTGTATTATTTTAGGCGTGTTCCTATTAACTGGGGTTTTGTTTACTATATTAGTAATTCACGAACTGAGCCATAAAGTAGATTATAAAAACTCGGTTGAACCAGAGTCAGAACTATGTATTTTAACAAGTAAAGAAGGGATTAAACAACTTAAAGCTGCTGCATATTACTCTTTTGTTCCGATTAAAGATATTGCGCAAATAAAGAAATATACAGAAATTAAAGCGTATTTCGTTAGTTTAGTTATTATTGTCTTATTTATTTTTAGTTGGTTTATTTATTTAAATTCTAAATTGGAGGGAGAATGGTAGTTTTTAAAGGTCAGATTTATACAGAAGAATTCAATAAATCAGTTAAAAAAGCAGTTAGCGCAGAATTAAATAAATTAGTAACTACTATGCAAGACTTACATAATTATTTAAACAACCTCAGAGAGAGAATATTAACTTTAGAAATGAATTTAAATCCGCTGCTAAACTATCAAGACATACTGTTAAAAGACGGTAAAAACAAAAAATGAAAAATAAAAAAAAGAGGAAAAATGACAGAAGTGTTAAACTTTAATAAATTAGATGACGCAGTTGAATATTTAAAAGATTATTTCAACAAATATCCTGCAATAAATCACGAAACTGAAGGAAAAATCTATTTTGAAAAGAGCAAATATATCCTGGTATTAAATAAATTTGATTGGAGTGAAGAATGAATTGTAATAGATGCCAAGAATTAATTAAAGGGAGTGTGTTTTTTAAAGAAGAAATGATATGCGAAGATTGTTTTAACGCAGAAATTGATTATGCTGAAAATTTGAAAGGAGGGAAAGAACAATGAAATGTCCAAAATGCAAATCTGATATTAGCTCTTTAGATTACACTGCAACAATAATCCACCGGGGAACTTTTAACGGAGAATTTGAAGAAGGACCTGCTGATTATTTAAACGAAGGAGAGTATACTTTTGAATGTCCATCTTGCGGAGAAGAACTATTTAATAACATAGCTGACGCAGAAGAATTATTAAATAAAACAGAAGAACAAAATACTTTAAAATGAAAAAACAAATTAAAGACGCAATAGAAAAAAAGTTTGAACATTAATATGGAAGAAATAAAAATAAACGATAAAACTTACATTCCAAAGGAAGAATACGATAAACTAAATTCAAAAAAGGAAAAAGAAGATTTTAGTATTGTAGAACCTTGTAGTGTCATGGCTATTGTGAGAGTAACCGAAGAAGGAAAAAACTATAAAATTTCTCTGAAAAATTGGGAATTTCCAAAAGAGAACGAACTTAAATTAATGGTAGAACTATCTGACAAACCTGAAAAAATAGAGGGATACTTAAAAGGAGAATTATTTGTTAAGCTATCAGTAGATTTTTACAAACAAGCAGAAAAAGTAACAAAACTATGGAATAACTTAAATAAATCTACTTTAAAGGTTTATATCCGAGAAAAAGATAGTCCTGTATTGATAACTGACGGATCTCAATTAGGATTTGTTTTAGCTCCGAGAGTAGAAGAATAATTTTTTAGAAACAAGATTTAAATTTAACTTGTTTAATATTTAAAAGGAAGTAAAAAGAATGAAACAAGAAATAGAAAATAGATTTAAGCAAATTCCTAAAAGTCAATGGAATGAATTTATCAAGAAATTGGAAGAGAAAAAGATAGAATTAGATCTAATTGACTTTTCTGCATTAAGTCCAACTGACACAAGCTACGAGGTATTACTTGATTATTTGAAATCTCAATATGGAATCACTTTAAACGAAAGTATTAAAGAATTAAAAGCAAGTCAGGATAAATTTGATTGGTTAGCAAGAAAAGAGTGTGAAAAAGAAGAATTAGAAGCCGAAGCAGAATTTAAGAAATCATTAGAAACTATCAAAAAAGAGAATATTAATTTAGATAAATACTTTTTTACTTTAAAGCATTATGCTAAAATGGTGGCTAAACATTATGTAAACGGACTTTTGCTTCTTTCACCAGCAGGATATGGCAAAACACACACTACAATCCAGGCATTTAAAGAATCAGGGGAGGACTTTGTATTTTGCAGCGGATTTAGCACACCTCTTCAGTTTTATAGTTATTTATTTGAACATAAAGATAAAAATATTATTTGCGATGATGTTTCAAATTTATTAAAGAACGATATTTGTATAGACATGTTAAAATCTGCCCTTTATTCTCCAAAAGACAAAAGAATAGTGTCTTATAAAACAAGTAGTTCTAAATTAGAAGTTCCAAGTTCTTTTATCTTTTCTGGCACATTAACCATATTAGTAAATTCAATTAAAAGTAATTCAGACCTTAAAGCAGTGGCAGATAGAGTTCTATTTTTAGAATTAAAATTTTCTTATAAAGAAATTATAGAAATGCTTTTTGAGTTATCTAAACTTCCTTACAAAGAATTAGTGGAATTTGAAAGAGAGTTAATAGTAGTTTGGATAAAAGAAAATACTACAAATGTTACAAAAAATCTTAATCTGCGACTTTTATACAAAGTCTATGAAATGTATAGATACGACAAAGATAATTGGAAGAAATTAGCTAAAAAAATAATCCAAAATGATGAGAATTTATTGATAGTCAAAGACTTACTAAATAAAAGTTTATCAGTAAAAGAAGCGTGTAATGAATTTATTAGTTCTGGATTTGGATGTCGTTCTCAATTTTATAAACTGAAAGCGAGGTTGGAAGGACAAAATATGGGGATGAAGGAGTCCATAAGTCTACCAAAAAATGAATATGGAAAACTGGAAAAATGAAAGAATTAAATAATTTAATAAAAGTAATAGAAAAATTTGTTGAAGAAAACAAAGAAAACGAAAGTATTAAAAGCCAAGTTAATAGTTTGTATTGCACGCTATTATTAATTGAAAGTCAGAACACAAAGGAGGTGAAAATGGAAGATGACTTTGAAACGGAAGAAGACGAAGACTCAGAATCAGAAGAAGACTCAGAAATTGATTTAGAGTGATGCAGCTAATATTTAATTTTTTTATATTTAAATTTAAGAGGGAAAAAAATGAAAAAAGAGAAATACATAGACAAATTGAATTTAATTGTAAAGATTTTAACTAATCATTTAACCAAAAAAAACAAGAAATTACTATTTAATACTTTAAAGGAAATTCAGGAAAATCAAGAAATTAGTTTAGAGTTTATTAGATATTTACTTTTAAACGTTCAAAGAAGTTCTGAAATTGAGAAATGCAAAAAGAAAAAGATAAAAGAGGTTTATACAAAAATAGGAAATTTAAGAAGATTACTGGAAAAAAACGGAGTTAAAATAGAATTAAGGCCTGTTACTTACAAAGTATGGCAGAATCAAATAGATTTAATAAAAATTCCGAAACAGAAGTTTTGGAGATTTTTTAGAGTGTAATCTGCTGATTTTTACATAATTGGGTTATAATAAGTGTGATAACAGCAAAACAAATTAGTAAAATAAAGAAATCTGTTGAATTAAATTGTCTTAAATACTTTTTAGATCAGTTAAAAGATATTCAAGCAATTCCAACAGGAAATCAATCAGATAAATTATACTTAGAATTCTTTAAATTTGTAAGGAAGGTGGAAAATATTGTCAAAAAAAATTAAGAAAAAACAAAAAATAGAATGTGCTGTTAAAGGCTGTAATTTAAACGCAGCTGCATTAATTAGGTCATTTGATGTTTGTAACAAGTGCTTTGAAGTGTTAAAAGAAGACAACGAAATAAGAATTAAAAATGGTTTAAACATTCCAAAAAGTTTAGCAGTTACAAAAGAACTAATAAAAAAAATGAAATCAAAAAGCAGTAAATCATTATTCAAAGAAAATGGATTTGATAAATTTGAGGAAAAACATGAGTTGGTTAAGAAGGAATAAAAGGAAAGAAGGATGCACAAGAATGGATGTAACCGGAAATCATCCAAGAAATTGTAAATGTTTAACTGATTTTGAAAATGAACTTAAAAAATATTACTTTTTCACTTTATTTATTAACGAATTACAATTAACTTTTTTAAGTAAACAAAAAAACCAAATTGAAATGAAATTAACTAATTTAAGAGATACTTACTTAAAGGGCGGACAAATGACTTTTTTAGTAAAAGAGTTAAATGGATTGTTCTCTTTTGATATTCAAGAAGGAGACGAAATAGTTGAAGTAATAATTCCTAATTTAAGGGAAATTAAGTTAATTAAAAAAGGAGAAACTGAAGTATGAACTACGAAGAAGGAAAGTGTTGCTGTCCAACAGGAGATAAACTAAGAAAATCTAAGAATCCTCCAAAGATTTGTGATTATTGTCTTGGTTACTTATTTTCAAAGGAAGGGGTGAAAGATGAAATTAGATAAAACCTGCCAAATAGGGATGTTATCATCAATTAGTTCATGCTTCCATCATATTAAATCCAATTCGGATAAAGCCCTCGTAGGCGTGGAGAAACAAGATGGAAGTTAATCAAGTATATCAAGGAGATTCAGCAGAACTGATGAAAGAATTACCAGATAATTTCATAGATTTAACTATAACATCGCCACCATATGATAAACTACGAGATTATAAGGGATTTAAGTTTGATTTTAAAACTATCGCAAAAGAACTATTCAGAGTTACCAAACAAGGAGGAATAGTTGTTTGGGTTGTTGGAGATGAAACTAAAAACTTTTGCGAGAGTTTATCTTCGTTCAAACAAGCAATTTATTTCGTTGAAGTTGCAGGATTTAATCTTTTAGATACAATGATTTACAAAAAAAGGAGTTCTCCTCCAGCATATCCCACACTTAGAAGATATACTAATCAATTTGAATATATGTTTGTTTTTTCCAAAGGGAAACCAAAAACATTCAATAAGATAAAAGAGCCAAGAGAATCTACATTAAACACCAAATCTACATATCGTCAGAAAGATGGCTCTTTTAGGAAAAAACATAAAGATTCAGATACTAAATTCAAATTGAAATCAAATGTGTGGGAATATAAAACAGGATTTATTGCTGGAGAAGAAAAGATTAAATTTGAACATCCTGCAACATTTCCAGATAAATTGCCAGAGGAACATATAATCTCTTGGAGTAATAAAGGAGATTTAGTGTTTGACCCTTTTGCTGGAAGTGGAACAACACTAAAGATGGCGATGTTAAATGATAGAAATTATCTTGGCTTTGAAATATCTGCTGAATACTGCGATTTGATTAACAAAAGAATCGGGAGCAACTTATCGGGCTTTATCCGAACTTCGCCTAAAGGCGACTTTTCTAACGAAAAGGAACATAATATCAGTTTAAAGACTACGCCTATGGCTTCATCCAAATTGCCTACGGCAACTTCTTTAAACAACAATATTAAACTCAATAAAGTCATCCACCTCTAAGCGTGGTTCAACATAATCAAAATGGAAATACAACACAACCAAATATATAATGAAGATTGCTTACAATTTATGAAGCAACTGCCTGACAATTACTTTGACTTAATCATAACTGACCCTCCTTATGGGATTGGGGAGAAGAATATCCAGAATAATAAATCTCGTGGAAAGTTGGCAAAATCTACTGATTGGAATGATTCTGGAGAATGGGATAACTCAATCCCAACGGAGGAATATTTTAAAGAAATGATTAGAGTCAGCAAAAATCAAATCATCTTTGGTGGAAATTATATGACAGAATACCTAAATCCATCTTCTTGTTGGATTGTGTGGGATAAGAATAACAATGATAATGATTTCGCTGATTGCGAATTGGCTTGGACATCTTTTCCTAAAGCAGTTAGGAAATTTAAATTTACTTGGAATGGTATGCTTCAGGAAAATATGAGATGGAAAGAAAAGCGTTTACATCCCACACAAAAACCCGTCCCATTAGGAAGATGGATTTTAGAGAAGTTTGCCAAAGAAGGAGATTTGATTTTTGACCCATTTGCAGGGTCAGGCAGTTTTTTAGTTGCTTGTAAGCAAAAGGGATTTAAATTTGTTGGTTGTGAAATCAATAAGGATTATGTTGAAATATGCAAGAAAAGACTTGTGCAACTATCGGTGGATGACTTTACTTTGCCTAACGGCAATCCTGCAAAGCAGGAGAGTTTAATAGGAATTATGTCGAATTTAAATTTTCACTCCAAGCGAGGTAAACAAAATGCTGTCAGATAGGCTACCAAATTATTCAAAGATTGAGATAGAAGTTAGAAGCAAATTTACAAAACAGAATTTAAGGCAAAAAGGTTGGGACGATGAAGATATAACCTTAGATTGTGAAAAATCTTTTCATGATGCTGTCCATAAATGGTTAGAAGAAAAGATTACGGACAATGAAGATTTTGAACAAGAGATTTTAGAAATCATGTCCCAAGACGACTTTTTGCTGGAAGGCACAGACGAGTTTTGTAAATTAGGACAAATAGGAATAACTCTATCTCAAAAAGAGTGTAAGGTAGCCGAAGAAAGACAGGAGGAACTATCGTGAAAATTAAAACTTTGCCTACGGCAATTTTCTGCTACGCAGAAAACGACATAATATCGGTTAAAAGGAAAATACAAAGAATATTGTATTTTCCCAAATCGGCTACGCCGACTTCTTTTAACCTCGATATTCAGAGCGGGAAGAACAAATTTGAAATTTTGCCTCCAAGTAGTTTAAAATGAAGAAGAAAGATACTATCAAAACAATTGAAATAGAAAGTGTATATAAGCATCAAAATTCTAAAAAGAAACTTGAAGTTTTTCATTTAATAGATAATGCTTTAGTGGGAATTAGAATTTTAGATGGAGATAAATATAAAGGTTCAATTGTTTTAAATATAGATAAATTGAGGAAAGCATTGAAATGATAATCGGCAAAATTCCAAACTTCTCTGAATATCAGTTTAAAGGAAATTACAAAAACTATTGTAATTTCCCAAATCGGCTACGCCGACTTCTTTTAACCTCGATATTAAACTCAATATGAGAAGTCGGCTCGTCAGCGAGGAAAAACTAAGATGGTAAGAAAAATAAAAGTGTTAAATTTGTATGCTGGAATTGGTGGCAACAGAAAGAATTGGAAGAATGTAGAAGTTACAGCAGTTGAAAATAATCCTGAAGTTGCTGAATGTTATAAAAAATTATTTTCAACTGATGAAGTTATTGTTGCCGACGCTCACCAATTCCTTTTAGAGAATTTTAATAAATTTGACTTTATCTGGTCTTCTCCACCTTGCCAATCTCATTCAAAGATGAATAAATTTACTCGCCATAAAACAATTAGATATTTTGATATGAAATTATACCAAGAGATTATTTTATTGTCTAATTTTTTCAAAGGTTTATGGGTTGTTGAAAATGTTGAACCTTATTATAAACCTTTAATAGAAGGAAAAAAATTAGGAAGACATTTTATTTGGTCTAATTTTGAAATATCTGATTTTGAAATTAAAACTCCTAATAATTTTACTAAATGCAAGAAAGAGGTTTTAATTGAGTGGCTCGGATTAGATATTGGCAAGAATGTTTATCTAAATGGAAATCATTGTCCAGGTCAAATTTATAGAAATTGTGTGCATCCAAATTTAGGAGAACATATTTTCCTTGAAGCATTGAGAAACTTATCGCCGACTTCCCATACTTTGAATCCTACGGATTCAATCCCTACGGGAGAGTTTAATATGGGTGATAAGGTTTCGGCTACGCCTACACCCAAAGATGCTTCGCATCCTTCTCATCACCCCAATATTTCAGAGCGGGAAGAACAAATTTGAAAATTTACTCGTTGGCTTTAAGAAACTAAATCAGGAGGTTAAAAATGGAGCATAGATGTTTAAATTGTGACATCACATTTTCAGAAGAAGAATACAAGTGTCCAGAATGTGGAAAAGATGAATGGGAAGAAATAGAAAATTGCAAATGCACAGAATGTGATTGGGAAGGAGATATAAATAGTTCAGACTCTTGTCCAAAATGTGATGCTGATTTAGAGGAGGTTTATTAATATGAATCGTAAATTTTCAAACTTCTCTGAATATTGTTGTTTAAA
>Ga0180008_1000824_pt1 | contig 22247 bp, 13 predicted proteins | sample MM_PW_MetaG_FD_121121 | JGI IMG/M metagenome (GOLD analysis project Ga0180008, IMG submission 121121) | Groundwater microbial communities from the Aspo Hard Rock Laboratory (HRL) deep subsurface site, Sweden - MM_PW_MetaG | ecosystem: Environmental > Aquatic > Deep subsurface > Groundwater...
CGCCCATAACGCGTTCGACTGCCTCGCGGCCGGCCTGGGCCCCCTCACCGTGGCCACCGACATACTTAAGCCGGGCGGATACCAGAGGCTCGAGCCGATGGCCCGCGAGTCGGTCCGCGCCCTCGAGGCGGGCGTTCCCGCCCGCCCCGACGCGGCTAGGCTCGAGGCCCTCGCCCTCGCGGCCCTGAAGGATCCCGCCTACCGCGGCGACTACAAGAAGGGCGAGGCCCGTATCAGGAAGAGCCTCCCCCTCGCCGACTGCTTCGCGGCTCCCTGCGTGGAGGCCTGCCCGGCGAGCCAGAGGCCCCCGGCCTATATGAAGGCGCTCGCCGCCGGCGACGCCAAGAAGGCCCTCTCCATAGTGCTGGCCGACAATCCGCTGCCCCGCATCACCGGGGTCCTGTGCGACCACCAGTGCATGTACGCCTGCTCCCGGGTCGACTACGAGGGCCCCGTGGAGATCCGGGCGATGAAGCTCGCCTGCGCCAGGGCCGCCGAGCTCGCGCCGACGAAGAAGCCGGCGATCGCGGGCAAGGGCAAGGCCGCGGTCTTCGGCGCCGGCCCGGCGGGGCTCGCCTGCGCCCACTACCTGGCGCTCGAGGGCTACCCGGTCACCGTGTTCGAGGTGGCCGCGGGCCCGGGAGGGGTTCCGGCCAACGTCATACCGGCCTTCCGCATTTCCCGGGAGGATATCGCGGCCGATATAGCCAGGATCGAGGCGCTCGGCGCCGAGTTCCGCTTCGGCCACTCCGGCGCCATAGACCTGAAGGCCCTCAGGCGAGACGGCTACGACTCCGTCGTCGTCGCGTCGGGCGCTCCCGTGCCGCGGGAGCTGCCGCTCGAGGGTTCCGGCATCCGCGCCGTCGACGCGCTCGAGTTCCTCGCCGCCGCGCACGCGGGCAAGGGGGAATTCGACGGGTACAAGGCGGTCGTCGTCACCGGCGGAGGCAACACCGCCATGGACGCAGCCCGAGTGGCCGCCCGGCTTCCAGGCAAGCCTAAGGTAAGCATCATGTACCGCCGATCGCTCGCCGAGATGCCCGCCGACCGCGAGGAATTCGAGGCCTCGCTCGAGGACGGCGTCGGCTATCACGAGCTATCCCTGCCCGAGCGCATGACGCCCGGGACGGGCGGCTCGATGCCGGTGCTGCGGATCAGGGAGATGCGCCTCGGGGAGCCCGACGCCTCCGAGCGTCGCGCGCCCGTCGCGACCGACAGGGTGCGGGACGTACCCTGCGACCTCGTCGTGGCGGCCGTGGGCGAGAGCCCCGACCGCGCGCTGTTCGAGGACCTGGGCGCCGCGATAGGCAAGGACGGCCGCCCGGTCGTAGACCCCCTGACCATGGCGACGAGCGTTCCGGGCGTCTACGCGGCCGGCGACGCCCGCCGCGGGCCGGCGAGCATCATCGCCGGGGAGGCCGACGGCAGGCTCGCAGCCTACGCCGTGCTGCGCGCGGCCGGCGTCGAGCCGCGCATCGGCATGACGCCCGAGGACGCTCCCGATTACGAGCGGCTATCGAGGCGGGGGGAACCGCTCGAGGCGTTACCGGCCGACCATCCCGGCTTCGCAGCCCGGGAGGCCGAGCGCTGCCTCTCGTGCGGCTCCGCCTGCCTCCGCTGCGTCGAGGTCTGCCCCAACAGGGCCAACTTCGCCATGCCCGTCGCCCCCGGCGGCGCGCTCAAGCAGGCCATCCAGATCGTGCACGTCGACGACCTGTGCAACGAGTGCGGTAACTGCGGCTTCTTCTGCCCCTACGACGGCGAGCCTTACTCGGGCAAGCCGACGCTGTTCAGGGACGAGGCGTCCCTCCGAGCGAGCGCCAACGCGGGCTTCGCCTTCGAGCGAGGCGCCGCGGGCCCCTTCCTCGTGATGCGCGAGTCCATGGGCGCCGACGCGCCGGTATCGCGCCTCGCCTACGGCGACTGGACCGCCCGGGCCAAGGATTCCGCCGTCCCGGCGATCGCCAAGGCCGTCAGCGATTCTCATTCCTATCTCCTAGCGGGAGGCGCGTTATGAAGCTGCTCGAGGGCGTACGCGTCCTTCACTTCCACCCGGGCTCGGTGTCGGAGCCCACGGACGTCGCGATCGACGGGGCCAAGATAGTAGAGGTCGGCCCGGGCCTCGCCGCGAAGTACCCGGCGGCGACCCGCCACTCGCCGGGCGGCTACGTGAGCCCCGGCCTCGTCTGCTCGCACAACCACTTCTATTCCGTCCTGGCCCGCGGCCTCATGGTGGGCATCGAGCCCAGCAAGGACTTCGCCCAGCAGCTGCGGAACATGTGGTGGCTGCTCGACCGCGCCCTCGACGAGGGCATAGTAAGGGCCAGCGGCCTCGCCGGGGCCGCCGACGCCGCCATGCTAGGCGTCACCTCGGTGGTAGACCACCACGCCAGCCCCGAGTTCATAGACGGTTCCCTAGACGTCCTCGCGGAGGGATTCGCCGAGGTGGGCCTACGCGGGCTGCTCTGCTACGAGGCGACCGACCGCAACGGCGAGGCCGACGGCCTGGCCGGCGTCCGGGAGAACGAGCGATTCGCCAGGAAGGTCGACGCCGAGCGCGCGGCCGGCGGCTCCCCCCTCGTGGACGGGGCCATAGGCGCGCACGCCCCGTTCACCGTCGGGGAGAAGACCCTGGGCGCCCTGGCGTCGGCCTGCAAATCGACCGGCAGGGGCCTGCACATCCACGTGGCCGAGGATAAATTCGACGCGGTGGACTCGCGGTACCGCTTCGGCGAGGACATCTGCGTTAGGCTCGACGGCGCGGGGCTCTTAGGGCCGAAGACCATCCTCGGCCACGGCCTCTACCTGACCCGCAGCGAGATAGAGCTCGTCAACGAGCGCGACTCGTTCATAGCTCACAACGCCCGCTCCAACATGAACAACTGCGTAGGCTACAACGACAATATAGGCCTGTATAGGAACGCCGTGCTCGGCACCGACGGCATAGGCTCGGACATGCTGGAGGAGGCGGGCTTCGCGTTCTTCAAGCACAAGGACTCGGGCGGGTCGCGCTGGATGGACTCGTACCTGGAGATGCTACAGAACGGCAACCGCCTGCTGGAGCGCTATTTCCCGGGGAAGCGCCTGGGCAGGGTGGAGGCCGGCTACGAGGCCGACCTCACGTTCTGGGACTACGACCCGCCGGTGCCGCTCGAGGGCGCCAACGTCGCGGGCCACGTCGCGTTCGGCATGGGCTCGCGCATGGTCGCCTCGACCATGGTGGCGGGCGAGTTCATCGTTAAGGACAGGAAACCGCTCTTCGACGCCGAGGCCATCGCGGCCCGAGGTAGGTCGGAGACGCGGAGGTTATGGAAGCGAATGGAGGAAAGGAAATGAGCGTGCAGAACGGCAAGGAAATCAAGGCCAAGGCCGAGGCGTACAAGGACTGGACGGCGCAGAACCTCTCGAAGATCATCAAGGTTCCCGCGATGAGCAACAAGGAGAAGGAGCGCATCCTCTTCCTCAAGGACATGTGCGAGAAGGCCGGCTTCGACGAGGTTCGCATAGACGGCCTCGGCAACCTGCTCGCTCGCGTAGGCAACGGGCCTAAGAAGCTCGTCTTCGACGCCCATATAGACACGGTAGGGATAGGCGACCGCTCCCAGTGGAAGAAGGACCCCTTCTCAGGCGATATCGAGAACGGCCTCGTCCACGGCCGCGGCACCAGCGACCAGACGGGCGGCGCCGCCTCCATGATAACCGCCGGCAGGATCCTCAAGGAGCTAGGATACTCGGGCGAGTACTCGGTCTGGTTCGCCTTCACTATAATAGAAGAAGACTGCGACGGGATCTGCTGGAAATACCTCATAGAGGAAGAGAAATTCATCCCCGACTTCTTCGTCTCCACCGAGCCTACCACCCTGCGGCTCTATCGCGGCCACCGCGGGCGCATGGAGATGGAGGTAAAGATGAAGGGCGTGTCCTGCCACGGCTCCGCCCCCGAGCGCGGCGTCTCCGCCGCCTACAAGGCGGCCCGCGCGGCCCTGGCCATGGAGGCCCTCAACGCGTCGCTCAAGCCGGACGACGACGGCTTCCTGGGCAAGGGCACGGTCGTGGTTTCCCAGATCAAGGTCCAGGGCCCGTCCCAGTGCGCCGTCCCCGACGAGGCGATGCTCTACCTGGACAGGCGCCTGACATGGGGCGAGACGGCCGACATAGCCATAAAGCAGGTCAAGGACGCGATACTCGCCTCCGGGGTCGACGCGGTCGAGGTGACCATGCCCGAGTACGCGATACCCAGCTGGACCGGCATGGACTACCGCCAGGAGCTGTACTTCCCCACCTGGAAGTTCCCGGCCGACCATCCCTTCGTCAAGGCCGGCGTCGCGGCCCACGACGCCGTCTTCGGCTCCGCCCCCGTCGTGGATAAGTGGACCTTCTCCACCAACGCGGTCGCGGTAGCGGGCAGGCACGGCATCCCCAGCATAGGCTTCGGACCCGGCGACGAGAACCAGGCCCACGCCCCCAACGAGATCACCCGCGTGGACGACCTCTGGAAGGCGGCCGCCTTCTACGCCGCCCTCCCCTACGCCTTAGAGTCAGCTAAACTGTAGAAGAATTCGGCACAGAGCCACAGAGAAGATTAGAAGTGTAGAAGAAAGGTTTGGGAAAGAAAGATGAAGAAGAAAGGAATTCCAGAAAATCTTCACGTATTCTCTTTTTTCCATATCCCTTTCCTACCTCGTCTTCCCTGTGTCTCTGTGCGAAACATGTATAACAGGCTCTTTGCCAAGGAGTGCGTGTGAGGTGGTTTTATAGGTGCCCCGAGTGCGGGGCGGAATACGCGATAGAGCCGGGACGCTACCTGTGCGACCCGTGCGCCGCGAGGCAGGAACCGGACAGGCCCCTGCGAGGCGTCCTCGAATGCGCGTGGGAGGGCGTCTACGACGGGGGCCCCGACGACGTGCCGCTACCGGTCGCCAAGGAATTCCTTCCCCCGCTGCCGGTCGGGAACACGCCGCTATGGGAACCCCACCGCCTCCGCGAGGAGACGGGGTTCCCGAGGCTCTTCCTCAAGGACGACACCTGCGAGCCCACGGGCTCGTTCAAGGACCGCGCCTCGTACCTCGTCGCCGGCTTCGCGCGGGAGCGCGGGATCACGGAGATAGCGCTCGCGAGCACCGGGAACGCCGCCTCGAGCATGTCCGGCGTCGGGGCGGCGGCAGGCCTCAAGATAACCGTGTTCCTCCCGAAGAAGGCCCCCGTCGCCAAGCGCGTCCAGGTGCTGCAATACGGCGCCGAGCTGCGCGAGGTCGACGGCACCTACGACGTCGCCTTCGACCAGTCGCTCGCGTATAGCAAGGCCACGGGCGTGCTGTCCCGGAATACCGCCTATAACCCGCTTACCATTGAGGGCAAGAAGACGGTCAGCTTCGAGATAGTCCGGGATCTCGCCCGTGCCAGGGAGCACGAGGCGAAGCGCGCCGGGCACCTAGCGGAGCTCGCGAAGAAGGACTACGTAGCCCCCGACCACGTCTTCGTGCCCGTCGGCGACGGCGTCATTATGGCGGGCGTGTACAAGGGCTTCGAGGACCTGCGGCGCCTCGGGCGCATTCAGCGAGTGCCGACGATATGGGCCTGCCAGGCCGAGGGTTCCAGCGCTATCGCCCGGGCCCTCGAGTCGGGCGGGTTCGGGGCCCCGGTCGCGAGCGACACTATAGCCGACTCGATATCGGTCGACGTCCCGCGCAACGGCGAGCACGCCCTGTCCAAGCTCAGGAAGCACGGCGGCAAGGCGGTCGTCGTGACGGACGCCGAGATACTAGCCGCGCAGAAGGAGCTGGCGACGAAGGCCGGGCTCTTCGCGGAGCCCAGCTCGAGCGCCTCGTGGGCGGGCTTCCAGAAAGTAAGAGGCGCTCTACGTCCCGACGAGACCATAGTCGTAATGCTGACCGGCTCGGGATTAAAGGACGTAGCAGGCGCCATGAAGGGCCTAGGACTTAAATAACGAATACGGCCACGGAGGCACGAAGACGCGGAGAGGGAAGGAGAGAAAAGCAAATGAGAAATAATGTATTTTCTTTATTTTTTTTTTTAGCTCTTCTTACTCCGTGCCTCCGTACCTCCGTGCTAAATTTGCATACCAACCAAAGGAGCGACACATGATCGATTTACGGATAGACGAGAAGGCCCGCAAGAAGAACGTCCAGCGCTGCAAGGAGAAGGGCATCGTCCTCCCCACCTACGAGCAGATGCGAGACCCGTCCAAGATCCCTCAGGCGTACAAGGACGAGCTCAAGGGCATAGGCCTCTGGGACGTCCACAGCCGCAACCTGTTCCGCGTCAACTGGCACAACGAGCCTAAGGAGAAGGGCGGCACCTTCGGGGACGTCAACTACGTGGAGATCCCCCGTTCCATTACAGGCACCAAGGCGCGCATCGTAGGCCTCGTCGGCAAGTGGTTCCCCACCGGCGCGCACAAGGTAGGCGCGGCCCTGTCGTGCCTGCTGCCCGAGCTAGTGACCGGCCGCTTCGACCCCACGACCAAGAAGGCCGTCTGGCCCAGCACGGGGAACTACTGCCGGGGCGGCGCCTATATATCGCGCCTGATGTCCTGCCCGTCGGTCGCCATCCTGCCCGCCGGCATGAGCAAGGAGCGCTTCGAGTGGCTCAAGACCATGGCCGAGGAAGTGATCGCCACCCCCGGCTGCGAGTCCAACGTAAAGGAAATTTTCGACAAGTGCGTCGACATCGAGAAGAACCGGCCCGAGTGCGTCATCTTCAACCAGTTCGACCAGCTTCCCAACCACCTGTGGCACTACAACGTCACAGGGCCGGCCATGGCCGAGGTGTTCAAGAAGATCGCCAAGCCCGGCGACCACATCGGCGGGGTCGTCCTGTCGTCCGGCTCGGCCGGCACGATGGGCGCGGGCAGCTACATCCGCGACCACTTCAACGGCGCCAAGGTGGCCGTGGCCGAGGCGCTCCAGTGCCCGACCATCCTCGAGAACGGCTTCGGCGACCACCGTATCGAAGGCATAGGCGACAAGCACATTCCCTGGATCCACAACATACGCGAGACCGACATGGCGGTAGGCATCGACGACGAGCTCCCGATACGCCTGATACGCCTGTTCAACGAGCCCGCCGGCCATAGGCTCCTCGCGGAGAACGGCGTACCCGCCGAAGACATCGCCAAGCTCGACCTCATGGGCATCTCCGGCGTAGCCAACATGCTGGCCGCCATCAAGATGGCCAAGTACTACGAGATGGACGAGAACGACGTGGTCTTCACCATGTTCACGGATTCCATGGTCATGTACGCCAGCCGTATCTCGGAGCTGGACGCCGAGCGAGGCAAGTACGACCAGCGCCAGGCCGACCGCGACTACGACAGGCTGATGGGCACCTCGGTGGACCACGTCCTCGAGATGTCCCAGGTGGACAAGCGCCGCGTGCACCAGCTCAAGTACTTCCTCTGGATAGAGCAGCTGGGCAAGGGCGTCGACGAGCTGCGCGCCCAGTGGGACGACCACCGCAATTACTGGGGCGGGCTCCGGGCCCAGGCCGCCGACCTGGACGTGATGATCAACGAATTCAACGCCGAGGTTCTCAGGTGATTCTGCTAAAGGACTGCTTCAGGGTGGTCCGCCCCCGGTACGGGGCCGGCCAGGCGGCCGGCTCGGCCGGGGATGACCTCTCCGGCGTAGACGTCCTCATCGAGGGCAAGCGCATCGCCAAGATAGGCAAGGGACTATCGGTCCCGGACGGCTCCGGCCCCTGCGAGGTCGTCGACGCCAGCAGGCACGTCGTCATGCCGGGGCTGGTCAACACGCACCACCATTTCTACCAGACGCTGACGCGCAACGTGCCCGCCGTGCAGGACGCCAAGCTGTTCGACTGGCTCGTCTACCTCTACGAGGTCTGGAAGGGCGTCGACGAGGAAGCGGTATACTGGTCGAGCATGCTCGCGATGGCTGAACTCGCCAAGACGGGTTGCACGCTGTCCACCGACCATCATTACCTCTACCCGCGCGCCTTTACGGGCGACTTGCCCGGCATCCAGTTCAAGGCCGCCTCCGAGATCGGCCTCCGCTTCGCCCCGACCCGCGGGTCCATGTCCCGTTCCAAGAAGGACGGCGGCCTGCCGCCGGACAGCGTCGTGCAGTCGGAGGAAGAGATACTGGAACAGAGCGAGGAGGCCCTGCGGACCTACCACGACCGCGCGCCCGACTCCATGCGGCGCGTGGCGCTGGCCCCGTGCTCGCCGTTCTCGGTCTCGGAGAAATCCATGCGCGACGCGGCCGACCTGGCGCGCAAGTACGGCGCCAAGCTCCACACGCACCTGGCGGAGACGGCCGACGAGACCGATTTCTGCGTGCAGACGCTCGGGCGTCGCCCGCTCAGGGTCATGGAGGACTGCGGCTTCACAGGCAAGGACGTATGGTACGCGCACGGCATCCATTTCGACGACGAGGAACTTGACCTGCTGGCCCGCACGGGAACCGGCGTGGCGCACTGCCCCTCGTCGAACATGAGGCTTGGCTCCGGCATCTGCCGCGTGCGCGAGATGCTCGACCGAGGCGTCAACGTCGGCCTCGCGGTCGACGGCTCCGCGTCGAACGACGCCTCAGACATGCTCGGCGAGGCCCGCCAGGCCCTGCTGCTGCAGCGCGTGCGCTACGGCTCGGGCGGCATCAACGCCCGCGAGGTGCTCGGGCTCGCGACGTCCGGCGGAGCGCGCATACTAGGCTACGATGACGCGGGCGCCATGGAGCCCGGCGCGCTGGCCGATATCGCGATGTTCGACGTAATGAAGCTCGAATACGCGGGCTCGCTTTCCGACCCGGCGGCGGCCCTGCTATTCTCGGGTTATAACCACGGAGTCGACAACCTGATCGTCAACGGCAAGATGGTCGTCAAGGACGGGCGCCTCGCGGGCGCCGACGAGGAGCGCATACGCGACGAGGCCAACCGTTGCGCCAAGCGCCTCCTTACGAAAGCGGGGATTACAGCCGAATGGTAAAGGAATACTTCAAGCCCACCGACGTCGAAGAGGCGCTGGGACTACTGTCCGCTCCCGGGGCGCTCGCGCTCGCGGGCGGCACCTGGGCGCTCGCGTTCGAGGGAAGGGACAAGCCGGAGCGCGTCGTCGACCTCGGCGCCGCCCTGCCCCGCTCCATCGAGCGGCGCGGGGAGGCGACGCGGATAGGCGCCTACGCGACGTTCCAGGAAATCATAGAGTCGGCGGCCGCGCCCGCGGTCGTCAAGGCCGCGGCGGCGAGCATGGCCAACCGCAACACGCGCAACCGCGCGACTATAGGCGGCAACCTGGGCGCCAACAAGTCCTGCGCCAGCCTCGTGCCGGTCCTGCTCGCCCTCGGCGCCTCCGTCGAGAGCAAGGCGCGGGGGAAGCCGTCGGCGACGATGCCGCTGGCCGACTGGCTGTCCAGGCCCGAGGGGCTCGTGCTGACGGTGATCGTGCCGGCCGACGCCGGCGTCCGGGCCGCCAGCCTGCGCGCCAGCCGTACCGCGTGCGACATCGCGACGGCCACGGCCGCCTGCGCCTACAGGCTCGAGGGCGGCAAGCTCTCCGGCCTCAGGGTAGCGGTCGGCGGCTTCGGCCCGCACGCCGAGCTGAGGCCGGATATCGCCGCGCTATTCGAGGGCGAGGCCCTCCCGCCCAAGGCCGACATAGAGAAGGCCGTGGGGCCGCTCCTCGCGGCCCTGGCCGACCAGCGCGGCAGCGCCGAGTACAAGCGGCTGCGCGGGGCGGCGCTCGTCGCGGACGCGCTATACTCCGCACAGGAGCTGTCATGAAGATACGATTCAAGCTGAACGGCCGCGCCGTCTCCTGGGACTGCGAGCCCGGCGAGACCCTGCGCGCCGCGCTCAGGCGCAAGGGCATAGTCTCGGTCAGGGACGGCTGCGACGGGGAGGGCTCGTGCGGGCTGTGCGCGGTCATCCTCGACGGACGCCTCGTCAACTCGTGCCAGATACTCGCCCCCCAGGCGGAAGGCTCTTCGGTGCTGACCGTCGACTACTACTCCAATGAGCGCAAGCTGTCCATCGTGCAGCGCGCCCTCATCGAGGCCTCGTGCGTCCAGTGCGGCTACTGCACCCCGGCCGTCGTCCTGGCCCTGCACGACCTCCTCGAGCGCAGCCCGAGGCCGTCCGACGAGGAGCTACGGGACGCCCTGTCGGGCACCCTGTGCCGATGCACCGGCTACGAGCAGTTCTACGAGGCGGCCAGGATAGCCTCCGAGCGCCTCGCGGACCCCGAGTACGTAGTGCCGCTCGGCCCCGAGTTCAGGCCGGACCTGCGCCACGTGGGCAAGGACCGCGACAAGGTGGACGCCCCCGCGCTCGCCCGCGGCGAGAAGGCCTTCGTGGAGGACCGGGTGGACGCCGACGCCTGCCACCTCAAGCTCCTCACGTCGCCCCACGCGCACGCGTGGATCAAGCGCGTCGACGTTTCCAAGGCTCTGGAGATGCCCGGCGTCGTCGACATCGTCACGCACGAGAACTGCCCGGACCTGGTGTACACCACGGCCGGCCAGGGCTTCCCCGAGCCCAGCCCCCACGACCAGCGCATGTTCCCCCGCAAGGTACGCCACGTCGGCGACCGCGTCGCGGCCGTGCTCGCCGAGACCCCCGAGGAGGCCCAGGCCGCCCTCGAGGCGATAGTCGTCGAGTACGAGGTACTGAAGCCGGTCCTGTCCATCGCGGAGGCCAAGGCCCCCGGCGCCCCGATAGTACACCACGGGGACGTCTCCTACGTGGTAGGCGACCCGCCCGCGGGCAGCTCGGTCAAGGGCGACGGCCGCGACGACCCGATAGTCTACCAGTTCCCGCTGCACGCCGACCCGCACCGGAACCTGGCGGCCAGCGTGGCCGACGGTATCGGCGACGCCGAGAAGGGCTTCGCCGAGGCGGACGTCGTCATCGAGCGTACCTACGTCGGCAAGCGCGTGCAGTGCACGCCGATGGAGCCCCACGTGGTCTACGCCAAGGTCGACGCCGACCGCCTCGTCATCCACGCCTCGACCCAGGTGCCCTGGCACCTCAGGCGCATCGTCTCCCGCGCGATAGGCATACCGGAGAACAAGGTCCGCGTCATCAAGGAGCGTGTCGGAGGCGGCTTCGGCGCCAAGCAGGACATAGTCCTCGAGGACGTCGCGGGCTACATGGCCTGGAAGACGCGGCGGCCGGTGTTGTTCCGCTACGACCGCGCCATGGAGTTCATGACGAGCCGGACGAGGCACGGCATGGAGATCACGGTCAAGCTGGGCGCAAAGCGCGACGGGACCTTGACGGCGATGGAGATGAGGGTCGAAGCCGACACCGGCCCCTACGGCCAGCACTGCCTGACCGTCCCCATGAACGCCGTCAGTAAGAGCCTCCCTTTGATCCTCTGCGACAACGCGCGCTTCACGGTGAAGACGTACTACACCAACCTGTCGCCCGCGGGCGCGTACCAGGGCTACGGCGCGCCCAAGGGCTCGTTCGCACTGCAGGGCACCCTCGCCGAACTGGCCGCGGAGCTCGGCATGGACCAGCTGGACCTCATCGAGAAGAACCGCGTGCGCTCGGGCTCCCGCATAGAGATACTCCGGAGCCTCGGAGAAGGCAGGCCCGGGGCCCCGGTGACGCTCGGCGAGTGCGGCCTCGGCGAGATGATAGCGCGGGGCCGCAAGGCCTTCGCGTGGGACGAGCCTAAGCCCGTTTCCGACGACCCGGACTGGAAGATAGGCCGAGGGGCCGTGATAATCCAGCAGGGCTCCGGCCTTCCCGGCCTCGACGCCGCCAACGCGGAGCTCAGGCTCCTGACCGACGGGACCCTCCTCATGCTGTCGGGGGGCGCCGACCTGGGCACGGGACTGGACACGGTAACGGCCAAGGCCGCCGCGGAGATCATGGGCCTGGACATGGCCGACGTGACGGTCGTCTCGGGAGATACCGACACCACCCCGTTCGATAAGGGCGCGTACGCGAGCTCCGGCACCTACTTCTCGGGCAATGCCGCGGTCCGCGCCGCGGAGGACCTGAGGGATAAGTGCGTCAAGGTAGCCGCGGGCCTCCTAGGCGAGCCCGCCTCGGACCTCGGCATCCAGCCCGGGGGCATAGTACGGGGCAAGCGCGGGGAGATAAGCCTCGCGAAGCTCGCCCATATGGCGACCCAGGGGGAGGGCCACGGAGACCTCGTCGGCTTCGGCAACTTCAAGACCGACCACGCCGCCTTCCCCTACGGCGCGCATTTCACCGAGGCGGCGGTCAACGTCCGCACCGGGGAGGTCAAGCTACGGCGCTTCCACGCGTACCAGGATTGCGGCACGCCTATCAACCCGGCCCTGGCGATAGGCCAGATCTACGGCGGGGTCATGAAGGCTATAGGCCACTCGCTCTACGAGGAGATGCTCTACGACTCCGAGGGCCGCCCGCTCAACCTCGGGTTCACCGACTACAAGATCCCGTCCATTTTCGAGGTGCCGGACGACTTCCACGTGGAGCTCGTGCCGGTAGAGGACGAGGTGGGGCCGTTCGGGGGCAAGAGCGTATCGGAGATATCGCTGAACAGCGCGGCCCCGGCCATATCCATCGCGATACACGACGCCGTCGGCGCCTGGTGCCGCGTATGGCCGTTCACGCCAGAGCGCGTGCTGCGCGCCATGGGCAAGCTGTAGCGGGGTGGGATCTAAAAAGAGAATCGCGGGCGCGGCGCGGGGCGACGAGGGCAGGCCGTTCAGGCTAGACCCGATATCGTTCGCCTGCCCGAGCTTCTGCGGATGCGTCATGATCGATGGAACTATCGTCCCCCTGCGGGGAGCGATCGAAGATTATCGGAGGGAACACATGGGCGTTAACGAGATCGGGAAGATTATCGACCAGCTGTCGACTAAGAAGATCGACATGTACCGCAAGGACTTTCTCCTTACCTGGGAGAAGAGCCGGGACGAGCTCGAGGCTACGTTCCTCGTGGCAGACGCCCTCCGCGCGATGCGCGAGGCCAACGTCAGCCCCAAGGTATGGGACTCCGGCATAGCCGTCTCCAACTTCAGGGACAACTCCACCCGCACGCGCTTCTCGTACGCGAGCGCCTGCGACCTCCTGGGCCTGTATATCCAGGACCTCGACGAGGGCAAGAGCCAGATAGCCCACGGCGAGACGGTGCGCGAGACCGCCAACATGATTAGCTTCCTCTCGGAGGCGATAGGCATCCGCGACGACATGTACCTGGGAGAGGGCGACAAGTACCAGCGCGAGGTCGCGCAGGCGCTCGACGACGGCGTCGCCGCCGGCGTCCTCCCCGACAGGCCCACCGTCGTCAACCTCCAGAGCGACATAGACCACCCCACGCAGGCCATGGCTGACCTCCTTCACCTGGCCCACCACTTCGGCGGCCTCGACAAGCTCAAGGGCAAGAAGCTGGCGATGACCTGGGCCTATTCCCCGTCGTACGGCAAGCCGCTATCCGTGCCCCAGGGCATAATCGGGCTGGCCAGCCGCTTCGGCATGGACGTCACCCTCGCCCACCCCGAGGGCTACGACCTCATACCCGACGTCGTAGAGCTGTCCAAGAAGCAGGCCAAGGAGTCCGGCGGCAGCTTCAAGCACGTCAACTCCATGGACGACGCGTTCAAGGACGCGGACATCGTATACCCCAAGAGCTGGGCCCCGTACGACGTGATGCTCCAGCGCGTCCCCCTCCTCCACGCCGGCAACCAGGGCGGGCTCAAGGAGCTGGAGAAGACCTGCCTCGAGAACAACGCCAGGTTCAAGGACTGGGAGTGCACCGAGGAGAAGATGAAGCTCACCCGCGGCGGCAAGGCGCTCTATATGCACTGCCTGCCCGCGGACATCACCGACGTCTCGTGCAAGGCCGGCGAGGTCGCCGCGACCGTGTTCGACCGCTACCGCGACGACACGTACCGCGAGGCCAGCTATAAGCCGTACATCATCGCGGCTATGATCCTGCTCGGCAAGCGCAAGGACCCGTCGGCCACGCTCAAGGCCATGCTCGCGCGCGGGACGAAGCGAGAGATCCTGTAATACGGGACGGCCCCCGGTTCAGGCCGAGGGCCGCCTTGTCGTCGATTGAAAAAAAGGAGATGAATCGGGCCGGGGACGACTGGTCGCCTTCAGGCGAGCCTCTCGTCTCCGGCTCCTTCATTCTGACGCAGCGTAGCGGCCCAAGCGCCGTACGGGTTCCAGCGCCGTACGGGTTCCAGCGCCGTACGGGTTCCAGCGCCGTACAGGTTCCAGCGCCGTATCGCCGCCAGCGTCGGCCGGCCTACGGGATTAGCCCGGCCGCCGAGGAGGGCAGCCTTATCGCGAACCTGCAGACCGGGTCGCCGGCGAGCACCGAGGAGATTACCGTCGCCTGGGTCTCCTCGCCGAAGGCCACGTCGAACTTGAATTTCTCATAGCCGGCGGAGCAGGCGCACCACGCGGCGGGCACCCCGGCTCCGTCTTCCGTGATGGAAGAAGCCGCCAGCGGGCAGTGGCAGGCCAGGCGGCGCCTTTCCAGAGCGTCGCTCTCCCGAAGGAAGCGGTCGGGATCGTAGGGTATCTTGGATACGTAGATAGTATCGCCGACCCTCACGCCTCCCTGGATCTCCCGGTTTGCCCTCACGAAGTCAACGACGGCGTCGGTTATCTTCTGCTCGTACCATAGCGTGCCGTCCGCGGCGTGCCCGGCCAGCTCCTCCACGAGCCGGCCGTGGAAATCCAGCAGCCAGGCGTCTACGGAGCCTAGCTCGGCGAGCCGGGCCCGCTCGGGCAGATAGGCCGCCTCGGGTATCCCGTGCACGTTGCATTTCAGGACCCGCTCCGTGCGCTCCTCCCCGAGCTCGTCGGAGAGAGCGGCGACGAGGCTCGCGGTCGCCTTCGGATAGGCCTCGGGAGGAGAGCCTACGGGAGGGAACGATAGCCCCAGGAGCGCCCGGTCCGCGGTCTCGTCGCCTTCCAGGGCCCTCAGGCGCTCGGCCATCGCCGGCAGCACGCCGATGGGAAGGAGGTAGGCCAGCATCCTTATGGCGGCTCGCTCGTACCCGATGACGGTACAGTAGCGGGCTATGGCCATCAGGGACTCCTCGTCGGCTATCCCGCGTTCCACGAGGCCGGCGACGTACGCCTCGAGCTCGGATAGGGACGCGTCGACTATGGCGCCGCCCGGACCGGCGGCGTCCGTCTCGAAGGCGCGCAGGACGGCGACGGACCTGGCGGTAGCCGCGTCGTCCAGGCCCCTCAGCTTGCATCGATCGACGAATTCGGCTTCCTTGTACATGAGCGCCTCCCCCTGGTTTATTACCTAAAAGTATACTCGCGGGAGGCCTCCGCGCAACATTTTTCTATCCTCGCGCCTGGATAACGGAGCTCGCGAAGAGCCTGAGCCTCGCTATCTCCTGGACGACCCTCGCCGGGGCCGGCCCGCCTACGAGGCTCCTCCTGGCGACGCAGGCGGCCGGGCTCAAGTGCCCGGCTAGCTCCGCCGCGGATATTCCCGCCTTGGCGAAGGCGTCGCTGGCCCGCGCGAGCTCGGCGTCGGACAGGGAGGCTAGGCTCGTCCCCTTCGCGCTCGCGGCGGCGACGGCGGCCTTCGTCGCCGCGTAGCCGTCCCTGAACGGCGCTCCCCTGGCGACGAGGAGCTCGGCCAGGTCGGTAGCCTCCGCGAAGCCGGTCTCGAGCGCGGCGGCCATGGCGGCCGGCTTGGGCCTCAGCGCCTCAACGAGCGCGCAGAAGGCCGGCAGGACGCCGGAGAGCGTGTCACGGAGGTCGAAGACGGCCGCCTTGTCCTCCTGCATGTCGCGGTCGTAGCCGAGGGGGAGCCCCTTCTGCATGGTCAGCAGCGATACCAGGGAACCGAACACCCGGCCCGACTTGCCGCGTATCAGCTCCGCCACGTCGGGGTTGCGCTTCTGGGGCATGATGCTCGAACCGGTCGAGCACTCGTCGCCGATGTCCATGAAGCCGAATTCCGCGCTGGACCAGAGAATTATCTCTTCGCAGTAGCGCGACAGGTGCATCAAGAGGGTCGACGCGGCCGCGGCGTACTCCACGCAGGCGTCCCGGTCCGCGGTCGCGTCCATGGCGTTGCGGCTCGGCCGCGAGAAGCCCAGCGCGGCGGAAACGGCCTCCCTGTCTAGCGGAAGGCCCGAGCCCGCGACGGCGGCCGACCCTAGGGGGCACTCGTCGGCGCGCCTCGCGGCGTCGGCGAAGCGGCCGTAGTCGCGCTCCAGGGCGGCGCACCAGGCGAGCAGGTGAAAGGCGAGCGTCGACGGCTGGGCCCGCCTCAGGTGCGTATACGACGGCATATAGGTCTCGACGTGGGCCGAGGCCAGGTCGCATAGCGCGCCGATGACGTCCAGCACGCCCGCCCCCGCCTCGGCGAAGGCGCCGCGCAGGTACAGCCTCATGTCGAGCGCTACCTGGTCGTTCCTGCTCCGGCCCGCGTGCACTGACTTGCCCGCGTCGCCGAGGCGCCTCGTAAGCTCCTGCTCGATGAACGAGTGCACGTCCTCCGAGCCCGCGTCCGGCGACAGCGAGCCTGAGCGGGCCTCGGATAGCATCGCGGCGAGCGTCTCGGTCAGGGCCTCGGAGGTAGACTTCGATACTATGCCGGCCTCGCCGAGCATCGCCGCGTGGGCCGCCGAGCCCGCCAGGTCGACCTCGAGGAGGCGCGTGTCGACGGAGAGCGACGACAGGAAAGCGTCCACGCGGGGATCGAGCCCTGACGGGCACGTCTCCCAGAGCTTAAGCACGCCGGGCATCCTAGTAGGCCGCCGCTATCTTGGCGGCTGACATCCCGGATCCGCCAGAGCCGTGCGCCTGGCTCCTCGGCTCCGCCGCCAACCTGGCCTTCATAAGCCCGCGAGCCTTGACCGGCAGCGAGTACAGGTTGATGAACCCGGTAGCGTCGCGGTGGTCGAACAGCGGGCCGGTCGCGAAGCTGGCCAGGGAGTGGTCGTACAGCGAGTACGGGGAGCTCATGCCGGCGCACGACACGCTCCCCTTCCAGAGCTTGAGCTTGACCGTCCCGGCTACGACCTTCTGGGTCGAGTCGACGAAGGCGTTTACGGCGTCCATTAGCGGCGAGTACCATTCGCCCTCGTACAGGAGCTCGGCGAAGCGCTGGGCGACCGTCGCCTTGAACGACATGGCTTTCCTGTCCAGGCATAGCTGCTCTAGCTTCTGGTGCGCCTCCATTATTATCGAACCGGCCGGCGTCTCGTAGACGCCCCTGCTCTTCATCCCCACGACGCGGTTCTCCACCATGTCCAGGATGCCCACGCCGTGCTTGCCGCCTATCGCGTTGAGCGCCGACACGAGTGACAGGCCGTCCATTCTCATCCCGTTGAGCGAGACGGGGACGCCTTCCTCGAAGCCCAGCTCCACGTACTCGGGGGCGTCGGGCGCCTGATCCGGCGGGACGCACATCTTGAGCATGCCTTCCAGGACCGGCTCGTTCATCGGGTCCTCGAGGTCGAGGCCCTCGTGGCTCACGTGCCACAGGTTATCGTCGCGGCTATACGAGTCGCCCTTCTTGAACGGGACGGGGATACCCCTGGCCTCGAGGTACGCTACCTCCTCCTCGCGGCTCCCCATGTCCCAGATCCTCCACGGCGCCAGGATCTCCAGGTCGGGGGCGAAGGCCTTGATGCCCATCTCGAAGCGGACCTGGTCGTTCCCCTTGCCGGTACAGCCGTGGGCTACGGCCTCGCAGCCTTCCGCGAGGGCGGTCTCAGCGAGGCCCTTGGCGATGAGCGGCCTGGCCGCCGCGGTTCCCAGCAGGTAGCGCCCCTCGTAGAGGGCTCCCGACTTGACCAGGGACCAGAGGGTCTCCTCGACGAAAGCCTTCTTGAGGTCGTTGACGATGAGCTTGGAGGCGCCGGAGCTCAGCGCCTTCTTCTCGAGGCCGGCCCAGTCGCAGGCCTGGCCCACGTCGCCGCAGACGGCCACGACCTCGCAGTCGTAGTTTTCCTTGAGCCAGGGAACGATGACGGTGGTATCGAGTCCGCCGGAATACGCGAGCGCTATCTTCTTCATGGTTGTCTCCTTGAGAGAATACGGGAATACGGCGATATCGAGACGCGGCGGCCCGAGCGGCTCGCGGCGAACGATACGGGTACGGCTGACCTGGACCCTACGGATCCGGACCTGCTGGCTAATACTGTCGGGTGGAAGGGTGTCGGTTAACGACGACGAAGGCGTAGACGGAGGCGGGTAGAGACGAGGAGCGGGGAAGCGGATACGAGGCCGGCGAAGAGACTGTCGAGGCTACAACACGCGCCTTGCGGCGAATCGGCGATAGGTACCTTGTTCATGGAAGGTCCTCCGTTCTATTTGTTACTTCGTAACGTAACAGGAACGGCATGGACGCGTCAAGTGCCGAGGGCGGGAATAATCCTCGGAGAGGAGGAATCGTCAGACGGTCTTGAATCGGCCCAGCTCCCCGTCCATGCGGCGTATCGTATCGAGGGTCTTGCCGGAGAAACCCGATACTCTCTCGGCTCCTACGCAAAGGTCCCGTATGCCCTCCGACATAGAGTCGACGCTCTCGGCTATCCGGCGGCTGGATTCCTGGAGGCGGGCTATCTCGGTCAATACGGTATTATTCCCCTCGTTCATCTCCTTGGAACCGGCCTGTACCTGGGAGCTTATCTCGTTCATGGACTGCAAGGCCCTGAGGACGTGCGTGGTCCCTTCCTTCTGCTCGTCCATCGCTCCTGAGATCTCCTTGACCAGCGCGTCGGTCTCGCCTATGCCCTTGGCTATGAGCGAGAAGGACTCGCTGGACTCGGCCGAAGAGCCGACGACCTCCAGGATCGCGGCCTGTACCTCCGAGAGGTCGGCCTTGATGGCCCTCGACTGCCCGGCCGATGTCTCGGCGAGCCTTCGTATCTCGTCCGCCACTACCGAGAAGCCTCGGCCCGCCTCCCCGGCGTGCGCGGCCTCGATGGCGGCGTTCATGGCGAGCAGGTTGGTCTGCGTGGCTATGGCGGCGATGGTCTTATTTGCCTCGAGCAGCGCCGCGGAGCGCTCGGAGATATGAATGATGCGATCGCGAGCCTTCGCCTGGGTCTTCTCTCCGTCGCCCACGGATTTTATAAGCTCGCCGAAACGGCCCGACATCACGCGGATGGAGGCCGATATGGACGCGATATTCCCGACCATCTCCTCGATCGAGCCTGATGCGTCGGTAATGCTCTCCGCCTGGCCGGTGATGAGGCCGTCAAGCGACTCGATGTTCTTGGCGATCTGCTGGACCGCGCCGGAGGATTCCTGGACGCTCGCGGACTGCTGCCTGGTCCTCTCTAGTATGGAGGCGACGCTATCCGATATCCTCCCGACCCTCGCGCTCGTCTCCTCGGCCGTCGATCGCAGTCCCCCGCCGAGATCGTTGAGCGTGGCCTGCGCCGACTTGAGCCCCGCGACGCTCTCCGCCAGCGAGGAGCAGAAATCGTTGACCATGCCTGATATCGTCCCTAGCTCGTCCACGGACCCGATGTGGATCCGCGTCGTGAGATTCTTCTCCGACGAGGAGAGCACCTCGAACTGGGAGATGATCGATCGATAGAGCAGGGCCGTCCCCGAGTTCCAGACGCTGACGAGGAAGAGCACCGAGGCGAAGAATAGCAGGGTGAAAATAACGATGCCCCTCGAGGAGAAGAGCGACGAGCACGAGTACGCGAACAGCAGCGACATCAGGCTCATGAAGGAAGGTATGATTAGCGTCTTCCGCTGCTGCCTCGCCTCCCTCAGGCTCGAGGGGTAGCGGGCGAGCCCCTGCGCGAGCAGGGTCTGCGAGACGAGCTTGTCGGCGAAGACGAAGACCACCGCGCTCGCGACCATACCGAGCGATAGCAGGTTCGCGAACATCATTCCGCGCACGCCGAGGCGTAGGCCTACGCTATCGCCCGCGGCGAATAGGCCGGCGAGGTATAGCGACGTGATTCCCAGGAATTTGATCAGGGAAGAAAGCGGCGCGTTACCGATCATCGCGAGCGTAGCCTTGAAGGCGGCCTCGTCGTCGGCTTCCGCTGGTATCGCCGACGCTAATAGTCGCCCCGCCCTCCCGACGACCGCGAAGGCCAGGATGAGGAAGGCGAGGCTCGCGCCTCCGACGAGAGCGAGCGGCCGAGCCGCGGGCGCGTCCGGGTCCCGGAAATATGCGAAGGAGGCGACGGTCGCCGCGACCATGAATACGCTGGAGAGGGCTATCGTCAATCGGAAGAACCTATCGTATCTTTTCATTATTCTCTCCCTGCGGCCCGTCGGATCCGCCGACTAGGCATATGGCAAGCCTGATAATATACTGTTATCTAGAGCCGGCATGTCGTCAATAATCTATAGGCATAAAACGGATATTAGCACGCTACGGATAAATTCTTAATAGGAACCCGCCGCGAAACACAAATTCGCCTCTTCGATTGACCGCTTAACATTCGTATAGTACAATTAGGCGGGATGGAAATATTAGATAAGCTATCGCTATTATCCGACGCGGCCAAGTACGACGCCTCGTGCTCGTCCTCGGGTAGCTCGAGGAGGGCGTCCCCGGGCGGCGTCGGCGACGCCGCCGTGGGCGGGATATGCCACAGCTGGGCGGCCGACGGGCGCTGCGTCTCGCTTCTTAAGGTGCTCCTATCCAACGCGTGCGCCTACGATTGCGCCTATTGCGTCAACCGCAGGTCCAACGACGTGAGGCGCGCCGGGTTCGAGCCGGAGGAGCTCGTGCGCCTCGCGATGGATTTCTATAGGCGTAACTATATCGAGGGCCTATTCGTATCATCGGGCGTCGTCGGTTGCCCGGACGCCACCATGGAGAGGCTGATCGGCGTCGCCAAGACCCTCAGGGTCCGCGAGCGATGGAACGGCTATCTCCACCTCAAGGCCATCCCGGGCTCGTCCCCGGAGCTGGTCTCCGAGGCGGCCCGATGGGCCGACCGCGTCTCCGTCAACATAGAGCTGCCGAGCGCCGCGAGCCTGGCGCTCGTGGCGCCCGACAAGGAGCCTAAGGCCATCTTCGGCGTGATGCGCGCCCTCGCCCGCGCGAGCGGGTTCGAGCCCAGGCGCATCCTGCCCGCGGCGCCCCCGCCTATGACGAGGCCCGACCTGCCCGCGGACGGCGGGGCGGCGCCCGTCCCGGCGAATCGCGAGCCGGAGTTCCGCGACCTGCCCGCGGTCGCGGGGGCGGCCGCGGAACCTAGACCGGCCTATTCCGGGAACGCCCCGCGCGCGCGCGGCGACTCGGTCATGGCGGCCCGCGCGCTCAGGCCCCGGGAGCCCGGCTCGGCCATCCTGCCCGCGGGGCAGACGACTCAGCTCGTGGTCGGCGCCAGCCCGGAATCCGACGCCGCGATCCTCACGCTGGCCGAGAACCTGTACCTGGCCTACGACGTCAGGCGGGTCTACTACTCGGCCTTCGTCCCCGCGGGAACGGATCCGAGGGTACCCGCCCTGCCGGGGCCTCCCCTCCTCCGGGAGCATAGGCTCTACCAGGCCGATTGGCTTTTCCGCTTCTACGGCTTCAGGGCCGACGAGATACTGGGGCCCGAGCGACCGTTCCTCGACCCGGAACTGGATCCCAAGTGCGCGTGGGCGCTACGCAACCTCGATCGCTTCCCCGTCGACGTGAACGCGGCCGATTACCTCGAGCTCCTTCGGGTGCCGGGCATCGGCCCGCGCTCCGCGAGCCGCATAGTCCGGGCCAGGTCCGCCTCCAGGCTCAGGCCGGAGGCGCTATCGTCCCTGGGAGTCGTCATGAAACGGGCCGCGCTCTTCGTCACGTGCTCGGGCGAGGCGCCGCGCTGGCAGGGGAAAGGGAGACCGCCTTCGCCCGACGCCGGATATGCCAGGGCCGCGCTAGCGGACGGGGCCGGGAGGATACTGTCTCCGCGGCAGCTAGAGTTCGACTGGGACGCGCCGTGACGGATACGGAGCCGACCCTCGCCTACGACGGAAGCTTTCCCGGCTTCCTATGCGCCTGCGCGGAAGCCCTCAACGCTCCCGACCCAGCGCCGCGCGTCGTTCGCGCCTCCGCGCCAGAGGGCCTTTTCGAGACCCGCTTCGCGGTAGCGAGGGATGAGGGCAGGGCCGCGGCGCTGTGGTCCAGGCTCGCTCGCCGAGCGGGGCCGCAGGTCATGAGGACCTTGCTCGAGGCCTTCCTCTCCGATGCGAAGGGGGCCGACGCCTATACGGCCATCGCGATGCGGCGGATTCGCGCCGAGGGGGCGGGCGCCATGCGCGACCTCTCGGACCCGGCCGTCCTGGCCGTGGAGAAGGCCGCTCACCGGGCGCGCATGGAG
>Ga0180008_1000825_pt1 | contig 22186 bp, 22 predicted proteins | sample MM_PW_MetaG_FD_121121 | JGI IMG/M metagenome (GOLD analysis project Ga0180008, IMG submission 121121) | Groundwater microbial communities from the Aspo Hard Rock Laboratory (HRL) deep subsurface site, Sweden - MM_PW_MetaG | ecosystem: Environmental > Aquatic > Deep subsurface > Groundwater...
AAAATGAAAATTGAATCAATCGACACGCAGCATGAATGCGGTAGACGGCATAGCCCATAGCGGACGGTGAGTCCCAGCGGTCAGAGAGTCTACGGTAAACGTGGTGACAGCGTGAAACGAATCGTGTGAGCGTCCAAGAGCCGGTTGAGAGTTCCACCAGCCACCTCTCAGAACAAGGACATGACACTCACACGATCTACATACGGTGGCAGCCCAAACCAAGCATTTGAGTAAACCTACTTGCGGCAGCGATTCATAATCATCGTAGCAGCGTCAGAGCCTGACAGGACGGAGAGCAGTTACGGTTCGCATTATGATAGCGATCAATCAGTCAGACGGGCCAACAAAAATGCGCACATACAATGAGATGACACAGCGAATACGTGGGTGAACGGTTCACTAAAGCAGATTCTCAGCGTAGCGTAATGAAACCCGCAACGATACGGCAGAGCACAAGCGAACGTTGAGTTCCAATCGTGACGGACAGTGTCAAGGCTGATAGGTGACAGTAACCGGCAAGCGAAGTATGGAACGGAGCTTTACTCAATCAGACAAGGCGGCAAGTCCGGTGTGATTCCAACACGAAGGCGGCATTGAACGCAGAGCATCCATGCAGATGCATCTCACATAATCTGTTTCAAATAATCCTAGCAAGAATACTGATGCAGATAGTGTGCTAACGTCAGCCAATATCGTACAGATCACATGTCGCGGAGATTTGCTACTGGGGCAGAAGGTGATCGATAAAGGGTCAAGGCGTTGCGGTGACACGCAACGTCTGCTGTGCATATCTGAGCCTCCACGTGGCGCACAGTGGGAACATCGGGTGCACCGATGGCTAATCAGACAGGCTACAGGGAGAAGAGAAATGAAAGACTGCAAAATGACACCACACGAAATTCTCAATGCGATAGGTGCGGATCTTGACGGTGCTGCTCGTGATCTGTGGGTAGGCATGTGCCATCAAGATAGGAATGAAATGGTAATTTTGATCCAACGCGGCCAGAGTACCATCGGACATGCACAGAGCATGATTAGATCCTATGTAGACGCACTGTCTCTGGCATCTTGCGGTGACATGTAATGTGCACATCACCGCGTAACGGCCAGCATCAACCATCCGGCAGGTGGATACGCCCGGAAAAGCGTTTAGCAATTTACCTACGCGATGAATTTCATTGCACATACTGTAACCGTGATCTTCATCATGTTCGTCCGTGCGATATCGCGTTGGATCATGTGAAGCCGCTGAGCAAACATGGCAGCAATGATCCTACGAATCTCATCACGGCGTGCAAATCCTGTAACAGCGCCCGTCAGGATATGAGCATTAGCACGTTCACTAACGTGGACACGCACGCAATCAGAATTCGGATTCGTCGCCAGACTTCCCGTTCCTGGGAAAAGCACATGGAACTGGCACGTAGTATCATTGAGGACAAACGCAGTTAGTGTAAACGAAATAACCAACAACAAGGGAGATAGGAAATGAGAAAGAAACGTAGCGATGCAGGGAAAAGGCGCGGGAGTCAAACGCGATTGCAGCACTCTGTGAGTATACCTAACAGGGTTCTCGAAGAAGAGGAAGAAGAGACTCTTGAAATCACACCGCGCGATCTGTTTCGTGCAGTAGAGCGGGAGATGCAAGATCGCACAGTAGGCAATGCAGATACTATTCGTTGCTTATTGTTGAGCGTGCTCGCACGAGAGCACGTGCTGCTTGTTGGTCGCTGGGGTTGCAACAAGACCGGCATGATCAATACATTGACCAAGTTGCTTGGCGTACATGATCATACGTTCTTCGCAACGTTGGATAAGTTTAGCACACCGGATGTACTGTTAGGGCCGTGGAGTATTAACGGAATGCGTGAAGGGCACTGGGTCCGAGAGATTAACGGTTACTTGCCAACAGCAGACTTCGCATTCATTGGTGAGGTATTCTCTGGTAACAGTGCTACGCGGCGTGCGCTGCACACTGTGATGAACGAACGGTACTTTGAGCAGGGAGGTACTCGCCTAGATGTGCCGTTGCAAACGATGTTCTGTGACTCCAATATGTTACCTGTTCGTGAAGAGGATATGCCGTTTTACGACAGAATCTTGTTGCGTCATTTGGTTACGTACGTAGAGGACAGTAAGACGGCGTTTCAAGCGTTGCTTGCAGTGCCGGATAGCAGTCTTAAAAACGGTTTAGATCCGGTGACGCATAGGCAGGATCTTGAGTCAGCACAGGCTGAAATAGTTGATGTACTGCTGCCTAAGCAGATCGTTGCGGATCTATTCAAGATCCGTATGGCATTGCATGCTGCTGAGGTTGTACTAAGTGATCGCCGTTGGAAACGTTGCATCGGCATTCTCAGGGCACACGCTTGGTTGCGTGGGTGTAATCAGATAGAGCAAGAAGATCTTGCCGCTCTGCGTTTCATAATGTGGGAAACACCGGAACATAATGTAACATTGGCCGGGATTCTTGCCGAGTATCTTGGTGCCGATGCAACTGCTGCGGATGAAGTTGCGCTTGCAGATGCACGGGCAGTTTATGCTGCGGCCACAAAGAAAAAGAATAGCGACCCAACAACGCTGGCTGATGCGTTAGCTACGATGACTACATTGCAGGATAAGATGAAGACAAGCACAGCACAGACTGCTATTTTCTCACTGATCGATGATGTAGAACGCAGGCTTATACTTGCAGATGAGGCCGAAGTAAATACTGCGGTGCAACCATGAAAAAGTTCCGTATAAACCAAGACCTCAATAACTTGTTAGGCCGTGTTGTTGGTGGGTACACTTACCCGCGTTTGGAGTATATTGGCGGCAGTCGGTTGACGTATACAGAGGTTGTGTCGCCGCAAGAACAGTATTTAGCAGAGACCAGTGTAACTACAAAAGCATCTACTGTATTTCCTGAGTTCTTCGTCCGGGAGTGTATGCGTACACAACCAGTAAAGGATCGATTAGAGGGCCTTTTAGTTAGGGTGGCTTCTGTAGTAGAAGACAAACGAGGAGGACGCAAAACACTAGCAGCAGCGGCAGCATTTATGGCAGATCGCGGCAGCATGCATACAGTATTCCACGATCTGTATCTGCTACTAAGCGGTGCTGGCGCTGTTCGCAGAGACAAGGTGCGTACTGGCTTGTGGGATCGTGCGCTGCATGATGCTATACAGAAAGATCCGGCAGCACTTACGAAACTCAAATGCTCTGGTGATCCCGTGCGATCAGTACTCACTGCGTTGTCTATCATGCAGCGGTTGGTCTTTAGCAAGAAGGACGTTAAACAGGAAAAGCAGAAACAGAGGCAGGTAGAGCAAGACGCCGAGTCAGATGCCGCGTCAGAACCTAACAGCCAGGATACACCAGACAGTGATACGGAGCGCAAGCAGTCAAACGATCACAGCGAAAATACAACACAGCAGGATCATGCACGCGAGGCTTCCTCTGATCAAGAGAATTCTACTGGTAGGGATCAGGATGTGGATGAAAGCGATACTGCTTCTGATGATCAGGCTATGCCAGATCAGCATGATGATGCGGAGGAGGAAGTAGATAGCATACCGCTCACAGATGCTTTATCTGCTGCGCTGGCAAACGTACCAGAATCTGTGTCCGTGTTGTCAGAATTCCAGAGTATCGCGGGTGAACTTGCAGGTACGCAGTCACATGAACATAGCGTTTCAGACATTGCGTCATTGCTTGCAGCACTTGAAATACTGGAAACCAAGGCAAACACTAAGTATTTGGAAGGTGTAGTCCAAGCATTAGGCCGCGTGGAGAGCATCGTGAATGACGCACTCAGTGTCAACGTTCACGGCGACGGTGATATTTTGGATGTGCAACAGGATGATGATCCGAGCAGAATGCTTGCGGCGGAGTACGCCAATCTTGCTTGTCCAGAATTGGAGTATACGTTTCTGTCGCGTCTTGCAGACCATGCGCTGTTAACATCAGAACGCCGTGGTGTTGGCGAATCAGGTATGGGGCCATTCGTTATCTTGTTGGATAAGAGCGGCAGCATGGCTCTAACATTAGATGATGGCTACGAGACACTTTCCAGTTTTACCGGTGCCTTTGCCGTGCAGTTGTTTCGTACGGCGCGTCACTGGCAACGTCCTGCAATGATGTATGCATTTGACTCTAGCTTGATGAAGCCGAGCGTTGTATTCAGTCCAATGCGGCAACAAAGTAAGTCCGCGTTTGTGCAGCAGTTGATGAAGATCGCAGGAATTGTTCCTGCTGGTGGTACTGACTTCACGCAGGCATTGCATGACGTTTCAGTAAGAATCAAAAAAGATGCACCACACAATGCAATAGATCTGGATAGGGCAGATGTGCTTATACTTAGTGATGGGTGCTCTGATTTATCAGCAGAGTGTCAAGTAGCTAATGTACGAGATCGGTTTGCTCCTGGTACACGATTCTTTGGTTTGTTCTTTGTAGCTGGCCAGCAAAGTGCTGAGCAACTTGAGTGCCTTGAGAAGCGGAATTCCTCTTTGTTGGATCTGTGCGTGGCTGCCTGCTGTGATGATGATAGCCTGCGCAAGAATTGCGGTAGGTTCTTTACGGAAGTACTACAGCGTTCGTTCTACGAAGATTCGTTAGTGTAACCAAAATAACAAACAACAAGGGAGACATGAAAATGAAACCAACAATTGAAAGCACAAACAATACGCCCTCTTACGGTGTGATTGTTTCATGGTCAATACGAAATGCTTTCGTGCATCGTGACGCTATTGGCGAAGCACTAAAGTCGGAAGGCGTAAACGTCACGGTCAAGACAACATCAGCGTCAACGTATCTTCGCCGTGCTGTGGAGCAAGCTTGCGCGGATAGCGTTATTCGCAAGATCGGCGAAGACGCTGACTCTGTGGCATACGCAGTAATCACTGAGGAGCGTTCACTAAAGTCGGTAACGTGGACAGGTGCATTGCGCGAAGCTATTCGCATGAATAAGAAGACGGGACGTGTGGAATTCAAACAGGATTCCGCGCTCGTAGGAGACATCAGGAGTGCCTTAAAGAGTACGGAGGGCGGTTTGCTCTCTGCCGAGATTGGCGGCATCCTGTGTGGCGTTGCAACGGACCTGTGCCACGGTGTAGCGTTACGTGATCTCGGTGGTGTGTATTTCATCCCACGCGATTGCGTAACTATCTTTGAACGAGCGGAGAAGGCGTTGAAGTCCGCGTTGAATAAAGGTGCACGAATGCACATCAACATGCTGCAAGTGATCGCTGGTATTCGAGAGGCTAAAGACATCGCGGATGTATATGCCGTTGCAGTACACGAACGAATTACGGCAGCGCGTGATCATGCCGCTGAACTGCTGAAAGATATTACGCATGCAAAGCCAAGTACGTTCGTTAAGCGTGCAAAAGTCATGCGGGAACTTATCAGCGAAATGCACATGTACGAGGGTACGCTTGGTGCTGACTTCAAAGATCTGAAAGCATTGGCGAATAACTCTGCTGCTGCTTTCATGAAGGCAAGTGCAGCGTGTTTGGCTGCGCGTGCTCGCGCACGTGCGGAAGAACGTCAAAAGTAAATCACATACAACATGAAAGGGAGAGATACAATGTGGAATGACAGCGTTAGTTTACCACTGGTACGGAGTGAAGTTAAGAACATCGCTAAGCGGGTAACTGATCTCGAACATACACTTTCAGGATTGCTGTTTACACTCGCCGATCCTGCTGTGAAGTCTGCTGGATCTAATGCTACAAAGCCAGAATATGAGACTAAATGGCTTTGGACAGTGCATACTGATTGTGTTACTGCGCAACTTACAGTAGGAGATCGTACTGTTGTGGAGTTGGCAGCGCCTATTTTGTATTCCAACTGCTCCACAACAAGTGGCAAAAAGTATCTGACTGGTGGTGTACGCTTGGCAGCAGCAGTAGAGGCAGCTACTGCTAGATTAGATGTGAAAATACGAGCGTTTGCTCGTACTCTAGATGGTGCTGCTGTTCTATAGTCAAGTTTTCTGTGGCTTTTACTGCGCAGCGGTTGTCCAACGCGGGATGCTGCGGGTTTTGTAGCTTGTCTGTAGTCTAATAGAAGACGTTGATCCAAGTTACGCAGGACACTGCGAAAAACGGTGAGATCATATTGTGGGTATCGAGGCCCACCAGGCAGTGAGGCTAGCAATCCGCTGCGCAGTAAGTTTGTTTATCGTTTGATGGAGGTACAGAGTGATGGGAATCCCCGTAAGGACGGAGAGACCAGCGCCTGCGCGTGTCGTGGCTTGTTCTCCCTTGTCCACGGATGCGGTAGCGCATGTGTTCACGAACCAAAAAAGCGTTGCGTATATGCGTTCGTACGTTTTTGCTGGCGGGCTTGTGTACTCTCATCCTCTGTACCTCCATCAAGCGATAGGCATCACTAAGATGATTGCTGCTGCGCGTGTCGTAGGATATCATGCGCTACTGGATGATTGCGGCTTAGGCAAGACTATTCAGGCGTTATATGCCGTGACTGCACTGCAACGCGCACAGATCATCAACAAGATAGTGATAGTTTGCAAATCCGATCTTGCGCAGAACTGGATTGAAGAGATCAGTAAGCATACACCAAACTGGAAAGTACAAGTGTTATGTGGTGTTGCTGGTGTTAAGAACAGATCGTGGAATCCTCGTGCAGATGCGTACATTATCAACTATGAACTGCTGGGAAGATCAGAACGCAATGCCAGATACACTCTGCGCGATCCTTGGAACCTTCGTAAGTTTGATGTAACGCAAGACGTTGCCAATCTTACGCGAGTGTTGACAAAACAACGTTGCGCACTGATCATTGATGAGAGTCACAAGATTGGTAATACAACAGCACGTGTAACCAGGGTGCTTTGTGGTTTGGCTAAACTGGCCCGTGTCCGCTACATACTAACGGGTACTCTCGAATCAGAGAGCGTACTGAACGCATTCTCGCAGGTCTACTTTCTTGATGGGGGTAGACTGTTTGGCAAGTCGTGGCGAGCATTCATGCGGATGTATGCCGAGACACGGTTAGTGTGGGTTCATTCTGGTCATCCGATATCAAAGGTTTGCGGGTTCAAGAACTTGGATGATTACAGAGCGAAGTTACGTACGGTTTCCACACGTAGAACAAAAGAACAGTGCTTGGATCTGCCAGAAAAGATCGTTAAGACTCGCTGGCTTACGGCAGGTAAAGATCAATACAGATTACTGTGTAGAATCCGAGATACTGTTACTGAGATAGTGTCCTCTGGTCACGGAGAATATGTAACCATTCTTCCAGGATCTAATCTGTCTGCTGCGATAGTTAGACTCATGGTTGCGGCTGCGATGCCGACTGTGCTTGGGGAGCACGCAGCATCAGCTAAGTTAGATGCACTGGCTGAGACTATGCAGGAAACCAACGAGCAGATAATTGTGTGGTGCGTTCATCGTTCCGTATGTGAGCACGTTCGTAACAAACTAGGTACTGACTGCGTAATGATCTACGGCGGCATGCAGGATGCGCAGGCGCGGATCGACCGTTTCAAGTCTGGTGCCGTGCGCACATTGGTTGCCACGCAGGATTCATTACGTGAAGGACATAATCTACAGAATGCAGCGCATGCTGTTTACTTTCAACTCAGTTGGAGTCTGCGTTCGTGGATGCAGTCACAGAATCGCATTCATAGAATTGGGCAACAACAGTCTGTGGTTATAGAGCGGTTCGCATTGATCAGCAGTTTGGATAAATACATCTTGTCGCTAGTGGACGCAAAAGAGCATGCAGTAAGATCAGCGCAGACAGCATCTGGTGATCGATCTGTTGTGCTGCGCAGGGATGAATTTCTGCAAGCACTGGCGTGGTAACAAAACAAACAAGGGAGAGTTGCATGAGTAACTTCAAAAGCGTACTAGACTTTGTTATTCAGGCGGCAGATACGCTATCTGAGCGCGCAATCAAGTTCATTCCAGGCAGCGGTGCCGCTTGTGTATTGTCTGTTGGTCATCCCGATGCACCAAGTGTGGTCGTGCTGCTCAGTATTGATCCTGATGAAGTTTGGCGGTACATCCTGCTTACACAGCGTCACAGGTTCATTAAGTATGATGCAGACAGCAGTATTGAATCAGATCGTTTCATACGGGATGGCCAGTTGCGTCCCTTGTTGAATACAACAACGGCTTCGATCTGTCTTAACGCGCAGCTTCTTGCCTGTGCATTAAGTGCATTGCAGAATGCAGGGGTGCCATTAGACAATGTAGCGATACGCTGCGGCGCTTCCAGTGAACTTCGTGGTGCTATTTTGCTGCATGTGGTTGGCGAAGCATGGGAAGCTCAGATAGCTGTTTGCGGGGATGTGCTTATCGCTGGTGCCAAGGGAAAAACCGGTGTTCTAAAGTTTAATGGGATTCCTCTTACTGATGAGAGCTACAAGAAGCTGTTTTTCCGTGAGCACATTCTTGAGGAAGAAGATGACGAAGAGGAGGGTCTGATCAGTGCAGCAAGCGCAGTCAGCGATGACGAAGAGTTATGATAATCAGGTACTTCAAGATATGTATACGGTTTTGCTTGCTGCGTTGCGTCGTGCTATGAATAGCGGCAGTTACACGGTGGAGATGCAGCGTCTGGATGCACACGATCTTGTACAGGATGTATTATTGGTGTTGCTGATAAGATTGCCCGATCAGTTTAACAAACCGAATTGGCCATTGCTCATAGTAGTGGCTAAACGGCTTGCGCTCAAACAAGCCAGACTACTGCGTAATGCTGGCCGTAGACAGGCAGATTATGTTGCCCTTATGTCTGGCGTGCAGCCTTCGCATGATCGTAGGCTGCATAGATTTGTTGTGCGTCATGATCTTCGATGTGCGCGTAACAGGTTGCGCGGTGCATATCGCCGTTTGCTTACGGCTTGCCTATCAGATAACATTCCAGATGATCTACTAGATCATCCCAGTCGTGCTGCTACAAAACGAGTGTTCGGTGTAGATGTTGGTGTACTAAAAGAGTTACTTGCAAAGAACGTGGAGGTGTGAGATCATGATGATTCATATTAGGGCTAAGGTTGTTCGTACTGTCTGTAACGCAGTGCGTAATGCTAGTAAGGCAACGCGGCAGGAGTTGGCCGCACTGCTTGACGTTTCAGTATCAACACTAACTAAGTGGGAGCGGCCCACTGGCCCACATACTTTGGTTATGCACGACTACTTTCTGGAGAACTTGGCTTTAATCAGCAGACAGATCTTAGGAAAGCGCGGCGGCGTTCGTCTGATGCGCAGGCTTTCAGAAAGCGGTACTACAGAAGGGCGCATGATCCAGGTACGTGATGAAACCAAAAAGAAGGGAGGCACTATCGGAAGAATTCGGCGGTAACAGTGCGGCAGAAGTTTCGTTTACGTTGACGTAACAAGTAAGAATGAAAAACTGCATATGCAAAACAAGGAGAAGTAACATGGGAAGTAAGACAACGTATAATCGTGAGCAACTGAAACTTGTTGGTGGTGACTTGCTGGCTGTCCTTGGTTTTATCAAGGACAAACCGGGTTACGAAAACAGGCCACTGCGTATTCTGAAGAGTGATGTTGATGATGCCGTGTACGCAAAGGTAAGGACTGCCATGGCGGATGCGATCAAAACAGAGTTCAACAAACGCGGGTTTGACGGCTTGCCGGATCGCTTACTGGCTTTCTGCTTCGCTGAGGGTTTGCTCAAACAGGAAGCAACTGCTGAGGAAGAAGACGAAGAACTTGCTGGCACAATAGCAGGCGAAGAGGACGAGGATGATCTGGTAGGCAATGACGACGACGCGCCTGTTATTGACGATCCCAGCATGGGCATTGATGACAATCTATCGGCTGTGTTGGATGCCGTTGATGCTCCTGTGGAGATGCCTGTAACGCCAACGCGCCGTCGCCGTGGCGCAGCAAGCGCCAGTGCTGATGACAAGTTGAATGCGCTGGCAGCGGAGCACGGTGAAGTCCAGGCACTACCCGCTTCGGAAATGGGACTTAGTCCTGTGACGGTTGCTAATGCGGAAGCTGTTGTACTGACGATTGCGAACTTGCTTGCTGATGGCAAGTCCGTACTCATCAGTGCGCTGGACGTGAAGCAACTGACAGCGTTTGGCGCTGTGCCGAGTAAACCCCCGTGCACAGACGTTGCTGCATCGTCTGGTGCATCTGTACCTGTTATATCGGCGGAGACAAAGAAGGACGCTACGCCTGCGGCACCGCCTGCAAAGATTGCCATGTCTGAGCAGATCCAGAAACGGCTGGGTGCGATTGATTCCGAGGAAGCATTGGATTCCTGGATCGCGGTGCTGTTTCGCACGAAGCTAACGGCGGATGCACAGCGCAAGTCCTTCATCAAGAAGCATGCTGTTCCTACGAGCAAGCCGATTGAGAAGCTGGCTGGTCGTACGATGGCTACGGACATCAAGACGTACTTGCGCGAGGCATGGGCAAGTCTCCAGAAGTAAGTGCGGTCTGTCGGCGTGTTGCTAGTCTAAATAAGGGGCAGTGTTGTGCTGGTTTAGATGGCACTGCCCCTTGGAGATCTCCGCTGTGAAAACACACGAAGTGGTGCCTGCCGATCATTCTCCCGGAAAGCATTCAGCAATTTGCATGGCCTGTGGTTTGTGTAATACGGGAATTATATCTCCGTTCATAGTTCCTTGCACCACTGTTGATGATTCATCCATACAGTCGTTTTATCTAATCGTAGGAGAAGCTCCCGGCAAGGATGAAGATGCAGCAGGAGAGGCGTTTGTAGGACAGGCTGGAAGTATTCTAGCGCGCGGCCTTGATGCTGCTGGTGCGGATAACTGGCGTGCATCATGCATTAAGGATAACGTTGTAAGGTGCAGACCGGCAGTACGTACGCAGTGGGGAAGCTTAAAGAATAGAAAGCCGTCGCAGAAAGAAGCAAAGTACTGCTCACAGTTTCTATTTGCAGACATTGTTAGATACCAACCGAAGGCTATCTTGTTGTTGGGCGACACTGCATTACGGGCAGTGCTTGGTCTCACCAAGATAACTGAAAAGCGTAGGCGTGTTTTCTTTCTTGGTATAGCAGACATGCACATCCCATGCGTTCCCGCGTTTCATCCGGCGACTGTGTTGTATGACGGTAATCAACAAGAGCGATTCAATCAAGATATTAAGTACTTTGTAGATACTTGCATAAAGGGTGTTCAAAGTGCGAGGCCTAATGCTGTGGAAGTAGCAATGAATATACAACCTACGGCTGCGGACATACAGACGTTTCACAAGGCGTGCTTACAGAAAGATCTCACAGCGGCTGTGGACGTGGAGGCAGACGAACTTCTTGTGTATACGTCTGATGACTGGCGCTTACTGTGCATTGGTGTTTCAAACGGCACGCACACGTTGGTTGTACCCGTTGATAGATGCGGAGTAGAACACGAGGGAGAGCGTGTATTTGGAGTGGAGACTGCTCCAGCAGTAGCAGCGATGCTTGATCTTCTTACGGATCAAAAGATCAAGAAGTTAGTAGGGCACAACGTAAAGTATGATAAGCATGCGTTACTTCGTAGGTTTGGTATACATCTTGTCAACGTAGGCGGAGATACGCTTGCAGAGCATGCGTTGTTATATCCCATTGTCGGTGGTCACGATCTTGACACCGTAGCCTCTGAGATTCTAGGCATGCACGGTATTAAGCAAGAGTCTCAAGAGGCAATGGGGTTGAAGCAAAACGATCCACGAGCATTTGGTAGGCTTTCCTATGATGTGCTGGCTACACGTTGCGGTAATGATTGCTATGCTACGTGGCGCATTCACGAGCTACTCAGTAAGCGGCTTCATAAAGCTACGGTTATACAGCCTGATTCTGTTTTATCCTTGCACGATACTTACCGTAGGATTGTTGTTCCAGCACTTTCTACGCTGTTTGACATGGAAACAACCGGCGTGCATCTGGATCAGACTATACGCGCGCAGAAAGAAGTGGAGTACAATACGGAGTTGGAACGTTTAGTAAGGGAGATGCGTAACGATAAATACGTAAAGCTGTTTGAGGCCGAGCGCGGTCGATTGCTGATGAAAGAGTACAGGGACAAAGTAAAAGCGGGATCGCGTGTTAAGCCTGCTACGTTTGCTTTGCACATGAAAGAGTCTGTGCCCTGGAAGCCGGGTAGTCCTGGTGACGTGCGCGCTATTCTGTTTGGTGGAAACGGCACAGGTTTTGGTTTGCAGTCCAATACAAAGACACCATCCGGTGCAGAGTCAACGGATGATGATGCGTTGGCTGCTATTGTAACGTCTGCACAGTGCTCAGATGAGGCAAAAGCATTTGCTGCCAGCATTCGTGAGTATCGTACGCGCAGAACAATTCTGTCCACTTTCATAGTAGGTGTTAAAGACTACATCGGAGTAGATGGGCAGATTCACCCGACGTTTAATCTCGGCGTTACACGCACTGGAAGATTGTCCAGCAGCGATCCTAACCTGCAAAACATCCCAAAGCGTTTTGATGATCACATACGTGGAATGTACACAGTACGCAAGTCAGATCACGCATTGGTTAGCGGGGACTACTCCCAAATAGAATTGCGCGTGCTGGCCGCATACAGTGGTGATCAAACGATGAGCGATGCCTTTCATCACGGTGATGATTTGCATATGCTTACCGCTAGAAAGATAACAGGCAAAGAAGAGGCAGACGTTCAACCAATGGAACGGCGCGCTGCGAAGACAATCAATTTTGGTGTGATCTACGGCTTGTCTGCTGTTGGTTTGTCGGATGCGCTTAGTCGTGAGTTTGAAAGATCCGTTAGCATCGATGAATCTCAGACTTTCATCAATGAGTACTTCGATTTGTATCCTGGTGTTGCACAGTGGATTCATAAGATACAGCGGTTTGCAATGCAGCACGGCTGCGTATACACAATGTTTGGCAGGCGTAGGGATCTTGCTAACGCAGCGCGGAAAGGCCGTGATCGTGACATTATCAAACTAAGAGAGGAGGCACTGAGGCAAGCAGTAAATACCCCAGTACAAGGGACAGCCAGCGACATCGCACTTACGGCGGCAATTGCTCTACACGGTGTGTATAAGAAACTTGAGCAGAGCACTGGTTTGTTTTGTCAAATAGTAGTGAGCGTGCATGATGAATTGCTCACTGAGTGTCACAAGTCACTTGTTGATCGTGTACTCAAGATTAAGCAACACATTATGTGCAAAGTTCCCGTAGCGTTTCTTGGTGATAAGTTGCGAGGAATTCCAGTTTGTGTGGATCTCAAGGTAGGAAAGTCTTGGGATAATTTGAAAGCGTTAACAAAACAAGAATAGGAGACATGATCATGGGACAACGATTTACGAAACCACCAACACCACGGCCAGTAGTTGCTGCTACTCCAATGGTCGCGGCACAGATGAAAAGAGAGGCAGCACGTGCTGCTTTACCACCAAGACCGCCCGCACCTGTTCAAGCAATACCAGTGCCGGTGGCGCGCGCACGTGTAGCTGCGCAACGTCCCGTAGCGGCACCACCGCCGGATAGCTATGGGGATACTCATTTGGACATTGATCGTCTGCGCGAAGACTATCAGCATGTTGGTGCTGCCGCTGAGTTTTATGAGTTACAAGCGGGCAGAAATGTTGTTCGCTTTTTGCCGAACTCTACAGGTAGTTTGTTCTACGCTTGGGGTTTGCAGGTGTTTATTCCAAACGCAGACGGTGCGGGAAACGGCGGGTACTTCATATCCCCAAAGACTAAGGACAGTGATGCGTACTGTCCGGTAGCGTCGATTGTTGACAAGTTGCACAGGCAAGCCAGCTTGGCAGGAGATCCTGGGATACAGAGTGACGCACGTAAGTTGGCGGACGCTTTGACGCCACGCGAGATATTCCTGAGCAACGTGCTTGTTCAGCAACCTGATGGCAGCGGAACTGTTTGCGTTATGCGTTTCAAGCGCAGTGTCTATCGTGCGTTGGCTGCATACGTGCTAAACAGCGCGCAAGAAGCCGATCCTGAAACTGCATCGGAGACGGTGAACATCGCCCATCCAGTAACCGGTGTCAAGGTCGCCATTGAGAAAAGCGGTCAAGGAATGAAGACACGGTACAATACGGTGATCACTGCAAAGCAACAGCCCGTTGGGCCTGATGTTTTGGCTGCGCGTGTAGACGTGGAGGCGCGTATGGCTCCCAGTGATCCCGCTGTTATTGAAGAAGCATTGCTGAATCTTTTCGGTATTGATGACTTCGCGTACTTGATCGATCCTGATACGCCAATCGACTTGCCGATCCTTGAGGACAGATCGCAGCGTGGTGCACCACAGGCACGTACGCGAGTACAGCAGCCTACGAACGTAGCAAGGGCGCAACGGCGTACATTGGCACCCGCTACGCCGCAGCAGCGTCGTACGCTAGCACCAGTTCCGGCTGTAGAAGAAGAGCAACTGGTAGAAGAAGACGATCTGCTTGGTGATCCTGCTGTAGAGAACGGTGGCGCACTCTATCAGTGCTTTGGCGCACATGGTAATCCCGAAGCTGGTCTTGATTGCGCTACATGTGAGCTTACTGGGGAGTGCGAGCAGACCACCCTCGTTTAACACCGCGTAGTTTTGTGCTGTGGTAAAAGTAAAGATGCGGTACTTTTACCACAGTAGTTCTTTTTATGCTACGTGAGTTGATCTGAGCGGATTGGAAATGAGTTGATGCGATCCGAGTAGATTGGAAACAAACTGAACAGAAACGAAAAGGTACGACATAATGCTTTCTGATAAATTGTCTGCTCGTCTTATTCGTGATGGCAATCGTGCATTGGGTGATGGTACATTTGAAATGTTGAGTAGTGCAGCGTCTGCAATTAGACGCTGGTATTCAACAGGCATTCCGGCTTTGGATGTTGTGTTATCTGGGAAGATAGGTAGAGGTATCCCATCAGGTAGGCTTGTTGAGTTATTTGGTGATGAACAGACTGGAAAAACAACTGTTAGTTGCCTTCTCTTGAAAGAGGTGCAGCGTCTTGGTGGGTTATCTGTACTATTTGATACGGAAAGCACATTTGATGCAGAACGCGCACGGTTTCTTGGAATCAACGTAGAGTCGCTCGTACTTGGTACGGATGCCTACGTGGAAGCTATTCTCAGTGCAATTGAAGTTGTACTAAAGAAAACACAGAAGTGTCCGTGTTGCGTGGCTTGGGATACATTGGCAGGTACACCTACAAGTGCAGAACGATCTAAACGTGCTGGTGAGTATGGTGGTGGGATTGGTGATCATGCCCGCGTTCTGAGTAATGGCTTGCGGCGTTTAACAAGCTCGTTATCTGCAAGTGAAGCGTGCTTGATTATTACCAATCAACTCAAGACTGGCGGCTTGATGAATCCATTCGCTACTGAGCGTGATAGAGAAGCTACGCTTGGTGGCCGCGCAATGAAGTTTCATGCGTATATGCGCGTGCGCTTGCACTATGCGCGAAAGTTCCGCTGGGCTGTTGATAAGAAAGCCGTGGTAATCGGTGATGAGATAGAAGCAACGGTAGTCAAAGATAAGAATGGGCCGTCAAACATTCGTGGACGTAACGCGATCTTGGTGCTGCGTAAAGTCGGGCGCGATGCTGGTACGTTTAGTGCCAGTCTGTCGGCGCTGCGTACATTGCAACTGTGGGGCGTACTGCCTGCAAAAGATCCGTTTATATTTGCTAAGAAACCCTGTACTGCACTCAAGTGGGATGAAAGATACAATACAGAACCAATGTTTCAGCAGTGCGTTCATGCATTATTAGAAGCGGCAAACGCAAAGCTGCTCCGCGATGCTGCCGTACTTGGTAGTGGTGAGACAACAACAATAACTGACAATGAAGAAGAGGAGTTGTGAGAGTGTCTTCACAGTTTCCGTTTCCATGTGCACGTTGCGGCTGCTGCTGCCTGGCGATTGTTTGTCCAGTGGGACTTGAGTTTGGTGGCAGAGAAGTACCGTGTGAGTTTTTGACGTTCTCAGAAGACGTTGCATCTTGTGTTCTGTTAGATAATGGCTTTGCTTCCAAAGAAGATATTGGGGCAGACTTGGGATGCTGCATGAAGGGGCGGGCAGTTAACCGCACAACGGGCGCAGTCATAGACTGGGCATGTCTGCCTGCTGAGATAAAACGCGGTATTGTCAGAGGCGTCCAGGAAGGCCAAGGCGCTATCCTACAGGATTCTAGTAGGAGAAGTTACGTTAAGGGGGTACTGAACGTCTCCTGAGTCATCCTAGAGCGTTTAGTGACGTTCTACGCAGATCTCTACAAGAGTAGAGCCGAAATGAGTCGATCAGAAAGTAGTAGATGCGACGCGAATAGAATAGAAAAGAATAGGAATACAACATGAAAAAACAAGTACTGTTGCTTGATCTAATGAATGCATGCCATCGAATGCGCCACGCATTTGAGTCCTTAGCAACTAAGAAGGGACATCCAACAGGTGTCCTGTACGGTGTCTTTGAGATGTTGCAGATCCTAGCAAGCGAACGGCAGCCAGATGCAATTATTGCCGTTGGTGAGTCTCCTGGAAGATCATGGCGCACTGCAATTTGTCCCACGTACAAAGATGATCGGCGTAAACGTGTTGAACAACTCGGCACAGACGAGCGCAGTGATCTGGATGACTTCTACAAGAAGCAGATTCCAGACATGCTGTTTCTGTTGCGCGGCCTGAACATTCCGTACGTAACACTACCAGGTGAAGGTTACGAAGCTGACGATACGCTGGCTGCAATTGTGCGTAGCGATCTTGCCAAGACAGCGGACTTCACTATTGTCTCTACGGACAAAGACATGTACCAATTGGCGCGCGACAACTTGGCAGTGCGTGTGTACAATCCTATGACGAAGGCGATGGTTTACTGCAATGACTCCGGTGCATTGTGTAAAGATCCCAGTGACGGCAGATCGAACATCATTGCACCCTGTCCATTCAGTTTTGTTTGCAGGCGTGCTCTCGTAGGAGATCCGTCCGATAACGTTAAAGGCGTAATTGGTATTGGTGAGAAGGGTGCCGCAAAGATCTTTCATACGGGAGCCCAGATCCAACCAGAATTACGCCGCCAGTACATAATGCAGTACCGTAATGCAATACGCGACGGTGCTAACAAACACAGCAGTGCAGATGCGTTTTCTGTGTTCCTCAAGAACATGGCGGTAATGGATCTTACCGGTACGATGTATGAAGCAGCATTGCACAAAGTGCGGAACGTAGGTACTCGTGATCTGTGCAGGCTGGTTGCTGAGGTTATAGTTTCCGCACAGCGGCAAGCAATTGGTAATCCAGACGTGGAAATGTTTACGCTCCAAACGTTCGATCCAGAAGCGCGTTTGCTGCGCTTTCTTCGTGTACGTGAGTTTGAGGCAGCTTCAAAGATATCTTCGTGTAGGGAGTTGCACAAACTGTTCCGAGATCAGACTTTCAAATCTGGTGCGTGGTTAAGTTCTCTGGTTGCAGAACAAGACGACGATGAGGAGGAGTTATGAGTGGCCCAATACCTCTTGTTGCGGCTATGCTAGAAGCTTTTTCATCTTCTCTGTTGTCATTGGCAGCAGAAATTATGAATGTTCGTTATGGGCCGCTGCCTTTGGTGCTGTTTGAATTTAGGGGGCAGACGTATTGTGTTGAAGAAACAGATGAGTGCGGCTTGCCTATTGGTAGTGATTCTTGTAAACGTTGGGCATTGAATAAACTGTTAAGTAAGGCTGCTTCGGTGGAGGAATTATGATCAAGATACTTGCGTTTGGTGATCTGCATTTGCATCCTTGGCAAGAAGGTGAAAGATCCTACAGACTTCAACAATGCATTGTGTGTGCGCATAGAATCTTAGTTGCCGCCGCACAGAGTCACGTTGATGCTGTTGTATTTCTCGGTGATCTGTTTGAGGCTAAGCGTTCGATACGCGCAGAAGCTATAGTTGCTGCTGGTAACGTGTTTCAGTTTGCAAAGAAGACTCTGCCAAATACGCCGTTGTATATGATCGCTGGCAATCATGATTATCTTGGGCCGTCACGTCCGTCTGTGCTTTCTGCATTCTCTGCGTATGGGACAGTGGTAGATCATGTTGTGCATGAGACTTTCATGGGTGATGCAGATATTCTGATGGTGCCGCATGGCTGCCTAGATTCACGGCTGTCACATCCAACGCTGTCCTACGATGTTGCGTTCTCTCATGGCTCAGATCTTTGGGGACCAGCGCCAAATATGTATTTTGATCTACACGCCAAACTTGATATGCCAAATATGCCAACAGAATATGCGTTGCGCGTATCTGGATTACAACGTGGCTGTCTTGTTTGTGGACATCACCACATGCCGCAGAGTTTGCGCGTGGGGCGTTATATCCCTGTTGTTTGCGTAGGCGCGCCAATGTCACATGATTGGAGTGACATTGAGCAGGTCAACGATGCTGGTGAAGTAATTAACAAGTACGTTCGTGGCGCTGTGATCCTGTCGGTTGAAAACCACAAGATACACATGGAGCGTGTAGTACGGGGCAATGGCTTTCCACGCTTCTTTGATCGCAAGCCAAACTGTTTTAGAGACGGCGTGGACTTCGTACGTGAGATAGCAGCAGAAGAGAACGATGCAGATACGCGCGTACACGAAAACGTAGAAGAGATAGCGGGCAACGATGTACTGACAGCGGTGCGTACGTTCGCACAGGATCGTGCACCAAAAGATAGTGTTGCTGAGTATGTGTCAGTAGGAGAACAGCTTGTTGGTGTTGAGTCAAATACTTTAACAGAAGAAGACGATGAAGAGGAGCTATAGTATGGCACAATCACTTGACATTCCTACAACCGAACAAAGACTGCGTGCGATACTTGCGGAAAGATTCCAAGTAGATCCTTACAGCGATGCTGTACAGGGTGTCCTTGAGAATGTTGGGCTGTTGCAGCATAACTGCACGGCGACACCTGCACCGTATACCGACGACTCTCTGTTCAAAACGAGGTTATGCTACAGTGCTTAAACTTAGTAAGATCACATGCGAGAATTTTCGCTTACTGCGCTCAGCATCGTTAGATGTGAAACCCGGTATCTTCTTCATACGTGGTGTGAATGAAGACGTTCCGCAAGCATCAAGCAACATGTCTGGTAAGTCAACGCTGCTGTCAGCTATTACGTGGGCGCTGTATGGCGTAGACTCTGCTGGAGATACCCTTGCAGACAGTGTTGTATCCAACGGGGAAACGTTTTGTCGTGTGCATCTTGAGTTTGAACATCAGAGTGGTCAGCGTCTAAGTATCGTTCGAGATCGTTGCAATGTTGGTGGCACACGCAATCTCGTTTACATTGGCGAAACTTCTAAGTGGAGTGAGACGCTGCTTGAGCCTGCTGATCTGACACGCGGTAGAATCTCCGCGCTAGTAGGTGCGCAGGACGTAATGCTGGCGTCAAGTATCTTTGGCTATGATGAGTGCTACGTACCGTTCGCACGCTCTGGGGATAAGGCTCAAAAGCGTTTGTTTGATCTGTTGGTGTCAGCGTCTGATCTGGATGCTGCGTTTGAACGTGCGCACTTGTTGTATGAAGATGCAGAAAGAGAACTCGAAACAGCGCAGCACACAGTAGCAATACTTGAGGCAAAACGATCAACGCTTCTGGAACTTCATAACAACGATACTGGCCACGAAGACGTTCGCAAAGCAAACCAGATACTGTCTGTTTGTGCAAGTAAGCTACGCAATGCTGTTGCTGCTGTGAACGTTGCACGGCATGGACGTACAGAGGCGTATAAACTCCACGTAGCAAGACTGAGCGGTATCGATTCAGACATTGCAGACGTTCGTAAGAAAGAACAAAAGCTATGGGCTGTAAAGGGAAGTCTTAACGCGCAACGCAAAGAAATTACAGAGTCTCACACTGTATTGAGCCTGTCCGATAGTGGTAGTAGCAGGCAGTGTCCGGTATGTGATGCGCCGCTTAGTGCCAGTAAGCGTAAGCAATTACTTACTGATCGGAAGTGCAAGCTACATGATCTCGATCAGCAGGATAACGCCTGCCACCAGACATTATCTGATATGGAAAGTTCAGTGGCTGTGCTGAATCGTAAACGCGAAGCTCTTTGTGCTTCTGAGCAGAAGCTGTGCAATGATTTCCTAGCATTGGAAAGCGAAGTATTACTGGCAAGAACAAACGCCGCCGCCGCAAAGCAGTCGTTGCTTTCCGTAGAGTCGGCGGAGACAGCGCGGCATACATCCATGCGAACTTCTTTGCGTGATGTAGAACAGGCACTAAGCGCACGACAGCAAGACGTGCTGACATGGGAACGTAGGCGAACGATCTTACAGTTTTGGCGTGAGGCATTTGGGCCGCGCGGAATACGCGCTTATAGGTTGGATAAGATCACGCCGGTTCTCAACTCATTGGCGCGTTCCTACTCACACAGATTGTTTGGCGACGGCATGAAGTTGCAGTATTCTACGCAGACGCCATTGAAGCGTGGTGGTTACAAGGAGGCGTTTGATTGTTGTTTGGTGGATAGGAGTGGTGTTGCTGTACGTGATGGTATCAGTGCTGGGCAATCAATGCGAAGAGATATTACACACGCATTCGCAATGTGCAGGTTGGCCCAGAGTCTTAGTGCACGTAGAGTCAACTTCATAGCATTTGACGAATTGTTCCGTACGCTGGACGCTCGTGGCATCGAGCGCGTAATGGAATTGCTGCGTGAAGAGCAGCAACGCTATGGTGGTACAATCTGGTTGATTGAGCACAACGACGATCTTGCTTCGATGTTTGAGAGCACGATAACGGTCAAACGTTCAGGGGGCGCTTCCTCCGTATTGACAGATTAGGTGTAGTTTGTTATGGTAACACAATTGGAGGCGAGGTGAGTCGATCTGAACTAAGTCGATTGGAACTGAAAGGAACAGGAGCACAATATGAAAATGACAAACGTACTAGCAATTGATCCTGGGGTATCTGGTGGTATTGCATGGCGTGAAAGCAGCGGCAAGATCTTTATACAACGAATGCCCGATACGCTTGTAGATCTGAAACGTATGCTGCAAATAACATGCTGTACGTTTGTCGTTGTGGAAAAGACCGGTGGCTACATGCCCGGTAACAGCGGGCCAGCATCTGTGAAGTTCGCAAGACACTGTGGTGAAATAGACGGGTTGCTTGTGGGCTTGGGAATTTCATTTGAGCGAGTGTCACCACAAGTATGGCAGAAGCATTTAGGGGCACTGCCGAAAGAAAAGCCTGATCGTAAACGTAAGATCAAAGCGTTGATGCAAGAGCGGTATCCAGATCTTAACGTAACACTATGTATGGCTGATGCTCTTGGTATCCTAACATGGAAACTCAAAGATGAAAGGCTAAGCAGAAATGCCAAAGAAGATCTTGACTGCGAGTTGTGATGCTCTGTTCCTAACCACTGTTACATGGTTGCCAGTTGCAGCTATTCGTCTCGCACCTTGGAACTACAAGATTGATGATGACGAATCACTCGCACGTTTCAAGGCGTCAATACAAGCAGGTGCCGTGACGCCGTTGCATGTAGCCAAGCTGTCAGACAGCACGAGTGCACACACACATGAAGTGCTGGACGGCAATCACAGACTGTCCATATTGTTTGAACTTGGTGCTACGAAAGTGCCGGTGTATGATCATGGTGACTTGTCAGAAGTGGAACGCAAGGCGCTGTCTCTACGATACAACGGGCAGTGGTTTGCAACGGAGACGCTGGCGCTTGCTCGCTGTTTAGAGGACATCGAAATGAATCTGCCGCCAGCACTTGATCTGTTGCCGTACAGTGCTGCTGAATTTTCTCATCTTGTAGCAGCGTTATCTGCTGATCTCCAACAAGTAGATAACACATTGCTTGAAGAAGAGGAACCGAAGAAACATCGGCAGCATAAAGAACGTGCGTCAAAAACAGTTGTCTGTCCAAACTGCAATCAATCTTTTACGTTATAACAAATGAGCCGACAAGAAGTAAGTGGAGGCGAAGTGACGTGATTAGACGTGAGCAGAAAAGAAAAGGAATAAACCAGTGGCACAGGGCCGTACGCTTCACGAGTACGAGAAGACATATCAAGCCTACTTAACGGAATCTACGTTGGCGGATACAGCACGAACAGCCGGTGTTAGTCTACAGACTGCTGGCCGGTACGTTAAGCAGGGTGTGCCGTCTCTTGGGCTTGAGCCAATCAAAGATCGCGTTGCGCGGGAAGTCATGCTGCGCGTGGAAGATGCTGAGCGCAATCGCAGACGTGCAATAGAAGCTCACTC
>Ga0180008_1000826_pt1 | contig 22183 bp, 16 predicted proteins | sample MM_PW_MetaG_FD_121121 | JGI IMG/M metagenome (GOLD analysis project Ga0180008, IMG submission 121121) | Groundwater microbial communities from the Aspo Hard Rock Laboratory (HRL) deep subsurface site, Sweden - MM_PW_MetaG | ecosystem: Environmental > Aquatic > Deep subsurface > Groundwater...
AACTCCACCTTACCGATGAGCCCGGTGGCCACCGAGATCGAATTCGCATGGGTGGGGCATGCCCCACCCATGCGATCGCCTCAATCTACACCGGAAATTACACCACGAGCGCGGACGCTAACCATCGCGGCGATATCGCGGCTATGGGACAAGGCTGCGCGACAGCCACGCGCCGTCTGCTGCGACATATGACGCAGCCACCAGCAGGCTGGTCTGCCCCCTGACAGGCTCCGATGTTCAACCGCGATACCATCGCAGCACGAATGCAGAACAAGGGCAATGCCGTCCCCTCGTCGCGATATTGCGGCGATAGCGATGGACAGGCTCTGCCACGCCAGGAGGCATTGATGACAAGACATAGCGAAGAAGATTTCGCCCGCGCCGTCAGGGAGATTGCCAGCCGGCCCGGGCATAGCGGCGAAGTGACCAACTACCAGATCGCCATGCATCTGGACCGCTCACCGGGTGGCGGTCTTTACAAGCAGTTGGAGGAATGGCGCGCGGGTCGTGGCACCTCCGGATCGACCATGATCAGCAGGACGCCGCCCGCGGCCGCGGCGATGCTGGATAAGGTCAACGACCACCTCTTGACCGTCGCCAACGCCATCGCGCGCGATATCGCCGGGCAAGAGATTGGGGACCTGCGTGAGCTATATGTCCGGACTGCGGTCGAACGGGATCAGGCGCATGAGGAGATCGAACGGCTTGAGCAGCGTCTGGCGGATGCGAAAGCGCGCGAGCGGGATCTTATCCAGGAGGTATCCACCCTACGCTTCTGCCGCGCCGATCGTTCCGCGCAGATGCTGCTCGCCGCAGTAAGGTTAAGCGCCGGGATCAGAACTGCCCGCTCACGCAAGCCTGTCTGGCAAGGCAGCGAGTAAGACGGACTGAAGGCTGCGCTGGCACTGCATACCTCACCATGCCTCCTCATAGCTCCAGTTCCGATGAGCCGGCCCGGTGCACGCTGGCCCCTCGACCTGGATCTTGCGCAAACGCCTGAAGCAGGAGGGCGCGAACATGAAGGTGCTGCTGGATGACCAGAAGGTTCTTCTGGTCATCCTCTGTCCAGCCGGGCGCTGTAAGCTGACCGTTCGGTCCGATTTCATAATCCGTGCGCTTTTCCCGCACATCGGCCAGCAGGTCGCGAAGCGCCCCATCAGGCTGGCCGTCGCGGCCGAAGAAGCGCGTCATATCCTGTGGCCCCGGATGTGGCGCAAAGTCCAGCATGCCGGCCTGCCGGGAATCCAGCGCGCCGATTGACGACGGCAGGTTCGGCGGCGCTGTCGGCAGCGCATCCGGAACCGTCATATGGCTTTCGTCATCCTGCTCGACCGCCTCTGCAATCGTCGCCTCGACATAATGATGGAAAGACCGGCGGTGAGCTTGCGTATCGACGACCTTCGTTCCCTTGCCTTTTACGCTGCTGGTCGGCGACAGGGGCGACAAGCGCGCCAATGATTCACGGACTTCGATCCACGGCAGGCCTCGGCGCAAAAGGGTGGCGCAGACATCGCGATCAATCGCGCCGTATCGGTCATCGCGCGAGACGGCGATATCGACCGGACGTCTGGACAAGACCTCATAATAAGTGTCCAGCCACAGGCTATCGCTGTCACTTCCTTCCCGAACTGCCTTCTCCATTCTGCCTAGTGCATCGTTCCGGTCCTGCAACTCCGCTGCACGGGTGCGATTGTCTTCCGCCTTCTGCCGGACGCCCGGCTGCTCGAGCGCCGCCTCGAACAGGGCATCGATCGACTCGGCATTGATAGCGTCAGTGCCGACAATCGCCTTTGCCGGAGAGCGCCTTTCGATGAGCTTCTTTATGACGCGCTCGTCAAGTCCTGCCTGATCGTTCAGCAACTGGCCGATCGCACCGACCTCAATTGCGCGGATACGATCGGCATCGAAGACCTTTCCGGTCGGAAGGGTTTGCAGCGCTGACTGCCAGGCAGAGAGATAGATGCCTGTGGCACGGCTGTCGCCCGGGCGCGTTTTTGCCGCTGCGACAAGCCTGGCGCGAATATCTGCGGCGCGCACGTCCAGTGCCTGGCGTTCGCGCTGTCGCGCGCCAAGTGCCTCGGACATGGCCCGGCTCTGCTTGGCCTGAATACTTTGCCGTTCCGCTCTGGCCTGCGCCGTCTTCTCTTCACGTCGTTTGTGAAGATCGGCCAATATGGCCTGAATCTCCGGCTCGGCCTGCCAGCGCAGATGCTTGTGCATGTCCGTCTTGAGAATTGCGATGTCGATCTCTGGCCGTCCGTTGCTGGCGGCAAGGGCCTCACCTCCTCCGACAGCATCACGCAGCAAGGCTATGGTGGAATTCTGCGTGTCGGCCGCATTCTGGAAAATAGGCAGATGGGCCGGGTCATTCATCAGCGCCTGTGTTTGCCTGTCTGGCTTGAAGCGATCGATGCTGACATGGCCATCTGCGACATGGACACGGTGACCTGCCCTATCCAGCCGTTCGACCATCTGCTCCGCCAGGCGGCGCGCCTTCCTCGCCAGCTTCATCACTGTCATGCGGCTGCGGTTTAGCGCCGCCGCCTTGATCCGGGCGGCCTGCGTCCGGGCGGGTTCAATCCTGTCGCGCAGTCCAGCCGTGAGCCGGGCAAGCTGTTCATGCAGCCGTACAGCATCGGCACGAAGGGCACGGGCCGCTTCCGCCAGTTTCGCAATCCGGGCCTTGTGCTGATCGAGCGCCTCGCGCCGGGTCTCCGACACCTTGCCCAGCAGGTCCTTGTGAACCTCTGCCGCAGCGGCATCGCCCTGAGCGGCGCGCTGCGCCACGAAATCGGCGAAGGTCGGACGCGGTGTCTTCGCTCCCGCCTCCATCAGCGCAAAGTCGCGGCTTGCCTTGACCTGTGCCAGTTCGTCAGACCGCTCGGCCCGGATCTGGCGGTGGAATGCTTTCCGAGGTTCGTCCGCCAGTCGCTTATCGAACCGATCCATGATCGCTGCCCGATCCCGCTTATGCCGACGATAGGCAGCATCCCGGCGTTTCTGAATGGCCTCCCAATCCTGAAGTTGCAGGCGAAACTGGCGCTGCGTTGCACGCCAATGGTCGTTGCGCGCTTCCACCTTGGTCTTGCGCAGATTGATCGCCGCCCGATATTCAGGATGCCAGGAAAGGAATGGCATGTCCGCACTGGCATCCAGCTTTGGCATGCCGCCCATGTCAAATGCCGACACCTTCACGGCGTCCTTGCGGCTGTTGATGCTCTGCACCATCAGGCCACGCACTCGTCCCTTCGCCTCATAGGGGCGCAGGACGAGCGCATGGACAGCGAGCGCAGCGGCGCGTTCGTCCCATGTCGACAGAGCCAATGCAGTACGGACCTCATGATACAGCCGATCCTGCAGCGGGGTCATGCCCGTTCGCGCCAGATGTTCCTGCTGGGCTCGGCTGATCTCCGGCTCATCCGGCCTCTTCGTCGACCTCTTCGAACTGAGCTGCCGCAGCCCCCATTCCGCTTCGACGTCCCGAGCGAGCCCGGTCAACCTCCAGGCCAGATGGCTGTCCCAGGCGCGGCTCGCGGCAGTTCCCTTGGGCAGGGTGCGCGCTTCTTCCGCCGTCACCTCCCGCCTACTGTTCCTGTCCCAGAATTTGCGTGGCGGAGCCTTGCCCTCATCGTCCACTTCGCACGCCACAATGTGCAGATGGCCGCCTTCCTCACTGTCATCCGGCTCATCATGCACCACCTTGACGTGGGCGCGTCCCTCCAGACCAGCGACCTTCAACATACGGTCGCCCAATTCCTGATATTGTGCGTCGGTCAAAGATCGTTCAGCACGCGCGATGAGATGCACGACGGGTCTGGTGCGCCGGGGATCCCGCGCGGCATCGTACGCCAGTTGAGCGGCGAAGGTGCGGTAGCTGAAAAGCCCCTGCGATTTCAGAACCCGCGCATCGTCCCTGCCTGCATATTTGCCTCGCCGGGTCACATAATCGACCACGCCGCCGAAATAGCTGCCCCGGACGACCTTGATGATCATGGCCGCACCGCCTTGTGAACCGCCTCGATCGCGTCGTCGAGGCGAGAGCCGATCCGTGCGTCGATGCGACCTAGGCTGGTGAGGACCTTTTCCGCAGCAAGAGGATGTTCATGGCGGACACGGTCGCGATGCTCGTCGGCGATGAAGACCGGATCGATCCGGTCGATCCAGTCCATCAGGCGCCGCAGGTCTCGCCGCATATCGCGAAGGTCTGCCCCGACATTGCCAAGAAGAGCGAGCGCTTCCTGTCCGCCCGGCATCGGCATGGGCATTCGCTGATGGGCCGCAGGTGCCTTGCCCCGACGCCGTTTCGGCTGCTCGGCCATGCCGGCGATCTGGGCGCGCAACCAGTCCTGCCGGGCATGGGGACCCGCGAACCCTTTTTCCGCAATGGCCACATCGAACACTGCCATATCGTCTGGCGAGAGCCTGAGGCGAAGATCCTCGCGGCGAGGACGGGCACCGGCGGCACGGTTGCCGTCCTCATCATCGGGGGCGCTCATGCCGGGCGCTTTCGCACGGGGAGGGTTCGGGAGGGGCAGCGCCCCACCTGACGAGTTATGTCGTTCCACCGCCCCTGGCGACAGAGCAAAGCGACAGAGACAGGGGCATATTTGGTGGACACGACATTACTCGCTTACTTACTTATTCTTATGGTCTCACATACTTCATGACCTGCCAATAGGGTGTCGTGAAACGGCGTCCCGATTCTGCGGAAATCTGCCAATGAGGGATGAAGGCGATTCATCCGGATAATGCCGGATTTTGCAGGTGCGCATGATCCGGGCATGAAGCCGATTTATCGGGAAGACTCCAGCAAGTCCGATCGACGCATCTCCGGTTGCGTACGACGTCACCAACGGCGCTTACCTACGGTGCTTAGGCATCGCAGTTCTCGACCCACGTCGATGCAAGGCACACGTTCATGAATGCAATTGGTCCACTGCCAAACGGGACGAACTCATACCATGGCAATGGCTACGCGATTAGAATCGGCCGGTCGCGCAAACCATCGAGCCCGCGACGGCACAGGACGCAAATGATCGCTTTGCCTGCTTGAGCGGGGTCAGTTGTCCGGATTATCAACTTCGGCGCGTCGGCCAAGGATCGCTATCGCCGCCTCCTCGTCGCATCGAGCGCTCTCCCGGGTCCACTGCACCACATCTCCTTGCCGACCGCAGGCAAAGCAGTGGTACAGTCCCCTTGCATCGTTGACGAGCAGGCCTCGCTCGCGGTCCTGATGAGCCGTGCATTGACCACGAAGTTCGTCGCCAGAGCGTACAAGGTGGACCGTTTCACCAATGAGAGCGGCAATCGAGATGCGGTCCCGCAGTGTTTCGGCGTTTGGATGAGTGCTTAGCATCTATGTACGATCGTCGTTGCCCGCTCGTGCGTCAACTAAGTAGGAACGGTGCCTGCATCAAAACCCACAGGTATCTCCGCTCTTGCAACATCGACAAGGCGGCTTTCTGACCTCCCTTACCCAATAAAAGGCTGGCTGACGTTCGACCGGCGTCAGCTCGCGACCGATAGTGTTGAAAAACTCGGCCTTGCAGTAATCGTGCAGTCCTGATTCACTGAACCTGTCGTTGGGAGACAGGCTAATGATGGGCAATCGGACGGTGATGCAAGAGGCGCTGTTTTACAGCTTCAGCCTGGAAGATCATGTGCCGCAAAGCCACTTATTGCGGGCAGTTGACCGCTTTGTGGACCTGAACGGTATCCGGGAGAAGCTACGACCATTCTACAGCGAGACGGGCCGCCCATCTATCGATCCCGAGCTTATGATCCGGATGCTGCTCATCGGCTATTGCCTGGGCATCCGGTCAGAACGGCGCCTCTGCGAGGAAGTGCATCTTAACCTGGCCTATCGCTGGTTCTGCCGCCTCGGTCTTGACGGAGCTGTGCCGGATCATTCGACCTTCTCCAAGAACCGCCACGGCCGCTTCCGGGATAGCGATCTGTTGCGGGACCTGTTCGAGATGACAGTTACGCGCTGCATTGAGGAAGGATTAGTCGGTGGCGAAGGCTTTGCCGTCGATGCCAGCCTGATAAAGGCCGACGCGAACCGCCAGCGAGGTGTGCCCGGCGAGGAAGGCTTGCCCCCGGACATCGTCAACCACGCAGCCCGGGAGTATCTGGAGGTACTCGATGCAGCAGCGTTCGGCGCGGCATCGCCCGTCACGCCCAAATATCTGTCGCCTGCCGATCCTGCAGCGCGCTGGACAAGCGCACATGGCGGGCAAGCCTTCTTCGCTTACAGCACCAATTATCTCATCGATTTGGCAAACGCCGTGATTGTTGATGTCGAAGCTACCACGGCGATCCGCCCAGCTGAGGTGACAGCGCAGCGAATTATGATCGACAGGACGCAGGAACGCTTTGGTATCTGGCCGCAGCGTCTGGCCGCCGATACCGGCTATGGCGATGCCGCCAATATTGCCTGGCTCGTCCATGAGCGCGGTATCGAACCGCACATTCCCATCTTCGATCACGTGGGTCGCCGGACTGGAAGTTTCCAACGCACCGAGTTCCGCTACGACCATCACAATGATCTCTATGTATGTCCCGGCGGCAAAGAGTTGTTCCCGCGCCGCAAGAACTATGCGATCCCACCGCCTGACGTCGATCAGGACGGGTTCATCCGCTACCGCGCCAGTAAACATGACTGCGATGCCTGCGCTCTCAAGCCGCAATGCTGCCCAGGTCAGCCCAACCGAAAAGTGATCCGATCAATCCACGAGGGCGCGCGGGATCTGGCAAGAGATCTATCCAAAACTGATGCCTATGTCACATCCCGACGCGAGCGGAAAAAGGTTGAGATGCTGTTCGCCCACCTCAAACGCATCCTCAAACTCGATCGCTTACGTCTGCGAGGGCCAAACGGTGCAAAGGATGAGTTCCACCTGGCAGCAACCGCTCAAAACCTCCGTAAGCTGGCCAAGCTGGTCCCGATCCATCCAAAGACCGTTCCTGCCTGAACCAGTTGCCCGGGTCCACCTCAGCACCAGTGGACGGCAATCCCGGACTTCTTCAACACTATCGACCAACTCTTGCCGTTCGGATGCCGATGCAGGAAGGTCAGCTTACGCCGGAACAGGTCATTCCAGTTGGCCCCGACCAGCAGCTTTGGCAATTAGCTCTTCTGAATGATGGTGTTGGTACGAGGGCCGGACGATCGGCCTTTGCAGCGTCCGACAATCATTTGGCATCGATTAACGTAATATGCAAAGGGCACGGGACGGAATGCGGGACGAAACCGGAGATATGATGCAGGGTCTGGAAACATCCGGTGACCGATTGGTAATGAGCCTCATTCAACGTCATATAGGTGCAACACGCGCTGAATTGACGAAAGCATCATCCTTCACGCAACAATCAGTGTCGCGTATCATCGACCGCCTTGCAAAACGCGACCTCATCAGGATCGGCGAGATTGTCCGCAACGGTCGGGGCCAGCCCAGCCCGATCATCAACCTCAATCCGGATGCCGCATTCTCGCTTGGCTTGTCGATCATGGCGGATGGTGTGAAGCTGGTCGCCATAAACCTGTGCGGTGAGGTGATCTGCGAGAGCGCGATCGGCGTTGAATCTCCAAGTCCTTGCGATGTGCTGGAAATGGCCAGCAGCTTCATTGCCAGTTTGGCTGAACAAGGGCATGCGCTGACTGCGCTGGCCGGGTTGGGAATCGGGATTACGGGCTATTTCGTCGTTGACGGCAGTCAGGTCAATCCGCCCGCCCTGGATGATTGGGCATTCGTCGAAATAGGCCGCGTGTTCAAGGATGCGCTCGGTATCCCTGTGTGGGTGGAAAATGATGGTACGGCCGCCGCAGTGGGAGAATCCTTGCTCGGCTATGGTCGTGAAGTCGATGACTTTGCCTATTTGCACTTTGCTGCCGGCTTCGGCGGAGGTCTGATCCGCAATGGGGGAGCGGTTCGCGGCGTCAGCGGCAACGCCGGTGAATTCGGTGGCATGCTGCCGCCCGATTATGTCTCCCCATCGCTGGGCAAATTGATGCAGATCGTCAAGGCCGAGGCGGGAATATCCTATCCGACCTTGCAGGCGTTTCTGGACGCTTTCGATCCATCATGGGCTGGGGTCTCGACCTGGCTCCAGGAAGCGGAACGCTCGCTCACCCTGATCGTCAACGGCATCGGGTCTGCGGTGGACCCGGGCATGATTATCCTTGGCGGACGACTACCAGAAGTGTTGGCCAGCGCGTTGATCGAGCGGTTGCACTTCTATCCCGCAGAACGGCGAGGCTTTCGCCGTCCATCTCCACCGCTTCGGTTCGCCGCATCCCCGTGCGATCCAGTCGCTGTCGGGGCAGCGATGCTCCCGTTCCAAGCTGTATTTTTTTGACATCACTGCTTCAATACTGCGGCTTGATTCGGCTCGCAATGCTAAGGAGCGCCCGCGCCAAACAATGGTAGGCCTTCATCTCTATATAAAATATTGTTTGATTTCATTATATTAAAATAGAGTTTTTCTTTATCACACCAAATGTGTGGAAATGTCATATATTCTACACTTTGGGTGTGGATATGCCGCTGCCAACAGGACAAAGATGCAGGGGCTTCTCCAGATGAAACAGGGATCAAACAGGCGAAACTATTGGGCTGCGGGCCTGATCGCCATCGCTACGGCTTCGGCTGCACAGGCTCAGGTCACACCTCAGCCGGGTGAGACCGGATTGCCGGATAATGTGGAGGCGAAGGGGAATGACGGCGATATCGTCGTCACGGGCGAACGCTATGTGAATCGTGCCGCCATTCAGGCCAAACGCGCCAATCCGCGGATCGCGGACGTCGTGTCCGCGTCCGAGGTCGGCTCGCTGCCCGATTTCGGTTTCGGCGAAGCCATGCGGCGCATCCCCGGCATCTCTCTGGTTCAGAACAATCAGCGGGGCGAAGATCAGTTCGTCGGCATTCGAGGGCTTAACTCGGCCTATACGCTCGTCGTCGGTGATGGTATTGCCCTGCCTTCGACCGAGGTGGGACGCCGCAGCGTGTCGCTTGACGTGCTGCCCTCCACCATTGCCAGCCAGATCACGGTTACCAAATCGTTGACACCCGACATGGACGGCAATGCCATCGGTGGCCAGATCAACTATCGCACGCCCAGCGCCTTCGATCATGATCGCCTGTTCGGTTCGATCCGGGTGGATTATGGCGATTATCAAAATGGTCGCCGTTACAGCAACCGCACGCCGTCCGGCAAAATCGATGCATTGCTAACCACCCGCTTCGGCAATGAAGACCAGTTCGGCCTGGTCGTCGGGGGCAGTTATTTCCGCCGAGACTCTTCGTCGACGGATCCGACCGCTGCCTCCTACGGCTATTATGATGCCGCTGGCGCGCGCCTCGCGCTCAATTCGCCCAGCATCGCCAGCGCCAATGCCGGACCGTTGCGGCGCGACTATTATGTCTACGACAATCTGCGCGACCGCCTCGGCTTGTTCGGGAAGCTGGAATTCAACAACCACAACGGCATTGCCGCCACCATCTCGGCAGCTCAGTTCACGCACAAGAATGACGAGGACCGCAACGACAATGTCCTGGCGGCATCGGGCAATCTTACGAATGTGACAGCAACGAGCGGCACGGCCCAGTCCGGCACCGGCACGGTGCAATATGACAGATATTTCCAGCGACGCCAGATCCGCTATGTCACCGGCACGCTCGATCTCCAGCCGACCGAGCGCGACGAGATCAATTTTCGCGCCAGTTATGGCGTGGGAAGGTTCAGCAGCGCCAATGTGGAAAGCATCTACACAGGCGGCAGCGCCTCGAGCCTGTTCGGCTATGACTATAGCTACAACCAATCGGATTTTCCGATATTGGCGCCGCGCAATGCTGCCGCGACCGACCCGTCCCGCTATCGGCAGACGCTTTACGGCTATGGCCTGAATCGCAACATTGAAAAGGCGACGACCGTGGGCCTGGACTACGGACATAATATGTCCGCGCAGGACCAGGGGCTGGGCTTCAAGGCGGGCACCCAATTCCGGCTGCTTGACCGGAATTACGATCACACCGAAAGCTATTATCAGCCGGTCTCCACGGCGCTTGCGCCGCTATTGAGCACGCAGATCCGCGGCAACAGCTTCTCGCCCTTCATCGATCCGGCCTATACGATGATGCTGGTCGATCAGAACGCTGCGGAAGCCTATTTTCAGGCCAACAAGGGGAATTACGCCCTGCTCGCTGCCACGGCGGACAACAATATCAGCGGTAATTACGGCGTGAAGGAGAACGTCTATTCCGGCTATTTCATGACGACATGGCGGGGCGACCGGCTGCGCATGACCGCCGGCTTGCGCTATGAACTGACCGATTTCAAAAGTTCATCCTATACGCGATCGGCTTACACCACACCCGCGCAATATGCTCTGGCCCAGCGCAGCAGCAGCTATGGCAATCTGCTGCCGTCGTTCAACGCCAGCTATGACGTTACCGGCAATGTGAAGCTCAGGGCGGCCTATGCACGCGCCATCGGGCGTCCCGATTATGATGACCTCGCTACGCCCGCTACGATCACCCGCACGCCGATGGGCTTGTCGGTCGCCAGGGGCAATGCCGATCTCAAGGCCCGTCTGGCCGACAATTATGATCTTTCGTTCGAATGGTATTTCGCCAGCGACAGCATCTTCTCGGCCGCGCTGTTTCGAAAGGATATCGCCAATGAAATCTTCCGGTCTGTGTCGGAAGATACGCTCGACATCGGCGGCGTTCCCACCCTTGTTACCGTGAGCCAGGCGCGTAACCTCGACAAGGCGCGTGTGGAAGGACTGGAACTGGGCCTCGTGGTGTCGAGCCTCGGCTCGCTGTCTTCGCCGCTCAGGGGGCTGGGTTTCTCGACCAACGTCACGCTGCTCAAGACCAATCCCACCAGCATTCTCATGAACAACGGCACCTATCGCCAGCTTAATTCCCTGCTGGAGCAGGCCGATACCGTGTTCAACGCCAGCCTGTTCTACAGCATTGGCCGGTTCAGCGCGAAGGCGGCCTATAACTACACCGGCCGTCAGCTTGCGGTGGTCGGCACGGACTTTGCCGCCAACGACCGTTATCTAGGCGCTGCGAACATCGTGGACCTCCAGGCTTCCTATCGCGTGAGGAAGAATCTCACATTCATGGTCACCGCGAAGAATGTCGGAAACGATCGTCCCACACGCTATTTCGGCCCCGGCGGTGCCGTGACCCGCGATGTGATCGACAATGGCCGGTCATTCTTCGCCGGCGCATCCTACAAATTCTGACGAAAGCACAAGATATGCGCAAATCCCTTTTCGCGGTATCCGTCATTGCCGCCGCCCTGTCGATCGGCCAGCCCGCGCTGGCCCATCGCTCGGATGACATCTGGACAGCACTGATGGCTCCGCCCGGCGCCCGATCCTTCGTTGTCGCGCACCGCGGCGCCCATGTAGAGGTGCCGGAAAACTCGGCCGCCGCCATTCGCCGCGCGATTGAACTTGGCGTCGACATTGTCGAGATTGATGTCCGCTTTACCCGGGACAATGTCGCCATTCTGATGCATGATCCGAAGATTGACCGGACGACGAACGGCCACGGCGAAGTGGAAAGCATGACGTTCGCGGAAATCGAACGGTTGCGCCTGCTCGGTCCCGATGGCAAGCCGACGGCCTATCGGGTGCCGACGCTGAAATCCGTGCTGCGGATCGCGCGGGACAAGATCGTGGTCGATCTTCACCTCAAGGTCGATCGCGCTCCTGAGGTGGCGGCGATTCTGCGGCAGGCGGGCATCCGCCATGCCCTTTTCTATGCCGACGATGCGCCGTGGCTTGATAATATGCAGGCGCAATGGCGTGGCGGCGAAACAGTGCGGCTGGCCCAGTCTCGCGAAGAACTGGATTATTATCTGAAGCAGGCCAGCCCGCATTTCGTTCACCTGACACCGGCCTATCTTTCGCGCGAGTTGATTGAAGGGCTGGATCGGCGTGGGGTGAGAGGCATGGTCAACGTCATTGGCGGTCCCGATCGCGCGGCGGCGGCGGATCGCGGTGCAAGCTATGATGCTTTCATCAACAGCGGAGTCAGCATCATCCAGACCGACCGGCCAAAAGACCTTATCGAGCGCATGACCGAACTTGGCCGTCACAGGATGATCCGTTAATATGACTGGACCGATCGCCACCACTTCCCGCCGGCTATGGGCCATTGCCCTTGTCACATCGCTCTGCATCGGGACGGGCGCGGCAGACCGCGCGCTTGCGCAAAGTCCCCGGCAACGGCTGGCGAACGCTGAAAGCGGCGCCATGGTAGTTGCCCATCGCGGCTGCCATCGCTCAGGCGTGAAGCATGGATTGCCGGGCGCGCCGGAAAATTCTCTGCTTGCGCTCGACCATTGCATCGCCATGGGAATCGACGTCATGGAAACCGATGTCCGTCGCACCCGCGACGGCTATCTCGTCATCATGCACGATGCGACGGTCGACCGGACCACGGACGGCACCGGCAAGGTCGCTGACATGACGCTTGCCGAGATCAGGCGATTGCACCTGCGCGACGGCATGGGCGGCGCGGCTGCGGCGGTGACCGCCCAGCAGGTGCCGACCCTTGCCGACATGTTGTCCCATGGACAGGGCCGCATCCTGTTCAACCTGGATATACAGGAAGCGATCTATGGCGAAGCGATCGACGAAGCTTTGCGCCTGGGCGCGGCGAACGATGCCATCCTGAAAACGAGGGCCGGGTCAGGCTCCCCGCCGCTGGCGGCCATCTCCCCTTATGATCGCGTGCCGTTCATGCCCATATTGTCGAAAGTCAGCGGAACTCCGTCCGAGATGGTGGCGCTCGCCCGGCAACAGCTTGCGGGCGGCCGCCGTCCCGTTGCCTTCGGCACGCCCCGGCTCGACGGCGTTTCCCTTGCGGCGCTGCGAAACGAGGCACGCAAGGCGGGCGTAAGGCTCTGGACGAACACGTTGGGCGATGGCGATGCCCAAGCCATGAGCGATCCGGACCGCATCTGGGGCCGCCTGCTCAGCGATGGTTTCTCGATGATCCAGACCGACGCACCGGAAATGCTCAAGGAATTTATCGCGCGCCAGCATTCAGGCGAGGCGTCACATCGCTGACGCATATCGGCGCTAGCGAGCCCGCGTGCGCCGGAATTTGAAAGTTTTGCATCGGGAAGCGCTTACCGAAAGCCAGGCGGCGCTGTGGCCCTATGGCGTGGCGCATTTCGGAAAGAGCCTTTTCTGGTATTCAAGCGAGCTGGTCTTCGCCTTCTTCCTGACCGAGCGCGCAGGGCTGCCCGCCGCATGGATGGGGGGCCTGCTGGCCGGTGGACTGGTGCTGAGCGCGCTGATCGACCTCGCCATCGGCTGGAAATTGCGCGGCGCCTCGTTCACACTTGCCCGCGCCTGCCGGTTGCAGTTCATCGGGGCTTGCGCGAGCGCGGCGGTGATAACGCCTCTCTTCGCCGCGGATCTGCTGCCCGAGGCATGGCGGCTGATCTGGGCGGTGCTGCTCGCGACCCTCTTTCGTATTGCCTATGCGCTCTATGACATTCCACAGAACGCCACGCTGGTTCTCGCCACGCGCAATGCCAGGGAGCGCGCGCGGCTGGCTGCATTGCGGCTGTCCTGTAGTGGTATGGCCTCCATCGCGGTCGCCACCGCGCTCGCCTGGCTGGTCCGCGGCGGGAGTCAGAACGGAAGCGGCCGTTTTGCGCTAGTGACGCTGGGGATGTCCGTGGTCGCCATCGGCTCGGCCTGGTATCTGACGCGACTGCGGCCACGTCCTGGCGCCGACTGCGCGGTTCCCGCCGCATCGTCCGCTTCGGGCACCGGCATCGGCCTGATCCCGCTGCTCCTGCTGATGTTTCTGGTATCGATAGCGACATCGGTGTTCGGCAAGCTCGAACCCTATTATGTCGCCTATCGCTGGCAGGGCCAGGGAGGGACGATCATCATCGCCGTCTCAGTCGGCCTTACCGTGGCGCAGCCATTCTGGCTGATCGCATTGCGTCGGATGGGCCACCTCCGTACGCTCTGCGTGGCGTTCGTCCTTCTGGGCGCCGGGGCGATCGCCTTCACGCTTGCCGAGACCGCCGGCTATTATGCGCAGGCGGCCTTCGCATTCCTGTTCGGCGCGGCCAATGGAGGCATTGCCACGCTTTTGTGGGCGAGCTTCGCGGATCGGGTTTCCGCCGAGCGTCCGACCGCGCCCGCCTCCGCATTTGCGCTGTTGACGGCGATTTCGAAATTCGGGCTGGCGGTCGCCAGCTTGACGGTCGCGGCGTGGCTTTTTCTGGTGGACTATCGCGTTGACGGCACGGGGCTTGTCCTCGCCATGGCGGGCATTCCAGCGGCCGCCGTGGCAATGTGCCTGGCCGTCATGGCCCTGTCGACCCCGATCCGAAGCGGCGGACGGCTCGGCATTATGCCGCGGATCTGATCGGTGACAACGTTCAATGTCTCCGGCCAAACAGGATTGCACCAAGAGGATGCAATCCGTCGCGAGCCGGCGGCGCCTATGGCCATGTCGACACGGGCGGCTCGATCGGTGGCCAAGCCAAATATTGCCTAGTGCCCCATACCGACTTCAATCTGCTCGAATTCCCCGATCGCGACCGCGCCATGGAGCGTATCCGTGATCTTGCTATGTTGTCGGACATCCTTCCGACCGGCTTTCTTGCTTGGGGTATGGCAGCTTCCCAGAGTCGACTGCCGTCAAGCAGCCATTCTGGAATCGGCCAGCCTTGCTCGTTCCCTGCCCGATCTCCTACGGTTCGCGAACGGCCGGTTTATCCGAAACCTGACACCCACGGATGCGCGCTGAAACGGCGGTTTTGTCCCAAAGCGCGGTGAAGTGGCCCCTCGCGGGAGGCGAGGAGCCAACCGGTCAGATTTCGGTATTCTCCGCAAGGGCAAGCGCGTCTTCCACGTCGATCCCGAGATAGCGCACTGTGTTCTCGATCTTGCTATGACCGAGAAGGATCTGGACGGCACGAAGGTTACCGGTCGCCCTGTAGATGATCGATGCCTTCGTTCGGCGAAGGGAGTGCGTGCCATAGTCGCTTCGCATCAGACCAACCCCTGTCACCCATTCATCGACGAGCCGGGCGTACTGGCGGGTGCTGAGATGCCCATTATGATCAACCCGGCTGGGAAAGACATAGTCGTCGACCGTGCCGCCCCGCCGCTCAAGCCAAGCCAGCAGGCTGCCCCGGGTGTCTGAGAGCAGTTCGAACTGAACAGGCCGACCTGTTTTCTGCTGCATCACGATCGCACGCGTTCGGATCTGCCCGCCGCTGACGATGTCGCCGATCTTCATCTGCACGAGGTCGCAGCCCCGAAGCTTGCTGTCGATCGCCAAGTCAAATAGCGCCCGATCTCGCAAGCGGCGGTGCTGATTGAGGTAGAATCGGATCTCCCAAATTTGCTTCGGTTTCAGCGCGCGCTTCGCACCGACGGTTCGTCCGGCATTCCAGACTTGGCGCTTTGTGGCGGTGGGTTCGGTTTCAGGCATCTCCATGATCATTCTCCGATGGCCAGAGTGGCCGTCCGAAGAACGCTCTGGCGCCTGATAAGCATGATTACCTCGAGGCACCAGCCGACCAGGCCTGGCCGTTCAGATCAGCCACCGCGAACGTCTGGTCCTGACAAAAGCTGCCGATAGACTAGGCATCGCGGCATCCCCGACCTTCGTCGTCCGCAGCATTCGAGCTTCCCTCAGCGCGAACTCGAACGGCGAGACCGATAAGAAAGGCTATAGACACAGCGGGCGCATGTCATTCGGGATACCCTCCTCGCGCACGCTTGGTCTCCCACTTTCGCCGAATGCGGTCTTTGGACCGAATTCGCTTCGACCTTGAGTGCCCACCTGTGGCATCAGATGCTAGGGCAAATTGAGTGTGCTAATGTTGCACGATGGGGAGGGGCAATGGCGCAGATCCGCCATATCGCGATCGAGAATTTTCGCTGTATTGAGAAGTTGGATTGGCACCCGTGCGCGGGTGTTAATTGCCTGATCGGGCCAGGCGACGCTGGTAAATCATCGATTCTCGATGCCATAGACCTCTGCCTCGGCGCTCGTCGGACCGTTCAATTCACCGACGCCGACTTTCATGGCCTCGATGTCACGGCGCCCGTAGTAATCACGATCACCATCGGTGACCTCTCCGATGCGCTGAAGAGTATGGACACCTATGGTGCCTACGTTCGCAGCTTTGATCCAACGACGAAAACGATTGATGACGAGCCCGAGGCCGGAAAAGAGACGGTGCTCTCGGTTCGCTTGCAAATTGGCAGCGATCTCGACCCGGTCTGGTCGCTCGTGTCAGACAGAGCGAAGGCGCAGGGCCTCGCGCGAAATCTAACGTGGGGCGATCGCGTACGTTTGTCGCCAACCCGCATAGGTGTGTTGGCCGATAGTAACCTCGCGTGGCGCCGCGGCTCTGTTCTCAACCGTCTGACCGACGAGAAGGCTGACACGTCAGCCGCCTTGGCTAGCGCAGCTCGTGATGCAAGAAGGGCGTTCGGCGATCTGGCCGATGCTCAGCTTGGCGAAACGCTCAAGATCGTGGCGGAAACAGCGCGTGAGCTTGGAATCCCGGCCGGTGACAAGCTCAAAGCCATGCTCGATGCGCACTCGGTCTCGTTCAGCGGCGGCACGATCGCACTGCATGGTGATGACGGCGTACCGCTCCGCGCTCTCGGCGTTGGATCGACCCGTTTGCTAGTAGCGGGCCTTCAGCGGAAGGCCGCCAAGGAATCGAGCGTTCTTCTCATCGACGAACTCGAGCATGGGCTAGAGCCGCACCGCATCATCCGCCTGCTAGGATCGATCGGTGCGAAGGAAATGCCCCCACCCATCCAGGCATTTCTCACAACCCATTCGCCTGTCGCGCTGCGCGAACTCCGCGGTGATCAGCTGTGGGTCGTGCGGAAGCTTGCCGGCGTCCACAAGCTTGATCTCGTCGGCACGACCGATCCGATCCAAGGAACTATCCGGTCTCAGCCGGAGGCGTTTCTGTCGCGTTCGGTCGTCGTTTGCGAAGGAGCGAGCGAAGTCGGGCTGATGCGTGGGCTCGATCTACACTTCGTTGCGAGTGGCCGCGTATCGCTGAACGCGTTGGGGGCCGTACTGGTCGACGCGGGTGGCGTGAACAAGATCTATGGGCGCGCGAACGTAATCCGCGGTCTCGGTTATCGGTGTGCCGTACTGCGGGATGACGACGTCCTGCCCGACAACGCCCAGGAAGCGCTTTTCACCTTCAACAGCGGTACGCTGTTCAAATGGAATGCCAACTATGCGCTTGAGCACGCGTTGTTCTATCTGGTCAGTGATGCAGCCGTGCATCGACTTCTTGCGCGGGCCGAAGAGCTCCACGAAACTGATCTGATCGAGGCTCATATCAAGGGCGCTTCCGGCGGCACGCTTACCCTCGCGGACTGTCGTGGGACCATGACGCCCCAGATACGCGAGACACTCGCGAAAGCCGCCAAGTCCAACAAGAACCCTTGGTTTAAGACTGTCAGTGCGATGGAGGACGTTGCCCGAGACATCGTCGGACCCGATCTGCAAAATGCCCACGCCGATCTCCGCAATGTCGTCGAGGCCCTTTTCGGTTGGTGCGCGAGTGCCTGACGTCGATCTCCTTGCGATCGATCGTGGAACCGTCACGGCCCCAGCCGGCTGTGGCAAGACCCACCTCATATCCGTGGCGCTGACACGCCATGTCGCACCAAAGCCGATCCTGGTTCTTACCCACACAAACGCAGGGGTTGCCGCCCTTCGCTCGCGGCTCGACAAGGCGGGCGTGGAACCATCGCACTACCGGCTGACGACGATCGACGGCTGGTGCATGCGGCTGCTGACGATGTTTCCAAAACGAGGTGCCTGTGATCCGGCAATCCTCACCGTATCAAACCCGAGGTCTCACTATCCACAGATCCGTCGCGCCGCCGCCGTGCTGCTTCGGGATGGTCACATCGCTGACGTCTTGGCCGCAACCTACGATCGGATGATCGTCGATGAGTATCAAGACTGTTCAGAAATCCAGCATGCCATTGTGTGGTTCGCCGCCCAGAGTTTGCGCACCTGCGTGCTGGGTGACCCTATGCAGGCGATCTTCGGCTTTCAAGGCAACGCCTTGGCCGATTGGGATCAACACGTCTGCGTGCAGTTTCCCCTCGCAGCAGAACTCGCGCATCCCTGGCGATGGGTGAACGCAGGCGAAACGGCCTTCGGTGAATATCTCCTCGATGTGCGGCGGGCCTTGATCGCCGGTCAGGGAATAGAACTTTCGTCCGCTCCCGTCAGAAACGTCAGCTGGGTTCACCTCGACGGCACCGAGGACCATCAGCGACGTTTGCGGGCGGGCGCGGTCGCGGCGGCGCACAACGAAAAGGTTCTGATCATCGCGGATTCCAGAAACCCGACGGGTCAACGCCAATTTGCGAGTCAGATCCATGGCGCCGTAACGGTTGAGAATGTCGACATGCGCGATTTAGTCACCTTTGGCGAAGGCCTCGACCTAGCATCACCCGAGACCCTGCAACACGTCGCCAGCTTTGCGGCTATCGTTATGACCAACACCGGCGCGAACAACCTTGTGGGTCGCGTCGCGACATTGAAGGCGGGGCGAGAGCGCCGACCGGCGTCACCCGCAGAAGCCGCCGCGGTCAGGCTTGTGGAAGCTCCGACCTATGGTGCGATTGCTGACGTCCTTGTCGAAATCGGCCAGGAACAAGGCGTCCGCCCGCACCGGCCGGCTATATTCCGCGGTGCAATGAGGATGCTGAGGAGCTGTGCGGACTGTCCCGACCTCTCGCCGGCCGATGCGGCGGTGCAGGAGCGGGAGCGCTCGCGCCTCATCGGGCGTCCGCTCGCAAAACGAACGGTTGGCAGCACACTGCTTCTCAAGGGTCTCGAAGCGGACACTGCGGTCATTCTCGATCCCGGCGACATGGATCGGTGCCATCTTTACGTTGCCATGACCCGCGGCGCGAAGAAGCTGGTCATCTGCTCGCGAACATCCCGACTCACACCGGTGTAAGTGGGGGAGCGATCATGGCGTGTCTTTCCCGCCGCGCAGCCTCGCTTAACGAGCGTCAGCTATCCCGAGATTGGTAACCAAAAGCCGGCGGTCCGTAATCGACCGCGCTGCAGTCGCTGTGCTTGGCCGGTCGGGCAACCGCTAGTGTCGGGTATTGGCGAAGGACCTGCCGTTAAGAACTCCGCGAACGAACGACAGGTGAGTCCCAGACCCGGGCATATTGGGACATCAGCATTCAGGCGACGGGAAATTGTTGTCGAAAGCTGATAAGTGGGACAAACGGCGGCTTGTTAACCATGGCGCCCAGAATAGTGAATTGAAAGATTACACCGGAACCTGGCCCTGTTAACTATTTCTCGCAATCGACTTTTAAGCCGCTCGGCAGCAAAAGGGGTATGCTAGGGCAAACGACCAACGAAAATAAAATCGACTGAGTCGCGTTTCTGCGAGATGGGGCGGCTCCCCGGTCTATCCGGGAAGCCGCCGTTGTTGTCAGGCGGCGAGCGGCCAAGCGGTTTGAACGTGACGAAGATGCTCGCTTGGCACGGCATTGGCCGCGAGGCGCAATCGCAAGCGAGCGCGGGCGACGCCGCTGCGGAGGGAACCATTGGGGCGCGACGGGAAAGAGACCAGTGCCCGGTCATCATGACCAAAGCAGACGTTGAGGCCGAAAGGCATGATAAGCAGCGGTCCATCGTCTTTGGGCGACCAGAGGGCGCAGTCGGTAAAGCGAAAAACGACGCCTGAGCGTTCAGCGAAGATGCTCGCGCTCGTCGGTCCGAGATGTTCGCGGCCCGCTTCAAACGCTAGATAGACGATGTCCATCTGCTGTTCACCCGCTTCTATCGTCCACTTATCAAGCAGGTTCTTGTCCAAAGCCGGTCCCGCAATGACGATGACCGAGCAGCCATCCGCTGCGAATTCTTGATCAAGCTCATGACGAAGCAGCTTGGCAGCTGCGATGGCGAAACGGTTGACGGTTTCCAGATTGCATTGATGCGTCATTTCAGTCTCCTAAATTTTCCTCAAAAACCCTGAGGACACTCGGAGATTCCCCTTCCGGGACGCGGTCTGCCGACCGCCCTTGCCATGCCGCATCGCCAAGCGGCATGACCTCACCAATTGCAGCCACCTCAGTTCGTGAGGGGCACTGATCGGCACGCCGACATTTACGCCACTGAAGCGTGGAATGATGGCGGCAATAAGCGTGGAGCTACTGACCATATTCCTGGTCGATGCACCAGGCGCGATGTTCCTCAACGGTCGCGAATTGCAACGCTTTCGCTAGGCTCTTCGAATACAGCTCTGGCATTACATCGCCGTTCCCGGATGTTCTGAATTTGTACAAGGTGGAGTGAGGCGTCGCGTTTCTTTCGAACCGCGAGAGGGTCGCAATGTCGACTTCCGCGATTTTCGCGACTCCTTCCAGGCTCAAGCCCAGCTGCCGACGACGCAAGCGGCTTAGGGGGCCATAGCCGAAGGGGCGGCCCGGCGTTGCCTCTGGCCAGCGCGGCACAACTTCCTTTAATTCGAAGTCAGCACCTCCTTCGAACATCGCCGCGAGTAACCGCAGCAAAGTATCGGCCCGTGGCATGCGACCACGGATGCAGTAGCCGCCGTCCACTTCGCAATTCTCGATCTTGCTGATGGTGCCCACCGCAATACCGCTGCGCTCAGCCAGTTCCGACTGCTTCCAGCGCAGTTCCTCCCGCAGTGTCCTTAAACGGGTTCCGATGTCCGTCGGAATCGCAGCGGCTGGGAAACTGAAATTTTTTAGTTGCGTCACATGACGCTTTTGCAGGGCAGGATTCTAACAATCCCATAACGCCTGCATGACCGGGCGGATTAACACACAGGCTTCAAGGCCCAAACATTCGAAGGCGGCTCCCTCCGTCGCCGCCACAGTCATACTGCGCGCCGAAAACGCAGATTTTCAGCTGGCGCTGCAACAGCTTGTCCGCCTGATGGCACGCGCAGCGGCCGTCAACCATTGCAGCACCGGCACGCCTGACTCATCTAATGGGCCAGCCCCTCACGCAGAGGGCCAGCAGAAGTGACCATTTCCAACATCCCGGCACCGTGTGCCGGACAACGAAGGATTCGGTCAAGCCGATCGATAAAGGTAGACCAGCGCCATGCTTAAGAAGACCAATCCCCGGATCGTCCTCTATGGACGGCACTCCACCAGCCTCCAGACGGCAACGTCGAGCGAGGATCAGACAGCCTCCTGCATGAAGCTGGTCGATCATCTAGGCGGGACGGTGGTAGCCACATTCCTTGACCCTGAGATGTCCGGCTATAAGCGCAACCGGCCAGGCCTCAAGCAACTGCTGCGCCTGATTGAGGACGGTGGAGCCGATATGGTGGTCTGCGAATCGCTCGACCGCTTGGCCCGAGACGGAGAGGATGTCGCCTGGCTCGGCAAGAAGCTGGGCTATCACGATATCGATCTGTACACGGTCACAGAACTGCATGTCGATCAGGTGAAGTTCGGCGTCGCGGCTCTTCTCGGCGCGATTTTCCTCAAGAATCTCGTCGACAAGACGCTGCGTGGAATGGAGGCGGCGATCGTGGCAGGCAAGATCGCCGGTGGGCGCTCCTATGGCTACGAGACGCGGAAGATCTATGATGCAGATGGTGAGCGGATTAGGGGCTATCTGGATATCTCGCCCGTCAAGGCCAGTGTCGTCGAGCGCATCTGCAGCGATTTCGCTTCCGGCTTGTCAGCCTATGAGATCGCCAAGGCCCTCAACGAGGAGGGCGTAACCAGTCCTCGGGGCAAGCAGTGGAACGCCTCCACTATCCGCGGCGATCCGAAGAAATTCACCGGCATCCTCAACAACCCGCTTTATGTCGGTCGTCTTGTCTGGGGCCGTCGCAAGTGGCGCCGCAATCCCGACAGTGAAAACCGGGAGCGGCGCTACACCATGCGCGACCCGGCGCTATGGCTAGAGATCGAAGTGCCGGACCTGCGCATTATCGACGACGCTCTTTGGGAAGCCGTGCGCGCGGAGATCCTGCGCCGGGAACGACCCAAACCCAAGTTGAACAGTGCCAGCGGAACACGCAGGGAACGCGAGATCGTAAGTAACTGATATTGCTGGGAGTGGATTTGGCGCCAAAACCGGGTGTGCTAACAACATTTTCCGTGTGACTGGCG
>Ga0180008_1000827_pt1 | contig 22139 bp, 28 predicted proteins | sample MM_PW_MetaG_FD_121121 | JGI IMG/M metagenome (GOLD analysis project Ga0180008, IMG submission 121121) | Groundwater microbial communities from the Aspo Hard Rock Laboratory (HRL) deep subsurface site, Sweden - MM_PW_MetaG | ecosystem: Environmental > Aquatic > Deep subsurface > Groundwater...
GCAGTTGTCCCCCAGTTTGTTGTGTCGCCATTCCATTTAACAACGCTGGTAATATTTCCCATTGCTATATAAATTCTGTCTAAATATTGAGTAGCGTCTGCATGATAAGACGCTACAGCGTCTGTAACTAGCGTATACCAAGTATTATTTGGAACATCTAAAGCATAAAGCCTTGAAGCAGTATAATCGGTTGTGCATTGCTTGGCTAAAACGAAGCTTTTAGTCGCATAATCAAGGATAGTCGGTATATAGTGCCAAAGCCCACGGCTTCTGCCAGCTGCCGGCATAGTCCCCTTCCAATTAGCCATTGCAGGAGATTTATAACAAAAGCCAATATCTTTTACCCCTTGATAATCATGCATCGCCTCAAAGTTTTGGCAAACCCTAAACTGGTTCATCCCAATGGTGTGAGGCTGATTATCTTTGTTTACCCCGGCAGAGGAATTAATCGTCCAATATTGCAATGCCATAATTTACTCCTTAATAGCTAAATGGATAGCTGTTATCCAAAAAATGAGACGGCGCAGATTTTACCGTCGGGACATAATCCCACATCATATCCTGCTCTTTTTTCATGCGGTCTATTCCAGCCTCCGCAAGCTGTATCCTTGCCCCGCCTTTAGAATCCCCCTGCTTTAACAGCATATCTCCCACAACCATCTCGACCAATATGTTTGAGTATTTATCAGGAATAATTAACGAGTCTGAATCATTAATTAGCCTAGGCTGTGTTGCTTGATACTTAATATACATAGTTGCGCTTTTATCAGGAATCGGGTGAAACCTAATCTTATTAAAAGTCTTGCTTATCTCGTTCGGATATAAAGCCAGCAACTCTGTCCCTACTGTTAGCTCCCTAAAATATAGCGAGCCGGCAGGCAAATCATCTGCTGAAATATCAAACAGCTTAGCATATGAATTAGTTGAGCTTATCTCATTCGTTGCCGATAATGTCACCTGCTCAATACGTTCAACCCCTCCCACAACGCCCTTTAAGGTAACATAAGCTGCCCCATCTTCTGCCGCTATATCCTGATTGCTGGTAGAATACATCACAACCTTTGCCGCTGCTGTCGGCTGCGCCCAGACCCTTTCCTGAAGCAACAGCATATAATGCAGCGGATTGCCAGTAGCTGTCGGGCTAGGCTGCATATTGTCAAAATCAAACACGGATAGCCTGCTTAATTGTGCAGGCGAGTTTGTCTGCCTAATATCCAGTATCTTGTCAAAATCAGCCGGTAAATAATATTCCGACGTTCCTGACGATACCGATAGGCTATACTCACGAATCGTCCATAGCCATAAGCTTCGTTGAAGCAGCTCTAAAGCTTTCTGGTTTATGGTCTCTTTTATAATTGCCAAAGTCCCGGTCGAATCATCAGCAATATAATTTTGAACCCTAGTATAAATCTCTCGATAGTTCATTTTTTTACCTCCTTATAAATAAAATAGGAAATACCACCGTCAATTAACAGCAAATATTTCCTATTGTCTTTGAAATATTAAATTATATGTTCTTTAAAATCTTTTCGTATTCTTGAGCTACATCTTTAGCATTATAATCCCGCTTAACTTTATAATATAAGCGGCTGCCCATCTTCCGCCGTTCGTCTGGATTATCAATCAAATAACTAATATTGTCGATCCAGTCCTCTGTTGTCTTAACCAGCAACCCATCGCCATCATCTGTCCCGTTTATCGTTTTAGCATATATCAAGTTTTTATTATCTGAAGCTACTACCGCCTTTTTCATTGCCCCGGCCTCTAAAACCCTGATATTGCTTATTCCCCTGTTAAAGTGAGTATCCTGCAATGGAGCCAAAATGATATCTAGATTTTGGCTAACAATATATCGTATATACTTGTCAATTGGCTTCATCTCGTGAAACTTGCAACATCCCTTTAAATACTCTGGTATATAACCAAAAAAATGAAACTCCACCTTGCCTTTATATTTCTTTAATATTTTAGGTATCACAGGCTCTAATATACTCAAATCCTCTCCGTGATGCCATGCCCCCTGCCAGCCTATTTTTACCTTTTTACCTTTAGTCTTTGGTTTAGGAACTCTATCCCAAAGATTAAAATTAATAGCATTTTTGACTATGAATACCTTTTTATTATGCTGCTGATATAATTCCTTTAAATTCTCATTGGTTGTTATTACTCCATCAGCCAGCTCCAGCTGTGTTTTAAATATTTTCGTTTTTCTATCAGTTAAACCAACAAACGCAGGGTTACTGCTGTCCACATTAAAAGCGTCATCATCTATCTCCAGCAAAACCTTTTTATTCCAATGCTCTTTTAACGCATATAATACAGCCAAACCTTGCGCTGTCCAGACCCTCTGCGAAACAATTACATTAGAGCTAACAGCTTCTTTGACAATCCATTCTGTAACTATATCTATTTTCTTTTTGTCTGTTTCCCGCTCTAATACCTCCTGCCAGTTAGGCAGCTTCTCATAGCCGCAATCAGGCCAGATAGCCGTATCAATTTTCATGCGTTTCACAAAGCTATGGCAACGATACCAACTTAGTCCAGGACTCTGGGTCAACAAAAACATAGCCTTAAAACTCTTTTTCATATACACTCCTTAAACTTTGCTATTTTCTACAACTTCCTGTCGCCTTGATAGGCTTACGCCGGAACTTAACAGCCTCGCATATCCTAAAGGCTTTGTTGTCCAGCCAAACTTACAGCCTGCATTAGCCAAATCTACTAAAAAAGGATAGTCAACTCCTACCTTTAAAGCCTCTCGATAAGGCACTTTTAACCCCACTTGTGTTTTAACCGCCATGACAAAATGTCCAATGAATTGCGGGCAGAAACCGTCCTTTCTTGGCGTCAACAATTTCTTTTTAGAAAATGGTATTGCCGGCTTCCATTCAATCGGGTTTAAATTATAATCTGTAAAATAAAACCCTCCATAAAACACATCGCAATCTTTATGATTTTTGAAATAATCATAAGTTATCTGCCCCCTATCAGGCGTCCAGATATCATCTCCTGAAATAATAGCTGTAATCTTAGCCTTCGCATATTTCTGGATAATGTTCCAGCTTTTGCCAAGCCCCAGATTACGCTTATTCCTGTATAATCTTATCCGCTTATCCTTTTTGGCATACCACTGAATAATATCTGGCGTGCTATCTGTTGAGCCATCATCTAGAAATATAATCTCAACATCTTTAAGCGTCTGCTGCAACAGGTTCTCGATCGTTTCCGAGATGTAAGATTCCTTGTTGAACACGCAGCCTGTAAATGATATGAGAGGCTTATTAGACATTGACACAACACCTGTCCTTTTGTATAATAAACCAATGAAAACAAAAAATATATGCTCTGTCGACAATTGCAACAAAAAGGTTGTTAGCAAAAATCTTTGTTATAAACATTATTATGCTCAACTTAATAAGAATCACCCTTGCTCTGTTGCAGAATGCAATCGCCCAATTCTTTGTAAAAATCTTTGTTTTAAGCATTATTATAGAAAACTTACTACTGGTCGTCTTTGGATAAGTCGAGCTGAAAAAGGAAGCGGAACGACCTACGGTGGTTATAAACGTTTTCACATTAAAGGCAAAAAATATCGTGAACATCGTCTTATCATGGAAAAACATCTTGGGCGCTCTCTTAAGTCCACAGAATGTGTTCATCATATTAACGGCAATGGTCTTGATAATCGGATTGAAAATCTTATTACCCTTACCAAGAGCCAACATACAATAATCCATCGAACAGGGAAAACCCATTCTCCTGAAGCAATTGAAAGAATACGACAGAAAGCTCGCCAACGAAAAGGAATCAAATATAAAACATAATTTTTCAAAGCTAACTTTTGGTAACATAATATACCTTTGTTCTCTGCTCATCGCCCCATTTCTTTAAAACCTTAACCTTTAGCCTTAATTTATCGCATATCTTATCGTAATTATGCGAAAAGTAATATTGAGTGTTATGGTCTATCGGCGTCGGCTTATCCTGACCTACTCGCCGTTCCCAGTAAATTTTGGGGTCATATTTTAGCGTTCCCGGCGTTTCCTTCCCCCTTGATTCAACAAATATTGCCGCCTTTGCTAACCACATAATACCCATTATTACTTTTACTATATCCTCATGTGGGACATGAATTAATACCCCTTGCGTATGCGCTATGTCAAAACCCTTTGGCCTAAACCTTAAATTCCTGACATCCATTACTTTAAAACAATCTACTTCCGGCCTAAGCCTTTTCGCTTCTTCTATAAACCCGCTGGCTATATCAATGCCCATTACATAAGTATCGGGCATGAATGCCTTAACCATCGCACAAGTCCCACCAGAACCACAGCCTATATCTATGAAGCTTTTGCAGTTATGCTTTTTTAGCGTTTTTATTAACCAATCGTTTATCATCTATTATCTTTTCCAATGCCTTTTTAAACCTTTTAGGGCTAGTAAGCGTTTTATAATAAACCCTCGCTTCCTGCACGTCTTTTACTCCCTGCTTCTGGTCTTTTTTAACCGCCCTTAGCAAATTTATAATCTTTTCTTTTCTATCGGCATAATTCTCTTTATGTATAATCCCTGTCCCTGCAAAGTGGATATATTTCATCTGCACCGTCGTTATAGCGTCCCTACCGGCTAACCGCCACTCAATCGGCGCAACCGGCATACCATCGTGATATGTTATCCTCATTAAACACGAGCTTTGCGCTATAACCTTATTGTAATAATCCTCTTTTTCACACCAGCCCATGTTTTTAACATTTTTAGCTTTAAAATCCATTAGCCCGCCACCAAACAACAGAAAATTAATGTCAGGACAAGATTTAATAATGTCCTTCATTAAATCCAGGTTGTAAATCTGTCCTGCCGTAGAAGTCTTTGGCGTATATATCGCACAAGTAAACTTGCTGGGCAATGGCATAACATCTATATCATCCTCTATCGGCAAAGGTATAATCTTGGAGCTAATTCCAATGCTTCTAAGCTCTCCCTCTGTCTGCTCAAACTCCGTAAGATTTACGCATTTATCTATCACTTCAACTAACGCTTTCATGTCGTTATAGCAAACCTTATAGCCTGCCCCAACTATCTGCAAAACATCTGTGCCAATCCAGTGAATTACAGGAATTGTGTCTGAATTAGGCGTTTTAAATACTGCTGTATGCGCCATTGCCGAATCGCCTGTCCCGACATAAAACCCTATCAAGTAAATAGCTTTATATTTGTGCGGTTTGTTCTGCGGGGCAAACTTAAAATCAGCCCCGATTATTTTAGCTAGCCGCTTCCCATGTGGCGCAGCCCCTAACGATACAACACAAATATCCCGCTCTTTTATCCTATGCAAAGCCTTAATCTGTGATACCCTCTCCAGCCAGTTAGCATGGCTATCGTAAGATAAACCGCCTTCTTTAGGCAACTCGGCTGCATAGGTGTTATCTAACATATAATAACCCTTAAAATTATGATCTATAACCGTCAGCCAAAAATCCCAGTCGTTTAAAGACTTAACAGCCGGATTCCATTTGCATTTCTCAAAGACTTCACGCTTCATAGGAAACCCGCCATCGATATAATTTTCTATCCGCAATCGCCAAGGGTCAAAAGGCTCTGACATAGCTTTATGCTGTGTCATCTGCCCGTCCTTCATTAAACCATAGCCGGAATAAATAAAATCAGCTTCGGGATGTGCCTTAAACTCTTTTAACCACTTGCGCAATGCCCCCGGATACATATAAAAATCAGATGAGAAAAAGCTTATATATTTACCCTGAGCAATCTCTCCACCTTCATTCCTGGCTGTGCAGGCGTTGGCTTCAGCTACCTCAAGCAACGCTATCCGCTTATCCTTCTTCTCATACTTATTAACTATTTGCTTGGTCTTTGCTTTGCCTTCCCACTCGCCATTAATAACTACAATAAGCTGCCATGACTCCATGTCTTGATCCTGAATGCTATCTATCGCCTTCTTTATCGTATCCTCGCTACCCTTGTATGCTGGCATTACCAACGAAAAAGTTGGCCTCTTTGCTACTATCATCTTAATCCCCCTATTTGCTTTTGGCTAATCGATAAAATCCTGTCCCTCTTTCTGGCAGTTTGGAATTGCCATATAACCTTTTATGTCTAGCTTTCCGCTCTGCCTCTGTCCTTGGCTTGCCATTTCTTCTATTTCCCTGCATTTTCAATCATCTCCATCTTTTCTTCTTTTATTTCCTTATTTAAAGCATTCATAACATCTACATAAGCCGGGACTTCCCCGCCTTTCAAATCTACCCGCTGTAACATCATCAATAAATTCCTTTTTTGCTCGTCAGTCAATTCTATTCTCATAATTCACCCCCTATAATCCTAATTTATTACACTCTGCTATTAGCTTATCGATTTCAACTATCCTTTTATTAGCGTCTGTTATCTGGCTTTGATACGTTTCTTTTTCCATTATTAAATGTTCTTTTCTGCATCTTGTTATAACAGCTTTGCCTTCAGTTATTACTAACTCGCCATTATCTTTACTATATTCCGTGTTGCCTATCGTTACCATTTCCCACCCCCTTAATGGAAAGCCGCCCAAACGGCAGGGTCGCCAGTTTCCGTGCAGCCGTAAAATGTTGCGTCAGCAGTATTAAATACTATCTCGCCAATCGTTCCGGCTGTATCGTCCATACCTGCGTCATTGACCGCCGGAGGGAGGAAATGAGTCCCTACCAGCAATGACATAGAGCCGGACATTTCTATCCCGCCTTCAATATGGAATTGCTGCTCATCCTCTTGCCATTCAATATAACCGTCGTTACCCGAATCAAAGGTTATGCGAGGGTCATCAGTGTCTGTCCCTTTTAAGGTAACGCTTGAAGGCAGGATAAGCGTTAAGGCTGAAGTATCCCCCTTAATTAATCCACCTATGTTTAATTCGTTTGATACGCCAACAGCGGAAGCATTGAGGTCATAACCAATAATTATGTTATCTGTTCCTGTGGTTAAATTGTCCCCTGCCTGATAACCAATAAGGATATTATTGCTTCCAGTGGTTATGCTATCTGCTACCCTATACCCCATAACGGTATTGTTGCTGCCAGTTGTAACATAATACATAGCACGCCTTCCAATGCCAGTATTGTTTGAACATGAATTCCCAGATACCCCAAAAGCTGCGTCAGTGCCAATAAAAACATTATAAGCTCCTGTCTGGTTAAACTTTAAGGCGCTAACGCCGATCGCCGTGTTATAACTGCCAGTAGTGCAGGATGTTCCAGCGACTCCACCAATAAAGACATTTTGAGTAAATGAATTATTTGCAACCCCCGTGCCAGTTAAGCCGCCTATGCAGACATTGTAAGTCCCCGTTTCATTCATGAGCAATGCTCTATCGCCGATGGCAACATTATAACCGTTTGCAGCTGTCCCCCAACGTCCAGCGTAATAACCAATATATACGTTCCTCGAGGTGGGAAGCCCAGTTTGACCATATCCCGCATATCCTCCAAGACAAACATTGTAAGCCCCGCTTTCATTTCGCCCTAAACTATTAGCTCCAATTGCTACATTCTCTCCTCCAGTAGTTGCCTTATAACCGCTTCCATAGCCTATAAAAACATTACTGCTATAACTTTGATTTATGGTAGCAACATCAAAAGTGCCATCATCATTCCCACCACCACCAGCAGCGGAAAGTCCCGTTAAAGTAATTGTATCGTTAAGAGAATAACGATCGCCTGCGGCATTCACCACAATATCTGTAATTACGCCACCTGCGATGGTAACATTAACTGTTAAATTATCATCGCCTTCACCTTCAGTCTTAGTCGTAGTTACAGCGTTCCATGTGCCATTATTAAGCGCTCCAGTAGGCTGAACAATGGTATCTACTGTCAATACAGGAGCGTCAGTTCCTCCATATCCAGATACCCTTCCTAAACAAACGTTATAATTGCCGGTTTTATTATAATATCCAGCCGAAACTCCAACATAAAGGTTTGAGTTGCCATTTGTGCTATTAAATCCAGCAGAAAGACCAATGGCTGTATTATAACTAGCTAAATTAAGAAATAAAGCATTTGACCCGATAGCCATATTTGCCGTCCCAGATATATTTGATCTCAAAGCAGAAGTCCCTATCCCCAAATTTGAATCAGCCCCGACATTCTCTTGCCCTGCTTGATAACCAATAAATACATTGGACATACCAGAAGTATTATCCTCGCCTGCCTCGTATCCAATAAAAAGATTGTTTATGCCATCTGTTCCAGATACCGCATTAGCACTTCCAGCATTTAATCCTATAAAAATATTTCTATAATCGTCGCTGTGTATAGCGAGCAAATCTTCCCCGTTTGCTTTTTCCATAAATATTAGCGGATTAGCATTTGTCTGCGAGGCATTGGCTTTAATAATAAGTTGTTCTGTATTAACTGCGCTGCCAACGGTTAATGAGCCTGTTGTTGATATATTGCCTGTGCCAAAATCAGAAGGGGCAGACGCATTTTTAATAAAATAATTATCCGTCCCTGCGGCAGATAACGCCGGGCAATATATGCCATATTGGTTAGTTACCAGCCCGCCGCCTGTTATATCCTCTATCTCAAGGCCGTAACGAGTAATAATTATTCCTGTGCCTTTGTCAGTATATCCGCCAGCTACAAGCGAAGAACCTTTGGTTATATCTCCAGCCTCATGGCCCAAAGCATCATCGTTAGAAATATCACCTCTTACGCCATAAGCCGCCGTTACTATGTCCCCGCCCTGGCTTCGTGCTTTCCCATACATTCCAGTAAGCTCGTTTATGGCCGTGGAATTGGCAATATTATTAGCTTCACCTTTTATCCCTTGAATATATCCAAACGCTGCCCCATCAACCCCGCCATTCCATTCCGCTTGTATATCAGCCCCGATTAAAACAGTCGTTCCGCTTAATGCACCTGCCGGTTGTAAATCCACATTGGTAAAATATCCATATCTCGTGCCTGTTTGAAGGGTAAAGGTTTCGTCAAGATTTTGCACATATAAAACCGGATTAACTGAAGAACCGGAGCCAAACGCTGAATGCCCCAAAAACTCTAAATGATTTCCATTAAGTGTCCCTGTTAAAGGGTCATTGCTGCAATCTAGTTTAAGGTAGCGGCCATCAGCCGTTGCCCTTGATAACCCGCTATCAGTCCATGTCCTTGGCATTATGCGCTAACTCCTATAAAAGATACCCCTTCGCCATTAGCTGAAACATCCAAATAAATATCAGCTAAATTGTCTATATCTAAGCTAATAGATTCCCCAGCCTGTAAAACAAAACCATTCGTAGAGTCTACCGAAGCACTTCCCACATAAACATATCCGGTATTTCCTGACAGTGCTTTTATCGTTACCGATAATATCGTAGTGGAAGCTGCCAAGACTTCAGCCGTCCCGGCTGTCGTTACCGTCTTTTGGCCATTAGTAACGCTGTTAGGCGAATCTAAAGTAAACGATAAATTTCCGGAACCATCAGAGCTTATTTTTTCCCAAGCTGCGCCGTCCCAGCCCAGCATTCCACTCATAGGAATAGGCGGGGTAACATCAACATCAATCCCCACCATTCCCTGATAACGTTCTTTAATTACTTCGGGCGTTTCATATCCTGTTGTCAATGATTTCCCTCCTTCTCCTGTCTAAATCTGACTGCTTTTTAGCAAGCTTTAAATATAGATAAACACGCTCTAATTTTGATGAATTCTTCTCGGTTTTGCCGATGTTTAATTCATCAAAATATCGTTTCATCAATTCCCTGTAAGCTTCCAGCGAATCCTCTAAATTGCTGCCTTCTATCTTTTCTTTTATCCAGCTTTCGATCAATTTGACCTTGTCTTTTTTTTTATCAATATCAAGGTCATCGTTTAACATATCCCATTCAGTGATTTTAAAGAATTCCGCCGAATACGGCTTACCTTTAATCTTTTCATAAGCCGAGAATGGCGGCTCTATTTCACTTTGTGTCTCAATATGGTCATTTACCGGCTCACTAACCGGCTTGTTATTGTTCTGCGAGATAATAACTTTTTCTTTTTCCGCTATTAAAGCTTTCCCTTCCGGGCTATCTTTTGAATAAGCTACTTTTTCTGACATAATTTAAGCTCTCTTAATAAGATATTCCTGATTTTACCTTCTGCATTGCCATCCCCGAACATCCTAATCTCTGATTCCCATTCACTATCGCCAATAAACTCAACTGGCGTCCCCGCAAACCACGCCTCCCGACATACTCCCCCCGAATCCGTTATCACCAGCTTCGCTTCCCTTATTTTCTGTTGCATATCCGTATATGATAGCGGTGGAACCATTTTTACATTTTCTGGCACTCGCAAATTGAAAGTTTTCATAGCCCTTAATGTCCTTGGATGAACTGGAAATATTAAGCCCTCCGGTCTTTTCAGTTTCTTTAGCGCACACTTTAAAGCCTCCTTCGTGTTCGTATTCTCTGCCCGATGTATTGTTGCTAATATATAACCTTTATGCGGGCGACTCTGTAAATACCTGTCATAATGCAAATCCCCGACTATAAATATCTGTCCTGCTATATTTTCCCGCTCTAAATTCTCCGCATGAAAATCATTAACGCAGAAAAGATAATCAGATAAGTGGTCAACCACTCGCCTGATTCTCTCCTCTGGCCTGCTCATATCTCCGAGCCTTATCCCCGCTTCACAATGGGCTAGCGGAATATCTAACTCGTGGCTTGCTAAAGCTCCAGCTAAAGCAGAGCGAGTGTCGCCATAAACTACAATGCAATCGGGCTTTTCTGCTAATAAAATAAAAATCAAAGCCGAAGTCATCTGCCCTAATTCAATCTGGTTTAGCTTATAAGTAACCGTTACTTTTTTGCAATGTAATTCAGTCGAATAATGCTGTCCTGTCCAGATAACAATATCTTTACCTGTAACATTGATAAACTTAGTCAGATTCGGACGGCTTCCGATTATTTGTGCTATTTTCATTTATTCCCCTTATAGCTATGGCGTGTTCTTTCCCATCATAAAGCAACTCAACCTCAAATTTGTTTTTTAAAGCATTTAAAACATCTATTGGCGCAAGTTTTAAATTTAGACTAAAATATATTCTCATCCTGCCGCCTCTTGTTCTTTATCTCCAAATCCAGAAGCATAGATTCCTTTTTTCCATTTCGATTCTATTTTTCTTGCCGGATTCCCCGCCCAGACTTCACCATCGGGAATATCTTTTAACACAACCGAGCCTGCGCCAACTCCGGCATTTTTCCCGATAGTAACTCCACACCTGATAACACTTCCCGCTCCTATACTCGCCCCATCCTTAATTATTGTCTCTCGAAGCTGCCATTCCCCTGTTGCTTTGGGATAATAATCATTTGTGAAAGTAACTCTCGGCCCAATAAAAACTTCATTGCCTATCGTTACCCCTTTTGGCAAAAATACATAAGCTCCCAGTTTACAAGCATTGCCCACTTCTACCTTATCCCCGATTTCGCTAAACCCGCCAATAATACAATTTCTGCCTACCTTAGCTGTTTTATATATATTGCAATAGCAATAAATTTTCGTGTTCTTAAACCATTTATAATATAACCTTCTCAACCAACTACTCATATTTAATAATCACCTTATTTATTAATTCAGAATAAAACTGGTTGTTAAACATTTTCATAACAGGCAAAACGCAATGGCCGTGAATTTTGCCGTTAGGCGGGTCATATATCGGTCTTTTCCTATCCGGCTCGCTATTGGCTATTCCTTCGTTATAAGCAGATTCCCAGAGTTTAACGACCGTATCATAATCAGCCCCAAACTCTGTGCAAATTCGATTCATTTCATCTGCTACCATTAAATAAATGCCGTATCTGCTAAGAGATAATATTTTCATCAACTCTGTCTGGTGTGTCCCTTCCACAAGACAAATATTTAATAAATCCTTAAAATAGCTGGCAGCTAAGTCCCTTGCTTTAGGGGTATTCCAGCCAATAAACTTTTTATAAGTTTTTAACCCTTGATATATCTTTGGATGTTTTGCCATAACCGGAGAATGAACAACCTCTCCTGTTATTTTCTCGGTCGTGCCAACGGCTACGGTCGAATGGATTATCGCTAATAGAGGGTTAAATCTTTTAATATAATCGTTTACAACTTCAACGAAATGCCCGGTATAAGGGATACAGATATTAAGATAATTGCAGGTATCCGGCATATCTTTCGTATTAAGATCAACCCCATAAACTTGATATTTTTCACTTAATAATCCGGAAAGCCCCGCCCCTATCTCTCCTAACCCACAAACCACACTATGCACTTTGTTTTTCATCTTTTCCTCTCCATTCCTTGACTGCGGCAATAACATCGTCGCACTCTTCTATTGTCATATCAGGATATAACGGCAGCGATACTGTATGCGCTGCCTTAGCCTCGGTAAAGGGCAAGCAGGTTTTAAACTCTTTATAAGCTGGTTGTAGGTGCAGGGGTGTATAATAATGCACCGAGCAATTAATTCCTTTATTGTCCATAAAAGCTATAAACTCGTCCCGGTTATCCACATCTATTGTGTATAAGTGCAGGCTTTCCACTGCTTCCCCTAATTCACGGTTATAATAAGCAACTACCTGTCTGCGCTTGCGATTCATATCGTCTAATTTCCTAAGCTGCACCGCAGCCATAACTGCCTGTATATCCGTCATGTTAAACTTATAACCAATCCTGTTTATAGCGTAATTGTAGCCTCCGCCATGACGGCCATGCCATCTGCATTCCTCTAAAAACTCCATTGCATAATGATCATTGGTGCAGATCATGCCGCCTTCACAAGAGCTAATCTGTTTAGTTGGGTAAAACGAAAAATTAACTAAAGCCCCTCTAAAATCATGACATAAAGAACGTTCTATCTGATGGGCTGAGTCTACTATCTTAAAAGGCCGGTTGTTTTTAAGATAATAAGCGTGTCCCACATAAACCTTGTCTTCCCATTCTATTTTTGCCCCAATCTGTAAAATAACATTTGCAACACTGGCAAAAGTAAGAGAAGGTATAGTAACAATATCTCCAGGCCCGATCCCATTGTATTTGAGCGATAAAAACAGCCCATTAGTGCAGCTATCAACAGCAATTGCATACTTGCTCCCTACATATTTTGAAAATTCTTTCTCAAAAAAACGCACTTCCTTGCCCTGGGTGAGATACCCCTTTTTTAATACACGAATTACCTCGTCTATTTCCCTCTCATCAATAGATAATTTAAAAAACGGAATTATTCTTTTATTGTCTGCATCCATTTTATATAATCCTCTAAATTTTTGTTAAAATCAGTCTGCGGTTTAAACCCATATTGTTTAGCGAGAGTTATATCGGCGCACAACCTCTGCACCTCGCCTTTCCTCGGCTCTACATGGATAATCTTTGACTTACTGCCGGTTATTTCAATAATCGACCGAGCTAAAGCATTAATATCAATAGTGCTGCCTGACCCGAAATTTACTACGCTTCCAGCAGGTAAAGTCATTGCCTTATCATAAGCCTGCAAAGCATCGGAAATATGCATATAATCTCTTTGCTGTCTGCCATCACCGTAAATGTTTAATGGCCCTCCCTTTAAAGCTGCTTTAGTAAACTTAGCGATAACTCCGCCGTAGCTATCGTCTGCCTGGTATTCTCCGAAAGTATTAAAATTCCTGACAATTACAACGTCTAAGCCATAGGTTTTGTAATAGGCATAACACATCCGGTCAGCAGCAAGCTTTGATGCCCCGTAAGGGCTTTGCGGATTCAAGGGGTGTGCTTCATTCATTAAGCCGGTTAAAGATGACCCGTAGATTTCCGAGGTAGAGGCAAAGACAACTTTAGTCTTAAATTTTCTGGCAGCTTCTAAAATGTTCTGCGTGCCAATAATATTAGTAGCAATAGTCTCTTCTGGGTTATAAATACTTTTATCAACTGATATTTGCGCCGCTAAGTGGAACACAATATCGCACTGGCTAAAATATGGCAAAATATCTTTATAATACCTGACATCACAGTGTTTAACCGGCACGGCTTGGTTACAGGGATGAGAAAAATTATCTATCCCGACAACCTTGTATTCCTCATCTTTTAAGTATTTATACAGATGAGAGCCAATAAAGCCGGCACTTCCGGTGATTAACGTATTGCACATTTTATACTCTTTAGGGGGGGATATTAGCCTCCCCCCAGGGCTTATGACCGACTAGTTTTTATGCGCCAGCCAGAGTCATTAATACATACCCGCAATTCGCATTAAGCGCTGCGACAGCCATGTTAATCTTCCAGCCAATGGTTGACCACTGGTTCAGAGGATTGGAGGTGTCATACTGGTTAGGAGCTTTGGTGTAAATCTTAACTCCCTTTTCAGTATTTATCTCCGTGACTGCAAAAGCACCTTGACCATAAATCGGCGCAAAGTATGCGCAGAAGTTGGTATATTGCGAAAGCACGTCGCTGTGATGTTCGAAGACGGCATTAGATTCGTAAATCTTAATGCCATAAGCAGCGCCAACCTGGCCTTTTTCAAGCATTTCAGGTTTGACATATTTCTGCCACTCTTCCCAGCTACCTGAGCGCATAATCTGGTTGACCTGTTTGGAATGCATAACAGCCTTGTAATAGCCATCAGAGAAAGGCCGGCAGTTATTAATTCTTAATTTACCGGCAATCTTAGCTAATTTATACAAGTCCATCGCATAGCCAGCGTCTGGCGTATCAACACAGTTGCCAGTGACTGACATATAGTTCCAAAGCGGGCCGTCATAAGCAGTAAAGAGCAAGCCATCGTTTGAAATAAACACGGTGGAAAGTCCGCCCTGCTTTGCGCCGAACCAGGTAGAAATGCGAACATCGTCGCCTCTTTCAATGGTTCCCATCGGGCTATCAGTTGCATGAAGAGACATGATTTTACTCATGATCCACTTATCAATTGTGGTCGCAGCTGAATCGCCGAAGTTCTCGACACAGTCTTTAATTACCTGCGAGAATGAGGCAAGTTCCAAGATATCTGATACTGCGGTGAATGCCCCAACCTGGAATAGGGTTGCGGTTACAGCCGTTCCTGAAAGGTAAGAAATTGTTGGTGTCTCGCCTTCGGTAAACGCTGCTGTAACAACAGGAAAATTGGTAAACCGGTTCATATTAATAGTAGTTCCGGTTCCTGCGGGCATTGGTCTTTTGTCCGCCATCTTATAGATAACCGCATTATCTATTAGGCGTTCAAGCATAAGCTTGTCATAATAATTTCCGACGATAGACGATACATCGCCCGTCGCTCGGACATCTGGTGCCATTGTTTTAACTCCTTTTTAAATTTCTTCTGGCAGCCTCTAAGCTAATCCCTTAGCTTTCATCAGGTCAAAAAGCTCTTTAGAGTTCATGTTACTTGGATTTAAAGGTTGATCCGAGCTTGATTTCCCGGAGCCTTCGACATGAGCCTCTGCTTTTGCTTGCTTTTTAGCAAGGATTTTCTGCTGTCCTGCTTCGTAGGCTTTTATCGCAGCCTCTTTGGCCTTCCTGCCCTGCACCGCTTCATAACCAATTTTCAACAATGCTTTGTTGTATTTAGGGTTACCGACGACTTCCTCAGGGAAATGACCTAACACTTCCTTGATATCATCCTCAACTTCTACAAAGTCGGGATAATTCGTTTTATCAACCCTAAAACTATCCACATCTGATTTGTTGATTAATCCGCCTAGTGTCTGGGTCAGGAAATCAACCCGCTCCTGCAAACCTTTTACTTTACTGTCCGCCACACGGTCTGCCAGGATTTGGGCTGTGCCAAGCGGGTCTCGCTCATAAGCTTCTTGCCACTGCTCATAAGTTGGTTGCGGCTTAGCAGTCACAGGTTGATCCATTTGTGGAGCCTGTGTCTTTTGCTTTTTAAACTCCGCTACCTCTTGCGAGAGCCTCGTTACCCAAGGACGCAAATCATCATAGCTTTTTGCCTTCTTTTTAATCTCGTCATCAACAGCGTTATCCTCCGTTACTTCTAGGGGCGCTGCTGAATCAGCAGATTCAGGCTGTCCATCATTGTTTTTTTCTTCTGCCTTTTCTTCGGTCTTCTCTTCTATTGCCTCTTTTGGGGAATCGGTCATAGCCAAAGTTGCCTTTATTGCAGCTTCCATTTCCGCTGCGGAAGCGTTTGGCTTCAGATTGTCGATTGTCATTGTCATTTTATAATCTCCTTTATTTTACCTAAGCAGGTTTTACTTCCTCTGCTTTTTCTTCTTCTGGTTTTACTTCCTCAACTGGAGAGACTACCTTTTCTTCATCGCCCATTCTTCTCCACCCCCTCTAATTCAGCTTTTGCTTCTTTACCGGTTTCAACAATTCCTTTTGGATATTTTAAAATATGCTCAATTATATTCATTGCTCCCTGGCAATTTCCTATTTCCTGCATATCCTTTGCTTTTCTTAAAACATTCCCTTTTAAACTTAAAAGAGCCATTAATTCCTCTTCAAGCATTTTCCAGCCAGGATGCTTTAATAACGAAACCATTGCATCCCCATCTAAAACGTTTTGATGTAAATTATTTTCCCGCTGGAGATTATCCTCCAGCAACATATCCTCTCTTAATCCCATATAATCCTCCCTAGCTTAATATCCTGGCCGTTCCCCGCCTCCGCCCATTGCCATCGGCATACCGCCTTCCTGCGCTGTCCCCGGCCTTACTCCGGTCGGCGGAACTTCTCTTCCGCCCTGTGTTACAGCCTTTAGCATCGCCTGCTGTTCTGCCTGCCTTGCCTGCTGCTGTTGCTGCATCATCTGTTGCTGCATTTGTTCTGACGGAATATTTAACTGTTCAAAATCTTTCTCGCCCCAAAGGGTATAGATTTTCTTTAACAGGTTTTGCTGAACAACCGGATTACCCTGGTTCATCTGGAAAAACTGCATCATCTGCTGCGCTTTTAAGCCTTTATCAACCAGCTCGGACGAAGCGGCGCATTCTACATCAAACTTTTTGCCGACTTCAAAAGGCGGGATTCTAACAAACTGCGGGCCGGTTTCCCCAGCTATCCTTACAATCCTTTCTTCATCAAGATATAACTGATTAAGCTGATAGAACTTTTCGATAATAGGCTTCATTGCCTGCTCTTCAATTTTAGAAACAAACAAGGCAAACTTCTTTGATCCCATGCGGGTAAGGATTGAGGTTTCGGTAGCTGTTTTACTTCCGGTATAGCTGCCGGACCCGGTAACGGTTTTTAAAACGCCGGTAATTTCTTCGATCTTTTGCTCTAAAAGGTTTTCTTCGGCAAACGAGCTTTGAGAGGTTAAATCAGGTATCTGCACTTGTTCGATAGCCGTATTGTCATCAGACAGCCAAATTGCACCTGGCTTACTTACTAAATTCCTGACGTTTACGCCTGCGCCACGCCTTACCTTTAATATAAAATTCTGCTGTAAATTACGGTTATCTTTTCTCTGATTGACCTCGGAATTAAGATAATCTTGCAAATCAGCGCACTTTTCGGGAATGCCCATGGCATACAGCTCAAAGGGAACGTCCCACAATGAGCAGCTGACAAAAGGGTCAAACGGCTCGTCCATGCCGGCTTCTAAAAACGGGCTGGTCTTTAATGGTTTTAAAAATACCTTCCCCCCGCCGATAGTGCAGGTCTTTGTCCTGTCTTTATTCCAATATTCTAAAATTTCTATTTTGCGCTTGTCGCCTTCTTCTGTCCCATAATGGCTCGGATACCCCTGCACAGTCCGCCTCTGTTTTGACTGCTGGCTGTCGGTATCGGAGCTAATCAAATTCTCCATCTCGGCTACATTATTATAAATACCTTCTCTGGCATAAGCTTTACATTCGGCCAAGGTTATTTCTTTTCTATGGATTATCCAGGTATCGGAAAGAGATGTCGCTTTAGGTGCAACAAAGACATCGAAGAAATCAAGCGGCTCGAATATCGGGTCGTCATACAGAGTAATCGTCTTTGACTTCATTTTCGGCTCGCCGATCTCAATCCCTAAAAACTCCTGCTTTTCTTTAACAAATATTTTCCTGGTATCTTTTTTCCAATATACTTTACCAAAAGTTGTCCCGTATATCCCTAACTGCGTTAAAAACGGCAGAAACTGTGTTTTAAACTTTGCCCTGGGAAACTGGTATTCGAGCAGCAGCTGCATTAGCTGTGCCTGCTTAACATCCCCCGATTCTCTTGGCAGGAGATTAAAAAACGGGTTAGGCATAAGAAGTGTTAAATAAAGCTCCGGCACTAACCCGTCTACTGCCCTGGCAGTTGCGGGGATAAACAGGCGGCTGCGCCATTTATAAAAATCCCTGGTAGTATCAATATCTAAAATGCTGCGATACTGCTTGTAATGCTTAATCGCATTATCAAACGTTGTCTGATAATATTTTTTGCTGTTTTCAAACAAGGCTAAATATGAATCAACCTTGGAATCGCTTGTAACCATGTTTTACTCCTGTTAGTTTAATTCTGTTAAATTAATTCCTGAGGAACCGGATACCCCTTAGGAAAAACCATGCCTAAGCCAAAATGTTCACCCTCGCCACCTAAACCAACCTCTGCTTGAAACTTATTTAAAATTAAGTTTACCTTCTTGTCGTTTAGGTTCTCTAACTCTTTAATTAAACAACTTAAGCAGGTGTGCCATCTTTTTGTGTCCCTATGCCCTAAATCCATTGCTATCTGTGCCATTTTTATTTTTCCCCCTTAATATCCAGATTTACCAAACCAACCACTAGGCCGATACTCTATCCTGTCCGTCTCAAGCTTCGGATCGCCCGGAACTAACATCAGCTGCACGATATAAGCTAAAGCATCGAGCAGGTCATCATGCGGAGCCTTTGGAAACCTGAGCAACTCATCCTCAAGCTCGACCATCCGCTTCCTGTGATAAACCGCCCCGTTCGCATATCGGGCTTGCAGCGCCATCTCAATCCGGCTCTCTTTGCTCCTCTTTGAGTCCGGCACTAATCTTTCAAGCATGAAATAGTCGTTTATCTTTCCCATTGCCTGCTTGAAAAATATTTCCGCTTCTTCCCAGTTGATTGTCTCTATCCCAACCTTTCGCACCCGCTCCGTCCCATACTTCTTCCGCCACCCTACTATTAAATCAAATAACTCCTGGAGTCCGCACTTCTTCCGGGCTGCCTCTAAAGCGTAAATATTTCCCCCGCTTGATATCCCAACACAGATACAGCCGGTATAATCAGCCGAGACACTCGAACTAAACGCCCTGTCGATCAGGATATAAACATTTAACAGAACCCTTTTCCCATCCTGGACAGGATATAAATCCCCATCATCCTTGCTCCAATACCGGAAAAAACTTCTTTTAAATACCTGCGTCGCCTCCGATACAGGCCGGTTACGAAACTGACAACTGTACAAATATTCCCCTAACGCCTTCCTCTGCTCCGCTAAAAACTCCGGACTTAACCGCTCCTCGAAAAATAACTTCCCGTCCGCCCTCCTCTCCTCCGCATCTACCTCCAATACCTCCCAGGAATCATTCCCCGGTATCTCCTCCTCAAGCAGAAAATCGTATAAATCAAGAAAATGCCACCTCGTCCCCCAGATTATCAGCTCCCCACCAGGCTCAAGCATCGGAAGTAACAACCGATAATGCGCTATAACCTTCTCAATCTGCTCCTTTGTCCCAACATTCTTCTCACTATGCGGATCATCAATAATTATTAAATCAAAGTGCATCCCGACGTTTATCGTCCCTATCCCCGCTGCATACACCGTCGGCTCCTTTAACGTGTTGTCCACCCTCGTGTTAACCGTAAACTCCCTGCTCGTCTCCTTGTGCTTAACCGAGATCAAATCCCCGTATATCTCCCTGAAATTCTCCTGCCGTAAATGCCTCTTTATCTGCCCTAAAAACTTCTCACTGTTATCTAAAACCTCACTCGTTATCAATATCCTGATATCCGGATTGTTTAATATCTTCTGCACCGTGTTCGATATCGTCCCTAAACTTGTCTTGTAACTGTTACGAGGCATTAACCCCATCTTCCGCCTCTTCAAAGACTTTATCAGCCTTACAAACCTTCCGTGAACATGATCCAATATGTCCTTGTATCCCAATATCTCCCTGGCTAAATAAATTAAATCCTCCCGACCCCTGATAGCCTTTACCCCACGTAAATACTCCAACTGCTTGCCCCTAGGCAACTTCTCGAATATCTCCCTGGCTATTAACTTAACCATGCTTCGCTTCCCTTTTTCTTGAAAAAATATTATAAATTTTTTATCGGGCTATCCCTCTCCCTAAAACTAGTCCCAAAAAGTTATAAAAATTTGAGCGGAGCTGGTATTGGTATTGACATAACCTCAGCCTGGATACCCCCCTGGCTTGGCTCAAAAATCCTGCTATCCCTGCTCAAACCCTTATGCTTGCTTTGATACAGCCTAGTTAGCGTCGAGAAGAAAGAGCTAACGTCGCATAAGAAAGCTTATGTCAAGTTGTCGTCTATCAGCCCTAAGCTTTGTCGTCGCTATCTCCTGTCAGCTCTTGAGCTGTGTCTTTTGTCGTCACTGCCAGTGGTTCTTTTACCGTCGCTATCTCAGAGGCTGTGCTAGCTTCTAATCCTTGAGCCAAAGCTTCAAACTCCCTGTTCAAATCCTCATTGCTCTTGTGCTTAACCTGCTCTATTTCTTGCCTGTCTCTTTGCAAACCATGGACTTTAGCGAGTATTTCAGCAGCTCTGATTTGGTTGGATTCTTGCTTAGCTTTTCTAGCTTTGGAGCTGAGCAGTTCTAAGACCTCAGTCTCGTCACAGATTTTAGAGCTTAGCTTAGCTTGAGAGAGGTCAAAGACTCCGTTTCTAAGTTTAGCTAAGTTTTCAGTTCCGATAACACCAGCAGACTTAGGGTGAGAGCAGGAGTAGTTTTTAGAGGCAGCGTTAGAGGCAGAGCCTGATTCTGAGTAATCTTTAAGCCAGTTAGCTTCTTTAAAGGTTGGTTTTCTAGGGATAGTTTTAGAGACCATGATAGATACAGCTCCTATTAAGGTTAAGATTAAGAGCTAGTATAGGAGCAGGGAAGGGAAGGGAGCTATACCAGCGTCTTTAATAACTAGTGCAGGAAGTAAAGGGTAAAGGGAGGGGAAGAGGGTCAGGTTTAGGATCTTAGCTTGTTATATTCTTGAGCTAGGAGAGAGAGGTGATTAAAGGCTTGTTTAACGAGCTGGGAGATTCTCTGTTTAGAGACCTGGAGTCTTTTAGCGACGAGGGAATAGGAGCTGTTATCGCAGATTATTTTTTTTAGGGCATAGGCTTCTTTAGGGTGGTCCAGTTTTAGTTTAAGGAGCAGGAGATCGAATAAGTTTTCAAGCGGAGCTATTTCGCCGCTGGCGATTTCTCTTGACTTTTGAAAATCACTGTCAAGGGTATCAGAAGCCTTAAATACAGTTAAAGAAGGATTAACCTTCCTGATATACTCGCTCATCTTGATTAGTTTATACTGGCGCCTCATCGCTCTCCTTTATTAAAATAACAGCCCTCACATAACCAGAGCCTCGCAGCCGGACTGTAATATACCTTCTCCTCTCTCCCCGCCCTGTGTTAGCCTGCCAGATAATAGCTTTAGCCAGCTCAGGCAGCGAATATGTCCCTGTCTTAAACGAGACCGTGACACTCTCGCCTTCAGTCGGAGGATATATCTTTAGCTTATCAGCTATAAATTCTATTATTTCTTTTTCCATTATAATTTCTCCTCTAACAGGAATTCTATTTTATCCTCGCCGATATCCTCAGTAATCGCAGCCCGGACAGCCTTCACCTGCCTGTCATTCTTAAACAACACCCCCTGCATAGCATCAAATACCCCTTTTATCAGGTTATCTATATCAGCCCGGCAGGACTTTTTAAAGGAAAAGGTTATAACGGCTGAAATATCCCCCTCTAAAAACGGAAGCTTCATACCCTTTAAAAGATAACCAACAGCTTCCTTCCAGCTAAGATACGCCAAAGCCCTGGGATTACACCACTTCCCCTTCTGAGTCATCCTAACAGCCGGAAAAGCCTTTATCTTTAAACAGCCCGCAGCCCTCTTACTCATCTCTTTCCCTTCTTTATTACAATAAAATTTTTTGTTAGTTCCAGGGTCATCTTTTCCTTTGCCCCTGCTTGACCCTCATCCCAGCCCATTTCTTCGATAAAGCTTTCTATCGCCTTA
>Ga0180008_1000828_pt1 | contig 22125 bp, 24 predicted proteins | sample MM_PW_MetaG_FD_121121 | JGI IMG/M metagenome (GOLD analysis project Ga0180008, IMG submission 121121) | Groundwater microbial communities from the Aspo Hard Rock Laboratory (HRL) deep subsurface site, Sweden - MM_PW_MetaG | ecosystem: Environmental > Aquatic > Deep subsurface > Groundwater...
GAAGCTTTCAAAGCAATACTTAATAAAGTAAAATAAACGTTTTATCAACTCAATTTAAGATTACTTACTTATAGAAAATCCCAATCTAACGATTGGGATTTTTTTTTGGATACATCTAACAATCAAGTCCAAGCTTTACTAAAAATAAGCTGTACAAAAAAAAATTAAAAAAATTAGACTGATTATGGTTTACCGTAATTAAGTCAACAAAATTGCATTTAAATTTGCCTCGTTAACAAATAAAAGATAAACGATGTACAAATTTACTACTGAAGACTTAGCTTATGCAGGCTACTTCAAAAATGAAAAAAGTAAAAATGAAGAGTTACAGTCACCACAAAACTGTACTACTATTGACAAAATAGTAGAACTTGAAGTTTTACAATTTTGCAACCAGTTTCTAAACAAGTACAAAGTTCCAAAAACAAAAACTAGCTTTCAGAAGGTAGAAGCTTTACTACAGCATACAGAACTAGAGAACGAAACAGATAAAGAGAAAATAGCAGACTGGATTGCTACTAATTGGATTAAGAAATGAAACCAACTACGTAAATCCAAGCATTCCTAATTACTGACCAAATCAAAAATCAAGGTACATCCTAATAGTAATGAACTCATATAAAATCATAATTATTACCCTCAACATTTTAGTGGCTACAATATCTTGTGTTGACAAAAAAGGTTATCACTCACTTACGCCTCATCATTATAATGCTAAAGAAAATCAAGAATTCCACAAAAAAAAAGTCATCGACTTCAAGATTACCGGAAGAAAAATAAAAAATGATAAAATGAAAGGTCAACAAAACTATCCTGTTTCAGGAACTGATGAAGACGGCAATTTAGTTACAGGGGAAGTAGTTCTTGAGGGTAAAGCAGGATTTGGGTCCTTGACTAAAATAGACAAAAGCAAGATAGAGATCATTGCTGAATGGTCAGCGAATAAGAATAGACTCATAGCAACAGATGAATATGGATATTTGTATCAGTTGCATATTGAAGAATAAACTGCTTTTTCCACTAATAACCATAATGTAAATTAAACTCATATCAAATACGAGACAATATAAGTACGAAAAATAAACAATAAAAATTATTTGTATAACAGAATACGACCTCCTATAAGATCTAAGCTAATTTAAAAAACAGACATCCCAGTTTTAGTCGTTAATACCTCTAATGCATGCATTCCCAACTCTGAATTTCCTTTCTTATTTAATTTTGGAGACCAGGTTGCAACTACGAAAACCTTAGGGTATAATGCTACAATTCCACCACCGATTCCACTCTTACCTGGCAATCCTACTTTATAGGTGAATTCTCCAGATTCATCATAAAAGCCACAAGTTTGCATTAAGGCATTAAGCCTCTTTACTTGACTTTTTGTCAAAATCTTATTCCCATCTTTAGTCTCTCCTTCATTAGCAAAAAAGAAAAAAGAATGCGCTAGTTCTTGACAGTTCATTTCGATTGAACATTGATGAAAATAGAAGTCCAAAACATCATCAACATTGTTATCGATATTTCCAAACGACTTTAAGAAATTAGCTAATGCAGCGTTTCTAAAACCATTATCTTTTTCTGATTGTGCGACAGCAATATTATACTCGATTGTATTACTTCCTGAAATCTTTCTTATAAATTGTAAAAAATCTTCCTTTGGATTTGCTAAGCAAGAAACTAGCATATCAGCAATAACGATAGCGCCCGAGTTTATAAAAGGGTTTCTAGGGATTCCCTTTTCATACTCTAATTGTACCAAAGAATTAAAAGCCGTACCAGAAGGCTCAACACCTACTCTTTTCCATATTTTTTCGTCTAAATAAGAAAAGGCTAACGCAACTGTTAATGCCTTTGAAATACTTTGAATAGAAAATCGTTCTTGGCTATCACCAATACTAAAATCCTTTGCCTCTATTGTAGTGAGATGAATGCCAAATTTATTTGGGTTAATCTTGGCTAGTTCAGGAATCGTTTTGGTGACATTTCCTAATGAAGGAAAACCCAGTAATTCTTGTTGTATTTCTTTTAAAATATCTTGGTACTGCATTCTTTGAATTTATATAAATCAGATTATGTGTTATACGAAATTAAGTTTTCTGCTTTCTTTTTTTTGCAGCAGGAAATAAAACATTGTTAAGAATTAATCGGTAACCCGGAGAGCTAGGATGTAAATCTAAAATAGTAGTAGGATCACCAACTTGGTGCTGATAATCTTCGGGATCATGCCCACCATAAAAAGTAAACATACCTTTACCTTTTTGACCATGAATATATCTGGCTTCGCCATTTATCTCACATGTCCCCATTATTAATACATTAGACTTAACTACGGCAGCGTTAAAAGCAGTAGTTTGTCCCATAAAACCTTTTACTATTTGAGTATGATTTTGGCACAACATAGATGGAATAGGGTCCCATTTAGCCGAGAATTCCATAAGACTAAAATAATCTTTATCCATTGGAAGCTTCCTTACCTCTGTCATATCAATATCTGAGAATTCATATTTTTCGGGCCTACGTTCTAGTATAAAATCCTTGAAGGCAAAAGATTTATTGAAATCTATTCTAGATTGATAATTAGCTTCACTAGCATCCCCATCAAACATTGGCTCACATATATCGACACCATCGGCCGCCAATGCAATATCAAAACTATCTGTTGCGGAACACATGGCGAACATGAATCCACCTCCTACTACAAAATCTCTAATTTTGTTTGCAACAGCACCTTTTTCTTGCGAAACTTTACTAAACCCTAACCTAGAAGCCAAATTTTCAGCTTCCTTTTTCTGTTCAATATACCAAGGTACATTTTTGTAGGAGCCAAAAAACTTTCCATATTGTCCCGTAAAATCTTCATGATGTAAATGCAGCCAGTCATAGAGAACAAGCTGATCACTTAAAACTTCTTCGTCGTAGATCGCTGTAAAAGGAATTTCAGCATAAGTCAAAACTAATGTGACAGCATCGTCCCAAGGCATTTTACCTTTAGGAGTGTAAACTGCAATTTTTGGTGCTTTTTCAAGAACAACAGATTCCATATTTTGAGAAGGACTAGCAATTTGGTTTAAAATACTTTCTTGTTCTGTGTCTGATAAAATCTCAAAGCTTACCCCTCTTATTTGACACTCTTTTCTAATCTCTTGTGCATCTGGTAGTAGAAATGAACCTCCTCTATAATTAAGCAACCAACTCGCTTTGTATTCCTTGGACAAACACCAAAACGTAATTCCATAGGCTTTTAAATGATTTTGCTGAGTAGTCTCATCCATAGGTAGCAAAATATAAGAAGCCCTAGCGAATGTAGCACTTAAAAATAAAAATAAAAAGAAGACTTTTTTTAGATTGATCATGAGTTTTTAAATAGTATATACAAAGAATAATACAACATATTAATTTACCGTAATACTTACCAAGGTACCAATTTGTAATCAAACTATGAAATAAGAAACAAATTTTGCCGTACAGATTACAATAATAAATTAAAAAATCAAGTATTTATACGCGTACTCACGTGGAGAGATATGTATAAATTAGCACTATCAATAGTTTTGTAGACTAAACAGCCTAACCATCAAAATACAAAAATGACAACGTTAAAAAGAATAGGTGTCTTACTTTTAATTATTACCATAATTGTTTATTACGTTATGGCTATTAAATATTTAAAAACCTAAAAATATTAGTTATATGTTCTTACAATGTTATTTTGAATTGCATAAACTACTAGGCCTGCAATATTTTTAGATTCAGTTTTAAGTAACAAATTATTCCTATGCCCTTCTACTGTCCGTGGGCTGATAGATAAAACATCAGCTATCTCCGCAGTAGTTTTCTGTTCACAAATCAATTGTAAAATTTCAACTTCTCGATTTGTTAAAAAATGATTTAATAATGTATTTCTATTTTTCGTATTAACACTGGAATCATCTTGAATTATCTTTAATACATTGTCATTGTAAAAAAATCCCTTATCCGCTACCTCCCTTATAGTTGAAACTAATTCTTGAGGACTAGCATTTTTTACAATGTAAGATGAAGCACCAATGTCAATCATATTTCTAATAAAAGAATTCGAATCATAGCTAGTTAGGGCAATAATTTTAACAGCAGGAAAATCTTTAGCAAGAATTTTAGTTGCTTCCACTCCATCAAGTACCGGCATTTTTAAATCTGTCAAAACAATGTGTGGTAAAACCTTAGTACCCTGCAAATAAGTTAACAATTCAAACCCATTAGCAGCTTCATGCACTACTTCTACATCTTCCTCTCTGTCTAATAAAAATAATATTCCTTTTCTAAAGAGCACTTCATCATCAACTAAAACAATTTTTATTGAATCATTCATAATTTAAAAATGTAAAATTATAGCAACACCCTTATTATAAGTTGACTTAATTGTGATAGATCCATTTAAAAAATCAACTCTACTTTGTATGTTTTTCATACCAAGACCGTTTTGATTTCTAATATCATTAGTATCGAAGCCAACCCCGTCGTCAGTATAGTTACATATTTTGCTTCCATCAATCATTTCGAAAGAAATAGCTATTGACTTCGCTTTACCATGTCGAATAGAATTATTAATCAACTCCTGTACTATTCGAAATAAATGCAAACTTTTATCTTTTGCCATATCTTCAAAAGCGATCGTGTTTTTATAAGTAACTATAACAGAATTAGTAGCGTTGTATTCAGAACATAGCTCATCTAAACCAGCATCTAATCCAAACCTATCTAAAACTGGAGGCAATAAATCATGCGCTATTCTCCTAGTACTTTGCAGCGCCTTGGCAGTTAACTCGATTATATTTGTTGATATTTCAAAAGTTTCATCGCTTGTTAAATTCTTTTTGTTTAATAAATGACTATTTAGCGAAACAACATTCAACTTAGAGCTTATATCATCGTGTAAATCTTGAGCTATCCTTTTGCGTTCTGTTTCTTGTGTTATAAGTATTGCACGCAGTTGCTCGCGTTGATACTGTATTTCTAAATTTTTTTTCTCTAATTCCTTCTGAATGATTTTTTTTCTAGAGAAGAAAAAAAACAATATTAATCCAGCCGCTAAAATTATGAAAAACAAGGAAGTATATAATATTATAGTAATAATTTCCTTTTCGTACAAGTTATTAATTCCCATTTTTAATAGTTAACTGCTTTAAATAAAATGACTTCTTCCATTCGAATAAAATGAAGAGGTGATAGACAATGATTAAAGTAGCATTCAAAGTCCACGGTAAAAATCTATACTCTTTACTAAGAACCGCCGTTAAGTTACCTACAAAAAACAGAATTGTGCTTCCGGATAGATACAACAGTATACCAATTGTGCAATAGTAAAAAACTTTTCTTTCTGTCAATAAGTTGTATAGATGCATGGACGCTAAAGCGAGAATTAAAAAAGAAGTTACAAATATTTCGAACAAGTTGAATTTAAAAAAAACCGCTGGATCTAAAACATATTGAACTGCGAGTATAGACAAGCCACTCCCCATAATCCAATCGCATATATTCTTTTGTTTCTTGGATAAAAATAAACTTTTGAAAAACAAACTCAAAGCCATAAACTGGCCTATAAAATAGAAATGAGATAAAAAAAGGTTTTCCTGACCAAAATTGGTTACTACCTTTGAAGCTACTTGAATTAAAACTGTAAAAACTAGATAAATAGAGAATATTTTAAAAGCTTTCTCCTGTTTGGAATACTCTTTTAAATACAATCCTACATTGAGCAGCAATAGGGCATATCCGATATTTATAATTGTATAATGCAAAATATGGTTTTAATTTAAAGGACTGGTAGTGTCTCCTGTATGCGGAGGACTTGGTTCAGAAAAATCATAAACAACTGGACTCTCATCTTCTCCCTGAATAATTGATTGAGAACCAAAGACATCACGGTATATACCTGTCGCTGTCTCCAACTCTGCTCCTACAAAAATCAGCGTGCTTAGCTTGTCGTCATTTATTCCTACGTAGGCTCTAACTTTATTTGTATTCAACTTTAGAACCATCTCCAAAGTTTCCCTGGGTATAAGGTAGGAATTAACCTTTTTTTTTGAAGCATCAAAATCTAACTCTTCTCTGTAGTTCTTAGTCCATGTCTCTGCAATTTTTAAGGGAATTGCCACATCTTGAGGAGCATTTTCTTTATCCATTTTTTTAAATTTAAATAATTGATATTAATAAATAAACAACACGAACGGCTAATCTACAAATTTATATTATTAAACATATCAAGATATGTAATTATGCAAATGCTACAATTACTTTTAAAACAACACTGTTGCTATACCTAAATTAAAATGGCATTTCATTATCATCATCGTCATCGTTTAAATTACTACCAAAAGCATCATGAGCTGAAGGCAAATTTTTAGTTATAAATGCATTTTCGTCTTGATTCATCGAAGAAGGTAAATCATCGTAACCACTACCATAATCATCAAGATTATCAAACTTACCAAGATGACCTATAAATTTTAAACGCACGTTTTCGATACTACCATTACGGTGTTTTGCGATCATTATCTCTGCTTGACCTGCGGTAGGCGAAGCTTCGTCGTCATCCCACTCGTCAATTTTATAATATTCAGGACGATATAAAAAAGAAACGATATCTGCATCTTGTTCGATCGCTCCTGATTCACGAAGATCGGACAGTAAAGGTCGTTTACTTGACCCACGTGTTTCAACAGCACGCGAAAGCTGAGAAAGTGCAATTACAGGCACATTTAACTCCTTTGCTAATGCCTTAAGATTTCGAGATATTGTAGAAATTTCTTGTTCTCTATTTCCTCCACCTTTGCTATTTCCACCTGCAGTCATCAACTGTAAATAGTCAACAATAATAATTCGGATTCCGTGTTGAGAAACTAAACGTCTCGCTTTTGCTCTTAAATCAAAAATGGAAAGAGAAGGCGTATCATCAATGAATAATGGCGCTTTTTCTAAATTCTTCACTTTGGTACTTAATTGTTCCCATTCATGTTTCTCTAATTTACCCGTACGCAGTTTTTCTGAAGACAATCCTGTTTCTGAGGAAATTAAACGGGTTATTAACTGCACAGATGCCATCTCAAGAGAAAACAAGGCCACAGGCATATTAAAATCAATAGCCATATTTCTAGCCATGGACAGTACAAACGCGGTTTTTCCCATCGCAGGTCTAGCGGCAATAATAATTAAATCACTTGGTTGCCATCCTGAGGTCAATTTGTCTAATTTATCGAAACCAGTTGCAACACCACTTAAACCTTCTTGACCTGCTATTTCTTCGATTCGTTTTTTAGCTTGTAGAACTAGACTTTGGGCTGTTTCAGAACTACGTTTGATATTACCTTGAGTTACCTCGTATAATTTTGATTCTGCTTTGTCTAATAAATCAAAAACATCTGCAGTTTCATCATACGAGTCTTCGATTATTTCTGTTGAAATTCGAATTAAACTTCTTTGAATGAATTTTTGTAAAATTATCCTCGAGTGAAATTCGATGTGGGCAGATGAAGATATTTTTTGCGTTAATTGAATTAGATAAAAATCACCGCCAGCTAATTCTAACTTGGCGTTCTTTTTTAACTGAGATGATACCGTCAATAAATCAATAGGTTGAGTATCTGTAAATAATTGAACTATGGCTTCAAAAATATGTTTGTGCGCTTCTTTATAAAACGCATCCGGTTGTAAAATATCAATTACATCATCAACACCCTTTTTATCAATCATCATGGCACCTAAAACTGCCTCTTCTAGCTCTATAGCTTGCGGTTGTAATTTCCCTTTTTCGAGGCTAATAATAGTAGATTTATCTACCTTGACCGGGTTTATATTTTTGAAATTTTCCATGAAGCGAAAGTAAGATAATTTTAAAAAAAATCACTCTTGAGTTATTACAAATATTTGTTTATAAATACAGCTATTTTGTTTATAACCAAAAAAAAATCCGAAACTGTGGGGCTTCGGATTGATATAGTGTTTTGAGCAGTTATTCTTTAAACTCACCCATTTTAGTGTACTTATCCATTCTTTGAGAGATTAAGTCGGCTGTTGATAAGTCTTTCAATTCATCATATGCTTTTAGAATATAATGCTCTACCGTTTTAAATGTAGTCTCTCTATCGTAATGAGCTCCACCAAGTGGCTCAGGTATAATATCATCAATTAATTTTTGCTTTTTCATATCAGAAGAAGTCAATTTCAAAGCTTCTGCAGCTTGTTCTTTGTACTCCCAGCTTTTCCATAAAATAGAAGAGCAAGATTCTGGAGAAATTACTGAATACCATGTGTTTTCTAACATATATACACGATCTCCAACACCTATTCCTAGAGCACCACCTGAAGCACCTTCACCAACGATAATCGTAATAATAGGCACGGTAAGACGTACCATCTCGAAAATATTTCTAGCAATCGCTTCCCCTTGACCGCGCTCCTCTGCTTCTAATCCCGGGTATGCACCTGGAGTATCGATTAAAGTTACTACAGGAATACCAAATTTCTCAGCCATTTTCATTAAGCGCAACGCTTTACGATATCCCTCAGGATTTGCCATACCAAAGTTGCGGTACTGACGTGTTTTAGTGTTATACCCTTTTTGTTGACCAATGATCATAAAAGACTGTCCGCCTATTTTACCTAACCCACCGATCATCGCTTTATCATCTTTGAAACCTCTATCACCGTGAAGCTCTAGAAAAGTTTCGCCAAAAAGTGCTTTAATATGGTCTAACGTATATGGTCTACTAGGGTGTCTTGACAGCTGAACACGTTGCCACGCTGTTAAGTTCTTATAAATATTTTTTTTGGTTTCAATTAACTTCTTATTGATTTGCTTACAAGTATTTGTAACGTCAACATCTGATTCTTGACCAATAACTAGACACTTATCTAATTGCTCTTCTAGCTCTTTTATTGGAAGCTCAAAATCTAAATATTCCATAGGATTTGTGCGTTTTGTTTTTTTTATTCGGAACTGCAAATATAAAATATTAAATCGTTTGCACCTCTTTATTTTTAATTTAACTACTCATTGACTTCAAAAATTAGTATTTGATAAACTTTTATTGCCGTCTTCTCGATTGAAACAAAATGGCTATACTAAAAATTAAAGTCACTTCTATACAATCTAACCACCAATGGTAAAAGCAAGCAATTACTTTGTTTCTAATTTTTTATCTATTACTCTATTCATGTAATCTTCGATAAAAGCTTTACAACTTAATTCTATTTGATCCATTTCTTTATTTCTGTTTTTGATCAAATTAAACTTCAGCGCCTTATCATCTTTATCATAGAACCCAAGTACTTTTTTACCGTCAAAAGTACAGATGTAATTCCCTTTTGCAAATTGATAAATTGTTCCTGTAGAATTAATTACAAAAGGTTCCGTAGTTGCTTTATCGAATAGACTTCGTCCCCAGCTTCTAAAAGGTTTATCATAACCAATCATATCTAAAATTGTTGGGTAAATATCTATTTGTTGCGCCCACTGATCGTCTACACCAACATACTCACTATTTGGCTTGTAAATCAAAATTGGAACGGCAAACCTATTAATTGGCTTTTGGTATTCATCATAATATATTTGATTACAATGGTCAGCAACCAGAACGAAAATGGTATTATCGAACCATGGTTTCTTTTTCGCTTCCTCAAAAAAACGTTTGAGCGCAAAGTCAGTATATTCAGCGCATTTATGAATAGGTACGCCACCTTCCTTAAAGCGATTTTTATACTTTTTAGGAATGTTATAAGGTTCATGTGAAGAGACTGTAAAAACTGTTGCAAAAAAAGGTGTTTTCTTTTCGTCCAATGTATTTTTCATAAACTGAAGAAAGGGTTCGTCCCAGATGCCCCAAAAACCATCAAATTGCGAATCATCATTAAACTCTGTTCTACCATAGTAATGATCTATTCCTAATATGTTACTAAAACCTAAAAACCCCATAGATCCATTAGCAGCACCGTGGAAAAACGAAGTGTCGTATCCTTCACTTTTCAGAGTAGAAACCAATGACTCAATTTTTTGTTTTGGGTATGGTGATGAAGTAAAGGCGTCTTTAAATGAAGGTATTCCTGCTAATACTGACGACATCCCATGAATAGATTGTCTTCCATTAGCGTACGCATTCGTATAAATCATACTGTGCTGTGCTAAGGAATCAAGGAATGGGGCATGACTTTTATAATTAGGAATATTTGCTTTTTTATTAAAAGCACCTATGTACTCTCGTCCATAACTTTCTACGATAAAAACAACTACATTAGGTTTCGTTTTAGGGTTATTTTGATAACTTTTAATAGGCTGGACAAGCTTATTTATCACTTCCTGATTAACTCCCTCATATTTTACTTTAGCAAAACCATTAGTAAATAAAGTTCTAAAAATGGCAAAAGGGGTGTTCAGCACTATGTCAGAATGAACGATATTTTTAACATGCCTACTTGCATCAAGCATATTGATGGGCCTAGTAGATTTTTTAAAATCCCCTCCTCTAATACCACCTATGACTAATAAAGCAGTTAATAAAAAACTAACTATTGAAAAGCTAAAATAAGGTATCCACTTCGTAGGTTTAAATGACTTTACAGTGACTTTTCTATAGAGATACACCCAAACAATAGAACACAGTACGAATAATATAAACACATGCCAATATTCAAGTAAGAAATTCAAAAACAATTTGGTTTTATTTGTTTCATGTTCCAAGACATCTAATGCTGCCGATGTTGTTCTAGCAAAGGTGAACTTATAATAAATAAAATCAATGAAATTAGTAGCATATGTTACTAAATTAGACCCGAAATAAAGATAAAAAAGAAACTTATGATATCCTTGATTAGTGTTTCGCCATAACGGAAATATAGAAAACACAATGAATAAAACATTCACATATAGAATGGCAGTGGTATCAAAAGCTAAGCCATAATAACTCAATGATAAAAAGTCAGATACCGAATCAACTCTAAGTAAATCAGCATTATAAAAATAAAACAATACACGAGCAATAAAATAAAATAGATAAGCCAAAGAAAGCCTATAGATTAAAACTTTGTACTCGTCGAGGCGCAAGTGTTTTTGCATTTTGTAATTTTTAATTAATAAAACTGGGCAAAGGTATTATAATGAATTCATAAAAAATACATAAATAGAGACAACCCTTACTTAGTTCGAAAGCAAAGGTTCTGGTTTCATAATTAGGTTACTAACGCCTTTTTATGCTTGTGCTTAATTATTCCGTTTAGGATAACAGTGATTATTATAATTACAGCACCAATATAAAATGAGGTACTCATCTGTTCTTTACCTCCAATGATAAAATACGCTAGTACTATACCGTAAACGGGCTCTAAATTAGTGGTTAACATAACGGTATAAGGGCTTAATTTCTCCATAACCTTTACAGAAGCAGTAAAAGCATAAGCAGTGCAAACTGAGGCCAAAATTAAAATAAGAATCCAATTATTAGGGGAAAGTGTAAAAAATGCTATCGAAAACTTCCCTTCAAACAGATAATATATCGAGATAAAAAATACTCCTGCGAGGAATTCATAAAATGAAATAACTGCAGAATTATGCTTCTCAATCAGTTTACCATTCATTAGTGTAAATAAAACTCCCAAAATTATAGAAACCAAAGCATACATCATTCCAGCAAAATAGTTTACCTCAACGTTCATAATCATTGCTAATCCAGCGATAATTATTAGTCCAAAGAATACCTCATACCATAACACTTTTCTACCGTAAAATAAAGGCTCTAAAATGCTAGCAAAAAAAGCACCCAATGAAAAAACCGATAATGTGATCGACACATTAGAGACGTGTATCGCATGGAAAAAAAATATCCAGTGCAACGCTATAAGTAAACCAACAAAGATTAGCTTTAGAAAAGAGCGTAAAGGAATACGGAACGATGTTTTTTTATAAATAAGAAAAAGTGCTAAAAAAACTGCTGCAAAAAACATTCGATACCAAACGATAGCATCAGCAGTGATTGTAATTAAAGCACCCAATATTGCTGTAAAACCCCAAATAAAAACAATTAAATGTAGGTTTAAATAACTCTTGAGATTATCGTTTTGCATTACGTAGTAAAAATATAGCTAATAGACCAAAAACTAAATTAGGAAACCATACTGCTATGAAAGGGGAAAAGGTTGACTTTTCAGCTAATACGCCAAAAATTTTATCAAAAAAGACAAAACCAAACGCTACAGCTATTCCAATCGTTAAGTTCATTCCCATACCTCCTCGACGCTTCATTGCCGAAACAGACACAGCTATGATGGTTAATATAAATGCAGATACTGGAAGACTAAACTTTTTATAAAAGACAACCATGTAAGTATTAATAGTAGAAGAACCTCTCGCCTTTTCCTTATCGATAAAGGCAATTAAATCATTTAAGGTCAATGTTTCAGCGATATAAACAACTGGTGTTAAATCTTCAAGGTCAAAACTAAACTTGGTCTTTTTCTCTGGTTGTTTCTCTATTTTATCGCCTAGCACACCAACAGTTCGTTTAGTGTAATCGTACATCGTATAGGTGCTGTCCTCCGGGTTCCATTTAATTCTACTAGCAGTAATTTTTGACACTAATTTCTCTTTTTCAAATTTCTCTAAAGCAAAATTAAATGCCACCTTAGATGCTGTATTAAAGCTGTTAACATACAGAAATTCATTGTCGTTAATTTGACGGTATACATCTGTGTTTTTTCCACGCATTAACTCCTTCCCACCAGTCTTTAAGTAGGTGTATCTAAAATTATTGAAACCTTCACTAGATACAGGCACTACGTAAAACCCCATTATTAAAACAAAAATTGAAACAATGGTCGCCCCGATAATATAGGGTCTTAGAAATCGAGTGAACGAAATACCAGAGCTCAAAATAGCGATGATTTCTGTATTGTTAGCTAATTTCGACGTAAACCAGATGATTGATAAAAACAAAAAAATAGGAAATAGACTATTAGCAAAATAGATGGTAAAATGATAATAATAGATAGCAATATCAAGAAAAGGAATTTTATTCTCAATCATGAAATTGATTTTCTCTGAAACATCTATAATAATCCCTATAGGAATAAACATCAACAACATCGCAGCGAATGTTGCTAGGTATCTTTTTAAGATGTATCGATCTATTATTGTTAGCATATAAAAAGTTTAAAAAACTATAGGTCTAAAAGTTCAAAGCTTAAGAATTGAAAAGTAATTCAGTCATACTACAAGTTTTAAAATTTGAACTAAAAAACTTAAAACATAATTCTTTATAATCGCTGACTCATATTTTTAACCATCATTTCTTTCCATGGCTTAAAATCTCCTGCTAAGATATGTTTTCTAGCTTCACGAACCAACCACATATAAAAACCAAGATTGTGTATTGTTGCAATTTGCTTACCTAGATATTCATTCGCTGCAAAAAGGTGACGCAAATATGCTTTAGTATATTCGGTGTCTACAAAAGTGATTCCCATCTCATCAACTGGTGAAAAGTCGGCCTCCCATTTTTTATTTTTGATATTGATTGTTCCGTTAGCTGTAAATAACATTCCATTTCTTGCATTACGAGTTGGCATAACACAATCAAACATATCTACGCCTAAGGCGATGTTTTCTAAAATATTTATAGGTGTTCCCACCCCCATCAAGTATCGTGGCTTGTCTTCAGGTAATATTTCGCAAACTATCTCTGTCATTGCATACATTTCCTCGGCAGGCTCTCCTACAGAAAGACCTCCAATAGCGTTTCCTACTTGATTGGAATTAGCAATATATTCAGCTGATTGTTGACGCAAGTCTTTGTAACAACTTCCTTGAACAATAGGAAAAAATGCTTGATCATAACCGTATTTTACAGGCACTTTTTCAAGATGGTTCACGCAGCGATCTAACCAGCGATGCGTCATTTTCATAGAACGCTTAGCATAATTATAATCGCATGGATAAGGCGTGCATTCATCAAAAGCCATAATAATATCAGCACCTATTGTACGCTGAATTTCCATTACATTTTCAGGTGTGAAAAAGTGGTAAGATCCATCGATATGCGATTTAAACTTAACACCTTCTTCTTTGATTTTTCTATTTGCCGATAGGGAGTATACTTGATACCCACCTGAATCTGTTAAAATGTTACGATCCCAGTTCATGAATTTATGCAACCCACCTGCTTTTTCAAGAATTTCAGTTTTAGGACGTAAGTATAAATGATAGGTATTCCCTAAAATAATATCGGGATTTATATCGTTTTTTAATTCTCGTTGATGCACTCCTTTTACGGACGCTACAGTACCAACAGGCATAAAAATCGGAGTTTCAATAACTCCGTGATCTGTTGTAATACTTCCCGCTCTAGCTTTAGATAAAGGGTCTTTTTTTAATAAATCAAACTTCATAGCTTCTTTTTTCAGTGGGCAAAGATAGGATAAATAGCTAATTTGAAAATTAGTTACCAGCAAAAATTAAATAAGTTTTAGGAAATAGCACTAAATGCATTTTATCCCACTTAAGTAAATAGATAAACTCACTTCACAAATTAGTTTCTATATTCAGCTTAGATACGTTTGATACCAAATTAATGAACCGTTCTAATTCGAATTTGATAAATCAAAAACTTCAATAAAACCGAAAATTTAAAAATTCTATTTTAATTTAATTTCACATTTTTGAAACCTCAACTATTTTCCGCTTTGTTAGTATAAAACCTATTTTTGTTTTTACATTTACAATACATCAATGAAGAGTACGTTTTACTTTTAGATTTTTATAAAAAGATAATTACAGACGAAGCTAATTTTAGACCTGCCTTCATACTCTTTGCATAAAAACTCAAATTTAAAGACTACACTAAACCGTTCTTTCAAAATCCAAATCATATGAAAAAAATTATTTGTGGCTGCTTTATCTTACTGTTTACTTACTCTTGTAAAGAAACAGTCAAAACAACAGAGGATACTACTATGCATACCGACTCCTTAACTAATCAGGTACAAGAAGTTACTTCTTTTACCGGTCAACAGTTAACTGGTGTTACTGTAAGTGGAGCGGGACGAATATTTGTTAACTTTCCCAGATGGAGAAAAGGCGTCGAAAACTCCGTTATGGAAATTGGAAATGAGGATAAAAAAACGCCATATCCAAATAAAGAATGGAATTCGTGGGAAATAGGAAGCCCAGCTGAAAACCAAAAATTCGTCGGCGTGCAATCTGTAGTTGCATTTGAAGACAAACTGTATGTTTTAGACACACGTAGTCCACTATTTGGTGCTGTACTAGATGCGCCTAGGATTTTTGTTTTTAACCTTAACGACAATACGCTAGCAAAGACCTATATTTTAGATGAAGGAAGTTACTACCCAAATTCCTATATTAACGATTTAAGAGTCGATAAGAATAACAACAAAATCTACTGTACTGATTCTGGGAGAGCCGGACTGATAATAATTGACATTAACTCTGGCAAAACAACTAGAGTTTTAGACAATCATATTTCTACAAAAGCAGAACAAACATTTTTAACTTTTGGCGATAAAAAATGGGAAAACACGATTCATTCTGATGGTATTGCTCTTGATTCAAAAAACGGAATACTATACTATCATGCGCTTACAGGTTACAGCCTCTATAGCGTTCCTACAAATATAATTGCCACAGAAAACCAAAAAGATATAGAAGCAGCGGTTAAGCTTGTAGCAAAAACAGCAGCTCCAGATGGAATGATAATTGACGATCAAGGGACTCTTTACTTTGCCGATTTGGAGAATAACAAAATCATGTCTCGAACTATAGACGGAAATATTAAAACTCTCGTGGAAGGCGAAAAAGTTAAGTGGGCTGATACATTTAGTTTTTATAACGGTTATTTGTATTATACAAATTCCCGAATAAATGAAGTTAGTAGCGACATTTCCAAAATGACTTTTACTCTTAATAAAGTTAAAATTTAAAAAAGGAAGCTATTTTAATAACAAAACCGCTGGTAAACATACTTACCAGCGGTTTCTTATTTTATGAAATTTTAATTATTTAGAACAAACCTAACTTTACTCGTGGCGTGCTTACGCCAACATTGGTATTGATAGTAGTTCTGCTTGACGTATTGTGATAACGTGGCTCACGAAAACCGTAGTAATAATAACCTGCATTTTGATAATAGTAATCTGAATGATAACAATCACCATTACAACTATGATAATGTGTTGCATAAGCGTCGTTCTTCGCTTCTATATACACTTTGTAAGCTCTTCGATTTTCAGATTTTAAATTCTTTTCATATTCTTTTTGCTCTTTCCAAAAAGCACGTTCTTCTTTTTTGCTTTTCGCTTTAAACTCTTGCTCGTGCTGAGCATCTTCTCTTGCTCTTTGTTGATAATAGGAGCTATTTTGTTTTATTTCAACTTGACTTGTAGAATTCACTTTAGTCGCCTGAGCCTCAATATTGGAATAAAGACTAAGAGCGCTCAATAAAAATAAGGCTTGAATTGTTTTCATGACTTTTCGTTTTTAATGTTTGAAACTTATTAATTTTAAGTATCTCTATTAATAAGACAATCGACAAGCTTTTTACCCTACCCTGCTTTTAAAAAACAAAAAATTATTTTCTCTGAGAATTAATAAAATTAATTACTTCATCAAATCGGTCGCTGAAAGGCCAAAAATACTGAGTCACCATAGGAACATGCTTTTTATTAAGATGAATTATCTCTACTTTGGGCTGAAACGGTTTTAAGGCTTTTAAAAATCGGTCATTGGCAACTGTAATTGACGGATAAGTTTTATCTCCAACATAAATTAAAAAAGGAGGCGTGTTTTTATTTAAAAAATAAATTGGAGATGCGTCCTTCCAATTCTCAGGACTATTTGTCCAAGTAGCTAAGTAATCGTCTTTTGTAGTAGGCGGATATTGCTCTAGGTAATTTTTCATATCCAATCCAGCAGCATCATTCAATATAATTCCTGCAATACTTTTTTCATCTACTCCATATTTAGGATTCATCACTGCTAAAGCTGCAAGGTGCCCTCCTGCTGAATGTCCCGTAAGGTAGATTTGGTTTACATCGCCGTTGTACTTCTTAAAATTGGACTGCACCCATTTTATTGCAGCAGCTATTTCTTGAGTCATTTCGTCATAATTTGCTTTGGGACTTACTGTATAATCAGGAATTACGGTAATCAAACCTTTCTTAGCAAAGTTACGACCTAGTAAATTGTACGTATCTTTATTACCGCTATTCCAATTTCCTCCGTGTACGAAAATCAAAATAGGAGTTTTAGCTTTTAGCTTTTTTGGAACAAATATATTTAGTTTAGGTAAATTATTTTCTTTTACAATTGAAGTAGATAAGTAACTCACATTGTTTATTTTCTTACTACTACAACTTAAGAAACTAAAGATCAAAAGAACGAACATTAAAGGAGAAAAATTGCGCATAGGTTTTTTACCAAAGATAAGGTTTTAATAGCTTTTTGACTTTTAAACAAAAAAAATACAACTTTACCACCAATAGATAGCACCAATTAAAAATATATAAAAAAGGGCTTTGGATAATGCTTAGCTTTGTATATTAGGTAATCTATTTTAAAATAATAATGAACTACACACTTCTAATTGTTCCTGGACTAGGCGATTCATCTATTGGACATTGGCAAAACCATTGGTTAGAACACTTTAGTAATGCGCAAAAAGTGACGCAAAAAGACTGGAATCAACCCATACTAGACGATTGGCTTTTAAATTTAGATAGCACAATACAACAAATTGATGGCCCAATTATTTTGGTCGCTCATAGTTTAGCCGCAGTTTTAGTCGCCCATTGGTCTCAAACGCATTACACTAATAATGTCGTTGGCGCATTACTCGTTGCTCCTGCAGACGTAGACTCGCATAGACATACGCCCGTTGAGACATGGAATTTTGCTCCCATCCCAGTAACTAAACTTAATTTTCCATCGGTGGTCGTTACTAGTGCTGATGATCCCTATATTGATTTAAGCAGAGCACAATTTCTTGCCGAAAAATGGAATAGCAAGTTTCACAACGTAGGCAACAAAGGACATCTGAATGCTGCTTCTCAATTAGAACTATGGCAAGAAGGACAAACACTTTTAAATGAATTATTGCAAGAAATAAAAGCGAACAAGTACTAGCTTTCTTTTTTGCGTTTAAATAAAACAAAAAACCATACAGTATAACATCTAGTATTATGAGTAAAACAAAAAATTGGCATCAAAAACATTTTGAAACATTAGAATTTGGAAGCAGACTTGCTGATGCTGTAGCAAAAGGAATGGGTTCGTGGCGCTTTATAATAATCCAAACTGTACTAGTAGCATTTTGGATGATCCTGAACCTCATAGCCTATGTGAAGCATTGGGATGTTTATCCATTTATTTTACTTAATTTACTTTTTTCTACACAAGCAGCCTATGCTGCTCCTATAATCATGATGTCTCAAAACCGCCAAAATGAAAGAGATCGCGCTCAAGCACAAGCAGATTATCAAACAAACATTGATGCAAAACTCGAGATCGAAGCGCTAACCTCTAAATTAAATTCTATAGAAGCGGACAAACTTGATAAAATTATACGAATGCTAGAGCAAATGGAGAAGAAATCCATAAATAATTGATCTAGTTTTAAAAATAAAATAAATTACTAGAATCACACTGAGGAGAATCTAAACAATCATTATTAATTTTTACAAAGTACAAAAAAAGCCTTGTGTAACAATAGTTACTGTTAGTAGTTGATTATTGTATTAATTTTGTGCTTGTTACAAGTAGAACCAAAAAAGATTGGTAGTAAATAACTTTATTTAATATAATAATGGATATAGAAAAAATAATAAAAGAAAATCAAGGAACTATTGTAGATGTTCGTTCTCATGGAGAATTTATGGGAGGAAATGTAGTAGGTTCTATTAACATTGCGCTGAATGAAATTCCAGAAAGGATCGAGGAAATAAAAAATCTAAAAGCGCCCTTAATTCTATGCTGTGCTTCGGGAAATCGCAGCGGACAAGCTCAACATTTTCTTTCACAGCAAGGAATAGAATGCTACAACGGTGGATCATGGCTTGACGTAAATTATCTTAAATCAAAATAAAAAGAAAACAATGATCAACATACTTAAAAAGTTATTCGGATTCGGACCTACTGTAAATTATGCCGAATTAATAAAACAAGGTGCCATTATAGTTGATGTTCGTAGTCCTGCAGAATATAAGCAAGGTCATGTGAAAAAATCTATGAATATCCCTTTGAACGAGCTCTCAAGCCACATATCAAAGTTAAAGAAAGACACTGTAATCATTACATGTTGCGCGTCAGGAATGAGGAGCGCCTCGGCAAAAAGCATCTTAAAATCGAATGGCTTTACTACCGTATATAATGGTGGTGGATGGAGTAGTTTACAAAACAAATTGTAAAAAGGTAAATTCTAAAAAATAGGAAAGCCCAACATATAGTTGGGCTTTCTTTTTTCAATGAGATTCATTTTTTTATGCTACTTGTGCATTGCATCACTAATACTAGTAGGGCAAAAATTGATCGCATTTATAAAATCCTTTTTGTGTTGTTTAACTATTCATTTTTGGATAGTCGTTATATCCTTTATCTGTAAAAGTGTAAAAAGTAGTGGGATCTGGCGCATTCAAAGGAGCCTCTTTTTCAAAACGAGCTACTAAATCTGGATTAGAAATAAATGGAACTCCATAAGCAACCATATCAGCATAACCATCTTCAATCACTTTGTTCCCAGATTCCTTTGTGAAACTTTTATTAATCATTAAAAGCCCATTATATAAAGGTCTAAAGTGCTTTGCGATTTCAGCTACAGCATAAGGTACCTCCGTAACATTAGTAAAAGGCTCAGTTAAATGCAAATAAGCTAAACCATAGTCATTTAATTTGTTTACAATGTACTCGTGCGTATCTATAGTTTCTTTATCCACAGTCATCCCTTGTATTCCATGCATAGATGGATTTAAACGTACTCCCACTTTTGAGTAATCAATAACATCTTTTAAAGCATCTAGAGTCTCAAACAAAATACGTGCTTTGTTCTCGATACTACCACCATATGCATCCGTACGGGTATTTGACGACGCATTAAAAAACTGATGAAACAAATAACCATTTGCAGCATGTAACTCTACACCATCAAAACCAGCCGCTACAGCATTTATAGTGCTATTTTTAAAATCTAAAATAGTCTCTTTAATTTCAGTAATTGTCATTTCTTTAGGAGTAACCGTGTCAATAAATCCAGTTGCCACATATGCTTTAGCCTCAGGATTAATTGCTGATGGCGCATGAGGTAATTCTCCATCATGCAAATCAGGATGTGACAATCGACCAGTATGCCATAATTGAACAAATATCTTTCCTCCTTTATCATGAACTGCCTGAGTTACTTGCTTCCAACTTTCGGATTGCTCCTTGCTGTAAATCCCGGGCACATTGATAAACCCAACCGCTTTTTTACTAACGACTGTTCCCTCTGTAATTAATAGACCTGCATCAGCTCGGTCTGCATAATAAATAGCCATTTGTTCTGTTGCTAAATTCCCTTCATTACCTGCTCGGCTTCTTGTCATCGGCGCCATTGCCATACGGTTATTATAGATTGAAGTTTTAAATGTATAAGGTTCCAATAAAGTGATCTTGCTCATTTTGTTTTGTATAAATTCTATTAATTAATTTGTGAAACGTATGTATTGAAACCAATTCCTTCAAAAATAGCTGAAACCGTGTCCAAAGCGTAACCATCGTGACCTTCTAATAAAAACTCCTTCTCAACAGTTTCATCAGAGTTCAAATTGATAACTTCTACTATTTTAGAATGTGGAAAAATTAGATCAAAACTTACTTGGTAGTTTATTGATCTTGTAAACTCATCATCGTTTTCCATAATGATAATTGTTTTAGCAGTAGCTACGTTTTTTATTTTTTGAACTACCTCAACATCATTGATACACAAACCGGATAGAATAATAATATCAGCTTCCCAGCTAGCATTAATTGCACACGGCATTTGCTCAATAGCAGCATACCGATTTTGAACAAGAAGACTCTGATAAATTTCAGCAAGTGCTTTTTCGTTACTATCAAATAATAACAGTTGGTAGCGAGTGGCTAACTCATTAAGTACAGCAAAATTTCTTTTATCTGAAGCCCCTATTACAGCAATTGTTTTTACGTTTTGCATTTCTTTGATTTTGATATTGCAAAGCTAAAACAAGGAAGCAACTCATCTCCTTGAGGTGGAATAAGAAATGACATTGATCTAGATCAAGATAATAAAAGGCTAATTATTTTCGAAGGTTGATTTGTTTTCGAATTCGACTCAGTGTTTCTGGGGTTAAACCAAGATATGAAGCAATAATATGCTGGGGAACACGCGCAATAATGTCAGGATACGAAATCATTAACTTCGTATATTTTTCTTCAGCAGAAGCATTCAAAGCGGAATTAACTCGACCTTGTAAGGCAATAAATGCATTTTGCAAAAGCAGTCTTTGGTACCTTTCAAAAACGGGTACCTGGTCCATCAATTCCTCTCGAGCTGCATAAGTGAGCAGCAACAACTCTGAATCCTCAATAGCTTCAATTGTATAAGTAGATGTACTTCCTAACAAAAAACTAGAGAGATCACTAATCCACCAGCCTTCAAAAGCAAATTGCATGGTATGTTCATTCCCTTTATCATCAGTAGAATAGGATCTCAAAACTCCTTTTTCGATAAAAGCATTGTACGAACACACATCGCCTTCCAATAGTAAGGTTTGTTTTTTACGTAACTTTTTAGGAATAAAAAAGGTTTTACAAAGTTCAAATTCCTCGATGGACAAAGTAACTTTTTCTCCAATACTTTTAGCTAATTGTTCATACATAATTGCAAGGTAATAATTAGAACTATAATTAAAAATTTTAGGTTTATAAAAGTACACTACTTTTCTATTTGACACCCAAATTATACGCTATATTCAATAGTATTTACGCTGTCAATGTTGAAGAACTAAATTGAAATTCATTTGTCTTACGGCAAAATAAAAATTACATTTGCAATAGTTTAACTTTTACATATAAAATGAAGCCTAACACACAAC
>Ga0180008_1000829_pt1 | contig 22121 bp, 19 predicted proteins | sample MM_PW_MetaG_FD_121121 | JGI IMG/M metagenome (GOLD analysis project Ga0180008, IMG submission 121121) | Groundwater microbial communities from the Aspo Hard Rock Laboratory (HRL) deep subsurface site, Sweden - MM_PW_MetaG | ecosystem: Environmental > Aquatic > Deep subsurface > Groundwater...
GAGATACACGTCGAGATGCAGGATAAGGTCGAGCGGGTTGAAATCCATGGATGGCACCTGTGTGAATGGCCCGACTCTGCGGGCCTGTGCGGAGGCTTCGGGCAATAAGGCTACGCGTGTATGCCGTTTTTCTTACAACCCTAAAAGGTCGGCATTATACGGACTGAATGGTGAAAAGCGTGTTGGTTTTGTAGCGGGGGATGTCGTGAGAATCACACGGCCCAACCTGTAGGAGCCGGCTTGCCGGCGATAGCGGTGTATCAGCTTGCATCAATGGGAAAGACATACCGCCATCGCCGGCAAGCCGGCTCCTCTTGGGTGGGGATGCCTTTTAGTCTTCACTGATCGGCAGCGTGTAGTTCTTGAACTCGGTGTCTTCACGAAAGCCTATGGACTCATAAGTCTTCTGTGCCACGGCGTTGTCGCTGCTGGTCGACACGCGCAATCGCACGGCATTGGTTTCCTTGGCCATCTTTTTCGCGGTGCGCATCAGGTTGTCCGCTACCAGTTGACGTCGGGCGTCTTCGGCGACGTAGATGTCATTGAGGATCCACACCCGTTTCAACGACAGCGAGGAAAAACTCGGATAGAGCTGGCAAAAGCCCATTAATTTTTTGTCGTCATCATCCGCCAGGGCCAGGTAGATCACCGATTCCTTGCGCCGCAGGCGCTTTTCCAGAAAGGCCCGGGATGAGTCCGGAAAGGGCAGTGCGCCATAGAACTCGCGGTATTTGACGAATAATGGGGTCAACAGGTCCAGGTGTTCCAGAGTCGCTTGAGTGATCCGCATGCTAGGCCTCAACTTCTATAGGAATACGACGGCAAACGGTCCTTTACTCGGGCGCCCGCTGCTTGATGCTGCCTAAAGCGGCGAAAAATCGCAATCGTGCTGGCATCACTCCTTTGGCGGGCTGAGCAGGAAGTTACCTTTCATCAAGTCCGGATCATCCGTTTCCAGCGTCTGAACCTGTGCCTCATCCTTAAGGTTGACCCCCGACAGCTGTCGCCGGCAGGCCTCACGCATCAGGTACAACAAGCGGTGTGCTGCCATGCCGTAGCTCAAGCCCTCCAGGCGCACATTGGAAATGCAGTTGCGGTAAGCGTCGGTAAGGCCCACCTTGGGGTTGTAGGTGAAATACAGCCCCAGGCTGTCCGGCGAACTGAGCCCCGGCCGTTCGCCGATCAGGATCACCACCATTTTGGCGCCGAGCAACTGGCCGATTTCATCGGCGACTGCCACCCGGCCTTGCTCCACCAGAATCACCGGTGACAGCGACCAGCCTTCGGCGTGGGTCTGTTCTTCCATGCGGGTCAGAAACGGCACGGTGTGTTTATGCACCGCCAACGCCGATAAACCGTCGGCCACCACCACCGCCAGGTCCACCCCGCCAGGGTTGGCCATGGCGTAGTCGCGCAGGGTCTGTGCCGACTCATCGCTCAGGCGCCGCCCCAGGTCCGGGCGTTGCAGGTAGCTGTGGCGGTCGGGCGCGGCGCTGTGCAGCAACAGGCTGTCGCGGCCGCGCTCGGCCATCTGGGTGCTCAGCCCGGCATGGTCGAACGCCAGGTGGACCGCGTCCCGAGCCTGGGCGTGGGCGAACTGGAAGTCCAGTTGCGCTCCCGTGGGAATGCTGGTGCCGGTGCGGCCCAAGGCAATCCGCGCTGGGGTCAGGCGCCGCAGTTCCAGCCACGGGTTGTCGCTTTGAGGTGTGTCGATCTGCACTGGAGGCTCCTTCATCCCAATTGCGCCAAGGCGTGGCGGAAGGCCGGTGGCAGGTTGTTGCCAAACTGCACCTTGCCATCGGCTTGCGTGAAGATGCCCATCTTCGCCAGCCACTGTTCAAATTCCGGCGCGGGCTTCAACCCCAGGGTTTGCCGGGCGTAGAGCGCGTCATGAAAGGAGGTGGTCTGGTAGTTGAGCATGATGTCGTCGGAGCCGGGGATGCCCATGATGAAATTGATCCCGGCCACGCCCAGCAGGGTCAGCAGGGTGTCCATATCATCCTGGTCGGCTTCGGCGTGGTTGGTGTAGCAGATGTCGCAACCCATGGGCACACCCAGCAGCTTGCCGCAGAAGTGGTCTTCGAGGCCGGCGCGGATGATCTGTTTGCCGTTGTAGAGGTACTCGGGGCCGATAAAGCCGACCACGGTATTGACCAGAAACGGCTTGAAATGCCGGGCCACCGCATAGGCGCGGGTTTCGCAGGTTTGCTGGTCGATGCCAAAGTGCGCGTTGGCCGACAGAGCGCTGCCCTGGCCGGTTTCGAAATACATCAGGTTTTGCCCCAGGGTCCCGCGATTGAGGCTCAAGCCCGCGTCGTAGCCCTCCTGCAACACACTCAGGTTGATCCCGAAGCTGGCGTTGGCCGCTTCGGTGCCGGCAATCGACTGGAACACCAGGTCCAGGGGGACGCCACGGTTGATGGCTTCGATGGAAGTGGTCACGTGGGTCAGCACGCAGGCCTGGGTCGGGATCTCGTAGCGCTGGATGATTGCGTCGAGCATTTCCAGCATGGCGCAGATCGAGGCGATGCTGTCGGTGGCCGGGTTGATACCGATCATGGCGTCGCCGTTGCCGTACAGCAGCCCATCGAGGATGCTCGCGGCGATACCCGCCGGTTCATCGGTCGGGTGGTTGGGCTGCAGGCGGGTGGACAGGCGCCCGCGCAGCCCCATGGTGCCGCGAAACCGGGTGACGACGCGGATCTTCTGTGCCACCAGCACCAGGTCCTGCACGCGCATGATCTTCGACACGGCGGCGGCCATTTCCGGGGTCAGCCCGGGCGCCAGGGCGTGCAGGCTGTGTTCGTCAGCTGCGTCACTGAGCAGCCAGTCGCGCAGGCCGCCGACGGTCAGGTGACTGACCACGGCAAAGGCCTGTTGGTCATGGGTGTCGATAATCAGCCGGGTGACTTCATCGCTTTCGTAAGGGATCAATGCCTCTTCAAGGAAGTGCTTCAACGGGATATTGGCCAGGGCCATCTGCGCCGCAACACGTTCGCCATCGTTCTGTGCGGCGACGCCGGCGAGAAAGTCCCCGGAGCGGGCGGGGCTGGCCTTGGCCATCACGTCCTTGAGGCTATCGAAACGGTAGGTCAGTGCACCGACCGAGTGGGAAAAACTTGCCATACAGACTCTCCATGACGACGCGGGCGGTGGCCCGCATCGCGGTTTACAGCGTTTAGTGCAAGGCGGCCTCTGCGGCCTGGATTGCCGCGAATTCTTCTTCCGGCGTGCCTGCTACCAAGTGATGCCGACTGTAGAAAGCAAAGTAAGCAATTAATACTCCATAGATGATCGCCGCGCCAATCACCACCCGTGGATCCACCAGGAAGCCGGCCACCACGGCGATGCAGGCCAGTATCAGGGCCAGGCCCGAAGTGAATATGCCGCCCGGCGTGCGGTATGGCCGCTCCATTTTGGGGCGACGGATGCGCAGGGTGATATGCGCGGCCATCATCAGCACGTAGGAAATGGTCGCGCCAAACACAGCCACCAGGATCAGCAAGTCGCCCTGGCCGGTCAGCGACAGGCCAAAACCGATGATCCCGGGGATGACCAGGGCCAGCACCGGTGCCTTGCTTTTATTGGTTTGCGACAGTTTGCGCGGCAGGTAGCCGGCGCGGGAGAGGGCGAAGATCTGCCGGGAGTAGGCGTAGATGATCGAGAAGAAACTCGCGATCAACCCGGCCAGGCCCACGAGGTTGACGAAGCTGCCCATCCAGGTCGAACCGCCGTAGGCCAGGGCCAGGGACTCCACCAGCGGGTTACCGGACTTGACCAGTGCCAGGGTGCCGGCGCCGCCGGGGGCTATCACCAGGATCAGCAGGGCGAAACTGGTCAGGACCACGATCGCGCCAATCAGGCCACGGGGCAGGTCGCGTTTGGGGTTCTTGGTTTCTTCGGCGGCCAGGGGCACGCCTTCGACGGCGAGAAAGAACCAGATCGCATAAGGAATCGCCGCCCAGACGCCGACATAGCCAAACGGCAGGAAACTGCTGGCGCCCTTGGCCTCGGTCACCGGGATATCCAGCAGGTTGGCGACGTTGAAGTGCGGCACCATCGCTACCAGGAACACGCCCAGGGCAATCGCGGCGACGGCGGTGATCACAAACATCAGCTTCAGCGCTTCACCGACGCCAAAGATGTGGATACCGATAAAGATGATGTAGAACGCCAGGTAGATCATCCAGCCGCCGATGCCGAACAGCGACTCGCAATAGGCGCCGATAAACACCGCGATGGCGGCGGGGGCGATGGCGTATTCGATCAGGATCGCCGTGCCGGTGAGGAATCCGCCCCAAGGACCGAACGCGCTGCGGGCAAAGCCATAGCCGCCGCCGGCGGTGGGGATCATGGAGGACAGTTCGGCGAGGGAAAAACACATGCACAAGTACATGGTTGCCATCAGCAATGTGGCCAGGAACATCCCGCCCCAGCCGCCTTGGGCCAGGCCGAAGTTCCAGCCGGCGTAGTCGCCGGAAATCACATAGGCAACACCGAGGCCGACCAGGAGTACCCAGCCGGCTGCGCCTTTTTTCAGTTCGCGTTGTTGGAAGTATTCGGAGCCGACTTTTTCGAAGTCGACCGAGGAACTGGTGGGTTCGCTAGGCATGGGGAAGTACCTTTCATTGTTATTGTTTTTTGTGCCGGATGAGGTAGCAAGGCTTGGCGAAGTTCACTGCAGGAGCTGGCTTGCCAGCGATAGGGCCGGCCAAGCCAGCCTCTTGGCTGAAGGTGAAATTGTTATCGCTGGCAAGCCAGCTCCTACAGTCGGTTGCATTTCAAATGCAGGAGCGGCTTACCCTCTAGAGGGTTAGAAGAAGCCCAATGGATTGATGTCGTAGCTCACCAGCAGGTTCTTGGTCTGCTGATAGTGATCCAGCATCATCTTGTGTGTCTCGCGACCCACGCCAGACTTCTTGTAGCCACCAAACGCCGCATGTGCCGGGTAGAGGTGATAGCAGTTGGTCCACACACGCCCGGCCTTGATCGCCCGGCCCATGCGGTACGCACGGTTGATATCACGGGTCCACAAGCCTGCGCCCAGGCCAAATTCGGTATCGTTGGCAATCGCCAGGGCTTCGGCTTCATCCTTGAAGGTGGTGATGCTCACTACCGGGCCAAAGATTTCTTCCTGGAACACGCGCATCTTGTTGGTGCCCTTGAGCAGGGTCGGCTGGATGTAATAGCCGCTGGCCAGGTCACCGGACAGTTTCTCCACCTTGCCGCCGGTCAGCAGCTCGGCGCCTTCGCCCTTGGCGATTTCCAGGTACGACAGGATCTTGTCGAACTGTTGCTCGGACGCCTGGGCGCCGACCATGGTGTCGGTGTCCAGCGGATCGCCACGTTTGATCGACTCGACTTTTTTCATCACCACTTTCATGAAGTCGTCGTAGATCGACTCTTCCACCAGCGCACGGGATGGGCAGGTGCACACTTCGCCCTGGTTGAAGAATGCCAGTACCAGGCCTTCAGCGGCCTTTTCGATAAATTGCGGTTCGGCTTTCATGATGTCGGCGAAGAAGATGTTCGGCGACTTGCCGCCCAGCTCGACAGTGGACGGAATAATGTTCTCGGCCGCGCAATGCATGATGTGCGAGCCCACCGGGGTGGAGCCGGTGAAGGCGATCTTGGCGATGCGCTTGCTGGTGGCCAGGGCTTCGCCTGCCTCCTTGCCGAAACCGTGGACCACGTTCAACACGCCAGGTGGCAGCAGGTCGCCGATCACTTCCATCAGCACGTTGATGCCCAGTGGGGTCTGCTCGGCGGGCTTGAGCACCACGCAGTTACCGGCGGCCAGGGCCGGTGCGAGTTTCCAGGCGGCCATCAGCAGCGGGAAGTTCCACGGGATGATCTGCCCGACCACGCCCAGGGGTTCGTGGAAGTGATAAGCGGCGGTGTGTTCGTTGATCTCGGCGCTGCTGCCTTCCTGGGCGCGGATGCACCCGGCGAAGTAGCGGAAGTGGTCAGCGGCCAGGGGGATGTCGGCGTTGAGGGTTTCGCGCACTGCCTTGCCGTTGTCCCAGGTTTCGGTAATGGCCAGCAGTTCCAGGTTCTGTTCGATGCGGTCGGCAATCTTGAGCAGCACCCGCGAGCGGTCCTGGGCCGAGGTCTTGCCCCAGGCGTCAGCGGCGGCGTGGGCGGCGTCCAGCGCCTTGTCGATATCCTTGGCCGTGGAGCGCGGGAAGTCGGCGATGGGTTTGCCGTTCACCGGTGAAGTATTGGTGAAATAGTTGCCATCGACCGGAGCAACAAATTCGCCACCGATGTAGTTGCCGTACTTGGCCTTGAACGAAACGATAGCGCCTTCAGTACCGGGGTGTGCGTAACGCATGGTGGGTATCTCCTGACTTCTTATGTTTATTGGAGTGCAGCGTGGCTGCGCTTGATAAAGCGTAGAGCAAAGGTCGGGCCAGTGCCTTGTGGGCCAGGTAAATCAAGGCTTTGGGGGTTGCGGCAAGGTTTTGCTGTGGCACGATCGATACAGTCTGAGTGACACTTTGTGCCATAAGCGATACAGAACGTGACCCATGGGTCGCCCCGGGATTGCAATGCGCCAAGGCCTGGAGGATGCTGGTTGTCCCGGTCGGCGGCGTGTCCCGCGCAACAGGAGAACAATAAGAATATGCACAACGATCATTTCAGCCGACATGCCCGGCAGGTCCTGACCGTCACCCGTGGCCAGGATCCGCTGCACGGGCCCGGCAGCGACCCATCGATTGCCCGCTCCTGGCTGCGCTGCCTGGAGGACTATCACCTCGACCCGGCCTTGGGCATCGCCCCCACGGTGCTGGAGCATGATCGCCTGCTGGAAAGCCGCGAGCGTCTGCAACAAGTGCTGCACATCGCCGGCACTGAAATGAACAACCTGCATCAACAGCTTTCCGGCGCCGGCCACGCCGTGCTGCTGACCGATGCGCGGGGGGTGATCCTCAATTGCGTCACCGCGCCCAGCGAGCGCAAGGTCTTCGAGCAGGCCGGCCTGTGGCTCGGCGCCGACTGGAGCGAGGCCTGCGAAGGCACCAACGGCATCGGTACGTGCCTGGTGGAGCGTCAGGCCTTGACCATTCATCGCGACGAACATTTTCGCGGGCGCCATACGGGGCTGACCTGTTCCGCCAGCCCGGTGTTCGACCCCCATGGCGATTTACTGGCAGTGCTCGACGTATCGTCGGCCCGCGAAGCGGTGTCGCGCCAGAGCCAGTTCCATACCATGGCACTGGTCAATCTCTCGGCGAAGATGATCGAGAGCTGCTATTTCCTGCGCCACTTCGAACATCACTGGTTACTGCGTTTTCACTTGCAGGCCGAATCCGTGGGCCTGTTCAGCGAAGGGTTGCTGGCATTCGATGGCGAAGGGCGGATCTGTGCGCTCAACCAAAGCGCGCAGAACTTGCTGGGCCTGCCACGCGGGCGCTTGCTGGGCCTGCCGGTGGAGATGTTTTTCGACTGTCGGCTGGATGACTTGCTCGCACGCGCCAGTGCCAACGCCAGCGCCAGTTGGCCCCTGCGCACTCGTGATGGGCGCAGCCTGTTTGCGGTTCTGCGTGGTGAGGCACGTCGGGCGCCGAGCCCCCTGGTACAGGCGCCGCCCAAGATTGAGCGGCCACGTATGCCGGGTATTTGCCTGGGGGATGAGCGGCTGCAAAGCGATTTTCGCAAGGCTTTGCGGGTCTTCGAGCGTGATGTGCCGTTGCTGATCAATGGCGAAACCGGTTCCGGCAAAGAGGCCTTCGCCAAGGCGGTGCACCACGCCAGCCAGCGGGCCGACAAGGCCTTTGTCGCGCTGAACTGCGCGGCGATCCCTGAAAGCCTGATCGAGAGCGAGTTGTTTGGTTATCGCGGCGGCAGCTTCACTGGCGCCCGCAAGGAGGGCATGCGCGGCAAGTTGCAACAGGCCGATGGTGGCACCTTGTTCCTTGACGAAATCGGCGACATGCCCCTGGCCTTGCAGACTCGGTTATTGAGGGTACTGGAGGATCGGCTGGTGGTGCCCATTGGTGGCGAACCGCAAGCGGTGAATGTGCGCATCATCAGTGCAACCCACCGTGACTTGCTGGCGCGGGTGGCCGACGGCACCTTCCGTGAGGATTTGTACTATCGCCTCAACGGCCTGGAAGTGGCATTGCCGCCGTTGCGTGAGCGCAGTGACAAGTCGCAGTTGCTGGATTTTTTACTGGCACAGGAAGCAGAGGGGCAGGTGATAGCGCTCGATGCTGAGGCCCGCCAGGCGCTGTTGGACTTCTCCTGGCCGGGTAACGTCCGACAATTGCGTACGGTGCTGCGTACCTTGGCCGCATTGTGTGAAGCTGGGTGTATAGGATTAAACGATTTGCCAGCGATGATTCGTCAGTCGCCTTCCCAGGCGCAAATCACCGAGCACCGGGGCAAGCAGCCTTTGGCGGATGCCGAGCGTCTGGTATTGCTTGCCATGCTGGAGCAGCAGCGCTGGCATATGAGCATTGTCGCGGAGCAACTGGGCGTCAGCCGTAATACGCTCTACCGCAAGTTACGCAAGCATGGAATCGCTTTACGCTCCGCAGGTTGAGTAAAACGGCAATACTTCCTGCTTACCTACTCCTTTCAAGGATGGCTTGCCCGCATTCGGCGATTTTGGCCTGAGAGTGCGTGCAATTAGTGGGTGTATTGCCTAGGTTTTGTCGTGCCTGATAAATGAAATATTGTTCTTTGTTAGATACCTGTTCAGTCTTTTAGGCTTTTTGCAGGGACGGTTTTGGTGTGGTACTTATTTAGTTTTTTTATTTCGTAAGTATGGGTTTTAATGATTTTGTTGTGTGTTTTATGGGGCTGGGATTTGTTTTTTTGTACTTGGAGGGAAGGGAAGGATGGGTTGTTCTGTGAGGGGCGGCTTTTGGAATGAATGGATTGTGTAATGATGCGTAAGGGATATATTTATTTGCTATAGAGGTGAAAGTATGAATATTGCCAACTCTCCTGCTTTAGTTTTATTGCAAGTTAAAGATTCATCGGCTGATTTACTCAGTCACCCTACGCCCGCCGGTACAAAAAGTACGACGGGCTGGAGCGAGTCAGCAGACAGTCGGGATGCCCCGGCATCCAGGGATGTGAATGCGGCGGGAGAAAACTCGTCCAAGGGGGCTAAGCGTGAAAAAAGAGGATTTAAATTCCCGGCGTTTCCCAGGGTATTTCCCAAACCCGTGCCAAAGAACCCCACGGTTCCATCTTTCGGGACGGCAGGAACGTTTACCCCCAAGCCACAGGTGACTCCCCGTCCAGCCGTTGGCGTTCAGAACAGCAAGGGGATATCTAGCTTCAGGGAAATCGTCCACAAGTCGCAGCACCCAGGCTTGCTATTGAGTGGGCCGTCCAAGCCCGTTGTTGCACAACCCAAGACCTTCGGTGATGTGGCAACCAATTTGATTGCAGCGGACCGCCTGGTCAAGGCAGGTGTATTTAAAACCGGCCCTTCACTTAAAACCGTCGTCCGTGATGCTTTTGTCAATGCTTCTGTAAATGGGCTTGTCAGCACTCCGTTAAGTATTGGTGCTTACGCGGGGTCTGTCTGGAGTGGTGAAAGTATCAAAGGCAGCTTTAGCGCCAGTACCCCGTTACTTCCTCCGGCTCATCTGCCGGCCCCCAGTCAGCTAGCCAATGGCGCCGTAGCGGCGGCAAGTAGTGCGGGAGTGGACGATGTCGCAACGACTAAGTTGCGCTTGGAAAACTCCGAACTAAAGCTTTTGTATGCGACCAACACAATCCAGACGCTAGCGGAGGGGGGAGATGCCAAGGCTCTTGGAAAAAGTCCGAACTGGCCAACTGAAACAAATAAGCGTCTCGATAACCTTGAGAAACTCTACGATGCAGCAGAAAAAAACTTGAGTGTGATCGCGGCAGAGTTTGATTTTGTTTTTAAACCTTATAAAGGTGACCCGACGCCCGGGTCTCAAAGAGTTACGGATCGATTGGATGCACTTGATAAGAGGAATGAGGCGATCAATAAGGGAATTGGGAGGATGGTTGCCATTCGAGAATTGGAGACTCAGGGCAAAGAAGAGACGGTTTGAAAGTGGACTGCTTGCTGTTGAACCGGCAGTTTAAACACTGTTGTACCTGTTGCTGAAGGCACGCACTATCAGTGCTCGGCGTTTTAGGGGGCGCTCTGCAAATGCCGAGCCTGATTTCAATTCATTGAAATGCGGGAAAATTTCAGAAAAAAGCCACCGGCTGTTTATCAGTGATCGCTGATGGAAAAGAGCGCACGCTAATCGCTAAAAGAGTGCGAATATTTCCACCCTGCGCTAACCTGCCTCGATGTTTTACGAGGTCGACTATGCACATTCACATTCTCGGTATTTGCGGCACCTTCATGGGTTCGATGGCGGTCCTGGCCAAAGAGCTGGGCCATCATGTCACCGGCTCCGATGCCAATGTTTATCCGCCCATGAGCACGCAATTGCAGGCCCAGGGCATTGAGCTGACCCAAGGCTACGATACGGCGCAGTTCGATCCGGTGCCGGACCTGGTGGTGATCGGCAATGCCATGTCCCGTGGCAACCCTGCCGTGGAATACGTGCTGAACAAAGGCCTGCCTTATGTTTCCGGCCCGCAATGGCTGGCTGATCATGTGCTGCAAGGCCGCTGGGTGCTGGCGGTGGCCGGTACCCATGGCAAGACCACCACCAGCAGCATGCTGGCCTGGGTACTGGAACACGCGGGCATGAGCCCCGGTTTTCTGATTGGCGGCGTGCCGCAGAATTTCGCGGTGTCGGCGCGCTTGGGTGGCACGCCGTTCTTCGTGATCGAGGCTGACGAATACGACAGCGCCTTCTTCGATAAACGCTCCAAGTTCGTTCACTACCGCCCACGCACAGCGATCCTGAACAACCTGGAGTTCGATCACGCAGACATCTTCCCCGATCTGCCGGCCATCGAGCGGCAATTCCATCACCTGGTGCGCACCATTCCCAGCGAAGGCCTGGTGATCCACCCCACCACTGAGCCTGCCTTGCAGCGCGTGATCGAGATGGGTTGCTGGACACCGGTGCAAACCACGGGGGCGGGCGGCCAGTGGCAGGTCAAGTTGCTTCGCGAGGATGGCTCCCGGTTCGAAGTGCTGTTTGAGGGTGAGCCCCAGGGGATTGTCGACTGGGACATGACTGGCCAGCACAACGTCGCCAACGCCTTGGTCACCCTCGCGGCGGCGCGCCATGTTGGCGTGGTGCCGGCCATGGGCATTGCTGCGTTGAGTGCGTTCAAAAGCGTCAAGCGGCGGATGGAAAAGGTCGCCGAAGTGAACGGGATTACCATCTACGATGACTTTGCCCACCATCCCACGGCGATTGCGACCACCCTTGACGGCCTGCGCAAGCGCGTCGGCGATGCGCCGGTGATCGCGATTATCGAGCCACGCTCCAACTCCATGAAGCTGGGCGCGCACCGCGACGGCCTGCCGGAAAGCGTCAACGATGCCGACCAAGTGGTGTGGTATGCGCCGGCCAACCTGGGTTGGGACCTGGAGGCCGTGGCCAGGCTCTGCACCGTGCCGTCGATTGTCAGCGATTCGCTGGAAGGCATCATCGAGCGGGTCAAGAGCCAGGCCAAGCCCGGTACCCACGTGGTGATCATGAGCAACGGCGGCTTCGGCGGCCTGCACGGCAAACTTGCCGAGGCGCTGCAATGAGTGGGCCGGAGCGCATCACCCTGGCGATGACCGGTGCGTCTGGCGCGCCTTACGGGTTGCGCTTGCTGGATTGTCTGGTGCGTGAAGACCGCGAAGTGCATTTCCTGATTTCCAAGGCCGCGCAATTGGTCATGGCGACCGAGACTGACGTCTCGCTGCCGCCCAAGGTGCAGATGATGCAGGCCTTCCTCACCGAATACACCGGGGCGGCGGCGGGGCAGATCAAGGTCTATGGCAAGGAAGACTGGATGTCTCCGGTGGCCTCCGGTTCCGGTGCGCCGGCGGCGATGGTGGTGGTGCCGTGTTCCACCGGCACCTTGTCGGCGATCGCCACCGGCGCTTGCAACAACCTCATCGAGCGCGCGGCGGACGTGACCTTGAAGGAGCGCCGTCAGTTGATCCTGGTGCCACGGGAGGCGCCGTATTCGAGCATTCATCTGGAGCACATGCTCAAGCTGTCGAATATGGGGGTGACCATCCTGCCGGCGTCGCCGGGGTTTTATCACCAGCCGCAGACCATCGATGACCTGGTGGATTTTGTGGTGGCGCGGATTCTCAATCTGCTGAATATCCCTCAGGACATGCTGCCACGCTGGGGTGAGCACCATTTGAGCAGCGATGAATAAAGCCCTGCTGATCGTGTTGGCGCTGCAACTGGTGGGCTGTGCTACCGCGCGCACTCTGGATGCGGCCAAACCCGGTGCGCCGGTGGTGTATGCGGGGACGCGCCTGGACTTGTATGCGATGCAGGGCGGTTGTTGCGCCATGGACTGCTTTGGTGCCGAGGCACCGAGCTACCCGGGTCTTGACCTGCCGGCCAGCGCGTTGCTCGACACGCTGCTGTTGCCGCTGTCGGCGTTGACGGTATTAGGGGTTGGGTTTAATGCGACGGGTGGGCTGTAGCCTGTAGTGATTGATGGGAGCTGGGTGGGCCTCATCGCCGGCAAGCCGGCTCCTACACTTGCAGATCAATGTGGGAGCTGGCTTGCCTGCGATGAGGCCTGCTCGGTCACCGCAGATTCACTTGCCTAACTTGCGCAACTCATCCGACTCGACAATCCGCACCCCATCCTGCTCTTCCAGCGCCAGGCGCCACATGGCCCGGGCCAGTTCGCACACTTCGATGCCGCGGTATTTACCGGGAATCAGCCGCGACAACGGTCCTGCGAGCTTTTCCGCCAGGCGTGTTTCCAGGCGCTCGCCCAGCAGCAGCGAAGGTCGCACGATGGTCAGTTGTGGCCAGCCTTGAGCCTGCAAGGCCTGCTCCATTTCACCCTTGACCCGGTTGTAGAACACCGAGGATTTCGGGTCTGCACCAATCGCACTGATGACGATCAGGTGCCGCGCGCCCATCTCCCGGGCGCGCTTGCCAAAGGCCACCACCATATCTAGGTCGACAGCGCGGAAGGCCTCCTCCGACCCCGCCTTTTTCAGGGTGGTACCCAGGCAGCAAAAGGCCAGATCCACCTGGCCACTCAGCTGTGGCAGGAGCACTGTTGGATCGCCGACCGGGTTTTCCAGGTGTGGGTGTTCGGCCAGCGGACGGCGGCTGGGCGCCAGGACGCGGGTGACGGTGGGCTCATTGAGCAGGCGGTCCAGCAGGTGTTCCCCGGTCAAGCCCGAGGCTCCGGCAAGCACTATGTGCTGAGGCGTCAAGTACATGGTGTTTCCCCCCTTGGTACAGTTTCAGCTTAGTTGCTCTTGGCTTCCTTGCTAATGATAGAGACGCTTTCCAGCGCCTTTCGTGCCTGCTGTTTTCGCAATAATTGCCAGCGTGCGATCACGCTCTTGGGGGCCCAGATCTGTGGTTCGGAGGCTTCGAAGTTGTCAGCCATTTCGCGTTCGGTCACATGCCGTTGGGCCAGCTTGAAAGCGTGCTGCAAGTCGTCGGTCTGGGTCAGGGCCTGGGCGAACAAGGCATCGCCAAAGTAGGTGAAGTCGGCTTCTTCCGAACAGCCAAACGACACGCGATCTGCGCGGGAGGCAGTCATGATCAGGGTGTGCTCATCCTTGAGCGCCGGGATAAATCCACCGGAGTAGCACGCTGAAATCACGATGACCTTGTCGCGGTTTTTCAGCGGCGCCATCACCGCGGCCAGTTCGTCGCTCGGCAGGTCGGCCAGCTCCATGCGGGGTTGGTCGAGCACCAACTGGTGTTCGTGGGTGCCGTGGCTGGTCAGGTAGATAAACACCAGGTCTTCGGGGCCGGTGCGCTCGGCCAGGGTCTGCACGGCGCGGCGCAGGCTTTCGCGGGTCGCCATCGGGCGGTCGGCGATATGGTCGCGGTGGTTGACCAGGCGGATCTGCCCGCGAGCGCCGAAACGCGTGGTCAGCAGGTTACTGACATAGTCAGCCTCGCGCAGGAATACGCTTTGCTTGCCGTCACCGGCCACCACCAGGGTGTATAGCTCGACCGCCGGGGTGGACGCCGGCACGGCGGCGAGGGCGTCATCGAGCAGGCGGCCTTGGGCCAGCACCCCGACTTCAAGCATGTCGGGTAACAGCTTGCCGTCGGCATCGCGCACGCGCAGGCCGTTGGCCCAAGTCCCGGCCTGCACTGTGCCATCGGTGAGCACCAGGGTGCCTTGCCCGTGATAGCTGTCGTTGTCGAAGCCACCGATATAGAAACTGCCATCACTAAGATTCAGGCGCCCTTCACCGGTAAAGCGCCAGTCACTGAATTGTCCGATGTAATGGCTGCCATCCACGCCGGTCAGTTCGCCCTTGCCGCTGAGGGCACCTTCGCGGAACTCGCCGGTCCACACATCGCCGTCGGCGTTTTCGTAGCGGCCCTTGCCGTTGAGCTGGTTCTGCTTGAAGTGGCCGATGTACATGTCGCCTTCGGCGCTGTTGAAGGTGCCGTTGCCTTCCAGTTGGCCATCGACGAAGCGCCCGCTGAACTGGTTGCCGCTGTCGTCGTTGCGTTGGCCTTCACCGTTGGGTTTGCCGTGGGCGAACAGCCCCTGGTATTGACTGCCGTCCGCCAGCTCCAGGCGCCCGAGGCCGGAATACTGGTCGTCCTTGAACTCGCCGCGATAGGTCATCTGCCCTTCTTTGAGGGTGCCTTCGCCATTGCGCCGGCCTTGCTTGAAACCGCCGACGTAGGTGTTGGCCGCGGTGGTCAGGGTACCCTGGCCATCAAACAGGCCTTGCTGGAACTGGCCTTTGTAGACTTCGCCATTGCTGCCATGCCATTCGCCCTGGCCGTGCCACTGGCCCTTGTCGAATTGCCCGGCGTACCAGCTGCCATTGGGGTAATCCACCCGGCCCCGGCCTTGCAGCAGCCCATCGACCACATCCCCACGATAACGCCCACCGTCCGGCAGCCGGGCGTCGGGCGGCAACAGGGATTCGCCGTCGCCGCAAGCGGTGAGCAACAAAGCGAGAGCAAGGGGGACGATTGGGCGCATAGCGGGATCCGGATAATTGAGCGCCGAGTATGCCGCAGCGGGGGAAACTATACCTAGTGGTCTGTGTGTGAATAAGGTCTTGTCGGCGATGGCGCGCTTGCTGGCGCTATCGCCGGCAAGCCGGCTCCTACAGGTATATCAGACGAAGCACAGGGACAACGACTCGGCGATGTAGGCGGGTTTTTCCTGGCCTTCGATTTCCAGGGTGCAGGTGGCCTTGAGCAACCACTGGCCGGGCTTTTTCTCGGTCGCGTCAGTGAGGGCCACCGCCAGGCGTACCTTGGAATTGACCTTCACCGGTTGGATAAAGCGCACGCTGTCGAGGCCGTAGTTGACCGCCATCTTCAAGCCCTCGGGCATGATCAGGATGTCTTCGATCAGCTTGGGGATCAGCGACAGTGACAGGAAACCGTGGGCGATGGTGCTGCCAAATGGGGTCTGGGCGGCCTTTGCCGGGTCGACGTGGATGAACTGAAAATCGCCGGTCGCTTCCGCGAACAGGTTGATGCGCTCCTGGTCGATGGTGAGCCATGCGGAACGTCCCAGTTCCTTGCCGACATAATCATTGAGTTGCGCTACGGGTACGAAGGGCATTGCGACTCTCCTTGGTTCATCGATCTCTCCCTGCCGGCGCGGGCACGCCGGTGCCGGCAGGGGTGTTGTTGTTTTAGGTGGATTGCAGAGAACCAATGTAGATCATCATGGGCAAATGGCCCGGTCAACCCACCATGCTTTTGGCGAATGCCAGTTCATAGGGGCGCCATGCTTATAATGCCCGGGGCTTTTGGGGAGAAGGCGGATGTTGTTACGCGGTCTTACATGGTTGGTGTTGTTTCAATTGCTCGGCACGGCGATCAATCACTTGTTCCTGCCGGTCTTGCCGGGGCCGATTGTCGGCCTGCTATTGCTGCTGGCGTACCTGGTATGGCGCGGCGAGGTCGGAGAGCCATTGAGCCTGGCGGCTGGCAGCCTGTTGCGGTACCTGCCGTTGCTGCTGGTGCCGCCTGCGGTGGGCGTCATGGTGTACGCCAAGGATATTGCCGCCGACTTCTGGGCCATCGTCGGGGCGCTGGTCTTGTCGCTGGTGATCGCCATGGGCGTTGTGGGTGTGATGATGCAAAAACTGGTCAAGCGTCAGGCGCGGCGGGAGGAGGAACAATGACCTTCGATTGGCCGGGCGCGTGGGCAGCGGTGATTCACCATCCATTGTTTGGCATCGGCATTACCCTGGGCGCCTATCAATTGGTGCTGGCGGGGTTCGAGAAGACCCGCTGGATCTTCCTGCAGCCGGTGCTGGTGTCGATGCTGCTGGTGATCGGGGTGCTGCTGGGTTGCGGGTTGACCTACGTCGAGTACCGCAAGAGCACCGAGATCATGAGCATCCTGTTGGGCCCGGCCACCGTGGCACTGGCGGTGCCGCTGTATCTGAACCTACGGCGGATTCGCCAGTTGTTCTGGCCGATTTTTACTACGCTGGTGGTGGGTGGCGTGTTTGCCACCGGCTTGTGCGTGTGGCTTGGTTGGTGGTTTGGCGCCGAACACATGGTGCTGATGACCATGGCGCCCAAGTCGGTGACCTCGCCCATCGCCATGCTGGTGGCCGAGCAGATCGGCGGTGTGGCGGCGCTGGCGGCGGTGTTCGTGCTGATCACCGGGGTGATCGGTGCGATGATCGGGCCAGCCTATCTGTCGCGCCTGGGGGTACACAGCCCGGAGGCGCGGGGCATGGCCCTGGGCATGACCGCCCACGCAGTCGGCACTTCGGTGGCCTTGCAGGAAAGCGAGGAGTGCGGCGCCTTTGCCGCATTGGCGATGAGTTTGATGGGCGTGGCCACGGCAGTGTTCCTGCCACTGGCGGTGTCTTTGGCGATTTAAGCAGGGTTTAAGGAACGCTATATGAGTCTGGCGCTGTTCCCTCTCAATACGGTGCTGTTTCCTGGTTGCACCCTCGACCTGCAGCTGTTCGAGGCACGCTACCTGGACATGATCGGTCGCTGCATGAAAAAGGGCGAAGGCTTCGGCGTGGTCTGCATCCTTGATGGCCGGGAAGTCGGCCTGGCGCCGGACGGCTATGCAGTGATTGGTTGCGAAGCGCTGATTCGTGATTTCAAGCAGCAGGACAACGGCTTGCTGGGGATTCGTGTCGAAGGCGGGCGCAGGTTTCGGGTGCTGGAGGCGGATGTGCAGCGCGATCAACTGCTGATAGCGGATGTCGAGTGGCTGGATGAACAGCCTGAGCGCCCGCTGGATGAGGAAGATGCCGATCTGCTGGCGCTGCTTGAAGCCTTGGCGCAACACCCGATGGTCGCCTCGCTGGACATGAGCGCTGACGTGCAAGGGCAGCAGGAGCTGGGCAACCGCCTGGCTTATCTGTTGCCGTTTATCGACGCCGACAAAATCGAGTTGCTGCAACTTGACGATCCCCAGCAACGGCTGGACGCCATTCAATTGCTGCTGGATGAGTTGCAAGGCGAGCTGTTCCCATGAGCTTGATGGCCTCGGATTTTTCCGTGGAGGTTTCGGATTTTTCCGCGTTGCCGTGTGCGTTTTGCCTGAAATAGTGGAGCTTCACCACCACTACCAAGGAACGAACATGATTCGATTGTCGCCATCGGAGCAGCCGGTCTGGGATGCTTTTTTTGTCAGTGTTACCACACAGCTCATTCAGCAGGCCGGCGACCGTGGTCCGGAGTACATTGCCGAACGGGCTGCCGAAATTGCCGATGAAATGTTATTGGAGCGTCGGGAGCGCTATGTTGAGCGGCGTAACGCTCCCGCGGATTGGGTCGGCCCTGCGTAGATCAATAGGCGTAGCGCAGCATGGCGTGGGAGGTTCCGGTCAGGGCGAAGAACCCCAGGACTGCCACGCACCCCGGCACGACCAGCCACCACACCTTTGGCGCCATGGGCGGTAGCAGGCTGTGGCGCTGGCTCAAGGTCAGGCTGAAGGCGCAAACCGTCATTGCGAGTAACGTGCCGGCGAGGATATCGCTTGGCCAGTGAGCGCCCAGATACACCCGCGACAGGGCAATGGCCGCGGCCGGGATCGCCCCCAGCAGCAGCCAGGCCAGACGCATGCGAGTCGGTTGGCCGCGGCCGGCCAGCACTGCCAGCGCCAGGAAGAACGCAAATGCGCCAGAGGCGTGGCCGCTGGGCATGCTGAAGCTGGTCAGCGGGTCGACGAGGATTTCCGGGCGCCCGCGGGCAAAGAACAGCTTGCTCCCGGTATTGATCAAGGCGGCCCCCAGCAGGGTGGCGCCGACGAAAATCCCCTGGCGCCATTGCCGTGCCAGCAACAGCAGGCCAGTCAGCACGGCGCTGGCAACGAACATTTTCTTGAATTCGCCGAGCTGGGTGATCATCACCATGGCCCGGTCCATGGCAGGGCTGCGATGTTCCTGGACCAGTGCCATCAAGCCCTGGTCAAAATGGTTCAGGTACGGATAACCGATAAACATCGCGATCAACAGTGCCAGGCTGGCGCAGCCCATCCACAGCGTGGCCCGGCGGTGACCGCGCAGGGTACTGTTGAGGGCGATGCCGAACAATACGGCCAGGCAGGCGGCAACCACCCCGGCCTCGGACCAGAACCCTTCGGGCAACGGCAGGCGAAACGCCGCGCCAGCGGCCCAGCCAGGCAGCAGGTAGGCTATTGACCAGCCGGAGGCTGCCAGTACGCTGACGGCGGCAAAGCGCGGGAAGGGCATGTCGCACATCCCGGCAACCATGGGCAGCATCGGACGCAGTGGGCCGATGAAGCGACCCACCAGCAGGCTGACAATGCCGTATTTCTGAAAATAGGCCTCGGCCCCGTCCATCCACTCGGGATGATGGCGCAGGCCTGGCAGGCGCCGGATGTTCTGGTGGAAATGCCGGCCCAGGTAGTAGGAAACCCCATCGCCCAGCAGCCCGCCGAGCAAACCCAGCAGCAGGGTTTCACCCAGAGACAGCGCGCCGCTGCCGGCCAGTGCGGCAATTGCAAACATCAATACCGTGCCCGGTACGATAATCCCGGCGATGGCCAGGCATTCCACAAACGCGACGATAAACACCGCCGCTGCCAGCCATTGCGGGTTAAGGGTCAGCCAACCGGTAATGCCATCGAGCCATGGGCCCATACAATCAACTCCATCAATGAACCGCTCCGGGCTTGGCAACGCATCGTTCAAAACACCGGCGATCCCCTGTAGGAGCTGGCTTGCCAGCGATAGCATCAGGACAGTAACCGTGATGTTGCCTGATTCACCGCTATCGCTGGCAAGCCAGCTCCTACAGGGGCTCTAGGGTATTGCAGATGACATTTGCAGCAGGAGCGGTTGTTTCAGATATTCAAATCAAAACGTAGTCGCGGCCTTCGACCTGACCGCGTCGCAACGGGTTCCGTGTGCAATAGGGCGCGAAGCTCGTATCGACGAAGCGATACATCAGGTGTTCATCCCTCCCGCCGGGAATGCCCAGGCGGGTGGTCTGGATAATCTGCGTGGGTACCAGGCCTACATCTTCGACGTAGAGCCGCTCCAGGTCGAAGCGCTTGGCGTCCCACGTCGGCACTTTCAAGCCCAGGGCCTTGCACAACAGGGTCTGTCCGGCGCAGAGCTTCTGGGCCGGGCGCGGGCGGCCACGGGCGTCGGGGTTGTTCAGGAGCATTTGCGCCAGGCTTGCGGCCCCTGACATTTCGTCCACCCACGGGTAGGCAGACTTGATCAACACGGCATTGCCCGGACCCTGGGCGCTGAAGTTCAAGGAGTCGCCGCCGCGAGCGTAGTACATATAGATATGGCCGCCATCCAGAAACAAAGCCTTACGCTTTTCTGTGTAGCCGAGGGACGCATGGCTGCCTTTTTCGGCCAAGTAATAGGCTTCGGTTTCAATAATTCGTGCCGACAGCCACAAATCGCCGACACAATGGCGGATGACTTTGCCCAGCAAATCTTTCGCGAGCGTTTGCGCGTCGCGGTCGAAAAAGCCGTCGGGCAGGGCGTTGGCGGGGATCTTGGCGGTGGAATTGGACATGACGATGGACGGTTGCACAGGTCAAATGTGACAGGATGATATCAACTCCAGGCTTAATCACCGCTGAACGTCGCATTTTTACAGTTCATTTCGACCATCCGCCCCTCACCGCTGTCCGTAGGACGGCGCGACAGCTATAATCTGCCGCTTTCCTCTTTGCCAAGACCCCACCAGACCATGACTGAGTCCGTTCTTGACTACATGACCCGCCTGGGTCGCGCTGCCCGTCAGGCCTCGCGGTTGATCGCCCGTGCGAGCACCGCACAGAAGAACCGTGCGTTGCTGGCGGCCGCCGATGCTCTGGATGCCTCGCGCTCCGAGCTGACTGCTGCCAACGAGCAGGACCTGGCCAGCGGTCGGGCCAATGGTCTGGAGCCGGCATTGCTGGATCGCCTGGCGCTGACGCCGGCACGCATCGATGACATGATCGAAGGCCTGCGCCAGGTGGCCAAGCTGCCTGACCCCATCGGTGAAATCCGCGACATGCGCTACCTGCCGTCGGGGATCCAGGTCGGCAAGATGCGAGTGCCCCTGGGTGTGATCGGCATCATCTACGAGTCGCGCCCGAACGTGACCATCGACGCCGCGAGCCTGTGCCTGAAGTCTGGCAACGCCACTATCCTGCGCGGCGGCTCCGAGGCCATCAATTCCAACCGCGCCATCGCCGCTTGCATCCAGCAAGGCCTGGCCCTGGCCGAGTTGCCGGCCGAAGTGGTGCAAGTGGTGGAAACCACCGACCGCGCCGCCGTCGGTGCGCTGATTACCATGCCGGAGTTCGTCGACGTGATCGTGCCACGTGGTGGCAAGAGCCTGATCGAGCGCGTCAGCCGTGATGCCAAGGTGCCGGTGATCAAGCACCTGGATGGCGTCTGCCATGTGTTTATCGATGTGGCGGCCGATCTCGACAAGGCGATCCGCATTGCCGACAACGCCAAGACCCACCGCTATGCGCCGTGCAACACCATGGAGACCCTGTTGGTCCACGCCGGCATTGCCGAGCGCGTGTTGCCGCCGCTGGCTGCGATCTACCGTGACAAGGGCGTGGAGCTGCGTGGTTGTGAGCGCACCCGGGCACTGCTGGGCAGCGATGTGATCGAAGCCACCGAGCAGGATTGGTATACCGAGTACACGGCGCCGATCCTGTCGATTCGTATCGTCGATGATCTGGACCAGGCCATCGAACACATCAACACCTACGGCTCCAAGCACACTGATGCCATTGTTTCCGAGCATTTCAGCGATGCCCGGCGTTTCCTCAACGAGGTGGACTCCGCTTCGGTGATGATCAACGCCTCGACACGTTTTGCCGACGGCTTCGAGTATGGCCTGGGAGCGGAAATCGGGATTTCCACCGATAAGCTGCATGCCCGTGGCCCGGTTGGCCTGGAGGGCCTGACCAGCGAGAAGTACGTGGTCTTTGGTGACGGTCATGTGCGCACTTGATGGGTAAACGCATCGGGCTGCTCGGCGGTACCTTCGACCCCGTGCACATCGGCCATTTGCGCAGTGCCCTGGAAGTGGCGGATACCCTTGGGCTGGAAGAGCTGCGGCTGATCCCCAATGCCAGGCCGCCGCACCGGGACATGCCGCAGGTCAGCGCGCAGGAGCGCCTGGCGATGGTGCAGTGCGCGGTAGCCGGGATTGCCCCGTTGGTGGTGGACGACCGGGAGCTCAAGCGCGACAAACCGTCCTACACTATCGACACCCTGGAACAGACGCGGGCCGAGCTGGCCGCCGATGACCAGTTGTTTCTGCTTTTGGGCTGGGACGCATTTTGCGCACTGCCCACTTGGCATCGCTGGGAAGAGTTGCTCCAGCATTGCCACATCCTGGTTTTGCAACGCCCGGATGCCGACAGCGAACCGCCGGATGCCTTGCGCAACCTGTTGGCGGCGCGGTCGGTAAGTGACCCGCAGGCCCTGACCGGGCCGAGCGGGAATATTGCATTCGTCTGGCAGACCCCGCTTGCGGTGTCGGCCACCCAGATCCGTCAACTGCTGGCCAGCGGTAAGTCGGTACGTTTCCTGGTGCCTGAC
>Ga0180008_1000830_pt1 | contig 22097 bp, 26 predicted proteins | sample MM_PW_MetaG_FD_121121 | JGI IMG/M metagenome (GOLD analysis project Ga0180008, IMG submission 121121) | Groundwater microbial communities from the Aspo Hard Rock Laboratory (HRL) deep subsurface site, Sweden - MM_PW_MetaG | ecosystem: Environmental > Aquatic > Deep subsurface > Groundwater...
TGCAACGCCAGATCAATTAGAAGCAGCCGGTTTAGGCGCTCATTTTGTGAGTCATGGCCATTCCCTCTTTTATAACAATGCAGCAGGTTCACCATTTACCGCAACGTACATTCAGGCAAAAGGTGATCCCATCGCTGACTTATATGAAGACATCGCAGCTGAAGAAAAAGCACGTGCAACGTATCAATGGTTAATCGATATTTCGGATGATCCGTATATTAACGATTCCTTACGATTTCTGCGTGAGCGTGAAAACGTCCATTCCATGCGTTTTAGAGAAGCGGTGGAAATGCTAAAAGAAGACCAAACACAGAAGAAAATTTTTTAAGCGCCGAGTACGATGGCGCTTTTTTTGTGTTTAATAAACCTTTTGTCTATCTCTTAATCTCCTAATAGTGTTTATGCAGATCTAAAACGTTAATGAATAATGATCAAAGAAAATATACCAATAGCACTTCTACTCAATCATCTTCTCCTTTATGAATGTATACATCAGGAAAGAATACAAAAGATACGTAGTGTAGAGTTATAGCACACCATCAATGTTTAGTTAAAAAGGAGAAAAAATAGCGATGGATTTTAACCTAATTTGGCAAACAGTTCTTATATTTGTAATTGGAACCATTCTTTTAAAAATTGGCGGAAGAAAATCAATCTCTCAAATGACGATTCCGCAAGTCGTTATTATGATCGCAATCGGTTCGTTACTGATTCAGCCAGTCACCGGAAGAGGGCTTTGGGCAACGTTTGGGGTGGCACTCGTATTAACAATCAGTCTAGCCCTTACCGAATACATCCAATTAAAATTTGATACGACCGAGTCTCTTATTGCAGGTAAGGCTGTACCGGTCATTATAAACGGGACTATAAATGAAAAGAACCTAAAGAAACTACGCTTAACTGTAGATAAATTAGAAGCACGCCTAAGACAGTCGGGTATTGCTGACATAAAGGATGTTCAATTTGCTACACTCGAATCGAGCGGCCAAATAGGATATATGTTAAAAGAAGATAAGCAACCTGCAACAAAGGAAGATATTCAAAATCTCATTCAATTAATTCAATCAGGTCACCTAAAGGATCTATCTAACAAAACCTCAACAGAAGCCAATATCTTCACTGAAACCGTCAATAATAATTCTGCTAATGTACCTAAACACCTACAATGAAAATTATTTAAAATACACTGTAGGTTTGTTAAGAGGGCAGTGACGCTTATTACATAGAAAGGAGCGGCTGAAGATGCTATTTCAGCCGCCACTTGCTTTGAATAGATATTTACTTTATTCATTAAAGCATGGTGTTCTAATTGGTATTTTTAGGATAATATAAAGTGAATCTAATTATTCCAATAGGAGGTGAGTAGTTTGAGTGAAGGATGGCAACTGAAAGAAGGGGAAGCACATTATGTAACAGTTTCTGAAGATCATGTATGGACAGTGATTATGAAAGTTTTATCTCCACAGTCTAAGAAGACAACTTCATATAAATTTGCCTTGCTAAGAGCAATCTTAGAAAACTTATATAAAGTAAACGATAAGTTGGAAGTGAACTTCATCCAGTTAGCTGAATCATTCGCCAAACTGTATTGGAACTTAGTCATTCGAAATGGGTACTCACAGGGACATCAATCTCAAATAGAGAAAGAGCTAATCAATTTTAAAATAAGATATGTAATACCAGATGGCGTAGGTTTCGACTCTATTCCAGTAGAGCAACAGTCAATTCTTATGCAAACGATTGAAAGTAAAATTCTGCATAAGGATGTAGTGGGAGCGTTATACGCAGATACGGATGGAGTTTTATATGGATTCTCTAAAAAGGAAAGAAAACTAGCAATCACATCTTCAGGATATGAGTACTTACTAAAATATCAAACCACCGTATTTAAATTGGTGAATTACGAGTTAGCAAAATTTTTACAAAAGAAAAACCCACTTGTGACACAAGGGATATTACTTGAAGAAATTGAAAATATCACCCAGAGAGAGTCACTTCAACAGTTTCAACAATTACTCGTGGAGCATTCAGGAAGTAATTGTTTTTATACCGGAAAGCCTTTGGCAGCAGGAAAAAGGATCATTGCTGTAGATCATTTTGTACCATGGAGTTTTGTACATAGTGATGAATTGTGGAATTTTGTATTAACCTCTTCTTCGCTTAATTCGAGTAAAGGCAGCAAGCTTCCAGCGGAACGATACTTACATCAACTAGACGAACGAAACCGTCACTTTATGCAAATTGGCGATGTATATGTAAAACAATATATGGAGAAATATGATTTTAATAAGTTCAATAAACTATATGAATATGCAGAGTTAAATGGTTTTGAAAAAGGCTGGACACCTGCATAAAACCCCTAGGAATATCAATTATTCCAAGGGGTTTAACTAATCTTGTACCTCGATAAGAAAATATCCCTTCTCAAATCCACCACGTTTCTCACGCTTCGCTAATCGTACTTTCTCTAACTCTTCCATTGATGAACCATGCAACGGTAGAACAGCATAAATAAGTTCCAATAAATCAGCTAGTTCTTCAATAGCATCCGCATTATTAGTCGTTTCTTGGTATTCCGTTAATTCTTCAACTAATTTACGTTTAATTTCAAATTCATGTTCAAATAATTCAAGAACTTTCAGTGAGAATTTTTTATTATTAGCTTCAATTATTTCTGGAATTCTGTCGCGGACAAGTTTGTTGTAAATAGGCATCACTATCTCCTAAGTAAATTTTGATTTTTTAATAATATCAAATTATATCATTCAATTCTATGTAGATAATGATATTATTGAAATAATTACCATATTAATGTCTTTAGAATACCGTTTTGATGACGGGTCATCATAATATATTTTTTCTTTTAAGTAGTTATTTATGAATACATATATAAGGAAAATAGATTCAGCAAATCGATTAAAAATACCCAAAGAAATTATTGAAATATTAGCTATAAGAAAAGGTGATTCTATAGAGATATTTATTGAAAATAAAAATTTGATTTTAAGAAAATTTAATAAAGAAATGAGAAATTAAATTTTCAAGTTAGGACATAACGGTATTGCCGGACTAAATACTTCAACAGCTCAATACAAATAGAACCCGCTAGTCATCCATGTAGCCATGAAAATGCGGATTTACAACGCTAAGCCTATTTTCCAGACGATTCTCTCTTTTTAACAACGTTAAGAAAGTTTCAGTGGTCTGAAAGAATCTAATGAGATCACTTTCTCCGAATTAAAATGGTATTCTCCTAGCAAATTAATATATTCCCAGCCTAAAGGTGACATATGGTGCAATAAGTCTTCATTAAAACTACCTTTGAGCTTTTGATATTTAACTGCTTTAGTTAGATGTAGAGTATTCCAGATACTGATCGCATTTATAATTATATCTAAAGCACTAGCTCTTAGAAGCTGATGCTGTATGGTTCGTTCCCTAAGCTCTCCTTGTTTTCCGAAGAAAATAGCTCTTGCCAGTCGATTCATGGCTTCTCCTTTATTCATTCATCTTTGTATCGGAAAAAACAGTTGATGAGTTATACCAAAAATCGGAAATATATAATAGAAAATAAATTTTGTATAGAGGTGGAATTACATGCCTAAAATTGACAATATGTTAGCAATTCTGTGGATGCTTCGTTCAGGTGAAAAAATTACTGCAAAACAAATTTCAGAAAAGTTAGAGATGAATATAAGGACTGTGTATCGTTATATTGCTACAATTTCAACAAGTGGCGTACCTATAATTTCAGAACCAGGGCATAACGGTGGATACACTTTAATGAACAATTTTATTGAGGCTCCTCTTTTTTTTGATTTTGAGGAGCAAACTTCACTTTTTCACGCTGCTGTTTTTGCAGAAGAAGCCGGATATTATGGAGGTGAAGCACTAAATAGTGCCATTTCAAAACTAAGTAAATACTCAAATCATGAGCAGGAAACAAAGATAAACCAACATTTAACTAGTCTTGAAGTAATAAGTCGATTAAGTTCACTCTCTATGGAACCTTTTTTGAAGGAGTTGGAGCAGGCCGTAGCTGACGGGTACTCAGTAAAAATTCTTTACCATAAAAGTGGAGAAAAGCAATTAAATGATCGATTGGTCGATCCATACAGAATTATCTATTGGAATAATAAGTGGTATGTGATTGGATTTTGTCATCTTAGGAATGATATCCGTAGTTTTAGAGTAGATCGAATTGAAACTCTAGTGCTAACCGAAAATAAGTTTAACCGGCCAGAAAATTTTTTAGCACGGGACTTTTTTATAAAAAATCTTCTTCCAACTATAGAAGATAAGGAAGGGATTATTTCTTTGGTTATTAATGGGGATAAAAGTGTATTGGCTGATATTTGCCAACATTGGTTTTTAGGACATTATTTACAAGAACGGACTTCAAATCAAGCAGTTTTTCTTCTTGAAAAAGATGTGATACATACATATGTACCTTATTTACTTTTACCGTACAATAAATCTATTAAAGTTATTGAACCAATAAGTCTTAAGAAAAGACTTATTGAAGTTCTGTCGGAATTAATAAAATTTCATGAAGTATGATGACTTCCCTGACGTTAACTGTCAGGGAAGTTATTTTATAATGGCTATATCAATTGCGAATGGAGTGTTATTGGATGCAAACAAAAAAAGTTTTTCTATATGTATTTAATACAATGTCCGACTGGGAATATGGATATTTAATTGCTGAACTAAACTCAGGAAGATATTTCAAAAAAGGTTTAGTACCTTTAAAAGTAATTACAGTAGGAGCTAATAAAGAAATGATTACTACGATGGGAGGACTGAGCATAAAACCAGATATTTCCCTTGATGAATGTACTCTTGAGAGTAAAGATCTTTTAATTTTACCAGGAGGGACTACTTGGAGTGAAGAAATTCATCAACCTATCTTGGAAAGAATTGGCCAAGCTTTAAAGCTTGGAGTTACTATTGCCGCAATTTGTGGTGCAATTGAGGGCATCGCGAATATGGGATACTTAGATACGAGAAAGCATACAAGTAATAACTTAGAATATACTAAAATGGTATGTCCTAACTATAAAGGAGAAAAGTTCTATGAGATGGAATCTGCGGTATCTGATGCGAATTTAGTTACTGCATCAGGAATAGCTCCTTTGGAATTTGCGATGGAAGTACTGAAAAAATTAGATGTATTTGCACCAGATGCATTACATTCATGGTATAACCTAAACAAAACTCATCAACCAGAATACTTCTTCCAGTTAATGAATTCAGTAAATAAATGAAGTAACTGAAAAGCTCAATTTCTCTATTTTGATTTATAGAGAAGTTGGGCTTTTTAATTTGGAATTTCCTTATCGTTGTCGTTGTAATTCCGCATTTCCTGACGTTACCCCTAATAGGGTTAAAACGTCTTTTTCTGTGTGCATTTTTCTCATTAGTTATGACAAGACCGGACTGTCATAACTAATGATTATTGAAGTATTCTTCTGTACCCTGATTTAAGATATTACGCTTTTTTGATTTCAATCGAATGTAACACTTATAGGAAAACGTTACATTCGCATACGAAGGGATTATTCAATGTAATAAAAAATGAAAATTGAAACAACTAAAAACGTGAGCTCTTCATATTTAATAACCAAATTATGGTATAATAAACGTATTTCTATTAGAGGTAGGATTCAAAATTAATCTGCTTTATTGAACTAACGCAGCAGGATAGTGGAACAAGCAGTAATTTTTATTGGTCAGAAGTCGTAAATGTGACAGGGTTATTTAATAGGAAGGATTTTAATGTTATCTGCAAATGAAAAGGACATTAAAAGATGTCAAAGTTTAGTAAAGGAAATGTTGAAAAATAAAGAAATAAACCTATCTGAAGAAATTATAAAAAAGGTAACAAAAGATATTATGAATATCTCTTACTCTACAGGAGGGGATTATAGTGATTCAGTAATCACCTCGTACACCAAAACCTATATTGAAAAAATGATGAATCAAAAGTTATTAAACTAAAGGGTAGATCTACTTCAATAAGGACTAGAGCCTTTTCCTTATTCAACTAACGAAGCAGGTTAGTTTAAGAAGGAATCCATTAAATATACGTAGAATTAAATACCAATCATATTTTATACCGAGGTGTAACTGGTGGGAAGAAACCGATATTTAGGTAGCTGGACTGAATCAAATTTCATTGAAATCGATTGGTCGTTTAGTAAGGAAAACCTTGTTGATTTGTTAAAGAGTGTGGTAAATAAAACAAATCAATATACTCATCAACAGATTTGTAATTGGTGTGATAAGCATTATATGAATTATATAGATAAGGATGGATTAGATGATGAAAGGCTATACGGCATATTAGAGGATATTTCTGCACAGTGGGAATTATATTTAGCTAATACTTTCTCGCTTAAAGAACTACAACAGTTGGATTATTCTAAAGTAAAACTGCCCATTGAATGGTTCGAGGAATGGTTAAAGGAATTAACTTAACAACTTTATGAGTAGAAGTTGTTAAGTATTGTACTTAAACTAACGGGTGCTTTAGTAAAAAACGAAATGAGATGCCTTATTTTTACTGTCCAACTAAGTGTAGCCTATCCAAAATAATTTCGTTTAGAAAAATGGGTGGAATCTATGAAATTAAAAGTTAAAGAAGTGTTTTTTGATAATGGTGATGTTGATATAATTATCGACGGACTAATAGAGCGTGAGAACTTTAAGATAATTCTAGACAAATTTATAGAAGTTCCAGGAGTCAAACTAATTAAGGAATCTGAGGATGAATTTAGAATTGCTTGTTTGTTAGCTACTGACGAATTTGAATTTGTACTAGTGTATGACTCTGATTGTTTTGTTTGGAATTACTTTTATTCTGTAAAAAGAGACAACCATGAATTATTGAAGGATTTGTGCGCAAGCATAGTTGAATTTGTTTAAAAATTTAACGTTGATTGGCTATTGGTTTTCTGTCTTTCCATAAGGATTGTTTATGTTATATCGGAAAAGCTGATTATCAAACGCTTGAAAAGAGAATTTCCAGTCAAATGGCACGTCATTACATGACATTTTCACTGCAGGTTAACCTAAATACTTGGATTAGAAAGGAGGAAATTAGATGATAGATACTTTTTCTTCAAGTCTATCTATATACATTTTCATTCCAATGCCATTTGAGTTTATTACTTATCTCATCGCGGTAATAATTTTTGAAAAGGGAAAGCCGAAATTCAAAAGATTTTTTCTTCATATTGGTTTGTTTTTTGTGCTTAAAATCACCGGAATGTATATATGGTCACATTGGTTCGATTACATTTATCAAGTTGATCCAGTGCTTGGTGACAAATTACAAAGGATAGCAATGATGATAAATCCGTTAAATATTGTTATTTGGTTATTGGTACTTTTTATTTTTGTAAAGAATCACAAAAAAGAGAAAAATATCATAACTAATCGCTCGACTGTCGATAAAGCAATCGTAATCTTAGCCATAATTTTCTTTTGCTTCTCATTTGTTCCGTGGGCCGTGGCTGCTATGGGAATTTAATTTTAAAAAGGCGTGTCAAAACTGTTGTCAGTTTACACGCCTTTTTAAATGTCATTTGTATATGGTGCACCACAAAACGGAACGGTTTATTTAAAAAACTGGGCTGGTTTATTTTATGGTATCTTCAAATCCAAATATGGGTTAGGACAAGACCGGAATATCTTTATTAATTTCACTTAAATAATAACGCTTTTCACTAAGCGTATAAAAAGGGTTAGAATTATTAATTTATATACAAAGTTCATTGATTTTTACACTCCTGATTTTAGGATGAATCCTCACGATAACTTAATTAATGATACTTTTTTTTCATTGGTGGAATCTATGGGGAGACAAAAGGGACAACGTAGGTATTAAAAGACAAAGAACCATCTCTGCGTGACCTTTAGTCTGCTGGAGATGGTTTCTTTTGTATATTGCTGGTAGAAGTCCACTTCCAGCTTGATATCTTCAATAATCAATTTGGATACTTTTCCACTGGAAGGATTGCTTAGTACACGTTACCAGTTTTAATGATTTTTACGTTTACCTTTGGCTCGATTTGAACATTTTTATATTCTTCATCCCAATTCAATTTTTTCCACAAATCTGGATGTTTAGTGGATATCTTCATTCCAATCCCAAAAGCATCACAATTTGCTTGTAAAAGAGTCGTGATTATTTCATTTGCTTGTTTGGTTAATTCTTCAGAAAGTTCTTTCTCGATCTCTTTAATATTTAAGTCTTCTTTAAAATCTTGCGGATAGCTATTTACTTCTATTTGCATTTTAATATCTACACTGCAAATAATCTTTCCTGATTTGTCTACGGTAATCTCCATGTCTCTTTTCATCTTTCGTGTAAAAAAAGCAATGGACCGCTCTTCTTGCTCTTGATCTAGAACGAGTGCCATACGGCTCGTTACGTTTAATTGGTCTAGCAACAGTAATAATAAACTGCTTTGCTCTTTTGACAAGGTCTCTCCAGAAAACTTTTCTCCATGCATAAGAGCGACCCCCGCAATTCCTATTCTATCTGGTTCTATTTTTTCTAAATATGGCAAGATAATATCTTTGCCAGGAGTTAAAATTTTGGTCCACACAGTTAAAATGTTTTCATCTGGCAAATAGGTAGCCTTCTCAGCACCTTCAATCGTTTGTAAAATAAAGAATGCAATAGGGCTTTTTTCTATTTCCGTAGATATGATCGTTTCTGCTTTTCCTTTGGAAATCGCAATTTTTTTTGTAATATTAGATTCTTTTCCGCGATAAAAAGGCTCAAGTAATTGATTTATTCCTTTTTTCGCCAATTCATCACCAATTAAAACAATATGTGCTTGATGTAAATCCACTTCTCCTGCCACCATGTTATCAATGTCAATTGATAAACCTACCGGTGAAGGTCTTTCCGCATATATAAGTTCATCCTCAATTTCAATTTGCCCTCCACCTTTGCCCTTTATATTTAAAGACCGAACCGTTGCCTGGATTTTTCCTTCCTCTGTTAAATCAAAACTTATTCCGTTCACAAATGTTTTATTCACAAGCAGATGTTGGTCCCAACAACCCGCTAAAAACAGATTCAAGATAATTAAAATTAGCAATTGCTTCTTTTTCAATTCGTCACACCCCGTTCATGTCTTTTGAATATGAAGGACAGAATTAGTAGGAAGACTGGTAGAACCATGATAACGGCATAACTAAAATAAGAAACGTATTTGTTCATGAGATTTGTGATTTCATCAGTATGAGGTATCAGCGAAATTAAAAATATCAATACTCCATTAACTAATACTGTTTTTTTATAAGACATTTTCTGACCACTGATACTTTTACTAGCAAGAAATAAATACATAATAATCGAGGTCGTCATTGGCACAATCCATATCGAAAGAAAAATCAAATCAATTCGATCAAACATTTTATATGCCAATCCTCTGAATAGATACAACACTGGCTCCCTTATTTGTTGTAATTGTTCAGGACTGAATTTTATTAAACAGAGAAAAGTGATAAAAGTGTAAAAACTTGTGACAAACAGGTTGGCGAAGGAAGTGGTTTTTAACAACCCTTTGGTATTGTGAATTACATAGGGGAACATAAACAATAACCCTTCAAAACCCAACATTGCTAATAAAGCACTATTACTTCCTATTAGTATGTTCTTCGTTCCTGCACTTCCGATAGGAAGAATGTATTGAATTTCTTTCGGTATATAAAAGGCAAGAACAATATTGGTAAATAGTAGCAATATAATTAAGGTGGAAACCAATACAAAAAACCTTGCAATAATTCTTAAATCACTGGTGGTCAAATAAACACATGCACATATTACGAGTAAGGATATAACCCACCCAGGTGTTACTGGCAATAAATACAAGTTTATTATTTTCACCATTAGTATCAGTGAGAGACTTCCCGTCAATATAAAATAAATGTAAATGATGAAATTTACTACTTTCCCAAGTAGGAATCCAAGTATTTTTTCGGTTATGTTTGAAAGCAAGTCATCTGGATATCTCTTCAAAAGTAAATAATAGACAACCATCAAAAATTGAATTACTACCCCAGCCAAAATAATTGAAATCCACCCATCGCTTTTGGCAGATTTTTGTACTATATTCGGTAGAGATAAGAGACCTATACCAATCTGGGATTGAATTAATAAAAAAAACAATTGAAACTTTGTGATGGATAATTTTTCAGAAATCAATTATTCTTCCACCCCCTAGTACGCCATTGTTGTTTTTTGTAAATTGGCTTAGAGTCGGTTGGTCGCGAATTAAGTTTCCAAAAGGAAAGTCTTACAATACTATCTTTTATGTCTTCCATTTTAAAAGGTGCTAGTGGGGCAAAGTAAGGCGTCCCAAAGGTTTGTAATTTACATAGGTGCATAAAAATCCCCATTAATACGAGGACAATTCCAAAAAAACCGAATAAAGATGCTGCAATCATGACGGGAAAACCTAATAATCTTGCACTGGTTCCCATTTCATTCACAGGTGCTACAAATGACGCGATTGCAGTAAGACCTATGACTACAATCATTATATTTGACACAAAACTAGCCTCTACTACTGCCGTACCGATTACGAGCCCCCCTACAATACCAGTAGTTTGTGCTATAGGAGTAGGTAAACGAATGGATGCTTCTTTTAGTAACTCAAGAGTGATTTGCATGGCAAAGGCTTCTATCAAAGGGGGAAAGGGGACATTTTCTAAAGAAACCCGGATTGAATATAAGATACCAATAGGCAGTACTTCAGAATGATAAGAAACGACTGCAATATAAATGGCCGGAAAAGTGATAGCAACGATAAAACTGAGGAATCGAATTAAACGGAAAAAAGTACCGATTATCCACCGACTATTGTAATCATCTGGCGATTGATAAAATGCAAAAAAAGTTATGGGTACAATCATAATCCTTGGACTTCCATCAACAATCAGTAAGATTTTTCCTTCCGTCAAGTACGACGTCGCTCGATCTGGCCTTTCAGTCGTTAACATTTGTGGGAAGATAGAATTAGGGTTGTCCTCAATGTAATCTTCAATATCTCCAAAAGATAAAAGTTGATCTACTTCAATCGAACCTATTCTTCGTTCAACTTCCTTTATTAATTTTTTGTCCGTAAGGTTTTCTATAAAAACCATACTGACTTTCGTATTCGTAAGTTTCCCCACAGAAAAGTATTTCACTTTCAATTGAGGGGTTTTAACTCTTTTTCTTAACAGAAAAATATTAGTACCTATATCTTCTATAAATCCATCATGAGAACTGATAATGCTTCTTTCATTATCAGGTTCCTCAATCGAACGAGAAGTATTTTCCACTACCGATAAAGAGATTGCAGTGGCGTTATTTTCTCTTAATATAATACAAAAGCCATCTAACAAATCTGACCCGACATCTGAAATTCTTGAAGTGAATTTCACTTGAGTGGTCTTCACTATATGTTGAATTTCGCCGTATTTCGTTTCTACAATTGGACCTATAACAGAAGAATGAAGTGAATCTTTGTTGACCATTGAATCAAGATAAAAAATTGTACAGATATTTTTATTAAAAATCAATTCTCTCACCATCAAATCTTCTGTTCGACAATGATAATCTCTGATACTGTGTATATTTTTATTGATATCATTCGTTAATAGTTGGCTCTCATTGATTGGACTATTTGATATTGACCTTATTGACTTTTTCTTAAAAAAACTCATATGATTATACCCCTCGACTTGGCTAACTAGTTGAATTAATTCTTTCCGTAATTTCCCTTCCTTATTCAATAACATTCGAACTTTACGTTTCACTTATCAAAAAAAAACCATACCCGAAATGCAAATATTGTGCCGGGATGGTTTTGTCATGTCTCTATTAAATTAGTAAGTATGAATTATTTCTCTACTAGGAGGTAAATCCATGCGTGTAACGTTCCTAAGTAAAATCGAGTAGTTCTGATAAATAAAAAATTGGTCATGACATGACCGGATTGTCTTAACTAATTGCTGAAATTTTTTTAAAAAAATATTTAGACATTCAAATCTAACTTGTTATACTTATACTGTAATTAATTGGGAATTATGAATTTTATTTTTACTCAGGAGTCTCATATTATGCATTTAGATTGGAGATATTTAACGTTATCGGAAGTTCTAGAGCAAGAGCAGGCATTTTCTATAAAGTATCTGTTTTTTAAAAATTATTTATAAAGAAGTCAATAATGGTGTGTAAATTTGAAAAGTTAGGGTCTAAATACCGTTTTATATACTTTATAAATGTACAATAACCATCCCCGTCTTTTTGAAGGGTGGTTTTTTGTGCGATTTAAAAATAATAAAGCTAATGGAAGTTCATTCCCATACTGAAATTTGAATAATAAAACTATTTTTTTATAATAAATATTAATATAGACAGCTATTTTGAATTTAACAAAAGGGAGGATTTTTAATGAATTATCATGAAGTTTTAAAGCGTTCAGTAGAGTTTGCTTCAACAGAGTTGGATGAATTTAAAAAAACAAAGGATTTAAGTGATACTACTAATATGGTAGTGAGTAGCTTGTTTAGAAAAATTATTGAGTTAAGTACTGGAGTAATGATAAGTGCATCTAATGGTTTAGCTGGGCCGGCCCAGCTTAATTATCGTGGACTTATTGAAGCGTATTTGGCATTCAAATACATCATTCAAGTTCCAGAAGAAACAAACTCTCGAGCCATAGCTTACAAAATTAGTTATCATAAAGAACAGATTAAATCTTTAGAAGATCTAAAAAAAAATGAGTTGCTAGACATTAATCCTACCTATATCGAAGGTGCTGGGAAATATCATCAAGATGAATTGCAAAGACCTGATTTTCAAGAGGTTTTAACCGAACATGATAAACTACATAGACAAGATAACAGAGGACATATTCCAAAGTGGTACTCTCTTTATGGGGGACCTAAGACAATTAATCAGTTGGTAAAGAAATTAGAAAATGATGCTAGTGACCAGGAAAAAGGATTAATTAGTACTATTTATGGGGCCCTGTCTGCAGATGCGCACAGCCTATTAACTCTCAGAGACATATATATGAATAGCAATGGAGTAATTTGTCTAAAATCGGTTCACCAAAATTTCGACCCCAATAGTGACAGGTATAACTTATTACCGGTAAGGGCAACTTTGACTTCCTCAATTAAATCGTTCACTACTCAATTTTTTCCAGAATTCGAAGAGGAATTTATTGAATTCGTATCAAAGATTAGAGGGAATTTAATTAAAGGGTGAACATATTTTGCTTTAAAACAAAAAAGAGAATGAGTTTTCATTCTCGCTTTTTATGTGAAAAAGGTTAGCGAAGTGCAAGAAACAGAAGCTTGCGAAGATAATGATGTAATTAAATTTTTTGCCTGCATACTTTTGAGAAAGAGGCGATTCTATTTTATATATCACTCAAATATTAGAAGAGAGAAAGATCCAAAGTCGGAATTTGAACAATTTAATAACTTATTGCTGATAAAAGGTTAAAAACGGTTCATCTCGTTACACTTTTAGCTAAAAAATTAGAAAAATCCTTCCGACTTAAATGGGGGGAGGTCATAAAATTCAAATAGATTTTTCTCAAGTAGGTATGTGTGTCATTGACAGAATGGTATTGTTTGTTGGAATATTAACGGTTGAATTCCTACTTTTTCCTTTGTTGGTAGGTACACTGCTAAAAATCATAAGAATGACTTTTTCATTATAAGAATCGGAGTAGCGTATACACGATTAGGATGATTTTATTATTGGGCAACACAAATTTTGAGTAGATTTTAGAAATAGTTAACTGCTTCCTAAAAAATACCAACCCAGGATTTGTTATAAAGTAACATACTGGAAAACAGGCACTATACGTTATGTATACATAGACTGTGCAAAAGTCGAGAGAGTGTAGAGGAAGGTAACTAGGTAGCTCGGTTATTTTTTTTAAGTTATATTTGTTCGCAAAATATCAATTTTAACGAACAAATAGTTTTAATTACTAAGATTAACGAGATATTCTATAATAAGTCAATGATGTTTGGAAGTATTGTCCATTATTTTTAGGAACACTTGTGTTTTTAACAGTTTGTACGAATAATATTTATTAGAGCTATTTAAGCAACTGACCTTAATCGTTCATATATAAAGGAGGATTATATGATAGTAGAAAGATGCAGTAACTGTATGGATATTCAAAAAGTGATTGATTTTTATGATATTCATAAACTCGGTCCAGTACCTACTATTCTTGAGGTAAGTGAAATAGAAGATTTATATCTTACTAAATGTCCTAACTGTAAAGAAGTATTGAAAGAGGTAGCCTATTTCATTGAAGATAAAAGCGATTTTATAAGTACAGTTGCTCCAGAAATTGGTGAAGAACTATCAAAAGAAATTGCAGGGTGTCAAAGCTGTAATTCAGACATTATTCCTTACACTCAAATTTATGGAGATCCATCAGATTTGGAGAATGCTGGCTCATTGTTAGAGGAGAATGGATTTTCTGTGTGGACCGGGAATTCAAAAGATGAATTGGCGTCAGTTATACTTGAAAATCTCTATTGCTCTACCTGTAATTCGTCTTTTTCTGATGATGATCCTTATGTTACTGAATGGGAGAAATCAAATTGGTATGGAGACTTTCAAGAGGAAAAAGAAATCTTGGACAAGGTCTTTAATATATCTGAAGATGAGGCTAATTCCTTCATTGAGCATTTGATAAACTATCCAATGCTAGCTTTACATCATAAAATTGGTCAAAAAATTTACGATTCAATAAAATATAATGAGCTAGATTTAACAAAGATTTTAAAGCCTGAAATAGTCTTTTATAGAGGACGCACGCGAAAGAAGAGAGAAAGACTTGCGACATTCATTCCGGAAGAGTTATGGAATCCGCCTAAAGCTCTCTCTAGTCAAGGAAGGTTTAATTTCGCAGGAGTTTCTACTCTATATTTGGCAGATAACTTGCAAATATTAAGAGATGAATTATCTCTAGATGATGAAGAAGAATCAATGGATGTGGCAGAATTTAAGATTCTAAAACCCTTAAGAATCTTCGATTTAACTGGAAATAATAGCAGCTTATTTAGCAATATGTCTCCTGAAAGTCCAAGGGATATCATAAAACGAGAATACGTCTTCCCTAACTTTATTGCACAATGTTTAATGATTCTTGGATATAACGGTATAGGATATGACAGTGTTAAAGGTGAAGGGAAAAATTATTGCTTTTTTAGCTTTACCAAAAACCATGACATTACAATTGAGAGAGTAATTTCCCACCAAGAGATTGAACAAATCTTACTCTTTTAGTTATCATATATCTTCGTTTAAATTGCATTTTTCGAACAATAAAAATTCTGAAGAAAAAAGCTGGCTCTAATGAGCTAACTTTTTTCAGGAGAGCATCAAAATAGTTTGAGTTTACATATTCAGGATACTGAAAAAGGTTTTTGGAAGAATTGTGGATATGGTGGAAGGCTTACTTGGCATTATAGATGTAAGAAATGTGGTGGACTATATGACACTGGCGAATATTATGATTAAGTTAAATCAATAGAATTTAAGTATAGTAATTTTATAGGGAGTTGTCATATGTCACAGGATACTATTAACCAATTTGTGAATGATGTAGAGGGTCTTTTAGGAGAACTTTATCAATTAAATAGCTTTCTTTTATTAAATAGATATCTCAAGCAAAAAAGTAATCAACAAGAGAACTTAAATTTGATGAACAAAGCACCTGCATTTTTCAGCTTAACAATTTATTCTTTTCAGTATTCTGCAATTATGGGTTTAGCGAAAATATTTGAACCATCCTCTAGAGATAGTAAAAGCATAAAAAAATTTTTGAACTTTATTGAGAGTAATCATAAAAAGATTTTTTCTAACGATCCAATTACAAAAAAAAAACTTGGGCGAACATCAGATATTAATGAATCAACTGTTATTAAACATAAGGAAAAATTAAATGAGGTTGAACCTATAATTAATAATTTAATAACTTGGAGAGATAAAGCATTTGCTCACAATGATAAAAAGTATTTTAAAGATAGAGAAGCCTTAGGAAGAGACTTCCCAATAACATATAAAGAAATTGAAAATTTAATTGAACTTGCAGCAGAAATATTAAATACTTATCAAATAGGATATAACGGTAAAAATACACATGTTATTCCATCAAACACCTTTGACGTGGATGCTGTCTTAAAGGCATTGAGGAAGTTATAGTATGTTTTTATTATTCCACAATCGATCGCGTTGGTTTTTAAACTAACGGCTTAGCCATAACTGTTTATTTATAAATAAACAGTTGATTTTTTATATTACTTAATTGAGCTTTTTAACTATCGAATAAAGAATGTTGCAGGAACAACTGCAACAGCTCTTGTAAATAAAACAACTTTTGAAAATTTACGGTTCCTTATTCCTATATTTAAGGAACAACAAGAAATAGCTGTATTCTTGTCAAAGTTAGATAGAAAAATTGAAAGAAAAAGAAAAGTTGCTGGCGTTAGAGAGTCAGAAAAAAGGTTTAATGCAACAGATTGTTGTATGAAATGAAATGTATTTATGTATAAATTTCTTATCGAGAGAATATTCGTTATGCAGCAGCAAGCTCCCATTCAAAGGGAGTTTTTTTCATTAGGTCTATTGTAAAAAAATAACCTTTTAGACTTCACATTCTAAGTAGCGATAACCGATCTTATCGATACTTAGAATTCCTTTTAACACCACCCTTAATTTCTTCATGAATGCTCATGGTTGCTAATTATAAAAATTAGTTATATTATATATTTACAAGCACTAATAAGTGCTAATTAAAGAAATAAGGAGATGGTAGAGAAAATGAAAAAGAAAGTATGGTTAGTTCGCCCCCTTCCCCATTTTGGAGATCACTTAGAAACATTTTTAGAAAAAAACATCGTGGCAGTTGGTTATCCATTAGGAAAAGACTTATTCGATACGAACTATGAAGAATTACGTACGTTGTTACAAACAAGAGGCTGGGAAGAAGGCATCAGCAATGTCAATATTTTAGTCCATGAAATGTCGATAGGGGACATTGTCCTCGTTCCATCAAGTAATAAAAAAGATATTTATATCGGTGAGATCACCTCAGATTATATGTATGTCCCTTCCTTAGATGAAGATATTCCAGAAGTATCAGGGTACCCGCATCAACGTAGAGTTTCCTGGTATTTTGAGAAAAAGCCGTATTTACGTAATGATTTACCAGAAGCCCTGAAAGGATCACTACGTTACCCACGTGCGGTCGCTGATGTCACCAAACACTATGAAATTATTGAACAAATCTTACAGGGGGGGCCTAGTCAGCAAATACCTGAAATAGAAAAACGCGCATGGCAAGTCGTTGAAGAGTTGTTGGAGAGTACAGAGGAGTCGATTCGATTAAAAGCCGCAGAAATCATCTTAACTCGTTAACCTTTTATTCTCCATTATATCGATTGGAATGCATGATGGTTTGAGAAGTCGGGACTTAGTCACTCCCGACCTCCTTCTTACTCGAGTCACCTGTATCACTTACAACATATTCAAATTGTATACCATGCCAATCCCTTATTATTAGTTGTTGGATTGACGCGCCTAATAATAAGATTGCAAAATATGTTGCTTTTTTTAAATCTTCACTATGTGATTCTACATTTTTAGAAAAATCTATATTTACTGTTGCTGGAAAATTTAACTCCCCATGAATAAATTTCGATCGGAAATCATACATATTCGAATACAATTTTTTATATTGTTCTTGTTTTCCTAACAATATTTGTGTTTTTTCTCTCACTTGCTCTAATAAATTACTTTTCCCTTTTGTATATAGTCCTTCAATTCCCATTACCGCCCTAAATAATTTCATATTTGGATCTGAAAATGAAATTTCCCCCAGATTTATTAATGCCCTGGTTACAGCTGTTTGACTAAATCCATATAAGAAATCTTTTCTTTTAATCAACCAATCCCAAACATCCTGAATACCTATCTCATATAAGGTTGGATACTGCCATTCCATGCTGCTTCTTTTCGCTTCAAAAAAAATTTTATAATCTAATTTTTTTCCGCCTATTTCATATACACTACTATCTTGGAATATGACATATTCATCTACCGTTAAACTGCCAAAGTTAGATAAATTACAAGCAAAAACCAAATCTTGAACCCTTTTATTAAAAAGAGATGACCACATATTGATCTGACTAGGTGTGCTGGTTTTGTAGAGATATTTATTGTCGAGGGTAAAATTACTTTCGATTTTAAAAGTTGACCAACCTCTAACGTAAACTTATTCATCGAAATGTCGTAATTTGAACCGAGATAGGCATTACATTTTGGACATAACGTTCTATATTTCACTCCGTTTTGAGAAATTATGTACTTTCTTTCATCATAATTACCTGTTAGATATTGCATTAATGGCTCTTGTTCAACAGCAGATAATTTAATACCTCCTTTTGGTGGTACATGATCCCAGCTTAATCTGTCCTCTTTCAAACAAATATTACATATTGATATTTTTTGCTTTTTATGTTTTTCATAATTTGTAAGAACCATTTCTTTAATATAAAGTCCCTCCCAAGGCGAACGCCTGAATAATACATGCCGTTCCATCAAAATTAGGTATCACATATATTTTGTCTGAATTTAATAACTTTATCACTATTCATGTAAATCGTCAGGAATTATTTGGTTAATAGCTTTTTAAAAGTTCAAAAACACAAGATATAGTATATTTTTAAATATTAACACTATATATAGATATTATTTGTTAATTTATGTTATAATAGATTTTAAGGAGGACTCTTAAAATGGAAAAATTAGAAAGGTGGAGGTAAAGAAATGGCGATTATGACAAAACACTCAGGTGGAAAAGTTGGAAAAGCAGGTAAAACATTAAGCAGTAAAACTGCAACAAAACCACAGAAAAGTAATGCAGGTAAAACTCTCAAAAAACATCAAGATACTAAACATTAAAAAACAATTAAGATTATTTTAAACACATAAAAGTGTTAGGTTTTTTAAGAAAATCTGAAAGACAAGTACAATAGCCCTTCCCATTTTTTGAAGATGGAAGGGCTATCACAATTCTTAAATGAGGTTTTTGATTAAGTTTCTTCTATATATAAGGTATTTCATTTCTTTTTAATTTTTAACTCTCTCACTAATTTATAAAAAGTTTCTTCTTTCATTCTACATTTAGCAATCTGATTACTTACGTTCTAAATATCGATAAATGGTTGTTCGAGAAACACCCCACCTTTCTGCCACATCTTTGATCGGTGTACCCCCATCAATAAGATTTTTCATCATTTCAATATCTTTCACTCCATACTTCTCTGGACGCCCGCCAAGACGTCCCCGTGCTTTAGCTGCCACTCGTCCTGCAGCAGAACGTTCTTGAATAAGATTTCGTTCAAACTCAGCAAATGCTGCAAATAGATGGAACATTAGCTGTCCGGTTGCATTACTACGATCCATTGTTATGTTTTCTTGAAGACTGTGAAATCCAATATTTTGTTCATTTAAGTTATTGACTATATCAATCAGGTCCTGCATGTTTCGGCCAAGCCGATCTAATCGCCAAACAACTATTGTATCTCCTTGACGAGCATATTGAAGAGCTTCTTCTAATCCAGCTCGTTGTTTTTTTGATCCACTCATCTTATCGTGAAAAATTTTAGTACATCCATATTGAGTAAGTGCATCTGTTTGCAAATCTAAGTTTTGTAAACCCGTTGATACACGAGCATAACCAATTCGCATGTTAATTCCTCACTTCCATAATAATCCTATATTTATTGTAACATAAGACTATATTAAAAGGGTTATTGAACATAGAATAATGGACAGGGTTTTATTACACATAATAGAATCAAATTGATATCTTTTACAACTATTTGAGTCGTGTTCAGAAAAGGACGAGTTTTGTTACAAAGTTGAGTAAAAATTTAAAACAACTTAAGGCAATTAAATTTAATCGATAGTACTAAAGGGTATATACCGATTGTAAACATTTACCTATATTTAAAAGTACGATTATTCCTTATAGTAGAAATTGGCATCTCTTGTCTGCCAAAGAATAACTCTTCTCTTAGATTGATTTAGGAGAAGGGTTATTTTTATGTAGTGAATTAATTATGAATTGGGTATTTATGTTAAAATAAAAATAAGTATTGTTAAAGATTCTTCTTCAACTAACGCAGCAGTTTAGTGCAACAAGAAACAGTGAATGAAACCTATTATATGGGAACTCCGTCAAATTTAATGGGGGGATATGATGAAAAAGAAAAGTCTAATAATATTATTAGGAATAATTATGATATTAGTTGCTTGTTCAATTGAAGACAAGATTGTTAAAGATAAAGAAAATAACGGGGAAAAAGAAGTAATTGATGTGCCAAGGGATGTCAATATGATAACAATAACAGGGAATGGATTGGAAATCTTTTCAGAAACTGAGGACCAGGTCAAAGATAGAAAAGTTGTTTTTGAACAAACCGAAGAAATTGAAGTGATTTTAAAAGCAATAAAGGTTTCCTCACCACATTCGGGTCCTATGACTAGTATAGGTGAAAACTTTCAGATTATCCTTTCTTACAAAGATGATACCTCTGACACAATTCTCTTGTGGCTTTATCCTGATAGAAATTCAGCGAGAATACAAAAAGACAATTACACTGGACCAATGCATTATTTACTTAGTAAAGAAGATGTCCACAGAATAGCAAAACTGTTAGAAGAAAAAATACAGCAATAATCTTATTGAACTAGTGCTTTACTTCAATAACGAGTGAAGCCTTTTTTGAACTGACGAAACAGGTTGAAGAACAATATATAATTAATAGACTGGATTTGATGGAAATGTTTAGAAGTGATTATTCTATAAACCATATTAACTCTCCGAATATTGAGGTTATCAAAGAAATATTATCCAATTGGGTATGGGAGGATGATTTCACTCATCGCTATTTTTTACGAGGTATACACATCAAGAATAATATTTGTACATATGAAGCTTATGAGAATGGGATGTTGGTAGGTTTAATAACTGCTTGGAAATCCGAATTTCATCCATCTTGTACATACTTTGCAATAGTTACAAAACCACATATCGGAATTGAAATTGAAACTGTTTTAATCGAAGCATTATCCAACTTTAAAGAAATTGATCTTCCATTACAAACTACTATTTGGGAATCTTCTTATGGACTAAAAACATTCTATGAAAAAGTTGGATTCTTAGAAGTTAGAAGGACATATATGCCTTTATTAAGAACCTCGAAGATTGACTTCCAACTAGTCTTCCCTGATTTTAATGGACAAGATATCTGCATACAAGACATAAATAGTATATGTAATCATAAAGAACTCAAGATCAAATTGATTAACCTTGTAAGAGAAAACTATGAAAAAGCTCATACAGTAAATCCTGTTGGAGTTCATAGCTTTCAAAAATGGGAAGAGCTAATTTTTAATGAGGATACAATTAAAAGTGGGAGTTTTATTATATTAAAGGATAATGAGATACTGGCTTATTCCTTGTTACATTATTCGAATACCCCGAATCATTTTGAATTTGGATGGAGAGGAACTAAAGAGAATACAGATGTTCAGTTTATGTTAATTTTAACAGCTTCCCAAATAAATTTTGCCATTGAAAACGGAGTAAAACATATTGAGGCTGAAGTAGATACGACTGACTATTTCTCTGTAGAAATGTTAAAATTTTTTCCTTTTTCTCCAGCACCGACATTATTGACTTTTCAAAAGAGGACTAATAATGATTAGAGTGTTGTAAGAATGTGAAGTAATGCACTTAAACTAACGGGTGCGTTAGTTAAAGATTCGACTTCCGAAATAATCAGTCTTAATGAAAAATGAATGCCTAATAAACACTTTAATGGGTAACGAGATCGTTGATACATTTGACAATGTGAACCCTGATGAAGTAAATTCACTGTGCATTTCAAGATTGTAATCTACTTACTAGGAGTCCAATTTGAAATCAGTACTAAATTAATCATAAAAACTGCACCTAAATTTTTAGTTGTATTAAAAA
>Ga0180008_1000832_pt1 | contig 22083 bp, 21 predicted proteins | sample MM_PW_MetaG_FD_121121 | JGI IMG/M metagenome (GOLD analysis project Ga0180008, IMG submission 121121) | Groundwater microbial communities from the Aspo Hard Rock Laboratory (HRL) deep subsurface site, Sweden - MM_PW_MetaG | ecosystem: Environmental > Aquatic > Deep subsurface > Groundwater...
ACATCGGACCCAAACCCAACAGCATAAACTGTAATATTATAATCCTGCCATGCCTCACATGCAGCATCTATGGCATCTTGTTTGGCCCTGGTTATGCATGCAGGATCATTGTAGCAAACATGATACGGAGTGCATTCAACATTGGCTTCACCATCACTCATCACAACTATTGCCCTGAACCTTGAGGTGTTGCTTTGGATCACCATCTTTTCACTGGCCTCTACGAGACCGCAGCATATACAAGTCCAGCCACTTGCTTCATATCTGTTTATCTCCTTCTTTATGGATGTTATATTATCGCTAAGGTCGTGGACATTCTCTATACTAGTGGCATAAGAAACAAGACCAATCCTGGTATTAGACATGTTTAATATTCTGTTAACAAAGGCTTTGTTGGCTTCTTGTGCTATCTCAAGTTTTGTGTAGTTTCGGTCTTCATAATAAACTTTATGTTGTTCTTCGTTGGGTCTCCAAGATGGACAATCACCGCACTCGGCATCCACACAAGAGTCTGTGAATATACATTCTCTACCGCTCCAACATCCCCAATCATTACAACATTTGTAACTGCACATCTTAATGCTGTCATTATGAACCCCACTGTCCCATCCCATACTGCCTGATACATCTGTAACAGAGAATGTATCTGCTCCTATTCTTCCATAGAGAAGATATGTTATATTTCTTAGACCGAATCTTATTGGAACAGTTTTGTTGCTGAGTGCACTATAGTCAAGCCCCCAGAGACTCAGATTATTTTCTATAGCCTGATCTGTTATGTTGACATGCCTGTGGGATGGATCACTGCTCTCAAATACTGTTGCATTTCCTACTGTAAGAAAAACTGTGTAATTACTTGTATAATCGAGATATACATCCATTGATTGTAAAGAACCAGGAACATAGAAAGAGGAATATAGATTTATTATACCATCAATGCCAGGAAAATAATATCTTTGTGATGCGTTCTGACCAAGGCTCTCTTCATCAATCGAGACCAGCTCTGAGCTGTCATATTTTATTTTTATGTATCCGCCGCCGATGTAGCTGTTTTCTGGCTCAGTGAAATTCAGAGTTAAGACGTTATTTCCTTCTACAAGATTAGAACAGCGAGAAGGGTTATACGAATCATTGCAAACTATCCACCTGTCAACAGTCATGTTATCAGTTCCTGTTATAGTTCTTGCATAGTCCCCGCAATCATTTCCATTCATATGCAAGGTGAAATTGCTTCCCACGTTAAGCTCCATATAAACTTCTTCTACATCATCAAAATCCGGAAGTGTTGCAATTCTTGTTATGTTGCCTTCACCAATATATCCTCCGAAATATGCAAACTCTGAAGAGAGTTTATTAAGTTTGGTTATGTACACTCTCGCCATGTATCCTGATGCAGGTTTTCCATGAGCATAACCAGATACAATTGTAGAAAGTCTTGCCACATAATTTTTGTCTGTCACATTCTGTTCATATATAACATCGTTTCCTAACAGAACCTGATAGCTTATTTTTTGCGGGAACAGGGAATTTAATATTTCACCTGTGAGATTTTGTGCATAGATATCATAACTGCTGTTCGGATGACTCCAAAAAGAACCAACTATGTCTAAGAAGGTTTTATTCATATCCTCTTCTATCAGTATTCCTCTGTTTCTATAGTCCTGCACTATTGTAAAGTTTTCTACTGAAGACATCTTCATCTGTTCAACAACATTGAGCATGTCCTTTCCAACATAATAGAATCTATGATACCTAAGTTCTGCTGAAGGAAAAATAAAAGTCAAACTTAGCATGAAGAAAGATAGCGTCAACAATATCATTACTGCTACAATAGCGTCTAGGGATAAAATAAAACCAGTCCTTTTTCTAGAAAAGCTCTTTTTATACATTATTTAATTATACAATTCGCTGGATTAAATAATTCTCTTATCCAGAAAGAGTTATCACAGAAAATAACCAATTCATTCCATAGAATCCAGCAAGTGCTATAGCTACATTTAATATGATTTTACCGATAAGCGTCGCCATAAAGAATTTCTTGATGTCATAGTTTATCATTCCTGCTAGAATTCCTATAACATCATCTGGTAAAGGTGTTAATGCAAAAACTATAATTATTATGAATGCTCCGCGTTTTTCTACCCAATTTCTAGTCTTTATCAAGAGATCGCCATATTTTCTAGCTAATAACTCTCTTCCACCCATTCCTAATCCATAGCCAGTTAGTTCACCTATGGCAGAACCTAATCCAGCAAATATGCCAACAGCCCAAGGATTCAAGAAACCGCCTGCAGCAAATACAACAATGAAAGCAGGTATAGGTAAAATTATGCTAGCACTGCCAACCAATGAGATAATAAACACTCCAAAATAGCCCATTACTTCAACTGTTCCCTGAGCCCATACAATAAACTGAGAAGTCGTATTTACTAAATCTACCATAAGTTATATTTATTTTATGAATTTAATATATCGATTGTATGCCAACAGAAACTAAAACCTTTAGTGTGGAATCAGGGCATGACACGGATATTATAAACATAACAGGTCAGGTCTCAAAAGCTGTTGCAGAATCGAAAATAAACTCAGGAATAGCTACAATTTTTGTTACAGGCTCTACTGCGGGTGTAACGACAACCGAATTTGAACCTAATTTGAACGAGGATTTGAAAAAAGCAATTGAAAGGATTGTCCCTTCAAACGTAGAATACAAGCATAGTGAAACGTGGGGAGATGATAACGGTAAATCTCATGTTAGATCAAGCCTGTTCAAACCTAGCTTTACTGTACCTTTTAATGATAAGAAGCTTCTTCTAGGTGCATGGCAGCAAATCATACTTTTGGACTTCGATGTTCCAGCAAGAAGAAGAGAGATCATTGTTCAGATAGTTGGGGATTGAATAAAACCAATTAATTACTTTTTTCTTTTTTGATTACAAATAAATGCTTGTCTACCAGCACTAATTGATTTCTTTAAAGATTCTATCAACAATAAAGGATTTTTATAACAAAACAAGGCTTTGTTAGTTAGAACTGCAGATGCTCCAGCAATCATCGCATTGTATGCATCTTCGGGTCCAGAAAGTCCTCCCTCAGCAATAATTGGTACTCTTACTGAACTACAAATATTAGCAAAGAGTTCTTTATTTATAAGACCTTTTTTAGAACCTATATCACTCATCATAACTCTTATTGCAGAACACCCCATTTTTTCTAGTTTTTTTGCATCACTCAGATTAGCATTTATGAGAGGCATTACTATAAAACTCCTTTCAAGTAAAATTTTGGAAGCTTCAATAACTTTTCTATTGATTGGTTTAGTAAATTGGTGATTGAGCACTTCAAGTTTGATGAATTTGCTTTTTGAATATTTAAAACCAATTTCAGCTCTTTTGACAGCATCTTTAACAGTTAATGCATGATTTGTGTTGACAAGAATTGTATATTCTTTGTCATGAAAGAAATTCTTTAAATCCTTAAAAAACAATCCCGAATAACCAATAGGGAAATCATCCAAACCGCTGATTGTATCAAGATTTCCTTGAGTGTAAATTGTTAAAAAATCTGTTTCAGAATGTTTAATAAAATTAATTGCAGATTCGTGACTAATATGATCATTAACGTTTCCAAAACAATGCAATAGGCGTGATGTGAAATGTTTACCATTAATAATCCAAACGTCTTGTCGAGCTTTCATAAAACTAAATTAGATGAATCTCTTATATCTGTTTTGTATATATTCCCTATTCTAAATATTTTCTATACATCCTTTCAACGTTTCTTCTGGTGACATGATCACTATGATGACGGAAACCTCCGCCAAAAGATTTTGGTATATGCATTAGCTCATGTATGAGTGTTTTGATTTTTTCTTCTTCGCTGAGTTTGTCATATTGCTCTGAGATGACTTCTATTAGATAATGTGTATCGATACCAAGAGCTTCTTGAAACGCTCTGGAGAGGACGTGACATCTTGCAATGATTCTACGGCTCTTGGTCCCATAGCTGCGCAAAGCTATGACTCGAGAAATATCTACATGCTCCATTCCTGTTTTTTTGGATATATCTATAAGCTGTTCATCAATGTTTGTGTCTCTTTGATAACTTATCATAAAATCAACCTATAAATTATTAAATTGTTAAGTTAATATTTAGTAGGTGGTTTTTATTCAGGAAATGATTGATATCGCACTCAATTCAGCAAAACGTGCTGGGAAACTAATAAGAGGTCATTATGGAAATGTTAAAGAGATAAATATAAAAGAAGACAGATGGCAGGATATAGTAACAGATGTAGACAAAGAATCGAATGAAATAATTCTAAGCACAATAAAAAATGCATTCCCTGATCATAACATAATTTCTGAAGAGAGCAAGCAAAAAAAGACTAGTTCTGACTATACATGGTACATTGATCCTCTTGATGGAACAACCAACTTTGCAACGCAGATACCATTCTTTTGTGTATCCATTGCATTGGTTTTGAAGAATAGAATAGTTCTTAGTGTTGTTAACAATCCTTGGGAGAGGGAGCTTTTTGTTGCTGAAAGTGATAAAGGTGCTGCTCTCAACGGTGAGAAGATCAAGGTATCAAAAAATAAGGATTTGAAGAAAACTTTGGTTAATTATTGCCATAGTAATACCCTCGGAGGCATCAAGTCCATAGAAAAGGTATACACCACGTTTAAAACGAAAGCACGTAGCTTTAGACAGCTTGGATCAGGTGGATTGGACTTCGCGTACGTTGCGTGTGGCAGGAATGATGTTGTTTTAAGGCCTGATATAGTTCCCTGGGATGTCATACCAGGAGTTTTACTTGTAAAAGAGAGTGGTGGAAAGGTAACTGATTGGAATGGTAATGATTGGACGCTAGAATCACCTAATATTGTTGCTACAAACGGAACAAAAATACATGAAGAAGTACTCAATCTTCTAAAAAAGAGTTAAAAAATAAACTGAAAAATAAAAAAATAAAAAAAGGCGTTAAAAATTATTTATTTCTTTTTCTTTCCGCCTTTCTTTGCTGCTTTCTTTTTTGCCATTTTTAAAACCTCCAAAAAACATTTAAATTTTATTTATATTTAATATATTATTGTTTTAAGTAGTTAATAAAGTTTTATTTTTTGGAAAAAAATATTAAATTAAAACAAATATCATGAGAGATTATGAATACAGAAAACTTTTTTATGTCTTACATCTAAAATTGTTGATATGGAAGAAAATATTTTAGAAAAATATAAGAAAGCTGGATCCATTACAGCAACTATTCGAGAAGATCTGCTCAAAAAAATAAAACCTGGAATGAAGATTCTTGAAATCGCAGAATATGTTGATGCAGAAATAGAAAAACGTGGAGGCAAGCCGGCGTTTCCTGTAAACATATCTATAAATGAAATCACTGCGCATGACACACCTCGTGCAAATGATGATCGCGAAGTTAAAGAAGGTGATCTTGTAAAAATAGACATAGGTGTTCATGTTGATGGCTACATTGGCGACATGGCATTCACTTATTGTTCTAAGCCAAGTCCTTTGATTAAAGCCAATCAGGAAGTTTTAGAAGAAGCTATTAAGATTTTAAAACCTGGTATTACTGTTGCAGAAATTGGAAAAACTATCCAAGACGCTGCAGAAAAAAGAGGATTTGGTCTCATCACCAATCTCACAGGACACACATTGGATAAATACGTTTTCCATGGACAGCCTTCTATTCTGAATGTGGATAACGATTCAGATTATGTTTTCAAGGAAGGCGATGTCCTAGCATTAGAACCTTTCCTAACAGAAAGTAATTCTACAGTAAAGGAATCTGGCATAATAGAGATCTATAGATACATGCAGGATCGGCCAGTAAGGCTCGCTGAAGCAAGACAGATACTCGCAAAAGCTAGAGATGAATTCAAACAACTGCCTTTTGCAAAGCGCTGGCTGTACAAAAAATTCTCGCCAGTAAAAGTTGCTCTCTCAATGCGACAGCTTGAAGAGGCAATGGCTGTTGAAACTTATCCAGTTCTGAAGAACAGAAACAACAATCCAGTGTCGCAAGCAGAACATACAATAGTGTTAATAAAAAATGGACATGTTGTGACAACTAGGTGATTTAATTCCAAAGTTCTTGGCTTTCGTTCTGTGCTTCCATAACTAAACCGAATCTTGAGAATATAGATGAACAGTTAGGACAGACAAAAACCTCTGGCTTGCTCTGCCAATTTTTTCCTGAAGTACCGCAAAGCGGGCATTTAGAGTGAAACATAGCATTTATCATAATAATCACAATTAAAACTTTATTGAATTCTTAACTATTTATTTGTTCATGATATGAACCTTTTTTTCTTCAGCGTGTTTCAATATCTCTGCACGTTTTCTTCCGCCAACATTAGCTGATATTATAGCAACCTCTGTTGTGTGATGCATTTTATCAACATCCCCCGGATTTGATACATGAACTATCTTATGCCCTGTTCTTGACAAACCTTTAACAGCAGTAGGTGAAGAATAGCCAGGTCTTACTCTTTTTCCACGAGATTTTTTATCTTTTTTCAGTTTTGAATCAATACCTCTAGGAGCTCTCCAAACACTCTTAAGTTTTTTGTAACGCTTGTTTTCTTGTCTTTTGAATGATGGCTTTCTCTTTTTTATTTTTTTCCTAATTTTCAAAGAAGATTTGAGTTCCTTTTTAACCATATTTATCACTTACCTAAGCTAATATTATTCTCCCTTTTCTACTAATTTGGTTTTTTGAACAAGGTGGCAGCCATCTTGGAAAATTCTCTTATCATAACCTCTTACACGAGCTACCTGTTCTATGTTAGCAGCTGTCTGGCCAACCTCTTCTCTATTCATTCCAGTAATTATAATATCATTGCCTTTGATTTCAACTTTCACCTTGCCCTTTGTTTTTGCACGGCGTGTAGAACGTTCGCCAAGGAAGTTGCTGATAACAACTTGTCCTTTCTGTTCATCATGATTCACTTTCATTGGGAAATGTGAATAAACAATCCTAAGCTTGGCTTCCCACATGTTTTCTGCGCTTGCAATCATATTGCGTGTGTGAGCAACCCATGTACCAACCATAGCCTTAGATTTTCTACGATCATTAGAAGATGAAATAACTACTTTTTTATCACTAATTTTTATATCAGCTAGAGTGCTTCTGAATTCTTTTTGAATGTTACCATTTGGTCCAGTTACATCTAATAGAGTACCTTTATACGAAACATTCACACCTTCAGGAATTTCAACCTCTTTAGTGGCCATAATAACTTCTATATTGTTTAGTTATATTTATAAATAGCTTCGTGTGGAGCTTATTTCTTCTTTTTAACTGCTAGTTTTTTTTGCAACTGCTTTCTTGGCAGTAGGTTTCTTTTTGGCAGGAACTGCCTTCTTTGCTGGTTCTGCTTTAACTATAACCTTTTTAGGAATAGTCTTTTCTGCTTTCATGATTTCTGGTATTCTGCCGTATAATTCGAATGAACCTGTGCCTATTGGTGCAACCTGGTTCATCATAATATTCTCAATTGTACCGCGAAGATGATCCTTTTCGCCACGGATTGATGCATTGATTAAATGCTTCTTTGTCTCCTCGAAAGAGGCACGGACGAGAACAGAAGTCTTCTGGCCACTAATACCGTAACGGCCTATGGCGCGTATGTCGCCTTCCATTGTCATCAGGTCAGCAAGCAGCATTATGTACCTTGTGTCAACATTCAACCCCTGCTCATCCATTATGTATCTAGCCTCTTTTACTATAGCATTTCTTGCGGCTTCGACGCCAAGAACATGATAGATTTCAAACAGATCGTTTGTTACTGTTCTCATAGGGTTAACGCCTTCTACAGCGAAGACCTTCTTTAGGTTTGAACCCATCGTACTAATTATCCATTCATCATTTTCTTTTGTTATAACAACCTGTGATATTCCCTTTATGCCTTTTATGTGGGTTTCGAGAAGTGAATATTTCATTTTCTGCAGTCCCTTCATTTCCTTTTTCTTTGGTATAGCAAATAGCATATTGTCTTTTACCTTTATGTCAACATTTCTTGCCTTCAGTGTTTTCGGAAGTTTTTCTGCTTCTATTTCAAGTTTTTTAATCTTATCAATATCAAGTCTGCATATTATTCCCAAACCAGTAAGGTCCAGAACAGTAGAAAGAACAATATCTCTTAACTTAACTTCTTTTATGCTCTCAGCAACCTTTTTAGCGTCTTCAATGCTAGCTTTCTTATTTTCTAGATAAACAGTCATTGCAGGAGTTCTTGGCTCTTTTCTTGCATCGAATATCTCAAGTATTCTTGGAAGACCGAGAGTTACCTGAATGCCAGCTGTACCAGCAAAGTGGTATGTACGCATCGTGTTGTGTGTTACAATACCGTCAAAGGTGGTAAATGTTTCTGTTCCTGGTACAGTGAAATCGTAAACATACTCGCGTGATGGTTTAATGTATGTTGTTTCTGATATCTCATCCCAAACTACGTCAGAGCTGTGCATTCTTTTCAGTATATTCAATTCTTTGCTGATATCAATGTTTTTTTTCAAAGCTTTTTTCTCAAAAGCTTTTATATGCTTTAAAAGAACAGTTCTTCCAATTTTTTGTCTTTTTGTAAAGCTGTTGACATATCTTGATGGTTCGCCAAGCTTTGATGATATTGAAAGTAGTATGTCATCAAAACCTCCTATCATGTCAACAAAATCCTGATAACTGCCTTTATTTTTTTCAAAAAGTGAACATAGTTCATCAAGTTTTTGTGCTTTTGATTCAATTACGAATCCTATATTTTTTCTGAAATTTTCAGCATATTTGTATGGTATTGTTAATAAATTTTCCTTCTTATTCTTTGATTTTCTAGCGAATATACCAAATCTTGTTAGAAGCAAGGCTATTCCATCCAACAGTTCTTCGGACTTGGATGATATGCGTATAACCCTTCTGTCAACTGATACATTTCCATCACCATCAAAGTATCCTCTAATTAGTCCTGAAACAAATTCTATATCAGCACTGTAAGCAAACTCTGGCACTCTTTTGTTTTCAGATCCTGTTGCACATGTTTTTTGCATCAAAAGAGAAAACTGCTTTGAATTTATTCTGATATCATGCGCAGGAGCAAATCCGCGGAAATTGTCGTATTCATTGAAAGTGAATCCGTATTTGCCTGCAAAATTTCTAATCTTTGATAAAAATAACGGATTTGTATTAGAAAATGATACATAGAATTTTGTTGCATTGCCTTCAGCCAAGTAAGCGCCGAATATCCAGCCAAGGCTGTTATCAAGTTTTAATTTCTCTGGCAACTGTTTCTTTGCATAAAGTTGCTGGCCTAGCAAAGGCTGCATCTCTAAGGACTGTAAGCAGTTTTCTGGAAGGAATGAAATGGATGGTATCCTGTCTCCTGGGATGAGTTCCTTTCCTGATACAGGTATAATTTTGTTGTTTTTCCTTATGACGAATGAATGTGAATCTGTAGCTTTTATTTTTCTTCCCGATCTTGTCTTAATTTCCAGTATTTTTTCAGGTGAAGCATGCCTGCTTATTTCACTGACAGGCTTCCACTCTATCTTCTCTTCATTGTTTATGCTTGGAACGAATAATCCATAATCTGAAATATCGCAAATTTCCCAACCACTAACAACCTTTTTACCGAGCTTTTCTATTGTCCTGTCTATAAATTCTCCGATTGGCGCTATTTTGATAACTCCATTATGTTTCAAGATTATTTTTTCTGAAAAATCAAGAGACATCTGTGTGGCGGGTTCGGAGAGTGATTGAGCACAAACTATACCTATGGCTTCTTCAGAATCATACCTCATTTTTTTGTAAATATCATTAACTTTCTGAATTATCTTCTCTTTTTTCTGTGAAGGAACATTATGTTCTTTGAAATATTCCTCAAGTTCGTTTTGAATGTTTAATGGTAGGTTTTTCATTTTTTACCTCTTTCTTATCTAACTTCCTCTCTCCAATCAAGTTTTCCCCAATCAGATTTTGATGGATCTATGCCATCTTCACCAGCAACAAACTGCACTATTCTTCCTGAAGAATCTTTAACAGTCATATCAGGTTCTACCTTTAGATCCTGTAAAGCATTCACTAAACGTCTCTGCATGTAACCAGATTTTCTTGTTCTTAGAGATTTATCCATCAAACCTTCTCTGCCGTTCATTATGTTCCAGAACAACTCAAAAGCGTTTAAACCGTCCTTGAATCCGCTTGCAACAAATCCCTTGGATTTTGTTCTTATGTCTCCTTTTTTGAAGTGCGGCAATGTTCTACCAAAGTAGCCGCGTTTTATTCTCTTGCCAAGAATTGTCTCCTGTCCAACAACAGCAGCCATCTGAGTAGTATTAATAAATGATCCTTTTGCACCGGATACAGCCATGTGTATTATATCCCCTTTCTTTATGTTCTTTGATATTATATCCCCAGCTTCACTAACACCGTTTGAAAGTTTATTGAGGATCTGTATCTCGAGAGATTGTTTTGGCGTCATGCCAGGCATTACCTTAAGCTCTCCTCTTTTGTACTTCTCTATTAAATCATCAGCCTCTTCCTCTGTTTTCTTAATCTTTTCTTTAATTTCTTTGTATGTCTCCTTTGTAACATCAAGATCTGATATACCGATAGATAATCCTCTTGTCATAAGATAGGCAACAGCCAATCTTCCAGCATTATCAATGAAATCCTTTATTTCGTCTGGCGAATAGAATTTGTTTAATTTAGCCAGCACCTTACCTTTCATTGCACCTACCGCTGCTGCATCTATTGCGCCCTTTTCTAAAATACCGTTTTTGATTTTAACCCAGGCATCATATTTGCATCCCTCTTTCAAGCAATGATCACAGTGTTTGCAACAGCTTGCTCTGAATTCTATTTCTAGATCTTTGGATAAAAGAAGACTGAATATTTCTTTACCTGTGAATTTATCCTTGTCTGGCAGTCTTATTTCGATACCAGCGCTTGCTAATAATTGTGAAGCATCTTCTTTGCTTATAACAGTACCTTCTTTAGTTAGTAGATACATTCCTGTTATTTGGTCAAGATCTAAACCTATTACAGGTCCGCCGAAACGAGGCGAATTTATGTTGTTCTGAACTTGCATCAAAAATGTAGCTTCAGCCCTTGCTTCCTCGTTTTGTGGTATGTGCAGGTTCATCTCATCTCCATCAAAATCAGCATTGTAAGGAGGACAAACACTCGGATTCAATCTGAATGTTTTGTACGGCATTATCTTAATTTTATGAGCCATCATGGATATTCTGTGCAAGCTTGGCTGTCTATTGAACAAAGCTATGTCGCCGTCTCTTATCTGCCTTTCAACAAGCCAGCCGGGCTCAATCATTTTAATTAAATCATCTTTATTGTGAGGTGTTATCTTCATTCTCCTGTTATCAGTTCTTTCAACATAATTAACTTTACCATCCCTTATCAAATTCTTTATATAGCTTTGATTAACATGCGTTACATATTCTGGCAGTGTTAATTCTTCAGCTATTACTTCAGGTACGCCAACTTCATTTATTGAAAGTCTTGGATCTGGTGAGATAACTGTTCTTGCAGAAAAGTTAACTCTCTTACCTAGGAGATTTCCTCTTATTCTGCCTTCTTTTGCTTTTAATCTCTGAATAAGACCTTTTAAAGCTCTGCCAGATCTGTGTCTGGCTAATGGTGCGCCAGTTAATTCATTATCAAAATAGGTTGATATGTGATATTGCACAAGTTCTGAGAGATCGTTCAGAATAAAGTCTGGAGCTCCTATGTCTATATTTTCCTTTAAGCTCTGGTTTATTCTTACAACATCAACAAGCTTGTGTGTTAAGTCATCTTCTGATCTCTCTCCGCTTTCAAGCGTTATAGATGGTCTCATTGTAACTGGTGGTATTGGGAAAAGTGTTAATATAAGCCACTCCGGTCTTCCACCACCCACGCCAATTCTCTTTAGATCACCGTTTGATATTTTTTCAAAACGTTCACGTATCATTGTAGGCGTTAATTCTGTCTTGTCTTCATAATACGCGTACGGTTTTACAAAACTGATTTTCTTTTGATCTGTTTTACAATGAGGGCATTTCTGTGGCTGGATTAATAGCCTCTTTCCAATAACATCATCTTTTATCATTATTCTATTGCATTTTATGCATGTTAATTTTAGAAGATAGTAAATGAACTTTGTATAAAGAACCTGAATAACGGGTTTTGCTAGTTCAAGATAACCAAAATGTCCTGGACATTCGCCTATTCCACCATTGCATGTTCTGCAGTGAAGTCCTGGATCTATGACACCCAATCGTGGATCCATAACACCGCCTTCAACAGGATATCCGTCTGTATCGTATAATTCAGAGCTGACTATTCTAACTCTAGCCATTGACCTGATTAAATCAGGCGAAAGTATGCTGAAATCGATTTCTTTTATATAAGCCATATCTGCCTATTCTTCTCCCAATATAATTTTTGGATATACATTCATTGCCTTTAATTCATCCAAAGTTAATTTGAAAGCATAAGATGTGTTTATCCAAACCACCTCAGATGATTTGCAAGAGCCACAATATATTTTACCTCTCAATACATCGAGTGTAGCAATTAAACCGCATTTTTTACATATCGGTAGCGAGGTTTTATCTGAATCAAATCTTTCTTTCAATGTTAATGCAGCGCCGTGCCCTAGAAGACATTGCTGCTCCATTTCTCCTATTCTTAATCCACCTCTCTTAGCGCGTCCTTCTGTTGGCTGTTTTGTAAGAAGCGTTACAGGGCCTCTTGATCTTGCGTGTATTTTGTTTGCAACCATGTGATCCAATTTCATGTAATAGGATAATCCTGTGAATATTAGGACTTTGTAAATTTTTCCAGTTTTGCCATCATAGAGCATCTCTTTACCGTCATCTCTGAATCCTATTTTTTTCAGTATGCCTCTTATCTCGCCTTCTTTCATATGATTGAATGCTGTTGCACTCAAATCCTTGCCTGACAGAGCAGCTGTTTTTGCTCCAATCAATTCTAATAGCTGTCCAATTGTCATTCTTGAAGGAATTGCGTGCGGATTGAAAATAATATCTGGAGTTACACCATTGTTTGTGAATGGCATGTCCTCTTGCGGAACAAGCAAACCTAGAACACCTTTCTGACCGTGTCTTGAAGCAAACTTGTCACCAAGTTCAGGTTGTCTTTCGTCTCTTATTCTTATTTTGTACAGCCTGTTTCCATCAGGAGTTTCTGTTACAATAACTTCATCTATTATTCCGCCCTCGCCATATCTTACTGTTACTGATGTCTCTCTCTTGTTCTCTATGTCAGCTGTGAATCCTTTATCAGATAAGAAACGCAAAGGTGAGACCTTTCCTATTATGACAGAATCTGAAGTTACCTTTGTTTCTAGATTGATAATACCATCTTCTGAAATGTCTGCATAGGCCTCCTCGCCCCTGTGTCCCTTTATGCCAGGTTCTGGTATCATGACTTCGTCTTCTTGTCCTCCCCAATATCTCTTTTTAATTGTTTCATATGTTCTGAAATAATAGGATCTGAATAGTCCTCTTTCAACAGCAGACTTGTTTAAAACGATAGCATCGTTAAGATTAAAACCATCATGGCACATTATAGCAACAACTATGTTCTGTCCGCCAGGATATTTTTCTAATATGGTGCTTGTATCTGTGTAAAGAATTGGCTTCTGCGGATATGCAAGAAGATTAAATTTGGTATCCATTCTTGTAAGGAAATTTGAAGAAACGAAACCAATAGCCTGACCTATCATCTTTACACCATAATTAACCCTGTCTCCTCTGTTGTATTCAGGATATGGTATAAATGTAGAAGATATGCCAAGCATAACAACTGGGTTGATTTCCATATGCGTATGTTTTGAGGTAAGATGATTCGGTTCTAATGCTACATAAGCATTTTCTTCTTCATCAGCATCCAAATACTCTATTAGAGATTTTTTAACAAGATCTTCCCAAGTTAGCTTGTTGTCAAGCATTTGCTGTACATGCATTTCTGTTAATCTTGGTTTGCCATTTTCTATTATTATTAAAGGTCTTCTGGCTCTTCCGCCGCCAGTGTTTATTCTTATTTCATTGAATTGGCTGTAATATGAGACATTAAGCTGATGAGATATCAGATTCATTCTTCTCTTTTTTCTTAAATCATTAATAAATTTCTCAGGTTCTTTTGTATCAGAGATAAATTTACCATTGAAGAAAATATCAGTTGGTTCTGATTTTATTGGAGCTGTCTTCATTTTTGGTTGTGCAATTGTTTTAGATTTTTTTGCTTCAACTGTTTTTGCCTTGGTTTTTGAAGCTTTTGGCTGAACATTCTCTTTCTTTATTTTTTTAACTGCTTCTTTCTTAACAGGCTTCTTTGTTTTTGAAACTTTAGCTTTTTTCATAGCACTTTCCCAATCATGATAGTGAATTTATCAATCCTGCTATCTTTTCATTATCTTCTTCATTCAGTCCTGTGGTTATCTCTGTTAATATTGCCAGATGCTTTCTCAGGCCTATAGATGAACCTTCAGGAGTTTCTGCTGGACATAATCTACCCCATTCAGTTGGATGAATCTGCCTGGCATTGAAATGTTCTTGTGTTGATGTTAAAGGTGAAATAATTGATCTCAAATGCGAAATTGTTTTTATGTAAGAGCTTCTATCCAATCTCTGGGAAATACCTGTTCTTCCTCCAATCCAATTTCCTGTTGCTATAGAAGAAATGACCTGTTTTGTTACTGCATTAGCTTCTATTATTCCCTGGATTGTTGGATGCTTGCCTCTTTTTATTAACTTCTGATAGTTGTATGTCATCTTTGCTAAAAGACCCCATCTGCCTAAAAGGATGGATCTGAATAGCTGTCCTAGAAGTTCTTCAGATGTAAGAAGTCTCTTATTAGAATAATGATCAATATCATCACTTGGAACCAAACCAAGTGAAAGGGCAACAATCCTCTTAATTATTTTTGTTAAAAATTGTGCTTTTTCATACCTGTTCTTGATGTCCTGTCCTATATGTGGAAGCAGATATCTATCTAATATCTGTTTAACTCTCTCTTCTCTATAATCTTCAGTAACTCTAAGCTTCTTACCTATGCTCTCGATTGCCTCTTCTTTGTTCGATACCTCTGTTTCAAAAAGGTTTGTATAGATCTCACTCAGAATTTTTTGATTATCAGAAATGTTATCACATATTTCTTTATCGGTTTCCAAGCCAAGTGCTTTTAGCAAGACAAAGACAGAAAGTTTTCTTATGTTGGCAAATGATATGAATATATCACCCTCAGGATTTCTTTCAATTATATGTCTCTGTTTGAAGCCGGATTTTTCTGAATTTATTCTAACAGATATTTCATCCTTTGATTTCTCAAATATTGGTTTGTTTGAAGTTATCTCTTCTATAAGAACTAAAACCCTTTCAGTTCCATTAACTATAAAATAACCTCCAGGATCATTAGGATCTTCATTCATCTCTATTAGCTTGTTTCTATCCTGTTCGTAAGAAGAACACAGACATGATTTAACCATTATAGGTAGATCGCCTATATGAACCTTTTCTGATTTTTCCTGTATTCCGTTAATTATTGGTGTTATTGTAACGAAAACAGGAGCAGAATATGTTAGATTTCTTACTCTTGCTTCGCTTGGGAATATATGTCTTGTTGATCCGTCTGCTTCCTTTATAATAGGATTACTAACAACAACTTTACCGAATTTTAGTTTCAGGTCACCTAATTCAGGCGTTAAAGTAACAATATCTATCTCATCTATAATTTTTTGCATGCCTGTCTTAACAAAATTATTAAAAGAATTAATTTGAAAATTAGCCCATCCTATTTTTTCTTCAAAATCTTTAATCATAGGCAAATACGACATTTTATCATTTCTCCATTGTTTTGTCGGGCTATAGGGACATGCCCCGCAAAGCCCATGGAAGAGCGTATTTGTCTCTATAGTCAATAAAATAATATAAACCTATTGCTTAACAACTACCCTATAGTATATAGCTTCTCCTGATACCAATGATTTTCTTTTCACCCTTATGATATCACCTGCTTTACATTTCAATTCATTTAAAACAGCGTCAGAATCTGATATTTTTGGTAGTTGTTCTTTTGTTATATTAAGTTTCTCTAGAAAGCTATTCTGCTCTTCCCTCGTCATCACTTGATGTTCGGGAATCATTTCGTGTTTTATGACGTCAATCAACATATCACCGAATGTATATATTTATATATATTAATGTTAATAAATACTTTTGAAACTTGTTTGTAACAAATTAAATTAAATATAACATAGTTATTTATAAGCTTTTCGATCAATTATCTCGCTTTACCGGGTAAAATGCTTATTTATATACAAAAACCCATTAAGAAGCACAAAAGCTTTATAAATAGATTTAAAAATTAAGTAGTGGTTACTATGAATAGGAATGATGTAAGTATTAATCATTTTGCTGATGAAGAGTGGGTAAGAAACAGAATTGGAGAATATGAAGATGGTGGTATTATACAGGAATTTTCAAGCTATTTAGATTTTATGTATTTACAACAACGTTATTTGATGCTTATTCCCAATCACTCAGTTAGCATACTTAACGATTACTCTCCATTTATACACAATGAAGATCCTCATGGTAATGTTTTAAAATATCCTAGAAAATACAATGATGGTTTGATAATAAACCCTGTTCATATTTTAGAGTGGATTAATGGGAGTATAGATATGTTTAAAGGAGGTCCAAATCTTAAAAAAAAGGAAGGATATATTTCTCTATTTAATGAATTAAAAAGATTACATTTATCTGATAGTTCGGATAGATATAAACGACCTATAGATGTTAGTATTTTATTAGCAGTGGAATCTGCAGAATATGAAGATGTAAAAGATTATAAAATAGATGTTGATGAAAAAGCTAATAAAAAACCTAAGAAAAAACTAAAAGCCTTATTTTATCCTCATGAAGAAAATAAACCTAAACCGTTAGGTCTTGTGATAGATGTTGATCAAATAGGTATTAACTGTTTTTTTGATGAGAATATTTTTTCTGGTTTTGTATACGCCGGTCCTTTGGTGAAAGAATTTTACAAAGCAATCGAAAGGGAAATTAAAGAAATTGAAGGAACAAATGCTGGTGATGTAGTTATTGAAAATGATGATGAAGCAAGTACTGATCCTCTTGTTGATATAAAAATTGCTTCTTTTTAAAGCTGCTTCCAATTCAAATTAAAATAATCTTTGAATATGTTCACAAATACCGGATTATCCAAGACCAATACTTCATAAGTAAATTCTTTATCTGTTCCTGGAATACCACTTTTTTCATCTTTTCCATATTTTATGATTGCAAGGACGTGCTTGTTATCTATTATTTGTCCTCTCATGGAGCCATTATATCCGGTTTTTACATTAACACCTATGGATTTTAATCTGTCTATGTTTTCAATTCTAGCTTCATTTTTTGGTTCTCTTAGCAGGTGTTTTATCTTTACTCCGTTTTTAATAAGTTTTTCCAAGACAGGATAATCTTCTCTTATAAAAGATGCGTCTCCAGAGAACATTAATATTTCCTTTTTTGCTCTGTTTTCGAATTCATGCCTCATGTTAACAGCGTTCTTTTTCCCGCGTATTGTCCATATTCTCCAGTTATCTTCTGTTGTTGGCTTTGACATGCGTTTTAGAACAGATAGGTCTAATTCTGATGACCTGCCAAGGAAATTGTCTATTTCTTTGTTGACAGTAGTTCTTTTTCTTTCTAAATAATTCTTTAATGCTAGTTCCATATCATTAGCTTTGCATCTTTGCGGCCTTGTTTTGGTTACCATAACAAAACCATTGTTTTGGAGCTGTCCTATAGTATCATATACACGCGGTAATGGTATGTTAGCGAGTCTGGAAATCTCTTCTGCTGTGCAGACACCATGAATGTTTAGAGTTAAATAGGTTCTTGTCTCGTATTCGCTAAAACCTAATTCTCTAAGAAAATTTTCTATATTTTTCATAATTCATCGTAAAACCTGTTGAATAATATCGCAGAAGTATTTAAAAGCTTTAAATAGCAAAAATCCGATATTCAAGCCCTACGGTAGTGATTTCATGGAAGAAGCAGCAATTATAAGACCTAGGCTTATACTCACAACAGGTTTGCCTGGAACAGGAAAGAGTTTAATAGCCAAGGCTTTCATGTATTATAGCAGTAGATTATTGGATGAAACGAGAAAATTAGATGATTTAGGAAATAGTTTAGCTAGAAATGGATCTTTGATCTATCTAGGAAGTGACGACATAAGAGATTCTGTAAAAACTGGATCATCTTTATACACAACCGACAAAACGCTTATTGAAACTGACAATAACGGTATTTATACAGAAGCTGCTAGAAAAGCAACTTATGAATTTTTATACAATCTTTTCAAAGAATATGCGTCTGGTGATTATAAGATTTTTCTTAATGAAAATGAAAAGAAAAATCTTTTGCCTGTTGAGTTTATAGTAGTGGATTGCACGTCACCAAAATATGAACAAAGAAAGAAATTTTATGACATTGCAAGAAGTTATGGAATTTCTACGCATGTTATATACGCTACTTGCAAAAGAGAAGAAACTATGGAAAGGATGTACAGACGTACGGGTAATTTTTATACTGGAAAAGTGACAGATAAGGGCACGATAGCAAAATTATTAACGGATTGGGTAGCTGATTTTGAAAATCCTTTAGAATATGAACTAGATGATTACAAGGATGATAATAAAGATCTAAGTATTATTCATATAGAAACTAGTCATGGTGTACTTCCTATAAGAGAAGAAATATCCGCTCAAGGAGAAAAAGATATAACAGAAAGAATAACTTCTTTATATTATGGAATTGACCCGATTGAATTTAGAGAAAAACTTAAAAAAATTGATGAAAAACTGTAAAGAATGTCTAAATTATGAGCGGGCCCAGAGGGATTCGAACCCTCGGCCTCTCGGTTAAGAGCTTCGCCCCATCATCCTCAAATGATAGTCGAGCGCTCTAACCAGGCTGAGCTATGGGCCCATACATAGTTATTAGTTCTATTGGTTAATTCATGCAAACGACTATATGCAATAGGTATTAGTCGTCAAACTGTTATAGTTAATTGTTTCTATTGGTTACTTAAGAAAATAGTAATTTTACAATAAAAAGATTTAGAAATATCACTTTCTCTGTCTTCGCTTTCTTCTGTGCTTGGGTTCAAGCTTTCTTGTCATAATGACATCTTAGTATTATTCTATTTAAAAATGAAAAATAACAAATCTTTATAAACCCGTAAACGTTAATAATCGATGGTATGGTAGAATGCTAAGGCGTTTCTACTGCACTGTTTAAAGGAGAGAGGAATAACATGAGAGATTTCAAAAAGGATGGTCCAAGAAGGGATTTTGACAGAGGACCTCGAGAAATGCATAAGGCAGTTTGTGCTGATTGCGGTAAAGAATGTGATGTACCATTCAAGCCAGCAGACGGTAGACCTGTTTTTTGCAGAGATTGTTTCGCAAAGAAGAAGAGATACTAGTTGCCAATTTTTAGGAAATAGTTATTATCTTCAGTGAATTTTTTTATTTTTTATTTTAATTTAGTCAATTAAAAGGGATATTAAAAAGATGGCTTGATTCTTTCTAATAATAGGGATATATTAAGGAGCTAAGACAATAATATATAGGGTTATTTTTGAGAGAGTGATGTTAATGAAATTAGAAGGCTATGAGAACGTTCATGTTGTGCAAAGAAACAAAGGAAGCAGTTCTATACCAGTAGGAATAGAATGGATGTTGAGGTATAAAAAAATGGAAATTCCTGATATTGAATCCTTTCAGGAAAATTTCAATACAGAGGTAAGCGATAGATTGGATAATTTTGAGAACATTACAAAAAATATAAAGGGGATATATCCTAAACTCAGTTTTAATATAATCAACTTTCCGAAAGGAAAGGGGAAAGAAAAGGTTAATGAAATAGAGAAAATAGTGAAAAAAGGTAACCCATGCCTTATCTCAATAGGGCTCAACAAGCCGTTTTCTTCTGGCACAGTGTTTCACACAGTGCCTGTTGTAGAAGTTGATGAAAAGACAGTAAAAGTTCTGTCAATGAACGCAGATAACATAAAAGATCAAGTTAAATCGTTTGACAGGAAAATAATAGAAAAATTGCATAACAACTACAGTGATTGTGGTGGTGTCCTGATTCTAAAATAATAGAGACTATATTTTTTCAATTTTTCCGTTCTTGCCTGCAGATATCTGCATTTTTCCATTCCACTCTTTTACCCAGCCATCAGTTATTTTTACTTTCTGTCCAGCTTCGATTGCATCTATTTCATCATTCCATAATGTTAGTTCCATTTCGCCTGAGTCGTCCTTTATTACGCAATTGCATACTCTTCCAGATTTCCCAAACTTGTCAAATGTTCTAACATCACCTTTGCTTACAACCTCAACCTTTTCAAGCGTTGCATTGCTGTTGGTTTGAACTTCTTTTATTTTCATAAGTTATATTCGACATCGAAATATTAATAGTTTTAGAAAAAAACGTTTTAGCCGAGTAAATTGAAATTTTTAAAAAATATAGAACGATTGTGACCATAAAGTAACAATAAGACCGATAAGTTTATATATATAACAATGCGTTAATAAGAAGAAAGCATTATTATTTAACGAAAGAGCACCTTATCAGTACCATCTGTTAATTTGTTTTTTCTTGATAAGTGCTAAAAAGAGGTATAATATGAATAAATTTAAAGAGCTTGGACTAAGCCAAGAGCTGTTCAAGACAATAGAAACATTAGGTTTTGAAGAACCTACACAGATACAAAGGAAATCAATTCCTTTCATACTCCAGGGAAAGGATGTTATAGGAGAGTCGGCAACCGGGTCAGGCAAGACTCTGGCATTCGGATGCGGTATTATAGAAAAAGTAATTCCAGACAATGGATTGCAAGCATTGGTATTGACTCCCACAAGGGAGCTTGCAAACCAGGTAAAGGAATCACTTGTCCAATTTTCTGGGAACAAAAAATTGAGCATAATTTCAGTTTATGGCGGGGTTTCAATAAACACTCAGATACAAAACCTTCCTAAGGCAGACGTTGTAGTCGCCACTCCTGGAAGGCTTCTAGATCACATAAATAGGAAAACAATAAACATGTCAAAGATAAGCTTCCTTGTTATTGATGAAGCAGACCGCATGTTTGATATGGGTTTCATAAGAGACATAAAAAAAATAATGAATATATGTCCAAGTGAAAGGCAAACGTTATTCTTTTCTGCAACACTTGCCCACAAAATAAAGGAGCTTGCAGACAGATATACAAAAAATCCAATAGTGGTTTTTGCAGAGAAGATGGTTGATCCTGAGAAGCTTAGCCAGATGTACTACGATGTATTGAAGAACGAAAAGCTTTCAGTATTGGTGCATCTTTTGCAGAATAAAAAATCAAACCTTGTAATGGTATTCTGCAATACAAGACGCACTACAAACGCCGTTGCCAAAAACCTTCGCGCAAACAAGATCGATGCAATAGAGATCCATGGCGGTCTTTCGCAGTATGAAAGGACAAAAAATATAGAATCATTCAGCAGCAACAAAGCAAATGTGCTTGTATGCACAGATGTAGCTGCAAGAGGCCTTCACATAAGCAACGTTTCCCACATATACAACTACGAACTGCCAGGAGACCCTAACGACTACGTGCACAGAATAGGAAGGACTGCAAGAGCAGGAGAAGAAGGAAGCGTAATAAATCTTTTGTCGAATGAGGACCACAGGAACTTCAGAATGATAATAGACAAATACAGAACATTTGACATAGAGAAAGAAACTGTTTCTCACTACAAAAAAATAACACCTATGTTAATAAACAGTTATAGGGGACCTAGATCCTATTCTAGCAGAAACAACCCAAGAGGCTCTTATAGTAATAATCAAAACTCATGTGGTAATTACAGAGGCTATAGCGATCAAAACACACGTAGTAACTATGGTGGTCATAGTGAAGCAAGATCAAGGACTCATGGTAGCAACGGAATGCTATTGCCTAACAGAAGACGATTTTAGATACGCCCTGAGCG
>Ga0180008_1000833_pt1 | contig 22051 bp, 26 predicted proteins | sample MM_PW_MetaG_FD_121121 | JGI IMG/M metagenome (GOLD analysis project Ga0180008, IMG submission 121121) | Groundwater microbial communities from the Aspo Hard Rock Laboratory (HRL) deep subsurface site, Sweden - MM_PW_MetaG | ecosystem: Environmental > Aquatic > Deep subsurface > Groundwater...
ACCTGAAACGCATTTTTATAACCGATTTTTTCATAGGCGCTGTTCCACCATAAAGCACCTTCTTTCAGCGCACTGCGCACAGGTTCAGGTACACCAGGATCCAGATAATAAACAATAGGTTCAACCGCTTCGCTTATCGCAGCGCCAGGTTGTTTTTTCTCTAACCTGTGGCGAGGTAACAGGCGTTGGGTGATGGGGCTGTCAAAGCTGGTGCCGTAATCCATGTACTCCACTTTCCAGTAGCCTGAGTAAGGATGAAAAGCACGGCTTTGATAACCGTCTTCCGGCAGCGCTATTAACGAATGATGCAAATGCACTGTAATGGCGTTGGGTGAAGGGGTGACTTGTTTGACCCAATCCCCAGCAGCGCCGCCGGCATAAGTCACCATGGCTTCGAGTTCGGTGTTCTGGACAAAAGCTTTGCTGCGCTCAAGATAAACACCGCTACGGTTGGGGTCTACTGCGTAGCTGCCTTGTTTTTGTGTTTCCAGCGTTTTACTGACCTGATGAATATCGCTGAGTAAAAAGTCGGTGTAATCCACCAGCAGGCTTTGGCCTTCCCGGGCTACTACAGGTAAACCCGCCAGTACTGAACTGGCAAAAGCTTCATCCACACTTTGACGTTCTGCGCTGTTGCTTGAGGTAGCACGGTAATAGGTATTCAGTTGTTTGAGCATCACCTTATTGCCGAACTGTTCAAACTGCACCAGTCGGGTGTCGCCCAGCTGGCCTCTGTCTAAACCAATATCGTTGGAACCTATACCCCGGGGTAATGAGCTTTGAAAAATAAAAGGTTGCGCCAGCTTGTCGACCCGCAGATAAAGCTTGCCGCTGTCTGCCTCGTAGTAAAAATCAAAATAGCCCTGTTTGTGGGTCATACCTTTAGTAAAACTTTTGATTGAGGACTGCTGATTTTTTGTGGCAACTTGGGTTGCAGCTGGATCGGGCTGTTGCAAAGCGGCAACTAAGCCAGGCGCCAGCAATAACAGGCTAAACAAACTGACAATTTTCATCTTTTTTCCTTTTTATTTTGTGCTGGTTTTTCTGCTTTGTATTGCAATAAAACGATCCATTTCTGCTTCCAGAATTTCCAGTGGCAAAGCGCCATTGGCTAACAGGGCATCGTGGAAAGCGCGCAGGTCAAATTGGTTACCCAGTTTTTGCTCTGCTTTGGCCCGCAACTGGCGGATTTTAATTTCGCCCATCTTGTACGACAGCGCCTGACCAGGCCATGAAATATAACGATCCACTTCAGCCCTTACATTGGCTTGTGATAGAGAGGTGTTGTTGGACAGGAAATCCAACGCCTGTTGGCGGCTCCAGCCCTGGGAATGAATACCTGTGTCTATCACTAAACGACAAGCGCGCCACATTTCATAACTCAGGCGGCCAAATTGTTGATAGGCATTTTCATACACGCCCATTTCCACACCTAGCCGTTCGGCATATAAACCCCAGCCTTCGCCATAGGCACTTAAATACAGGTTACGGCGAAATTGCGGCACATTTTCCAGCTCTTGTGACAAAGCATTTTGTAAATGATGGCCAGGCACAGATTCGTGCAGCGTCAGAGCCACCAGCTCATACAAAGGACGCTGATCCAGCGAATCGGTATTTAGCCAATAAGCGCCACCACGGGTGCCACCAATAGCTGCAGGGTTATAAGAGGCGGTAGTGTAGTTGGGTGCTATCTCAGCTGGAACCGGCACCACACCATAAGGCAGGCGTGGCAGTTTGCCGAAAAATTCCGGCAGCCGGTAATCAATACGTTTGGCGATATAAGAGGCTTCTTTTAGCAGTTCTCTTGGTGTTTTTGCATAAAATTGCGGATCAGTACGCAGAAATTTGGTGAAGTCGCTGAAGCTGCCTTTAAAGCCTGTTTCTTTAATCAGTGCATCCATCTCGGTGCGGATACGTTTCACTTCAGCCAGGCCAGTTTTGTGGATTTCTGCCGGGTCCATATCCTGTGTGACATAGGTATTAATGGTATGGCGGTAATAAGCCTTACCTTCTGGTAATTGTTCCGCCGCCAGACTCTCAGTTGCGGCCTGCATATAGTCGCCTTCAAGGAAGTCGGCTAAGCGGGCAAAAGCGGGTAAAGCTGTTTGTTGAATAGCTTGTTTGGCGGCCTGTTGTAATTGTTGTTGCTCACTTTGAGAAAATGCCGCTGGCAGTGTTTTAAAAGGGTCGTACAGGCTGCTTTGTGTCGGGTCGCTATACACCTGAGCCCGCACTGTCGGGGCTATACCCTGAACGACAATTTTAGGTAAAACAAAGCCGTCTTTAATACCAGTGCGCATATTGGCGATGTTCTCGTCAAAGTAGCGGCCAAAGTCATTGATGCGGGCTATATAATCCTGATAATCCGCTACTTTAGGCATAGACAGACCACTGCTGGCATCCAAAGCTGAGCTCCAGAAACTGTAAAAGGTATTGGCTGGAATGCGGTCAAGAAACAGCTTGTTGGACTGGATCGAATTACGCAGCACCCAGCCCAGCAGTTGATGATTGACTCGGTCTGAGTCTGTTAGTTGTTGTGGTTCAATTGCTTGCAGACGTTGCAGTAAAGCTTGTTCAGCCTTCAGCCGACGAGCACGATCTGTGGCCGTAACACCAGGCAGACGGTTGTTGTAACCAGCTAAGCCCATGCGGCCTGCACTGATTGGATCTTCTTGCAGGCTGTATTGCCAATGGTCGTCTATTACTTTTTGCAGTTGCTCTGTAGCAGTGGCGGCTAAGGCGGCGGGCGTCAGCCACAGTAGAATGAGGGTAAAAAAAGACAATAATTTGCGGGACCTTAACACAGGGTATCTCCAGACAGATGGATCAGCTTATTTTTATAGCTTTACCTTAGCATGAGCCCTTTCTCTGGTGGCAACTTCTAACCCGTCATTTAAACGCCACATCGCATTCTGTTTAAATCAGTAAAGGCTTACCTCTTTTGCCTTCGGCAAAAAACAGGACAAAACCACTGTCGCCAGAATAAAGCCGCTAGACCAGAACAGGCAGGCCTCCAAGCCTTGGGTTTGATACAAATAACCTGACAATACAGTGCCAATTAAGCGGCCCATGGCGTTGGCCATATAATAAAAACCGACGTCCAGCGATACACCATCGGCTTTGGCCATGCTTACAATCAAATAGCTGTGCAAGGAGGAATTCACCGCAAAGACAGCGCCGAATAACAGCAGTACCGAGACTAACAAGGTTTCAGTCGGGAAGGACAGAGGCAAGAGTTTAGCCAGTAGAGCCGGAATAATACAAAGTGCGATGGCCCAGCCGACAGCAGCCCAACGCCCCGGAACTTTGCCTGACCTCTTACCTGTAATGAATGGCGCCAGGCTTTGCACCACACCATAACCAATAATCCACAACGCCAGAAAAGTGCCTATGGCCTGTTGGCTCCAGGCCAGTTGTTGGGCTAAAAACAGCGGCAGCGCTATCACAAACCATAAATCCCGCGCGCCAAATAAAAATAAACGCGCAGCCGATAACAAGTTAATAGGACCACTTTTCGACAACATGTCTTTAAACTTGGGCTTGTAACTACTTTTGCCTAAGTCTTTTTTCAGCAAGACTAAACTCAGTAACCAAACCAGAGCTAAAGCTCCGGCCATCATAGCCACAGCACCCTGAAAACCGATTTGAGTGAGTAAAAAACCACCTATAAAAAAACCAACCCCTTTCAGCGCATTTTTCGAGCCTGTCAGCACAGCTATCCACTGATACAGTTTGCTTTGTGAATCCTGCGGTACCAGTAATTTAATCGAGCTTTTAGCGCTCATTTTATTCAAATCTTTGGCAATTCCAGACAAAGCCTGAGCGGCCATTACCCAAGGCACGATAAGCCATTGTGCCGGAACCAATAACATCAACAGCGCTGCAATTTGTAAAAACAGCCCAATATTCATGGTTTTATTCAGGCCAATACGAGCGCCCAGCCAGCCCCCAAACAGGTTCGTCAGCACGCCAAACAGCTCGTAAAACACAAATAACGAGGCTATTTCTAAAGGGCTGTAGCCGAGTTTATAAAAATGCAGCAGCACCAGCATACGCAAAGCGCCGTCGGTCAGAGTAAAAGCCCAGTAGTTACCGGTCACAACAAGGTACTGTTTGGTGGCTGTCTGCATAATTAAAAACCTCGTTGTTGTCCTACGGCTGATCTACCAAACCTACCATCCTGGCTAACTCCACTGTGCGGTTGGCATAACCCCATTCGTTATCGTACCAGGCGTAAATTTTCACCTGAGTGCCGTTTACTACCATAGTGGATAAAGCGTCGATAATGCTGGAACGAGGGTCAGTTTTATAATCCACAGATACCAGAGGCCGCTCTTCATAACCCAGAATATCTTTGAGTTCTTGCTCTGATGCCGCTTTTAACAAGGCATTGACTTCTTCAGCCGTGGTGGCCCGTTCAACTTCAAATACGCAGTCGGTTAAAGACGCATTGGCCAGCGGTACCCGCACTGCATGGCCATTTAACCGGCCTTTTAGCTCAGGGAATATTTCGGTAATCGCAGTGGCTGAACCTGTGGTGGTTGGAATTAAGCTGCTGCCACATGCACGGGCGCGGCGTAAGTCTTTGTGGGGGGTATCCAGAATAGACTGAGTATTGGTTAAGTCGTGAATAGTGGTGATAGAGCCATGTTTAATGCCGAGCTTTTCATGGATCACTTTAACCACAGGCGCCAGACAGTTGGTGGTGCAACTGGCCGCTGTCACTATCTTATGTACTGCGGCATCAAACAAATGATGATTCACACCCATCACTACGTTTAACACACCTGCTTCTTTGACTGGGGCGCTGACCACCACACGTTTTACACCCTGGTCTAAATAAGCCTGCAGTAGAGTTGTGCTTTTCATTTTGCCAGAGCATTCAATCACGACATCGCAGCCTGACCAGTCGGTGTCGTTGATGGCTTTATTGTGCGTGACCGCAATACGCTGGCCTTTGATAACCAATGTATTACCTTGCGCTTCAGCCTGATGGTTCCAGCGGCCGTGCACTGAGTCGAAATTCAGTAAATGAGCAAAAGTAGCAGCGTCACCAGCCGGGTCGTTGATTTGGACAAACTCAAATTCAGGCCAGTCAAAAGAGGCGCGTAACGCTAAACGACCGATACGGCCAAAACCATTAATACCGACTTTAATTTTTTGCATAAAAACCTTTTAAAACAAAGTAATGAAAAGCTTAACAGCAACCTTTTTGCCGTTCTGGCCTGTCGCCCATCTGGCACAATTGCTGCTGGTTTAACTCCAGCCAGGCAGAGTTCGAGGCGCCTGTCTGTTGCAGACACAACAAAGCCCACTGCGGTAATTCAGGATTTAAGCGGTAATACACCCACAAGCCTTGTTTACGGTCGAGCAAAATACCATCGCGGCGTAACTGGGCTAAATGACGGGAAATTTTCGGCTGACTATCTGCAAGCGCTGCCACCAGTTCGCAGACGCAAAGCTCTTGTTCCTGCTGGATCAGTAACAAACTGCGTAGCCGTGTTTCATCTGATAAGGCTTTAAAAAAGGTGATGGGCTCAAGTTGCATGATTAAATGCTCTACATATGGAAAACCACATGTAGTTTATATGTGTTTTTCCGTATGTAAACCTAAATTTTGGGAGAAGCAAGCCTTTGCGATATGCTGGCACTATTGAAAACAAGGAAGCTTAGCCATGACCAATCAGCTACTTGACGCTGGATTTTTAGATGACCAATGCCTGACTGGTCCGTTACCGGAACAGTGGTTGTTGCTACCAACTGTGGCTTTGACCAAAAGACGCTGCAGTTGGTTGCTGACTTTAATTGTTGTGGTAAGTGGATTAATGGTTGCGCAGTGGTTGTGGGATCCGCACTTACTATTTCCACTATTTTGGGGGCTGACTGCATTACTATTTCTCGCCAGTTGGTTTTGCTTACCACTGGAAATCCGGCACACCAGATTTTTACTCCGTACTCAGGATTTTTTGCTGCAATCCGGCGTATTTTGGCGCAGAGCTGCGTTGATCCCGCTGCATCGCGTGCAACATGTGACTATTAGTCAGGGGCCACTACAAAAACACTTTGGGTTGGCCACCTTAAAAGTCTATACAGCTGGTGGTCTGGATGCTGAAGCTGCGCTGGCCGATATAGAATATAGGGTCGCGCAGGCATTGAGTGAACAGCTTAGTCAGTTGATCCCACGCGGAGATACTGATGTCGAACACTGAGATGCCAAACCAGTCAACCTCAGCCGAAGATTGGCAACGCAGTTCCTTCTGGGCCTTGCTGCCTTTGCTGGTGAAAGCTGTAGTGCAATGGGCTGGCTTGATAGTTGGTGGCGCCTATTTCTCCTTTAGCGATAGGTTTCAGGCTTATGCACCCTATGGCATAACGGCTCTGGCACTGCTGATACTCGGCAGTGCTTTGCTGAACTGGCGCTATACCCTGTTCCGTGTTTCTGCCCAAGGCATCGAGTTGCGCCGTGGTTTGCTGCAAAAAGAACATCTGCTGTTGGCGAATTCACGTATTCAGGAGCTACAGGTTCAACAACCTTTTTACTTCAGGCCGTTGCGGTTATTTACTGTCAGTCTTGATAGTGCCGGTAGTCAGCAGCAGGAGTTTTATCTGACCGGCCTGACGTCACAGCAACTTGCTTTGTTGCAAGGCGGGAAGCAGGTTGATCAGACTCTGCCTTCCACGCCATTTTTTCGGATCTGGCTTGCGACCTTATACAACAAACATTTGTGGTTACCACTACTGGCCGTCTTTGGTGCGGTCCAATCGCAGCTTGATGGTGAACTATTTGAACGCTGGTTTGCACATGGCCGTGAGGTGCTGCAACAATCAGGGTTAGAACAGAGTTTCACATTGCAAGTAGTGGCTAGCCTGAGCCTATTGCTGGTGGTGGCTTTAGTCTTGCTGCTGATGACATTGATTTGGCTTTATCCACAGCGTTTTTTGCGCGATGGCCAGCAGTTACAGCTGCTTCAGGGCACTTTGCTGAAAAAGTCGCTGCGGATCCAGACGAAAAGGGTGCAGATGCTTACTGTCAGCCAGCCATGGCTGGCGCGGTTTTTTGGTCACTTTTCACTTATTTTTCATGGCTTCACCAATTCTCAGGAACAGAAAAGTAAGTTTGCGTTGTTAGGGCAGACTGGTGATGACATCAATCAGCAATTACAGGCACAGCAACTTTTAGCTTTGTCTGATATCCAAAAGCTACCCTTGCAGCGTTATGTTCCGGCTTATTTCCGGCGCTTGTTGTGGCTCCGGGGCATTATCATTTTGCTGCTTTGTCTGATCGTGGGCGTATTGTGGCAAAGCGAAGTGATCGCTCTGAGTATGGGCGCTGTAGTGTTGTTTGTTGTCTCATTTTGGCTTTTGGCAGACCTTTGGGCTTATCATCGTTGGCATGGATTCTGTGTGCAGGATCAGGTGTTGTATCTGTGGCATGGTGGTCTTGGTCAGTTCTGGCAAGTATTGCCGCTGCGGCAGGTGCAAAAAGTACAGCTGGTGCAATCGTTGTTTTTTCACCAGCAACAACTGGTGCAAGTTAAATTCAGTACCGCCAATGGCAGCGTGACATTGGCAGCAATTCCAAATCAGCAAGCACAGGATTTATATACTCAAGTGCTGAAGCTACGGCCTGAGAGTGATCATGGTCTGCTTGCTGCATCGGGCCGTATTGATGCTGAATAATGATGAATTCAGCCGCTGTGGTTTAGCTGTTTGTCATTGTTAGGTGAATTTACATTATTCACTTTTATGCACTTCATAGCGTAACTCAGCCATTCCCACCCCCATTTGGCGAACAGAGGTGAGTTTGAGATGTGGACTTAAAACTCGACGCGGAAAAAGTGGTTTACCTTTACCAAGGGTCGCAGAACCTACCTGGACAATAAGTTCGTCCAGCAAGCCAGCGTCGTAAAACTGACCAGCCAGATCGCCGCCACCTACAATCCAAATATTTTTATCTTTAGCGGCGGCTCGCATTTCGCTGTGAATTAGATGCACTTCTCCATTTACAAAATGGACATCTGCGCCATTAATAGTGGGTAGCTTACGACTTGAGAATACCCATGTTGGTTGGTCATAAGGCCACGGTGAGCCAGTCTCTTTGGCGACCTGATCCGCATTACGCACCATCCATTCATAGGTGGCTGACCCCATAGCCAAGGCACCGACCTCAGATATGAATTCTGGATAGCTGGAATTATTCAGATCCCCAAGAGGAAAAAGCCAGTGAAGAGAGTTATCTTCAGTCGCAATAAACCCGTCGAGACTGGTGGCTGTGTAATACTGAGTTTTCATTGTTTAGTTCACCTGCCTTTGCTTATTAGGCTAGCCTCAAGGCTCGATTAGTTTTGAAGAACTGTCAATCTTGCAAGTAATTCTTTTAGGAATTCATTTACTTTTGATGGTGTTACTTGAGCTCCGGAGAGCCCAATACTTTTTTTGCATACCGCCGATTAGATGGCAGTTGTTAACATAGCTCAGGAACTCGAGCAAATCATCTCTCTCGGCAGATGAAATTGCCCCCCAAAATCCCTCTAAACCTGACCAGAAATCGGGATAAATCACTCCGTAATCCTGATGCATAAACCCACCCAGCTTCATCCAGACTTTTGGTGGCTTACGCTCTCTATACATTCTTATCTCCCAAGCCAGTTCGGCAGATGACGTTTCGCATAACAGCAGTTTGTACGTTGTGCCTTGTTACATGTTTCTACTGACTTCTAGTAAACATTCGCTAATTTCCTTGCGAAGCTCAGAGTCCTCCGTACTTTTAGCCGTTTCCTTAGCTGAGCTCGCAAATTTTAACGCATAATCCGGTTTTCCTAGCTGAAGATAACGTTCTGCCATGGCAAGCTGGATTGATGCGGAATACTGCGCTAACCCTAAAATTTCGGCAATTTCTAAAGCTTTTGTATAAATTTCTAACGCAGCTACATCGTCCAGTGTGAAGTCAGCAAGAGTTTCCCATTGAAAGGGATGGTCGCTTTCAGAACCTGTATAATTTTCACAAAGCACTCGTAGTTTTTCATATAAACGCCAGTACGATTTGGTTTGGCTTTTTGAATTTACAAGACTTAAAGCCAGCTCATACACTTCATTGTAGAACGGAGGTGTTTCTATATTCATATGTCACACCGCAAGCAAAAGCGCGAACTTGTGAGCGTCGCCGCAGCCGAAGGCTGCAAATGACGAGGTTTGTTATGAGTTTGCAATTTCAATTTCGTTTTCTTTAACTTCTATGTCTTGGCCTGATTCAGTCTCCACAATGTATGAGGTATTCGGCTCAAATTTAATGACTGACACAACCGAACCAGATTCCCCCACGTGCTTTCCCGAAAGTACCTCAACATAATCATTTATGATGAAGCGCACTCCAACAAGCCGAGCTCCGCCCAACCATCTGGCATGAAGATCACATTCTCTGCTCATGCTCTTGTCTCATAACGCTTCAGGCGCCAGTGACGAAACCACACAGAGGTTTTGACATCCGCGTGGCTTGACTTGGTGTTGGTTAATCAACATAAAATTCCAGAACAACCCGCTTTATGACTCTGTCGCTTGTTTCAAATGTGATGCAATTGTTCATACCGCAAAACCTGTTTTGGCCACCAAAGTTTCCGGAGATAACGCTTTTAATGTTGGATTCGGGCTGACCAACAGAAAGACCATCGCTCAGCTTCCATTCGCTGCTAGATACTACGACACTGGATATAAGTGCTTTATGTGGAGGCTCCTCATTAATCAGTGCAACCACTTGAAGTCCCGGAAAAGTAAATATAGTTACCTTCCACTTATGTACACCGTGATGTCCAATGGGAAGGGGTTCTGTCTGCACATCCCCTGAAGATCCTAGATTTCGAATTACGCTCTCGTTCTGCATATCATTTGGAAAAACTTGATAAAGCCAGGTATCGAATAGTTCAAATTCAGTTATGTCATCCCAGACCTTGTCATGTTGGAGTGCGCATCCAAGAGGCAGAAAAACCAGGATGAATAATGTGACCAGACGTATTAACATGGTTACTGTTAGGCCCCGTAACGACCCGCACCAACGCGGTTTTGTAGTGAAGGCAAAGCCGTCGCTGTGACTGGCCTTGTTATACATTGATACGCCCAAGGCCAGATGTAATGCCTTTACACACTACATCATATATTTCATCGTAGAACATTATTTGGTAGTGTTTACACTCGGAGATATGAGTTTGATCCAATGACACTAACCAACTGGAATTGATAACCTCAAATACGGCACCTCTACTTGCTCCACTGGTACTTGCTCTACTGGCCATGATGCTAGCGTGCACCTCTTCAGAAGCCATGCTATAGGCCTCGACTCCCTCCAAGATCAAATGCCTTAAATTCTCTGGGATATATTCATCTTCAGGATTAAAGTATTCGAAGCCGGCAAGGACCACTCCGTTTAATTTCCACACAACTCTTTGAAGCTCTGGACCTCTCCCGTCATGGTGGAAATCGCCTTCAAGAACAGGTTTAATACTCATAGCTTTCCTGGGTGATGCCACTTGTTATATTCCAATTTTTTGCACACCAAAGTTAATCTGTTCAATTGGTATCACTATTTGTTGATAGTTACCAACAACAGCTTTTTCAGTTAGCAGAACATGATCAAAGGGCGGTGATACATTGAACCACTTGCCATCGCTAGTAACAAAAGCATCAAAATCAAATTTTGTTAAATCTACTTCCGTTTTAGAGAGCCGATCCATAACTGTGGACTTCGCAAAACATACTATCTTGTGAGTTGGCTTTACATTATGGAAAAAAACTCGACTATGTGCCGCGGCTTCATAATCACTGCCAGAACCATAAATGACAAATGATTCATTAGTGGAACATACAACTCTTTCAACCAGCAGTTCCCAATTCGCTTGCGCCCAATCATCAAAATATTCTTCAAAAGAGACCAGGAGTAATTTTTCCTGTTCTGCGTGAAATTTATGCATTTCGTATGACTGAGTAACCAATTGATAATTGGCATTGAGGAAGCTAATGAAATTAGCAATGCAGGAATTTAGAAACTCAATGTTCATACGGGCAACATACGATCTTTGGAATATAACACTTTGTTAATTGGCGGCCGTAGCGCAGCGTAGGCAGTCCAGTGGAGACCATGCTGTTTGTGGCCGGAACTAAATTTAGCAAGGTGTTAGAAGTTTCTACCACTACCAGCCCTCCAAATGTGTGCCAAGTTCTTTACCCCTGGCCGCTTCATCTTTGCTCAAGAAGGCTTCGAGAGCCTCCGACTTTCGTAAACTAAGCCTATGAAATAACACGTTCGTCAGAAAGTATATAAGCCACAGAAAAACAAGAAAAAATGCAAGCAAGCCAACTTTTTCGCTTAATTGAAGATCTTTGTCAAAATAGACCATTGGCACACCGATAATTGAGACAAACCAAGTCATATGAATGAAAGAAATTTTAGCAGCAAGCAGCAATACTTTCGTAGAGTACATCGTGTTCCTCTGATCTTCCGTGAGACTTATAACCTTGTTATATACGATTTGGGAAACTACCATTTTCAAGGATTCGCTCCCACGTTGGCACTTCTTGATTTGGAAGCGAATACACCACTTTACTTGGGATAATTTCTCTAGTTTTAGCAATGACATACTGCTCAATTTCTTCATATTCATGATTTGAAATATTGCCAGAAATGGAATGCACGCCAATTTCTGGATAGGCATTGTCTTCTGAGTGCATGACAACTTTTACGATATCGAATTGAAAGTCAGGATTATCGAATCGAATACCCAAATCTCTTCTAAGAGTCTCCAAACAAGCTAGCTTAGATTGAATGCTGCAACCATCCATTTCATATTCTGAGAATAGTATTCCGTAACTTTTACTCATTCCACGATTCTCTTAAGCACATAACGATTAACCTCACGGGCAAAAAAAACGCAGCTTTTGCAGTCCAGCAAACAAAGTGAGCGGTAGTTGAACGCATTGTTAGGTGTATTTACGCAAGGCTTCAATGTTGCGTTGCACGTTGAGAGGCTGAATGTCATAGCCGCTAGCGGTTTGGCCTGACCAGTTAACGCCGACCAGCAAGCCATCTTGAGTTAGCCCTGGCACCCAACGTTCACAAAATATTGACCATTCAATAGCCACCGGAGTGAACCCTACATAAGCTGGTAAGTTCTGGACAACTTTGAGGGCACGTGATTCAGACGACCAGAATGGCATTGCCCTGGCCCCATCGAAGCCCAAAGGAGCAGGAAAACCGGCTTCGTCTCGAATGCCCCATACGACTCCAGATCTGGCAACCTCGTGATAAAACGCGGAGGTATGAGCGGCAGCAATACTCATATGCACATAACGCCTGAATTAAGCAGCGCCGCGGTATGCATCGGCTGCCTTTGCTTGTTATAAACTACTTTACCCACTTACTGCGGCCGATGTTGAACCTACATCTTTTTTAAGCACCAGCACCACCAGATAAACCAGACCAAACGGTGGAATGATTGAAAGTACCACACCGAGCATACCAGCCAAAACTGGAATTTGTGTTTTGCGACGGCCCAGGTAATAACAAACCGTACCCATGATAAGCGCGAATAAAGCGATGAACTCGCCGAGCAACGTAGCATTAATATTCAAATGAACTCTCCCTGTGGTTTATAACGACCCGTTAACGGGCGAGCGTAGTTTGCGAGTCCGTGCCAGCGTTGTTTGCTGGCACCTATGTTAAACGGCTTGTTAGCTGCCATTTTTTTGATAATACCTATCAAAAAGCTCTTTACCACGTCTGCTTTTAAACAATATGTAATAAGTTATGACCAGCAGTAAAACAATGCCGAAGGCAATCCAACCAACTAAGCTACTGTCATCTGAAATGAAACCGATACGAGCGAATATAAGCAGAGTCAGTAAGGCTGATATAGTTAAGAACGTTCGACGAAACCACATGTTAGAAAAATTGAATTTAATTAGTTCTATGTTAGCTCTGACTGAGATAACAACCGAAATGATTAAAAGTCCCAGCATTTCCAGCCGGCCAGTTAGTGCAAAAAGCACGAGAAAAAATGGCGAAAATAGGAAACGAGCAAGGCTGGCTTCATATATTTTTTCCGCTTCTTTTTTCTTATATCCTTCAGGATCAATATGCCTCGCAATATCGTCGCCGCTTGCGGTTGCAGAGCAACCACATTGAGCACAAATATCTGTATTCGCTTCATTGGAAGCTGAGCAAGCATTACATGTCCATCTATAACCAACCATTCTCTGAAACTTTCCTTTTAGCAGCTAACGCTTTAATCAACCGATACGTTAGTGGTTGGTTGAATTAACTTGTTAGCGTTGATTAAGCCAATTAAATCACCAGTAAAAAGCCCGATTCCTTTGGAACGCAGATCTGAATTTATGCTGTAAGGTTGAGACGTTTGATAAAGATAAACGTAGCTACCATTCGCTTGGGCTCTAGCTGCAAACTGCTCTGGCCAGCCCCACAGATATTTCCCGTACTTTTCAGGAAGAATAATATTTTTATGGCTACAAGCTTTTGGATAGTTTTTTGACCACCCCACAAGAACGTATTCCAACAAACAGTGTTTTGCAATATCCTCTGAATACACTCGTGGTTCAGAGAATTTTTCTGATACCGCTGCCATTATTTGCTGATCACCAATAAAACTCAGTCTTTCTCGTTGAGAGGCAGATAATCCAGCCAAATATTCAACGAGTACCTTAATTGCCCTTGGCTGCTTAGTTTTCATATTGATCAGAAACTCTTTGCCGGGGAAGTTCGCCAGAACCTCTGGCAGTGAGGTCATCAGCCCAACACCTAGGCCACGGAGCGGATACTCGCCAGAACCGGCAATACGATAACCATAGCCGACATCCAGTTTTTTCAAGTATTCCATAGTTTGTTTTGATGTCACACCGTTACCATCAGTGCGACACTCCAGCGTCCAATCATGGAAAATAGCAAGTTCGTTATCAGCAGTAACTTGCACATTTAGATGGATTTTGTCGGCCCCCAGTTCAAATGCATGCGTTATTGCGGGAAGGGTATTTTCAATATAAACATGGTCTATGCTGGTTAGTTTTTCAGCTGTACAAGTATCGTCTCCCACACCAACATAATTCGTTGGTTGCACCAATCCCTTATATGAAATAACTGTTCCTTCACCATGCAGCCTAATGTCCGGTTGTCGGAATTGATATATTAAAAATACAACAGCGAGCAATAAAACAATCCATTTCTTCATTGAGTAACCTTACGCTAACGCCCGCTGCAAATGGCGCGGCTTGTTAGCTTTGATCAACATATCTTAAAAACTCTTGTATATAGCCAGATCTAAAACGTCCGAAATTTTTCTGTGTATAACTGTCACTAGCGAAATAATCACGTTCAATTACAAAGAATTGTATTGGTTCACCTAGCTGCGAGTGGTAATAGAATTCCATATCAAAGTTTCCCTTTGAAGTCTTAAATCGCAGAAAGGTCTTTTTTGAATCACTTTGCGGTCGGGAAAATATTGCTGAATCAGAAATGGACATCGACGCAATAAAATCTTTTAAGAGCTTATCTGGTATCTCGCCTAGTTTTTTCTCTTGATTGCTCAGACTATCCCGACTTGATATCTCATAAAAATCATCACGCTCTAAACCAGCTAAAGTGGCAAGTACCAGCCGTCCCTGATTTTGCGCTTGATATAGCTCGAAACCGGTTGATATCAACCCAAACAAAACGACTGAAAAAATTACATATCTCGCCAATTAATGTTTCCTGATAAAGCTAACGTCCCAAGCATGCGCGCGAACTTGTGAGCGTCGTTGGGGCCGCAGGCCCGAATGCCGCGGTTTGTTAGAGAACACCTGAGATCGCTCTAAAATAAGCACTAGCAATTAGGTTCTCTCCATCAAAAAGTAGCGAAGTAATGTCAACCAAGCTTCGCCCCTGGCTATTAAGAATGGAATCTAGTTTAGTGGTCACATTCTTCTCGGCACCAATGACTGTTACGTCACATTCAGACAATATGGCCCAATTACGTTGCTCTGAAAAAATAACATATTCGACAGACCAGTTTTTCTCATCTGACAGAAAATCAGAATATGTATGCCAATCGGCATTAAGCTTGGTACATAGCTCACCGCTATTAAAATATCCACAAACGAAAATACTATTTGTCTCAGCTGCATTAATGATCGATTCAAATAGAGACTTATCGATACGCCGGTTATCCTGCCTATCCCGATCTAGTGCACAACCTCGCCAACCATCCAAACGGAATGGAGGCAACATTTCACCATCTTCATTGAAAAATGCTTTCCGGTTCTGAGTTGTGGGTTGAGGCTTGATATCCATGCTGTGTTCTCTAAAGCCGCCAACACTGGCGAGCAACTTGTTGCGAGTCCTGCACCAGCTCGCTGGTGCGTTTTTGGTTGGCCTTGTTAGGTATTTTTATTCCCACTAAAGTAAGCTCTCATATTTTCAGTGGGTTTTTGACACATCCTGTTCCAAAACGATGTGTAATCTACATTCTTAGGCTTTTGTTGCCACCAGCGCTTTGCGTCTCTCTTTAATGCCTCAGACTCTTCCGGTGTCATACTGGAAACCCCAATAAATTTCTCAAGTAATTGAGGAAAGTCTTCAGCGTAATGACCAGTTTCAGCCAAATGAGCACAAATATACACAGTACCTACAAAGTTGTTATTCTGGTCGCCTCTAAAACTATCTGTCTCATAAGGGGCATCACCATCCGAAATTTCCGAACCAATTGCGATTACGGGGGATAACAAAATCAATATTAAGAAGTAAGTTTTACTCATAGCACGATTGATACCTAACATTTGTATATTGTGCCGGCATACTTTGCCTGGTTCTAACAGCTGATATGCCATGATTAACTATTTGATTCGCAGAGTGTATATCTAAAAGGCTTCTACCTGTTCAGGGAAAAATCGTGCTGGCACGTTATTCCCTTTTGGCTACCTGTTATTGACTAGCACTGTGATCCTAAGTCTCTAAATTAGATTGTTTTTCCTTCTGTAGCAACAAATAGCTCTGCCATCCGGAGGGGGAGCGCAGTCGGTTCCACAACAGGATTTTGAATAGCTAGGCACGAAAAAAACAGCTAAAGCGCAGGCCTTAGCTGAACCAGAGGCAGGTACACCTCACAGGGGGATGGAAGCTGTTTTGTTCGATATAGTCTCAAAACGTTATTCAGCCAAAAACTGGCGGATTTGTTCTGCTTTACTCTGAATATTTAAAAGCCCGTCCAAATGGCCAGCCTGACCCGCAATCTCTTCGTAGCCAGCGCCAGAAATCTGATCTTTGCTGTGTTTTGCCATAGCTGGTGTCAGCAATAAATCACCGGTAGCGGGTAACCACAAGGTTTTGGCTTTCACGTTTTTGAGCTTTTGTTGCCAGTTGTCGCCCATACCTGCGCGCCATAACTGCGAAGCCCGCACCAGATACAACAACGAATTCGCATCCATTTGGGCTGAGCGCTGTTTTGCTGTTGTGATCAACTGGTTCCAGGCTGGTAATTCGGCCTGAATATCCTGATGAATAGCTTTGTCCAAAGCAGAGGCTGGGTAGGTTTGATTAAATAACTCCGGGTTCAGTGCATCCTGAATCACATAAGCCAAAGCTCGTGTTAAGCCAGCAGGTTGCTGAGTTAATGGATAAGCGCCTTTATTCCACTCAAGGTCCTGTTTAATAGGCTGAGCCCAACGCTCCAGCCGCACGGCACTAAAACTGTCGATATAAGCTGTGCCTATCACGGGCAATAACCGTCCTACTTTCTCCGGATAACTGACCGCCCATTCAATGGCTTGAAAGGAGCCCATGGACGGGCCTATCACAGCATAGAGTTTTTCAATACCAAGTTGGTCCAGCAGGGCTTTTTGCACTTCAACAAAATCGCGAATGGTGACGACCGGAAAACTCAGACCATACAGCTTGCCTGTATCCGGATTAATACTGGCTGGGCCTGTGGTGATTACATCAGGGGAAAAGGCATTCAGATTGGCCAGACTATCGACACTTAGCACATAAAATTTATTAGTATCTATGGCTTTGCCCGGGCCGATAATTTTGTCCCAGTAGCCAGGTGCCGCATCTGTAGCGCGGTATTTACCTGCAGCATGGGAAGTGCCGGAAAAATAATGGGTGATTAAAATGACATTGGATTTATCGGCATTGAGGGTGCCATAAGCTTCCCAGCCGACTTTAACCTGCTTTAACGCCACACCACTTTGAGTGGTAAAAAGCGTCAGTTCCAACTGCTGCTTTTGCACTAAAGGCAGCTCTGCCGCCTGAACAAGGCTGCTGAACAGCAGCATAAAACCAAACCATAGTTTCATCTTAAATCCTTTCAGCAAAGCTTTCATCACAGCCATTGAAACAGAAAAATAGCCAGCATCACACCCAAAGTCGGCACCACCACTGTCACAGCGGCCACAGGCCAGTAAGCATTCTGGTGGCTTTCACCACAGATAGCACGAATAGTCGTGACCACATAACCGTTGTGCGGCAATGAGTCTAAAGCGCCGGATGAAATTGCCACCACGCGGTGTAACTGCTCTGCATCCACACCACGTTCTAAATAGACTGGTGCTATTTCAGGCAGGGCTATGGCCTGACCGCCTGAGGCTGAACCTGTTAAGCCTGCAATCACACTGACAGCCACAGCTGCGCCTATCAACTCAGAACCTGGTAAATGCGTCATGGTTTCGACCACAGCAGCAAAAGCTGGTGTCAGCTTAGCGACTGAACCAAAACCCACCACCGCAGCTGTATTGCCTATAGCAATTAATGCCCCTGTTGCGCCTTGATCTAAAGTCTGACCCAAAGAGGTTAAAAATTTACGGTTTAGCAGATACAAAGTGGTGACACCACCCGTCAGCGCGACTATTAAAGCCGCTTGTTGCATTGAATCATGTAGTAAATACGACAATAACAGCACCACCAGCAAAGGCAAAATACCCATCATAGGATGAGGCAAGGCTTTGTCGCCGACTACAGGATCCGCTTCGCGGCTTTCGAAGTGTTCGCCTTTTTCCATCGCGGTTTTGATCATCTTCATCAGCCAGCAATAACCTAGTATCGCCATAAAAATCGCCACTATGATGCTGACTTCCCAGCCTGCATAAGGGCTGGTGCCGAGGTATTGAATAGGGATCCAGTTTTGAATTTCAGGCGAACCTGCTGAAGTCATAGTAAAAGTCACAGAGCCTAAACCTAAAGCGGCCGGAATAAAGCGCCGCGGCAGGTTGGCATCTTTAAATAAACTAACCGCCATAGGATAAGCGGAAAAGGCCACGACAAAAATGCTGACGCCACCATAAGTCAGCACAGCACAGGCCAAAACAACAGCCAGTACAGCGCGCTGTTTACCTATACGTTTGACTATCGCCAGAGCCACAGCGTCGGCTGCGCCTGTATGCTCCATCAGCTTGCCAAACAGAGCGCCCAGTAAAAACATTAAAAACCAACTGGAGACAAAACCGGCGAAACCCGACATATAACCTTGTACAAAATTGGCAGGATTATCGGCCAGCCAAAATGGGATGCCATTAAACAAAGCTACAAATAAAGCGCAGAGTGGCGCCAGAATAAACAGGTTTACCCCGCGCATGGTCAGCACTATCAGTAACACCAGCCCCGCCAACAGACCAAATAAACTCAGCATAGAAACAACCTTGTGTTTTTTCTTTAGTCTGGTGTAAAGCTGTAGGGCAAACCATAGTACTAAGGTACAGTCTTATCGCTGCCATGCTCGTTAATTCTTTTATTTTCATGCTCTTATGTGTAGTTTGTGGCGGGTATAGTACTAAGGTACAGCTTAACATTTCGACAGGACAGCCTAGAGTGGTACTGGACAAGTTAGCAGGAGAAGGCACATGGCCCATAACAATAAGAAGACGAAGACTGTATTCCAACCCACTTTATTAGCTGTGCTGATAGGGTCCGCTTTAATCAATCCGGTCATGGCAGAGCAGGCCAGCGACGACGCTGCAGCACAAGAAGAAGCGGCACTGGAGGTGATCCAGGTCACAGCACGTAAAACGGCTGAAAACCTGCAGCAGGTGCCAGTTGCTGTCACCTCTATAGGTGCAGAAGCTCTGGCTCAGCGCGGTATTGAAAACTTAACAGCAGTGCAGGCCTATTCGCCGAATACAACCTTGCAGGTATCCCGTGGTACCAACAGCACCTTAACGGCTTATATCCGCGGTATTGGCCAGCAGGATCCGCTCTGGGGTTTTGAACCTGGTGTGGGTATTTATATTGATGATGTCTATATGGCCCGTCCTCAGGGCGCTGCTATGGATGTTTACGATGTAGAACGTATTGAAGTTCTGCGTGGTCCTCAGGGCACTTTATATGGCCGCAATACCATAGGCGGCGCAGTGAAATACATCACTAAGCCTTTAAGTGGTGACAATGAGCTCAGCTTACGTGGCACAGTCGGTAACTATGGCCAAAAAGACTTTAAAATTGCTGGCCAGACCGCATTAACAGACAAACTGTTTTTTGGCGCAGCCTTAGCCACGTTAAATCGTGACGGTTTTGGTACTTACCTTAATACAGGTGCTGAGAACTACGATAAAGATATTCTGACGGGTCGTGTCAGCTTGCAGTATCAGGCGACAGACAATTTACGTTTTAGTTTTGCGGCTGACCGCACTGAAGATGATTCAAACTCCAAAGGTGGCCATCGCTTAACACCAAGTTTAGTCACTGGTGATGCACCACCAGAAAGCGTATTTGATTCCAATACCAGCATGCCAGCCGACAACTCAGTGGTGACTGAAGGTCAGTCGCTGACTATTGCCTGGGATATCAACAGCGACTGGACCGTTAAATCTATTACCGCCAAACGTGAAGGTGTAACAGATACCAATATCGATTTTGATGCGACAGAATTACCGTCGTTAGACGTACCAGCATTTTATGAAGATGAACAAACTTCGCAGGAACTGCAGTTGTTGTTTAATGGCGACAAACTGACGATGGCATCTGGCCTGTATTATTTTAAAGGTGACGCCTGTGGTGCTTTTGGTACTGTGCTGGTGCAAGGCCTGGGTGTAACCACTGAAAACGGTGGTTGTGTTGAAACCGACAGTGTGGCTGCTTATGTGCAAGGCAGTTATCAATACACAGACAAGCTGTCTTTCACTTTAGGTGGCCGTTATACCGAAGACGACAAAGAAGCCTCGGTTTATCGTTTTGTGTACTTAGGTTATAAATTACCTCGTGAAGATGGAACTCCTATCGCTGTGCAGTCGGACTTTGAAGGCAGCGAAAGCTTCAGCCATTTTTCACCCCGGGTAGGTTTTGAATACCAGAGCAATGAGAACTTTATGTGGTACGGCTCTTATACCGACGGCTTTAAATCCGGTGGTTTTGATATGCGTGGCAATCAGTCTATTAACCCGAATGCTGGTGACCCGTATCAGGAAGAGACGGTAGATACTTTTGAAGTTGGTTTTAAAAGTGAATGGAATGATCGCACTTTGCGTTTAAACGCCGCGGCTTTTAGCTCCAGTTATGACGATATGCAAGTGACTGTGCAGCGGGCTGTAAATAATACTGTGGCTTCTCAGGTATTAAACGCGGCCAGCGCTGATATCCGTGGTTTTGAAGTGGAGATGATCTCCGTTCTGACCAGCAACTTAGAACTGACAGGGATTTTAGGCTACACAGACGCCAAGTTTAACGAAGTAGTGTTTTTTGACCCAGCTTCCCAGACTGACGTTGATGTATCGGATCTTTGGTCCTTTGCCAATACGCCAGAGTGGACTGGTACTTTAGGTCTGAAATACACCCAAAGTGCTGGCATAGGCGAAATCGTGTATAACGTGATGGGCTCGTACCGCGCTGATACGCAGATTTTTGAAGTGCCTTCAGTGTTGGATTTTGGTGGTTATACCATCTTCAACGCCGGTGCCACCTGGTATTCCAATGATGGTCACTGGGATGTATCGGCACAGGTGCGTAATATAGGTGATAAAGAAACCCGTATTGCCGGTTACAACTTCCCGCTGCTGGCGGGCGAGCAAACCATTACGGCCTACTACGGCGACCCAAGAACTTATAGCTTAACTCTGGGATACCGTTTCTAAGTAAAAAACAAAAAACTGGGGCGAAATGCCCCGGTTTTGTATGCTATAAAGAGGTCTCATAGTGTTGATACAGTATTGTTATGATTGCAATTATTGCTGATGACCACCCGCTATTTCGTGTCGCTTTGGCACAAGCTTCCCAACAAATTCTTGGCACTGATGCTGTATTGCTGCAAGCCAATAGCATGGCGCAGTTGTGGGCGTTATTGCTGCAACACCCTGATACTGAACTGATATTTCTGGATTTAAAACTACCGGATGCTGAAGGTTTTGCCGGTTTAACTTCGCTTCGCACTGAATACCCTGATATCTCGATTTTGATGGTATCTGCTATTGAAGATCCTGCTGTCATTAAACAGGCCTTACAGCTGGGGGCTTCGGCTTATATTCCAAAATCTGCGCCGCTGGATTTATTATCCGAAGCCGTAGCTCAGGTTGTGGCTGGCGAGAATTGGGTACCGGCTGAATTGGTGAACGAAGTGGAAAAAGCCAGGGATCTGATTGATCAGGATTTTGCCCGCAGGCTGGAGCAACTGACACCTCAGCAATTTCGTGTGCTGAAAATGATTGCCGATGGTTTGCTGAATAAACAAATTGCCTATGAAATGCAGGTGCAGGAAACCACCATCAAGCAGCATGTGTCGGCGATTTTGCGCAAACTGAATGTGAATAACCGCACCCTTGCCGGTATTTTGTTTGAGAAGCTGAAGCTGCCCGATGAGTTTTAACCCAACCCCATCTGCTGTTTAGCTATGCCAAGCAAATGCGCTCTGTCGTCTATACCATGGGTGCCACCGTTAATCAGTTGGGTGACTTTGGTCAGATCATCAGCTTCTGCTGCTGCATTAATATTGCGTTTTTGCCAATACCAGCAGCCAGAGGCCACTGCCAACATCGGATCTGTAGCGACTAAATCTGGTTGGCTGACTACATCTACGCCCCAGTCCTGACTAAAAGC